>Ga0222629_1000015_pt1 | contig 87959 bp, 86 predicted proteins | sample AntAcemetagenom1_FD_179847 | JGI IMG/M metagenome (GOLD analysis project Ga0222629, IMG submission 179847) | Saline water microbial communities from Ace Lake, Antarctica - #1 | ecosystem: Environmental > Aquatic > Non-marine Saline and Alkaline > Saline | place: Antarctica: Ace Lake | collected... | reverse complement strand
GTGCTCCATTTTGTATATTTTAGAATTTCTTTAAATTTAGCACTGTTGATTGCTTCAACTATTTTATCACCTTCTTCTTTACTATTTATTTTTAACCCATAACATATTTGGCTCATTCCATACTCACCCTTAAAATCATTATACGGATATTGAAACTCACCAAATGATAATATTACTTTTGATACTCCAAAATGTCCTTTATCTTCACTTGAATATACAAAACCTAATCCATCTTTTTTTGTCATATTATGAACTACTGGTAAATTATTCTTTTCTGTTTTTGTTTTTGTGTTATTTACATAAGGTCTTCGAGTATCATATATTGACGATGAATATAATACTTCATTTTTTCCTAATATTTGGCGTATAGTATCAAACGCACCACTTGGTAAGAAATTCCATTCGTTCAAATTTATAGAATATGTTTTACCATCTTGTCCGTCAATTATGGTTTCTTTGTAAATATTTGTATTTTTTAACACATAATAATCAACCAGTGTAGAACACCCAAATATCTTATGTCCTTCTTTTTTTGAATATGTTTTTAGGTATAATAATTGTTTTTTACCAAGAACTTCCCATAAATAGTGTTCTGGTTTTCTCCAAGATGGCGGATGTATAAATACTAAATATTTTTTGTCATCAACCCATTCATTTAATGATTTAACCACAAACAAATCCCACAAACTTCTTCCCCCATATCCGCCTTTTAATACTCCGTCTTTTGATTTATTATACGGCGGATTACCCATCACCACGTCGAACTTATCTACTCCAAACTCTTTTTTCACGTCCATTTTCAAAGTATCTCCTTCGTAAATATTCAACTTGTATTTGTCTCCACAAAATATTTTCTTATAAATAAATACATTCTTCGGTGTAAGTTCTGATGCATATATCATCTCTTCTAGAATATGTTGTCTTCTCTCTTCTTCATTGGGTATTTGTAATCCTTTCATCAATCGTTGATACACCACCACAGGGAAATTGCCTATACCGACGGCAGGATCGAACCACTTCAATCCAACTTCCGAAAATATACTTTTTCCGTGTTCTTTTACATAGACTTCGTCCAATTGGTCTAACATTTCATGTACCAAAAACAGAGGTGTAAAGACTTCGCCATTTTCTTTTTTTTCTTTTTCTTTTGGTTTCAATTCGCCGTTAATAAAATCTAATAATTTATCAGGTTCATGGATGGTATAATATTGTTTCTTTTGTGACATAATTATTTTATTCACTTTTAGTTTATCGTATGAACTATCCATTGCATCCAAAACATCTTCAATGACATTTTCAGGATAAGGTTCATCCGCATTTCCTGAGAGACGACCATTTAATATTTTCAAAAACATCTCTTTTGTTTCTTCCTCTTGATAAACTGAACTTTTTAGAACATCAATATCATCTATTAGTGTAATTTGTGCGTTTGAATTGGAACTATCAGTTAAAATACATTCTGCACCTTTATCCACATAAAGTGTAAAAATGTTTAATAAAGATATAAACTCACTTATTATCTCACTCGCAGTTTCAATTAAATTAATTTCTTTTTCTTTAATTCCTTTTTTATCTTTTTTTGTTGTTTTCCCTGTCTTTTCTTTTTTTTTTCCTGGTTCCATCATTTCCTCCTCTTTTCTACCTATTTCATCTTTTGTTTTTTTACCTTTTTCTATATTTATTCGCTCAAATGCTTTTGTTAATGCTTCTAATTTTGTCATATCAAATGTAAATTTACCAATAGTTTTTTTAATATTTTCAACATTTATATCCCATGATGCATATAATTTATTAAATAAATCTTTTACAAAATCATTTCTGCCTTTTTCATCATCACCATATTTATCGTATAATACATCTTCGTCAATATTTATTAAATCTGTAATTTCACGATATTGTTGTATATCATCTGCGTCTTTTTTTTTACTAATATTAGCACTAAATAAACTGACATTTGTTAATGCTCTTTGTGGGTTCATATCCACCATAAATCCAAATTTTTTTTCATCACAATATTCTTTGGGTTTACATGGTGGACCATCAACCTCCGTCATAGACCTAAAAAGCATTTGAAAAATAGCATCGGCGCTTGAAATAGAATTCCATAATGTCACTATATCAACATTGCGGAGAGAAATACCTAATTGCAATCGTTGTCCTGCCAAAATGATTAAATTGTCTTTCTTTATTTCACCATCTTTTATCGCCTTTTCTACTTTTTCTATATCAGTTTTTATGTTATGTGGATTACCCATATAAGTAACTTCATTCATGGTTCGTCCTTTTTTTGTTTTATCTTCAATATCAACGGCTATAAAAAAATGATAATTTCGTTTAACATCGTTGAACTCATTTGAATTCGTTAATAAATTAACTAATGCTTTTGTTTTATTTTTAATTTTACCATTCCCTAGTGGTAAAAACCATAATTGCGTTGTTTTATGTTGTGGTTGCAAAGTCCTACATTTATTTAAACAACTATTACGGATACGTGGTAATATACCTCTTTGTCTATAAAAGGACTGTTTCTCATAATTTTCATGTTTATCTGGATAACCAAAATAATAACGCATCATTTCTTTTATTTGTTCTTCGTTTGCGAAATTATCACTATCGCCAATGGTAGCAAATAATTTGTTCATGTCCCAACCAAACTCAGTACCTCCTATTTTTAATTTTTCAATATTCAAAAACTCTTTATCCCACACGGATGTAATTAAATATGGTTTGGGAAAAATTTCGTACTCTTTTTTAAATTTATCAATTAGTGATAATCCTGTTTTATCTCCAAAATATTCTAATGCTTTTACGTAAATATCGTGTCCAAATTGTTTTTGTATAGCATTAACATTTATAGTTTCTTCATTTAATGTTTGCATTATATGAATATCATTCATATCCCACGTAAGTTTACATTCTGCTTTAACACCATATGCTTGTAATGGTTTATTATAGGTTGCGGTAACATATATCTTGGTTGTGTTTGAAATGGCACTATCCAATACCTTTACAATTTGTTGTGCTTTTTCTGTGCTCATTCCAAAATGTGCTTCATCTAAAAACATTATATCTATATCGGGATTTGCGTCAAATAATTGGATTACCCGTTTTTTAATTGTTTTTATATCTTTATCATTTTCGTCTTCCACTTCCACTTCGTCTTCCTCTTCGTCTTCCACTTCCACTTCCACTTCGTCTTCCACTTCGTCTTCCACTTCGTCTTCCACTTCGTCTTCCACTTCGTGTTCTTCGTCATCTTTCGCTAATATTTTTTCAGCATTGCTTCCAGCCGTCCATCCTAGTTTTTGTTTTGATATTATTATAACACAATGTTTATCTTTATTTTTACAAACTTGTTTTGATTTAACACCATCTTTATATGTAACAACATCTATTCCTTCAAACTCAATATATTTATTAAAAATAGTTTCATATTCGCCAAATGTTTCATTTGGTGCAGGGGTGATTAATAAAAATTTTACTTTTTTTCCTGGATGTATTTCTTCTTGTATTTTTATATATTCAAGTATGGTTCCTGCCATTATATATGATTTTCCAGATCGTGGAATTGCTCCAACTAATATGTTTTTTTCTTCATCTCCAATTAATTTGTTTATTTTTAATATAAACAATTCTTGATGAAATCTTGGTATAAACATGTCTTTCAATACATTCAAATATTCTGTTTTAAAATTAGAAACCTCTCCGTGCTGGTGCGTTGTCATCGCATCTGTATCATCTAAATAATTATAATGTTCTAATATTTTTTTAAGTTTAAAAAAAGATTCTTGTAGATCATGTAAGTCATAAATATGTTCGTAATTACCTCCTGGGTTGATATAGTTAATTAGAATATTACTTGACTTGTGTTGTGCTTTAAACTTGTCAATTGCACCTTGTTTATCTTTAACGAAAATATATAATTTTATTATTCTGTTTGGTTTTTCGTGTGCTCTTATCAAGCTACATATTTTTCCAATATCATAATCCCCAATTGGTCTTTCTTTTTTGAAATATTTTACAGATACAAAAAATAATGTTTCATCACCAATTGTATTACCATCCGCATCATAAGGTTGATTTAAAAAGGTTATATCCGAATATCCGCCAGCACTTCCACTTTTAACTTTGCCGTTCAAGTATCCTTCTAATTCATTTTCATTCCAACAATTTAGTTTAAATTTTATATCATCTTTACCCATATTATTTGGATTTTCCTTAATAATGTGGGATGTTTGTAATTTCGTTTCGTCAGGTCTATTTTGTTTGATCGTAGGTAAAGTGAAATCGGTTGCACCAAACTTAATACATAAATCCCATAAGCGTTCATAATAAAACCCCTGTGAAGAATTGTCATCATCATCCTCATCCTCAGAATGGTCATCAAGAACACTGTATTTTTTAATCTTTTTAATCGTGTCTAAATAGTCTTTAACATTATTATGATCTTTTATATCATTTTGAATAAACTCTAGTATATTTTCCTTAAAAGTGAATATGACTTTTGTATCATTTTCTTGTAAAGGGACGCTCATATGTTATAAAAGTATTTAAAGTTTATTGAAAAATTGAAATACTTGTTTATGTTATAAACAAGTCTATACACTATACAAGACTATGAACCGTCACGAAAACGGAACGCTTTGCTATGAAGGGCAATGTGAAAAGAATATGCCACATGGTTATTGCGAAGACGGAACTTACGAGGGTCCATGGGGACCTAATTTGTCTGACGGAGAAGGTAAATTATTTAGTGAAGACGGGATGCTTTGTTATCAAGGGCAATTGAAAAAGGATATGCCACATGGTTATGGCAAATCATATTACGAAGACGGAGCACTTTATTACGAGGGTCAATGGGAACATAATTTGTCTCACGGAGAAGGTAAATTATTTAGTGAAGATGGAACCCTTCAATACACCGGACAATGGAAAAAGGATATGCGTCACGGACACGGAAAACTGTTTCGCAAAGATGGAAGTATTCTGTACGAAGGACAATGGAAAAACAATATGTTTCACGGACAAGGCAAACGGTATTACGAAGAAGGAACACTTCAATATCACGGACAATGGGAAAAGGATATGTATCATGGACAAGGTAAATATTATCGTGAAGATGGAACCCTTCAATACAACGGACAATGGAAAAAGGATATGTTCCAAGGTTAAACCTTATGTACATTTACCCAAGCATTACTAGAACATTCTTTTCAAGGTAAGATATAAGCAATCGTTTATGACGATATTTTAGTCACGTCTGTATTAAAATGAGATGATTTTTTTCTTGAAAAATACAAAAAGGATTATTCAAGAAAATATTGCAATAAAGAAATAGTTTAAACCAAAACATGAATTCTTCCGCCATATAAACCGCAGAAAAAAATATAAGGATTTCATTATATTTTTCTATAACATTCATGCAATGTTTAAACATAGTAAAGCATTCACTTAAAAAGTATTGGATTAAATCAACGTTTTTTGCTAGATTTTTTTGATTTTTTCCGCCGTCTAGATCATTATCAACATTAAAATTAGGTTGTTCACTGTCTTGATCCGTCCTTTTTACACATCGTTCTCGTGGAGTTCCACACTCAACTCCAATTTGTCCTAAAGGACATGTGAGTCTGCCATCACAATAAGTTTGTGGTTGTACTTGAAATGGATTTATACCACGTCGCATTGAATTTATCGTCACCATCCTTATTAAGTAAATATAATTTATAATAGTTAAATTATGCATTTGAAGATGTTATTTTTTTTTTATTTTTATAGATTTCACGGTATCCCGCGCGAGTGAGGATTGTAATGTTTGTAATTCCGACAACCACATGTCTTCAATTGTCGTGGAGAATAACGTATCTTTTAAACTGGTCTTGATTTGTTTATCCTTTAATAAGGAGGATACATTTTCTTGAGTAACTGAATTCATCGGCAATTTAATCAAATAATCGTAATGGTTGTTCATCTTAGTATAATCGTTCATTGCTAACATTTGAACGACGTCTGTATTGGATTTGTTACGAAGGTCAATGGTATCCTGTAATATCTCTGTAATAAATCTTGCTTTGTTTGATAATTTACTTAAATCATGATTTAATTCTTTTAACAAATAATCTTTTCGTTTTACATATACTTCACGACGAACATTCATATAATGGTCTAGGATATCATATGGTGTATCAAATTTTTTTAGTTGCTCCTTTTCATCAAACGCATGCATGTTTGTGGTAGTTTGCGTTGTATATAAATGCAATAATTTTTCTAAACCGTTGCACTGATGTTCACACGTTGAATTTAATAAGGTTTGTATATCCGTTTCACGATAAAAGGTTATCGTAAGGTCAATGTCTTTATCCGTACACATGTCAAGATATTCTTTTATGTAGAGTTGGTCTTTGGGTTTTCCATCCCCAACCATTAATTGTTCTAAAAACATTTTATAATCATCCGTCCAGGTTCCAATGGGCAATTCATGGATACGAACCGTTTTGTGTAGAACCGTATATTGTCCTTTGATTAAATATTTGTGAGGGTCTATACGTGATACGGTTCCTTTGAATCCTTTATAATAAGGTATAAAATCAACCTTACTTGTTCTTCCATGTAGTATATCCACGATATATTGTATAATATCCATTGGGTTGAACGATGGAATATCCGTGCTAAATCCAGTACCAATCCCCTTAGACCCATTGACTAAAAGCATAGGAAGAATCGGTGCATACCATATCGGTTCTACTGGAGTATTATCGTCATCTAAATAGGTAACTACATTATCATCCGATGCCTGAAATATAAGTCGGGTCAATGAATTCAACTCTGTAAATATATACCTTTCGCTTGCCGCGTCTTTTCCGCCTTGAAGACGAGTTCCAAATTGTCCGTTTGGGTTGAGAAGATGAATGTTATTAGAACCAACAAAATCTTGTGCCATTCCAACGATGGCGCCATTTAAACTGGCTTCTCCATGATGATACGCACTATGTTCAGATACATACCCTGAGAACTGAGCCACTTTGATTTCAGTTACAAGATTTCTTTTAAAGGCGGCATATAAAATTTTCCGCAGACTGGTTTTGAGACCATCCATTACATTTGGAATAGAACGGTCACAATCATATTTTGAAAAATGTATCATTTCTTTAGTAATAAACTCTTTATATAATACGGTGTTTAAAGAGGTATTCATAAAGTCATTGCGTTCATAATGTTCAAGCCATACTTTTCTATCGTTGGAACGTTTTTTATTGAAAACCATATCAATGGCATCACGACAATCCACCTCGCAATGAAACATGACTACTTTTTGATTTTTGAAATATTCTTGGAACTCTTTTGCGGTGGACGTACCAAGTCCTTTATAATATTTAATTTTCCAGTTTGTTTCTTCATTTTGTTGTTTCCATACATCGTATTCTCCATTGTTATAAAACAATAACTCTTGATTACCTTTTTTTGCCTTTAAAATGGGCGTGTGCATAAATCCTATGAAATTGGACAAACCGATTAAACTAGACCATTCGGTATCAAACAAATTAATACATAAACCCTTGATGTGTGTTCCATCCAAGTCTTGGTCGGTTAAAAACAATACCCGTCCATACCGCAAGTGTAGTCCGATCGTATCTATGGTGTAAGATTTACCCGTTTCTAATCCAAGAATTTGTTTAATATCGGTAATTTCATGGTTACTTGTAATTGTTTTGGTAGGTGCCCCGCGCACATTCATGAGTTTTCCTTTTAATGGGTACACCCCGTAAATACGTCGGTCTTCTTTGGATAGACCAGAAACTACTCCTGCTTTGGCCGAATCTCCTTCTACAAGCAATAACGTACATTCCGAACTCTTTGCCGTACCTGCATCATTCGCATCCACCAATTTTGGGATACCCCTTATCGTTTTTGTTTTGGTTCCATCGGTTTTCTTAGATGCTTTAAGTTCCTTTATACCAGTTAAAGCACATGCGTTATCCATTACACCCATACGGGCTAATTTTTCAATAAATTTCTCACTGATTTCACAAGAAGACCCAAAATTAGATTGGGGTGTTGTCATATAATCTTTGGTTTGTGAATCAAACATTGGATTCACAATATCACATCGGATAAATAACATTAACTGTTCTTTGATGGTGGTTGCTTTTACATCTATTTTCTTTTTTTTACTTATATAATGAATCATCTTACGAACGATTTGGTTCAGAATGTAGTCTACGTGCTTGCCACCCTTTGAAGTAAATATTCCATTTACAAAGGATACTTGTGTAAATTCTTGAGCGGATGCCATACATGCCACAATTTCCCATCGGTCGTTGGTTTCATACACGCGTGTAGTTTCCTCTTTTGTACCAATGTATAAATCTACATAATGCATAAATTGTTTTACATTCAATGGTTCGCCATTTAATCTTACTGTTATTTTTTTATCGGTAATGGCCGCTATATCATATACGCGTCGTTTGAATAAAGATAACATATCTGGGGTTAAACCAGATATACCTAACCGTGTGTAATCTGGTTTAAACGATACCGTTGTATATGGTTTTTTATTACATTTTGTGATGGTTGGTTTATGAATGTGACTTAAATTCTCTGTAAATTCTTGTGTATATTTTAATCCTCGTATATGGTCTATCGTTTCAATCCTTCCCCAAGACGACCAAATCAATACTAGTTTAAATCCAAAACCATTTTTACCTCCAACAATTTTTTCTTCGGTCTTATCATAATTGGTGGATGTACGTAAATGTCCAAAAATCATTTCAGGTATCCATATACCATGTTCAGGGTGTAATTCAATGTCAATACCATTTCCATCATTCGTCATGGTGATGGTACCATCCGTGGAAATACTAAAATCTATACGTGACACGGGTATCGTATTTGGAACTTGTTTTATCACATTTTGGGATTGACGCACACTATGGTCCCGACAATTTACAACCCCTTCATCAAATAATTTATATAATCCAGGTATAATATTGAGTTCTTTGGATAGGATACGTTGACTAATATCGTCATATACATATGTATTGTAATCCGTCATTTGCATACTACCTGTATACGTATCTGGATTATCCAACACATGTTCCCTATCCGTTTTTTTTTGATATTTGGTCGTAAGTTCGCTCATGGTATTATACTATCCCTACATCTCCTTAAATAAGTTCAATTTTTATATAATCCTATTCTATGTTTACACCCCATAAAAAATATACGTGTGTTTGCAAAAACTTATACGGAATAACAAAAAATGCGAGTTTTAATGGAAATACCAATGCGATAACAGAAGCTATGTTATATTCTAATCTAGTACGCAATACTAAGGGTAAAACGGTTACAGAAAATAGGTCTTCTAAACTAAATGTATACGATAGATGGCATGGTGCTCCGAATGGGTCTGGACGTTCCATTCAAAATAAGTTTTAAATCCTTGAAGAATAACCGGTTCAATACGGCAAGTTGTTCCTAGGAAGGATTCACGAATATCTACATTTCACGTTATAATATAAAATTGAAATTGATATTATAATGTTTGTTAAATACAACATGACCGATATTATCCGTATTCCAAATATTGAAAACTATACTTGGGAAATTATAAATGGGGAACTTGTACTTACACCAAAAACACAAGTCATGGATAAAATCAATTCTCAAACGACCGTTACAACCACATCAATTTCTGTTCCGAAACTGGGAACACGGCTCACACGAACCTATGATACTAGTTGGTGTCACGTTCCGTTAAGGGAAGAATAAGACATTTTAATGATGTGATTTTCACTCCATCGCTCCTCCCAAGAATGAGTTTCGTTCTCACAGTTGATTGAAAAACTCAAACGTTGGAGTAGTATCAAACCCAGTCACACCCGTATATGTATTGATCATTGCGGTTGCACCCGTAAACATACCTATAATAGAGGTTCCTGACATTACATGCCATCCACCTATATATTGATTGAAAGCATATGCATTCCAAAACATAATAGACATATTGGTAACTTGACCAGTATCCCATGAACCTATATCTCCATTGAAAATGTTTGCACCCCGAAACATTCCCTGCATATCGGTAACTTGACCAGTATCCCATGAACCTATATCTCCATTGAAAATGTTTGCACCCCGAAACATTCTAGTCATAACGGTTACTTGACTTGTATCCCATCTACTAATGTCTATATTAAATGTGGATCGATTTAAAAATGTAGAATCCATAGAGGTTACATTGTGTGTATTCCAATCCGATATTGCGTTTTGTGTACCTGGGTCGTTGAACTGTCCAATGGAATCAAGGGTATATCCCGCAGTCGTAAGTGCTTCTTCTTGGGATGAAGTGGGGGATGTAGTGAAATAGTAAGCGATCGCAATATTAAAATCATCTGTGTTTTCCGGAGTGAATTGATTGAAAAACTCAAACGTTGGAGTAGTATCAAATCCAGTCACATCCGTATATTTAGTATTCATTGCGGTTGCACCCGAAAACATACTTGTAAGAGAGGTTCCTGACCCTACCGTCCATCCACGAATATTTTCATTGAAATCAGTTGCACCGTAAAACATTTCAGTCATATCGGTAACTTGACCAGTATCCCATCCACCTATATCTCCATTGAAAATGGTTGCACCTCGAAACATGGACTGCATATTGGTAACTTGACCAGTATCCCATGAACCTATATCTTGATCGAAAGCAGTTGCACCGTTAAACATTCCAAGCATATTTATAACATTACCTACATCCCAATTACTTATATCTCCATTAAAAATGGTTGCACCGTAAAACATTTGATACATATTGGTTACTTGACCAGTATCCCATCCACCTATATCTTGATTGAAAGCAGTTGCAGAGAAAAACATACTAGACATAGTTATAACATTACTTGTATTCCATGAACCTATATCTTGATCGAAAGCAGTTGCACCGTTAAACATTCCAAGCATATTTATAACATTACCTACATCCCAATTACTAATGTCTAAATTAAATGTGGATTGATTTACAAATGTAGAAGCCATAGAGGTTACATTGTGTGTATTCCAATCCGATATTGCGGTTTGTGTATCTTGTTCAAACTGTCCAATGGATTCAAGGGTATACCCCTTTCCTATAAGTTCGTTTTCTTGGGATGAAGTGGATGTACTGAAATAGTGAGCGATCGCAAGATTAAAATCCCTATTGCTTCCCGGAGTGAATGGAATATACTGATTTAATTTATAGTATCCTTTTTTAGCAGGAGACACTGTGCCACCTCCGCGCAACATACGAAGTGCATGTTTAACCGTGTTTTTATTCGAAGAGGCATAAGAAGAGGGTATACCCTGAAATACCCCAACCCTTGTTCTATTTGTGTCAATGGCGATACGTTTTTTTCGTTCTATAACCGTACTTGCGTCATTATAGGAATGCTTATAGGTATAGGAATGATTTGATTTTGGAAGTAGACTTCCTTGGGTCATTGTATTCGGTTTAAACGGCGAACCTCCTCTGTAATAAGTATAGCCATTGTTTCTTCCAACTGGCGTAAAGGTAGCCATTATACAACAATGAGAAAATATGTTCTCTTATATTTAATTTCTTTCGTATATATAATGCGAAAAAGAATTGACCGACAACCCGACGGTATGTATCATATTGGTGGCACCGTGTTTGAAGACTTGATTGGAACCCGCGCAAAAGTATTACATGGTACAGCCTATAAAACGAGTGGTGGATTAATCAAACATGATATTCGTGTAAATAATAAAACGGGTAGAATCGTTTCAAAAAAAAGGTCAGACGAAGCACGTAAATCTCGTCGTTTAGAAAAGGCAGGATATAAACCCAAAAAAGGTAAATTTGTGTTGATGCGTAAAACGCGTAAACATTAATGTTATACATTTGGAATGCATTGTATATGATTCAAGTATTTATATAATCGTTTAATGTCTAATTTTGTAATGTCATAAGGTTCAAACATATGGTATATTTGTTCATCTGTATACTGAGTACGAATGCGTGTAAATAATGCAAATACATCTTTTTTATCACAACCGATGGCATGACAAATGAATTGAATAAAATTATAATTATTGTATTCTGTGCTATATTTAGTAAGCACTTTTGTAAAACGAATGTCGTGTGGTTGCATGGAAGAACAATGCGTATGATATAATTTATTTGTATTGAATAATTTTACAATAGAATTCATTTCATTTAATTGCCAAATCTGGTTTTGAAAAATAATACGGTCGGTATAATCCGCAAAACAAAAATGGTCTAGAACAGAACAATATAATGGGTATGATATTTCGGTGGGGTGTTGAGAAATTAGATCTATTATATTTTCATGCCATAACATCCCTAAAATAGTTCGGTCGGATTCATTGATAGTAGACACGTGTTCTTGAAAGGACCAAGGTGCACGGAATAAACGACTTGTGATTTCTTTAGTATTCAATAATTTGGTTTTAGATTTAAAAATAGAATGCAGTTTATCGCGGTTAAATATATCTTTATATCCTCTTATATATAATTCATATACTGAATTATATTTACGTAAGTCGTTACCAATATAAAGGGTTATATCAGGAAGAATGCTTTTGTCTATATTCACCATATATTTTATAATTAAAGATTGTATTTGAGAAATTGTAGGAGTTTGTAATTCTATGAGGACACATGCTTTCATAAGTTCTTTGATTTTTTTATCTTGGTGATGATTATTAATACAAATGATTGGAATACAACTACTTAATTCATTCTGTTGTTTTTTTGTTTTTTTTTTGCGAATGAGTTTAATTAACGCAGATAAACCTCCTTTATCTCCATTGTTCATACCGTCAATTTCATCCATAATAATAGCAATGGGTTTGCGGTTGTTTTGAAATAAACTCATAATGTTATGATTGGACGTGTTGTTGGACGCAATATTTTCAATGACTATATTATTCCTAATATCACTAGAATCATATTTTATCACATCGTAATTTAATTCTTTAAGTATATTTTCAACAAAGCAAGTCTTACCTATACCGGGCTCGCCGTATACATAGGCACCACGTTTAAATGAATTATCTGTTTTTTCTTTAAATTGTGCAAGAAAATGAATCAAAGTATTCACACAAGGTTGTCGTTTTAAAATATGATTTAAATGAGATGTATCCATACGTTTATCTAGTTTATAGTCTTTATTTCAATTACGAAGTTGTATCACATGCATTTAAATTGTTGGTTACACCGTCCCAGGTTAAATTACATGTTTTTGCCCATTTGTTTTTATTACATAAACCATCTTGTCCGGTCCAATAGGTGCCAGAGAAATCCATTTTTTTTGCACAATTCGTACGACCTAATCCTTGTGAATTGATGCAGTTTGAACCATCTCCGTCAGAACGGTCCAACCAATAATCAGGACATTCTGAAATGACTGGAGGGTATTGTGAGTTGTATTTGTTTTTATTCAACATATAACCAATGATAATAAGACATATAATTAAAACGACGGTTGCTATAATCATGGTAGTCGTCTGAAAGGTCATCTATAACATATGTATTGATAATTTTTTTATCCGTTTAATATATGTCAACGAATATATCCAATGGAAGGATTGATATCATGTCTCCAAATACCAATGTCTTATTTTCAATGCAAGATAAGTTACCAGTTCAAAGTGGAAATGGATTCAGAGAGGCCATGACTGGAAATTGGTACGATACTGTTTTATCCAATGCATATTTTTCAAAACAAAACATTCAAACACTACAAAATGGGATTAGATCTGGTGTATATAAACGTTCCAACGGTGTATATTTAATAGGAGAACAAAATGAGGATGAACTTAAAGTCGTTATGAGGAGTGTATTTTTACAAAATTCAAAAAATCAACCGACTCATATTAAAGAACAAATCTCAGACTTAAATCAACTCGTATTAGATTATGCAGTCGGTCAAGTGTATGGGGAAGCAGAAGGTTATATGAAATATCAACACGACGCAAGTAATATGTATGAACCCATGGAACCTCCCATTTTGTCTAATCCTAGTGATAAACAATTGTTACTAAAACCTTGGTTTTAGCAATTCAATATAAAATTGAAGTAAAATTATATCAGAATAAACTTGAAAATACGTATCATGACTTGGAAAATGTTTCGTGATTTACAAGAATTAATCATCAAGCGATTTGGATATTTCAGTACTGCCTATTTAACGCAGCATGAAATATACATCTATCAAGAGTATCTTATTGCGGATAAATATACACGGTTGTATTCTAATGGTACCTGCCAAACTGTGGTAGAATCTATACCAAGAGCTTTATTATGTATTTTAAGTGAATGTACCCTCCGCCTGATAAAAGAAAACGACCAAAAAAATATTCCAGATGTATATTTCAACTATACGTTGAATGAATTAAAAGTAATGTGTTATAAAAACCATGTCAATTCCGTTGGTAATAAAAGGTATAAAATAAATTGGATACGTGCCTATATTCGTTGTCGGTCTTGGGGGTTCAATGTATTTGCATTAAGAAATACATTGAATGAAGATACTGTAAGATATATTTATACCTTTCTTACACCTTTGGAAATTTAAACGCCGATTTTAACTAAATATCATTATTTTCTTTTTTTATATTATATTTTATATTTCCTAAATGTTTAAAACTATTTAATAATTCTTTAAAATTAATTGTATGTAATAACATTATACATATAACAATAATAATTAAAAAATCTTCTTTTTCAAATTGAATATTTTTTTTATTATTAAAAGGAAAACATATATATATAATATATATGCATGTGAGTAAAATTAATATATCGTGAGTAATTATAAATATTGGAATATTTTTATTAAAATAATTAATAAATTTACTTAATAATAAAAGAAACATAAATAATATTTTAAAAATAAATATTATAATATGTATTTTTTTCATAATATACATATTATAATATTATAATTTTACTTCAACTAGGCGTTTATATTTCCAAAAGTGTAAACGGAATAGATACCAGACAAACGGGTTCTATCATTAAAACTGTATAGTTGGGTAGGAGACATAATATATTATGATAAAATACGATACAATCGCAAAAAGAACCGATAACAACCATGCGGGCAAAACACTTCGTGTAGTAAATCCAATACCGAATAATTTTAGCGTACCGTCTGGGTTGAATATAAACGGCGAATTAGAAATTACAATAGAACCATATAATAGTATAAATAGGGTGATCGCGAATAGAGTTATATTTTTTTTAATGGTGGAATGTATCATCCTTTAATATAGATTTATATAATATTAGCGATTGCAACGAACTACATATACTCTTCATAATCATTGTCGTTAATATTATTATCTTCCCCATTGTACTCAATCGCTAATTCTTCTTGTTCTGTAAATTCGTTGTCTTTTTGTTGCATCATTTCATCCAAGGCAAAGACATCCATTAAACCTTCGGTGACTCCATCCACACGTTTTAGTTTGGTTTCTAGTATCGCACGGTTCTCTATATCTGTTCTTTCTTGGTCGTAGGTATCTCCATCGTATTGTCTGTATCCTTTTTGCATACCCACGGACCAACGTCCAATTTTAAAGTTTTTAAACATATTTTCAATCTCACGTTCTTCTGTCGTAAGTTCTGTTAAATATTCTACAATGCCGTCCTTTTCTTTTTCTTTACTTCGTACCACTTTATCCATTAAATCCTCGTAAGATATATTCACAGACGTTTGTTCCTTGTATCCAATGGATAGAAACCCTGTAATGAGTTGAGACATTTTTTCAGACATGGATTGTTTTTCACCCATAGTCATTTCTAACAATGGTTCTATATCGCCTGTTTCTTGCCCTAGTTCTAACGCAGAAAGCAACGGGTTGGAAGGTCGTTGTACTACAGAACTATACAAGTCTTCCCTTGATACCAGACTTACCATTTGGGTGCAAACATGTAATAAATAGAATTTATATAATAAGTGTGAGGTACGACGTTCAAAAAAGGGTACATTGTCTTTGTTGAATTCATAACACATGGTATCCATAGCAAGTAATACAACCGATTGGGTTTCCGTTTGAAACACGCTCATAAACTTCTCAATGTCATTGTCATTGTAAAATGTATGTAATGGTTTAAAATGTTCCATGGTTTGGAGTTTAAGGTCGTTTTGATGTTTTTCAGAAAGGTTCCAACATGCAGGAATTCTCACATTATCGTATTTTACCTTATTTAAAATTATATTTGGGTATACTCTCACTATATTGTGAATATTATTTTTCATCACCGAAATCAAATTATACATATTCGTTTCTGGATTCAAATCTAGTAACTCTGTAATATATTTCATAAAGGATGTATGTGTTTTACTATTACTATTACGTCGTATAAAATCGGATAGCGAAGCCAACAATAAATCGTTTGTCATTGCAAGATAATTTTTTAGTTCTCTATTTACATCCTTTCCATCTGCTTTCAATACATCTAACATATGCTTTATAAATGGTTCTGGCAATGTGGTTTCATGTTCTTGTTCGTACATAATTCGGTCTATTAATTTTTGAATAGGATTGATTTCAAATGCGAACGTTTGAATTGTAAATTGATTTTTGTTGTTTATGACTTGTAGTAGTTGGTGTAACATACCAATATTATATTGCTTACCGTCCTGTTTTAACAGGGATATTTTTTCTTGAATGGTTGAATTTGCGTTAAATTTAGTTGAATTATCCATACAGATTGCTCTCAAGGCTTCGTCTAAGGGTACTGTATTACAGTACTGTAGAAAGGCTTTGTAAATAGTTTCTTCATCAAAGGTGGATAGTATGTCTGGATAGTGTATCCGTGTATCTTGGGTATCAAACAATATAGATGCCTTGGACATTTTGGATATATCATCCAATGCCTTTCTAAGGTCATCTATCAAACGGTTGGTTCGTTCAATGGTCGGGTCGATGGAATTAAAATAATCAAAGGTCGTTTGATGGTTGTCGTTACAGCATGCATTTTCTAGGTAAGGTATCCGTTGATTACTCAACAAAACGGCTTGATTCTCTTTTATATTTTTAGATACAATCGTTTGTATAGACATTTCTATGGAAAGAGCCGAAAAAATTATTTTAGAGCGAATGGTATCCATACGAGCAAACTGATTTACATGTCCTTTTTTAAGGTCCGTTATCAATTGAGCTTGATAGGCTTCTGTGATGGGTTGGGTTACAACTTTCACAGGACGTAACGGTGGAAGAAAATTATTCCATTGTAAAATGTCATTGGATACAGGTATAGGTTGTGTTTTTTGTGTCAAATCGTATTCTAGTTTAATCCGTATTCTATCTTGCATCCTATCCGTTGGTAAAATAAATGTATTTATAATCGCTTCCATCTTGGTTACAAATTTGGCGACATTCATTTTTTTTAAAGCATTCCATGGTTCCACAGAGCTTTTAATCGCATTTACAATACAGGCAATATATTCTATCCCGCTTTTATCCCCGTCACCATAGGTAGGATAACCTGCAAAAGATTTTACACAACTGGGATACGTTTTGTTTTTGTTAAATAGTGTGGTTTGGGTATTGGTTTGAATACCAATCAATACATAAGAAGTTGTCATTAAGATTAACGTTTGGTCGTATACAAATTCATAGGAATCCTTTTTTCCTTTGGAGGCCGCCACGGCTTTCTCATAATCAGTTTTAGCAGGCATCTGATTGGATAATAATTTACTCGTTTCTTTTACTACAAAGGATTGTATTATATTCCAATTAACACCAATGTATTGACATATTGCATTTCCAACTTTAGAAATCTTTTCGGTTTCTGGATTTAAATTATCTTTCTTGATAACCGTTTTTTGAATCACCGTTTGACCCAAGTCGGCTGCAAGTATCTCTCTCGAACGAATGACAAATCCTTCTTCCGTGTATCCTTCTTCCGTATTGAAATCAATGTAAGTGATTACCCAACCTGAATATTTGTCAACGATGGCTTCCCCATCACCTCCTAACGTTCCTTGTAGAGAGGCTACGCGTTGAAGTGCCTCAAAGTAATCTTCTCCGTTGATGAATACATTGGCAAGGTTGGATATAAATGTAGGTAATAGTTTTACACCGGTTACAATACAATATAACCACCATGGACTCTCCGGTTCCATAGAAGGTCTTGTATACTGGGCTACAAATTTTGTGATATCATGTTGTCGTTTAACAAAATCACTCTGGGACAATATAAGTTGTAATACATTGGAATAAGGGGATAGCTCTTCTTCTACTTCTTTTGCGTCTAATCCATACTCATATAATTTTTGGTCGTATCGTAATGTATACGTGGAATGTATACGTTGTAAATGCACCAATCTAGACTGTGCCTTCTGTGTAGCTTGATTCAAAAAAGATTGCATTTCATCCAAAGTTGGAATGACAGAATCTTCAAACTCTTTGAGGGTTGCTTTTAAAGCATTTCGTTGAAAATCTAATTTTGCACTAGACGTTGTTTTACACTTATCTTGTATGGAAATACATTTTGAAGATACGTCACAAAACATGGCATTGGTGTCTGCGTTAATATCGTCTGGAATGGTTTCATCCCGCACCCAAATATTATTTTGTCTAACATAATAATAGTATTTCATACCAACGGTATCCTCTACTATCCATACCGCATAATCTCCTTCTTTTACAGGACGATATCCCAAAATCATAGCCTCAGCTTCACGATTTGCGTTCTCTTCGGTCATGCTTGTATGTTCACGAAGTAATTGTGATAGTAGGCGTTGTTTTTCAGAGGGGTCTTCGGTAACCTCTAACTTGGAGGTATAGTCTTTTAATATATCGTAATAAGTTTTATCATATTTTGTATCGTAACGTATATTTTGTTCATTGTCCTTTAACCTATCTTCTTTTGTTTTGTATTGTTTGGACAATACTCGCGTTTGACAAGAGGCCTCCGTAGCATCTTCAACCGATGGATCCACGGTTTCAAGTTGTGTAAGTAACTCTATCGCATGGGCTGGTACCATTAAGTCAGAGTTTAATTGTGCAATGCTTGTGTGAAAATATCTAGAGTCATCTATTTCTTTGGTTCTACTTATCCATTCACTTGTAGACAAAAACGCGGTATCTAATCCTTGTACGTTATAATCCTGTTCCACTTTATCCTCACGGTCGTATCCCTTGTAAAGATTTAATATTTTAGGTTTAACGTAACTTTTAGGGACTTTGGGTATAAATTTTTTATATTCTTTTTGTTTTTTTGAATATTCTCGTTTCCATTGATTTGTCTTATCCGTCAGCAAACCGATAATATCCGCATATTGCTGAAAGGAAATATGTTTATGGTATATTAAAAAGGGTTCTAATTGTTCTATAAGGGAATATACGGTATATCGTTCCAACGGATTTGCACGAAGGGTTTGTATCAATACTTCCGTAGTAGGGATGATACGGTCTATATAATCCTCATAGGACAGTGTACTATCTTCCTTCCGAACGTATTCCGTCATCGTTTTAAAATATGTATTTGCATCGTATAAAACAGGCGTATCTGTTGGAACCGTAGATATGGAACTTTTTGTATGAAGAAAAGTCCAATAAGCAATATAATGCATGGACATATTAGATTTCGTTATTAATTTGGTGAGGGGCATATTGATACGAGAAAAGGTTACGGTAGAGTAGGGTAAGGTTATAAACGATTTCAATTGTATCGTGTCGGAGGGTATGATATTTTTTTTAGACATGACGGTATGACCGCCTCCAATTCGTTTGGTTTCCATGGTATCCATCCCTATCATGTATACTTGCGGTACAAATCGCCGTCGGTGAATATCATTTCCTTGAACCACCGAGGCATAAAAATCACCTAAATTATCCAGATAAGACATTATATTGGTATGTACGTTTACGTTAAAAATACCATCTTCCACCGTGGGTTCATATGGAGTCCATTGAGTATTCATGCGTTTCATCATGTACTCGTAATTATTCTGTCCGTTTGGAAGATTTCCTTGGCGAAAAAGTTGATTCCACTCTGTTTCTTGCAATCTAGACGAGGCAAGCGTATCCATTGAAATATCCTCGTATAAACCTTCTACCTCTTCGTCTATATCATACACTTTTTTCTTATGTTTAGATACTGGAATTATCCAATGTAATTTATGAGAGAATTCACTCAAAGATGTAACCAAAGGTTTTTGTAGTGATTCGTCTAGTCTAGACGCATTTCCATTGCTATCAAACTTTGAATACTCTAATCGTAGTTGCCGAAATCGTTCTAATTTACGATGTATATCATTCATTACATGAGGTGTGCGTTGCGTATTCGGTACAACGGATAACATCTCATTCAAAAGGTCCGTCATTTGACGTTCCATACCATATCGTCGTTCATCTTGGGGAACTTCTATCACGAGGTCAACTGAACCAAGCGTATCCCCAAATTGTATCTGGTCCGCGGAGAGCAAAACGTCTTTAATTCTATCACGAAATAAATCACTGGCATCCTCAGTCTCTTCCAAACCATACAATGGTTCTGTAACTTCTTCGGTTGGTTCTGTAACTTCTTCTTCGGGGGGTAAAGTACTTTCGGTTGGCGCGTCTCGTAATACGATACGAGATAAAGGAATATCTTTAGGGATACCTTTGTAAGCGAAATCAATATAAATCACGGAGGCGTCGGTCAGTTTAATTTCAATTTGGTCTTCTTCTAATTGTTGAATGATACCAGTTACTACAATGGGTAAATCTTCTTCAAAGTATATATCGACCCATTGATTGGGTAGTAAACGGTGCTGTATCGCATAACTTGGACTGTCTTCACGGTATGTAAGTTCTATTCCTACAATTGCTTCATTCGTTAAACTACCCTCTTCACGAAGATTCAAAGTGTATAGATTACGTTTCCTTCCAATCAGTTCTATAATTTCCTTGTCAATGTATTGAATTAAAAATTCCTGAGTATGAATAGTGTCATCTGTTGGAGATAGTATTTTTATAATGTCACCTAATTGTAACGTCAACTGGGATGACATACAATATAGGAATATAATTATACAAAGACGAATGTCTTAAATGAGTTAAAGACATATGATACAAGTATTCTATGTCTAAATATAATATGGAGAATCTTCCACTCTATTTAGAAGCGAAAAAAGTATTCAAAAAAAACGTTCAACATAACCAGAAAGAGTATAATATTTTTCGTTATGATAAGTCCAAATTAACACCGGACGAATATAATACGGTTGGATTATTCCGTTCGGTTGTATATCAAAACGAAACAATCGTTTCATTTGCACCGCCCAAATCTATTGCTTATGAATCCTTTAAATCTACAGCACCTCCGAGTATAACCATGGAAGAATATGTAGAGGGTACAATGATTCAGTTATTTTGGACAGGAGAGAATTGGGAACTGGCAACACGTTCTTCTGTAGGAGGTAATGTGTCTTTTTTTAATATAAAAGATAATCACCAAAATGTACGTCCAACTTTTCGTGAATTATTACTAAATACAATTCTATATAATGAAAATTTACATTCCAATCAACTTGATTTTTTTAGTTGTTTAGAAAAAATACCAAAACACTATGTACTGTCTTTTGTTCTTCAACATGAAATGAACCGTATTGTAAGACCCATACATGAACCATCCCTATATTTGGTGAATGTATATGCCGTTGAACATAATACGATCGTGGAGACAGATATTTCGGATACAGTTCGGTTACTTCCAGATTGGGTGAAACGTCCCACTCCATACAACTGGTCCTTGGAAGAATTAGAAGGTAAGATATCCTCTCAATTCATGGATTATACCAATGTTGGAATTATGATATATGGCGTGAATCCTACCGGAGAGAGGATTCGTACCAAACTACGTAACCCATTGTACGAAACGGTAAGAAAATTAAGAGGTAATCAATCTAAATTACAGTATCGTTACATGGAATTATGTAAAGATAACCTTGTAGACGAATATTTAAACTATTATCCAGAACATACTCAATGGTTTCAAGGTTATGACAAGGAGATACGTAAGTTTACAGTACAATTACATTCCTTTTATGTACAATGTTTTGTAAACAAAAGGGCACCTTTAAAAACCTATTCGTATCCATATAGGACACATATGTATAGATTACATGAACATTATAAAGAAACCCTTCGCGGGAAACGAGACCGCGTTAATCTACCTGTAGTGATCCGATATGTACACCAGCTTCATCCATCCATATTGATGTCTTCCATTAATTATTCCCTTGGCGGTCATTAGAATCGTCAAACGATGCACTATGGATACCATTAAAACTACAACTACCTGCTGAGGTATAGGCACCCATATGTTCTAAAAAAATTAAATCATTTGGTTGAAGGTCTCGTGGAACTTTACATATACCAATCGTGTCATAAGAGTCACAGGTAGGACCAAATACTTGGATATCTTCATACTCTGTAACGAGGCTCATTTCATTGGTTTCAGTATCGTAACAATACATGAGAACTGGAAACTTCCAGTGGTCACGATGATATACATTCAATTCATGGTATACTCCATTGTCTAAAAAAATACCCCGCTTTGTTCTAGATATTACTTGGGTCACCAGATGAAAACTTGGTTCGGAAAAATATCTACCAGGTTCAGCTATGATGGTATAAGGAAGAGGTTTCGTCCATTCCAGTATATCGGTTAAATCACTATTGGATAATAATCCTCCACCTATATCTAATATAGGCGTTTCATTATATATACTCCTTAAAGAATGTAATATGGGTTCTGCATAGGTATAAGCCTTTAAATAGGCTTCTTTACGATTATGCGTTCCACCTGACCCTATGTGAAAAGATATTCCGATCACCTTTATGTTTTTATCCTTGGCTTTATCTATAATATCATACGCTTCTTCGCGTGTACATCCAAATTTACCGTCAAACTTACAATTGGAGGTTTCTACACAACTATTCATACGAATGAGAATGGACGTACCTTGTACTCTTTCTAATCCACCGATATCATCCAGTACTTTTATCGCATTACAACTCATCTCAGTGTCTTTGATATGCATATGTGGATTGGTATATAGGATAAGATTGCTATACTTGCATGCAAGTTTGTATTCCGACGTAGAGGCAACATCCAACCCAACTGGAAATGTATCGTCTGAGATAAGCGCTTCTATCAATTCAGACGACGGATTGGATTTTAAGGCATAATAAGGTTGTATCCAGGGAATACATGATTTCCATCGTTCAAGTTGTGAGGATACATTGGATGCATCAAACCACCATTTCTTACATAACATGGTTGGAAGGTGTTTCGGAATATACACACTTCCAATATCAGTTAAAAACACTCTCATATAAAAGGTGTAATAGATTATCTTTATAATATGATTTATAAAGATAATTGAGGATTAAACATTCGGTTTTATAAAATATTTAAGCTCTGGCTCTCTGCATCATACGATTCGCCGCCTGTGTAGCATTGGCCGCTGCAACATTTGCGTGAAGCGCTTTATTTTGAAGTACAGATGCTTTCTTAGTTGCCGCTGCCGCGGCAGTGAAGGACGACTTGTGTTTGGCCATGCCTCCTGCAAGAGCACGGGACGCATTCGCTGCCGCGGCACGCGCCGCATTCGCATTCGCGGCCGCGGCACGCGCCGCATTCGCATTCGCATTCGCTGCACGCGCCATATTCGCATTCGCGGCCGCGGCACGCGCCATATTCGCATTCGCATTCGCTGCACGCGCCATATTCGCATTCGCATTCGCTGCACGGTTTTTAGCACGGTTCTTCTGCGAATTCATCATATATTATAGGATAAGAAAAAAAATTACCAAATTGCTGAATTTGGATTCCAATACATTTTATCTCCTTTTTTTATGTTATATATGTAATTGAATAGTTTTAAACGCGACAACGCACAATTTACCCTATATTTCTCTAACGGGTGCGGATTCGTTATAAATTTATACTGTAAGGATTTTCTTAAAGTAGTTTGTGAACCTTGTAATGCGATATAAACATAAAATGCCTTAAAAGATAAATTACGAATGAGTGTAATATCTTTGTTATAATCTTGAAAGTGTTTTAAATATTCTTCACATATTCGTAAACCAGAGATATCTGCGATATCTTCTCCTATACTTAAACTCGCGTCAATTATACTTCCATCCATCGAAGCGGAATGTTCATATTGTTTAATGACATTATTCATTTTAGATTGATAGTGTTTTCGGTCGTTGCTCGTCCACCAATCTTGTAAATTTCCTAAAGCATTAAATTTGCTTCCAGAATCATCTAAACAATGGGACATTTCGTGGGCTAGAGTATATCCGATATAAGCCAAATTATATTCAATACCTCTCTCTTCTAAATTAATGAATGGTTTCTGTATATAAGCTTGAGGAATACATATGGAATTTTCAGTTGGTGTATAAAACGCATTCACAATATGGGATTGTTTCCCAGTAAATTTAAAAATTTCCCAATCTATGGCCGGGATATCCACGTTTTTGGTGGAAGTACCATCTAATGAAATAAACCAGTTCGTTCTCCAATACGCATATTTTCTTAAATTTTGGTAAGCTTCTTTTGCATTATAATTTAATACTGGGTCTTCTTTTAATACAGTGAGGGTTCCTATAAAAATTTTTATCTTATTCAATTTGTCCAAGGCATTCGCTTTAGTAGTAGAAGATAACCATGTATTTCGTCGTATAATATTCTTAAATACTATTAATAACCTTTTTGATATATCCTCTGTATAATCGTTGTATTCCTGATTTTTATATTGTTCTATATATTTGCTACTTAATAGTGAATTAAAACAATACCCTAAACCAATTATGGGAAGTTCGTTTGGCATTAAGGACGGTTGACCTTTAATGAACTTCATAAAAAAATTAAAATATAGAATTCTCCATTTACTATGAAAACGCATGATTTGACGAAAGGTAATGTATAAATAGTAAGTTTTCCATTGTTTGTTGCTCCAAGCATTGTCTGTGGTCAATACTTTCATAATACTATTTAAATAATTCAAACTGTAACAATGAAATGATTTAGGTACATGGGTATATCCAATTTGTTTTGCCATTTCATTCCAATTGAAACCATACTTTAATCCCTGTTCATGTGTAAGAATATTATAACCATCTTTATCTTCTTTTATACTATTATTGGAATAGGTCTGTAAGATTTGAGTTTCACATTTCCATACATCCATCGGTTCTAAATTATGGGATGTTCCTAAGCATGCCGTGAACATTTCCCCTATAAATTGTAAATACTTACCTTGAATATTTTGTTTGCGTGTTCGTTCCTGTTTCGTATCGCTTGGGTCATCTATATATAAGGTAACATCATATAAACTTAATTTGGGTGAAGACAATACAGAATGAAACCTATTGACATTTTTATCGTCTGGTTGAACCGCCCATACTAAAGGACATCCCCAAGAAATAATCTCATTTTTATTTTGTTTTCCAATCACTTGATATAGGTTTCCTGTAGATATACGTTCCTCTATTAAAGTAACATATTCTCTTACAAACTGTTCTGTGGATGCATCATTTAAATGAGTCAAAGACATATACACATTTTTAACCGCTTGGTGCTTTTTAGTATTTGGTTGACGAATGTATTCATCTACAATATTCATTAATTCATAATACACTTTGTTTTGTACAATTTTAAAATCATCCATATCCGTCACATACGGTTGGTCAGTCTTTAAAAATTTATTCGCACTTTCTAACCGTTTCTCATTGACATAACTATAGAAATCATCTTCTAGTCTGTATTTAGACGTATGTACGGATTTTAAATTATGTATTAATTCATTTTCCTTGTTCGTCCAAGGACGATGCGTATAGCTAGTTGAATCAAACACATTCTCAAACAATTTTTGTTTTTTTGTTTTGTTTAAAAGTATTTTTTTTTTATAGGTTGCCATAATTTATATATAGATTATAAATTCCATTTTCTATTACGACGGATAACGTTTTTTTTTTTAAATAAATACGAATACAGGTTTAGTTCATTGGACTTAAGATTATAAACATATAATGGAGAAGGTTGAAAAACCGTATCAAACCAATTTACATCTATCCTATGGTCTTTTTCTATAAACGATAAATTCTTTATGGAATATAAATTATCCAATACATTTGAAACATAACGTTGTACTTCATGTTTTGATACCATCCGCAATGGACCATCGGTTGAAATGTTGATAAGACGCTCCGTATCGTTTACTTTATAAAATATAGAACGGTCAATGGTCAATTTTTGTGTGAGTACTCTATTTTGTAATACATTGTCTTCATACCCCCAACTCCAAAAATTACAATATCCTGTTGTCTTGTAGAAATCGGAACCTTTGATGGCGACGGCACCTCCCAATGTATTTACAAATCCATAATAATGTGTAACCACCCCTTGTGTAGTTTTATATGGAAACATAACGTCTGGTTTGGGATACTGGTCAATATCATGAAACACAAAAGTTATATCACGCCAATTTGAATATTTTTTTGAAAATACAATAAATCCAATATTTTTCATTGCTCCACGATTAAATGGACGATTATCCTTTTGATGTATAAAAAAATATTCGGCATCCTCCATATCGGGTTGATTACGAACCCGTGTTTCAAAATATTGAATAAAATATTTCATTTGTGTTTCACGGGATCTATAAGGAATTATAAATATTGTTTTTGGACCGATAGACATACTATATTCATTATATAATAATTACGGAATATTTCTTTAATAGGACGTCTGGTATAAGCATAGAGGTCATCATGCTTAATTTCTTAAAACATTTATTGATGGTAACCTCCGAGATGTCACTTATGTTGCTTACGTCTCGTTTATTTATATTTACATTACACGTATGCGCCACAAAATATATGATTCCGGCTGCAATAGAATGTGGTGTATTTTCAGGAATTAAGTTTAATTTATGAACCCTTAATGCAATAAACTTGGACAGTTTGGTCAATTCTTGGTTGATGTTTAATCGGCTACAATACCGTTCAATAAACGTTTCTGGTGTGGTTTGATGAAAGGAGGTCTTATCTATATTCACCTTTTCGCATTCCAAATCATTGATTATAGACACTGCATTTTTACATCCACGTGTAGTAGAAGTAGTATCTAGATGAAATATGTTGGATATCTCTTTGGACGTTCTTGGAAAATTATTTACACGCGATGAGATATAAATAGAGGCGGCAATGATACCATCCCGATTGAGACCTCTAAAGGTTTTTGCTTCTGATACATACTTATGATATTTCATCGCATCGTCTACAATTAATTTTGGTATACCAGAATGATTTCCTAATATTAATATGCGTTGAAATTCATCGTATTGAGATTTTTCTTTATAGGGCATCCCAATCCATTCGGTATAACGTTTTATTTTACGCATTTCGTAGGTGGATGAACCGTTTACCAAAACTTTACAACCGAAACTGGATTCATACAAGAGTGGATTGATGGGTAATCCACAACGCGTAGGGTCCGACGAGGCATCGTCATTTCCATAGTATCTCCATTCGGCGGATTGATCTAGCGAATCTGTATAAATGATACCACATAGATTATTGGTACATGATTGAAATCCTTCTTCTGAAATGACTAATGCACTTTCACAATATTCACATACATCGCGGATTCCTTGTCTATATACACATTCCATTACATTTTTTTTATTTATTTCATTATCAAATCCTTGCCATAAAATTTTCTTTGAAACCCTTTTGATTTTTTTGGTTTTATGCATTTTATATAAATATATAAATGAAGTATGGTTTCAATTTTATTATATTCATAAGATAATATGGGAAATACACAATCCTCTAAACAGAAACATACTGTTTCTAATTTATTACAAGAAATAGATTTGATTGCAACCCAATATATGACCAGTCAATCCATTCAAGATTTAAAACAATTATCAGATATGGAGTATTGTAATAAACTCCTTATGATTACATCGGAACGGTTAAAAGGATATTTAAATGAACATGAAGTAAAATATTTAGAACATCGTGTTAAAGATGGAATGGAGTCAAATGAAATCGTACAAAATACATTTACATTTATTCCAAAGGGGTGGATGGAATCCATAGATGTTCAAAACGATGAAAATAAAGATAGAATATGCATTGGGGTTGCTAAATTTTATGTTAAAATCATGCATTTGTTTGGCGCCATATTAACCACGGTTAATCCAGTCTATGTATATAAAGATACTATGGGAACAACGTTAAAAGTAGATATATTACAAGCACATACAATTCCAAAAGAGGTGAAACCTACCCTTCAGATCACAAATATATGTACCGCCCGTATAAATGCATTGCTCAATTCTAACAATTATAATGTGCCAAGTCACCATAAAGTAACCATTCAACCCTCTTTTTGTGATATAAACTTTGATAAAATAAAATATAAGGATAAAACCTTGATGGACGAACCAGGTATTCCTGAATTAGAAAAATTGTATTACGATGTATACGATTATGAACGAGGAGTGTTTAATAAAATGAGCGAATCTATGTCCTCGGTGTACAAGTCAGACGTTGAAACCTTTTATAAAGCATTTACAGGTAACCGTAGCATACCACTGGATGGGTCCAATGAACCGACGATACGTAAATTCAGTGATATATTGTTAAAAGACTATCATAAAGGAGATGGTTGTAAACCCAACGGAGTTTATACAAAACAATATACTTCAAGTTTAAAATATAAATTATTTAAGAGTTATGCACAACATATAAAGGATATGATGCGTCGTACAAATGAAAATCAAAATAAATTAATTACGATATTAAAACAATTGTTTGATACAAAAATAATCAAAGGTAAGCCACAACTCATTATACATCCGGCATTAACTGAAATTCGTTTAAACCAGTTAGTTCAAGAAACTAGAACCCTTATTGTAAGTTTATATCTCACTTGTGAATTAGACTTTACAACGGGTATAGAATTGTTTGAAGCCATTGTAGAAAAAACAATTTTAGATACTTCTCAAAAACAGATAGATTTACTTCAATCTTCCATACAAGAAAAAATGACGGAATTAGAAAATCTTTAAATATTATTTTCTGTCTATAATATACATGGATCTAATGGAAACCTACGGAGGGTTAAGTCTAACGGCGCGAAAAAGTTATAGAAGACGTGTTAAATCGTCCAATTGTCGTGGTAAGGTTGGAGTAGAATGTCGTAAGTCTAGGGGATGTAAAAAAGCGAAAGGACGTTCTCGGTCCTATTGCCGTAAAATGACAAATAAACGCCGTCGCAAACCTCGTAATTAATAATGCGTTAAGATATATTACAATAAAAATTGAAATGTATTCAACACTAACACTTTCACCGCATATACAATGAAAGTGTTAGTGTTTGATACAGAAACCACTGGACTATTTGAAACGGGTAAATGTCCATATATAGTCCAATTAAGCTGGATTTTATACGATACCGACCATCACACTTTACTCCACTGCCAAGACCATTTAATCCTTTGTCCTATTGAGATTCCACCCGAAAGTACCAAAATACACGGTATTAAGAACTCTTATACGAAACGAAAAGGAGTCCCAATAGAATACGCCATGGATTTGTTTCACGACGATGTGCAACGTTGTGATACGATTGTAGCCCATAATGTATCGTTTGATAAACGTATGTGTATGCTAGAATGCGTTCGTTTGAAACGTCAACATCCGTTTATTCAGAACGGTCTTACAAAACCTACTTATTGTACGATGATGGAAAGCAAATCGTTTTGTAATATTATTCGTCCTTGTAAATATAATGGTACCTATGTAAAATTTCCCAAGCTTACAGAACTACACGACGCGTTATTCGGATATACTCCAAAGGGCGCACATGATGCAATGGCCGATGTTTTGATTTGCTTACGGTGTTATATGAAATATAAGGAAGATATGGACATTGTCAAACACAACCGAACCCTTTCTAAAATGTTTGAATTATATTGTGGTTCCTATCGTTGAGTTTAGGCAGAACAAACATCACATACCGTAGACTCTACCGTCGGAAGGGGAGGCATCAGCGTGAATTGTTGCGGTTGATGCCTTGGTTTTCGTCTCAAATAATACATACCAGTTTTCAATCCTTTTTGCCATGCATAAAAATGCATGGACGTCAGCGTACTGTAACTTGGTTCTTCACACCATAAATTTAAACTTTGTGATTGACAAATGAAGGCACCTCTATCGGCCGACATGTCAATGATATCACGCATTTTCATTTCCCATACAATTTTATATTTTTCTTTTAACTCGTCTGAAATTCCCTCAATGTGTTGAATACTGCCCTTATTCGCAATGATATTGTTTTTTAAGTCCTCGTTCCATAACCCAAGCGATGTGAATTCTTTGATTAAATATTTATTCACCATTATGAATTCACCCGCAAGAGTACGACGCGAATAAATATTACTAGTATAAGGCTCAAAACATTCATTGTATCCAAGTATTTGAGAGGTAGATGCGGTGGGCATCGGTGCAACCAATAAAGAGTTTCTAACCCCATATTGGATGACCTCTTTTCGTAAAGTATCCCAATCATACCGGTTGGAAGGCGAAACGTTCCATAAATCAAATTGAAATAAACCCTTGGATAAAGGTGAATTTTGAAAACTTGAATATGCGCCAGATGGTCCGTCCGAGTTACATTGATGGATTTCAGCCAGTATTGGTAGGGTTCGTTTCAATAAAAGGTCCATTCCAGTAGAGTTATAGCGTCTATCCAAATCACACGAGGATAGGTCAAACAAAGGAGTACGATTATGTAATTCGGTTACTATAGACATATTTTCCGTCCGTTCTTTTGCAAGATTGCAAGAACATTCCACCGAGGCATGATAGATCGTTTCAAATATAAGACGGTTGACTTCTTTGGCTTTATCCGAACAAAACGGTAAATTCATTTTTATAAACACGTCTGCCAATCCTTGCACACCGATTCCGATAGGACGATGTAATAAGTTGCTCCGTTTGGATTTTAAATTTGGATAATAATTCACATCAATGATACGATTTAAATTATAGGTTATGACTTGAGTCACTTCATGTAGTTTGCTATAATTGAATACCCCGTCCTCGCCGACAAGTTTGGGTAATCCAATGCTGGCTAAATTACACACTGCGGTTTGTTCCGAGTCTGAATATTGTATGATTTCAGTGCATAAATTGGAAGATTGGATAGTACCCAAATTTTGTTGATTGCTTTTTCGGTTGGATGCGTCTTTATAACATAAATACGGCACACCCGTTTCCATTTGACTATCCAGTATTTTAAACCATAGTTCTCTTGCCTTTATTTTTTTTACATATTTACCATTGGAAATGTAGGCCTCGTATTTTAATTGAAACTCCTCTCCGTATACATCCGATAATCCGTTGGATACAGACGGACACATCAAATACCAATCCATATCCTTCTTTACATACTCCATAAATAGGTCTGGTATCCAAAGACCATAAAATAAATCACGGGCGCGTTTAGACTCATCTCCATGATTTTTTTTTAGTTCTAACACATCCATTATATCCGAATGCCATGGTTCAATGTATATAGCAATACTACCATTTCGTTTTCCACCTCCTTGGTCTACATATCTCGCTGTAGAATTAAATACTTGTAACATGGGTGTTAAACCATTCGAAACTCCATTTGTACCACTTATGCGTGTTCCAGAAGCTCTTACGTTATGAACGTGTAACCCAATTCCTCCTGCCCATTTACTTATTTGTGCGCATTCTTTCAAAGTATTAAATATTCCATCTATACTATCTTCTTCCATTCCAATTAGAAAGCATGAACTTAATTGTGGTCTTGGAGTGCCTGCATTGAATAATGTCGGTGTAGCGTGTGTAAAATATTTCTGCGACATTAAATGATACGTTTCAATCGCTCGTGGGATATCCTCTCCATGAATACCAATGGACACACGCATCCACATATGTTGAATACGTTCAACGACTTTATGGTTGATATGTAATAAATAAGCCCGTTCCAATGTCTTGAAACCAAAGTAATCTATATCATAATCCCTATCGTATACAATGGCCTCTTCAATTATTTTAGAATACTTTGTAGAGATATGTAACAATTCATCACTAATCAAGGGTGTAGAAATGGTATCTCTCTTGACGGCGTGTAGTTGTTTCATGACCTCCACAAAACTTGGATTTGTATTTTTATGATGGTTAGATATAATGATACGTGAGGCTAATTCACCATAATCGTATTGAATCGTGGTCATGGAGGCACATTGTTCACCTACAATCTCATCAATCGTGGAGGTAGGTATATCTGGTATAAGCTGATTTATGATTTTCATCACCAAATTTGCATAACCAATGTTTAGTACAGGCAATCGTGTTTCACATAATGTTTTGATACGCATTAAAATTTTATCAAAAGACATATCTTCTTTTTCACCATTCCGTTTCATTACCTGCATTTGGGCATAACTCATGATTACATGAAGACACCTTAGTTTAAATTCTTTCACCTATTAATATAAAGATATGTGTTCGTTTTCTACATATGGGTCATAGGTAGATGTATGCACCGCCTTTTTCTTTTGACGTTTTGCCTGTTCTAAAATACGAATGGCTTCTTCTTCTTCTTCTTTTGATATTACACCATCGTCATTCGTGTCCATGACATTTGAAAGTCTACGCATATAACTAGTCATGATACAATATGAACTGTTTTCATTTATCAAATATCTGGATAAAATCGTGAATGAAGCCGTCATGATGATAGAAACAATTACATTTTTAGTTGCAACAAATAGAATGGAAAAAATAATAAGTTCTCTTGCGATTGCTGCCCGAATCACTTGTTCTTGCGATTTAGTAAATCCAAAATCAATATATTTTGAACCTATATTTAGTACAAGCATCATAATACCTGAAAAATAGGTATTGGTATTAAGAGTATTTGCGAATTTATTCAATGGGTCTATGATACGCATATACTATATACAGAATATAACCAAAGACATGTGGATTTAATACAACCCATCCTACAAATTTCAAAATCTATGGATTAAATAATGTTTTTATAATTTCATTATATCTTTCTATATTCAGTATAGAAGGGTCGTTCAAATCTTCTAAAGATTTTATTTCATATCCATTCAGCAATAATGTTTCATCTACACAACAACCTTTTTCGATCAATAATTTTAAAATTGACACAGGTATATTTTCATTTAAACACGCAAAATAGATAGGCCCGACGTAATGACGACATCTTAAACGACCATAATTTGAATGGACGGAGTCAGGAAAATAGGTTAAACATAACACTATGTCCTTCAATGTTATATCATCTACATAACTTAATGATTTTATTATTAAGGGTAAATTATTTATTCCAGAAGATAATATATCTATTAAAATTGGAAAACCTTTATTGAAGTGGTTTATACCTTTTTTATATTGAGAATCATCTATAAATACATGATATTTTTTGATAAGATAATCCATGTCTTTCAAATGAATTAAATTTAATTTATTTGAATATAAATATTCTTTACAACCTTTATTTGTTAAATTTATACTATAAAAAATATTGATATTTTCAGTTATTTTATTTAATTGGATATTTGTATTAGAAAATTCTAAGAAATCAAGAACAATATAAAATAAATCTTCCGGAATCGTATTTAAACCCATTATTTATATATATGTATTAAATGTTTAAACCTATAATGTAAAATGAGTTTCATAATTTCTGTATATCTTATAATTTGGAAATATTAACGACATTATGATAATATATATATATATATATTATGCCGTTGACCTATATGTATCGTAAACGTGCTGATATATATACAACTCAGGGAGGAGATAAAATGCAAGGATTATTCATTACTTTTGACTCACGTAATAAACGTCATGCACAAAATAAAGCGTATGGTACGAACCGTGACAAAATTGTATATCAAAATCAAGTAGGTGGTATCGGTATACGATTACCAACGAATATACGTCGTTGTTGTACCGCCTCCGTCTATAAATTTAATCCGTATGAACCTAGTATTCCATTCACTCCGAAAAGCAATGAGGATTTTAATCTTGCGATTGCTTACTATTTCAGTTCATCCCCAACTTTGTCACAAGAAGAAGAACTTATAGGAAAGGGGTATACCCTTGATTCCATTGGACGGTTTGGACAAGAATCACAAACCGCAATATCTAATTGGAATACACGCAATGTAACCTCTATGGCTTCTACATTTGAAAATCAATACACATTTAATTTAGACATTAGTAGATGGGATACAAGTCAAGTAACCAATATGTATCAAATGTTTTATGGTGCAACTGATTTCAATCAAGATATAGGTGGATGGGATACTGGTTCAGTTACCACTATGGAATATTTGTTTCACGGTGCAACTGCTTTCGATCAAGATATAAGTAATTGGGATACTGGTTCAGTTACCGATATGATTGGAATGTTTCACGGTGCAACTATTTTCAATCAAGATATAGGTGAATGGCATGTAAGGAATGTAACCAATATGTATCAAATGTTTTACGGTGCAACTGATTTCGATCAAGATATAGGTGGATGGGATACAAGTCAAGTTACCTATATGTTTCAAATGTTTTACGGTGCAACTGCTTTCGATCAAGATATAGGTGGATGGGATACTGGTCAAGTTATCGGTATGTCTAGTATGTTTTATAATGCATCTGCTTTCAATCAATATATAGGTGGATGGGATACTGGTCAAGTAACCAATATGTATCAAATGTTTTACGGTGCAACTGCTTTCGGTCAAGATATAGGTGGATGGGATACAAGTCAAGTTACCGATATGTATCAAATGTTTTACGGTGCAACTGCTTTCGATCAAGATATAGGTGGATGGGATACTGGTAAAGTAACCACTATGTATCAAATGTTTTATAATGCAACCATTTTCAATCAATATATAGGTGGATGGGATACTGGTAATGTAACCAATATGAATATAATGTTTCGTAATGCAACTGATTTCAATCAAAATATCGGTGGATGGAATACTGGTAAAGTTACAAATATGGGTGAAATGTTTAGCGGTGCAACTGCTTTCAATCAATATATAGGTGGATGGGATACAAGTTCAGTTACCGATATGGAAGATATGTTTCAGGGTGCAATCATTTTCAATGAAAATATTCGTGGATGGAATACTGATTCAGTTACCGTTTTTACATATATGTTTGAGGGGGCAACCGCAATGAATACTAAATATACGGGTGTGACCGGGTTTAATTATCCTACTCCAGTCAATTCTTTTTTCAATCAATTCACTCCAGCAAACACGGAGGATTTTAATAATGCGATCGCTTACTATTTCAGTACATCCACTACAACCCAAGAAGAAGCACTTACGATTGCGGGATATTCCCTAGCATCCATTGGACAGTTCACCGACCCAGTTACACAAAACGCAATATCTAATTGGAATACACACAATGTAACCTCTATGAATTCTACATTTATAAATCAACACACGTTTAATATAGACATTAGTTTATGGGATACAAGTCAAGTTACCGTTATGGAAGGTATGTTTAAGGATGCATATGCTTTCAATGGAGATATAGGTGGATGGGATACCGGTTCAGTTACAGATATGTCTATTATGTTTGCGGGTGCATATGCTTTCAATGGAAATATAGGTGGATGGAATACGGTTTCAGTTACAAATATGTCATTTATGTTTCGAGGCTATGCAGTTTCAGACTCGAGCATGACCTATTTATCTGATTTCGATCAAAATATAAGTGGATGGGATGTAAGTAAAGTTACCAATATGACTAGTATGTTTCAGGGTGCAATCATTTTCAATGAAAATATTACAATATGGACGGTAGGGCAAGGAACCTTTCTTACAAATATGTTTGATGGGGCACTTGCAATGAGAAATTATTACGGTCCTAATCCTGAGTTTGATACTACGCCAAATATTGCTTTTTTCAATCAATAGCCAGACACTCTTATATTTCTTTTAAACTGGTTTATAAAGTTACTATAAGATTCTTTAAAAGTATGACGTACGGAACGACGTTGTTTATTAAAAAATGTTTTAGTATGATTTGTGATATTTTGGAACGTTTCCGTATCGCGACGCATTACAACAGATAATAAGGATATAAATAATGCTGCAACCATTATACATAATATATCATCCATTGAATTAATACAAGAAAAGAATAGACGTTTTTGTAAGAATTAGGATTAATATATAGAATAAAATATCATTTCATTATAGACCTATGACTTCATTAGCATTTAATGCTGCACCCATAGAAGCGTATGATACATTTTTATCCAATACCCCTATAGAAAGTAAAAAAAATGATAAATCCCGAAATACGTCTTCAAAAGTAGATACCATGCGAAAACAGATAGGTATTCAAGGCATGGATAACACAGATGACCTTGCTGATTTTATTCCCTTGGAAAGAAACCATAGTACGTTGAAAAAGGAGACGTCCGTCCATCCAGAACCCGATGCACCGGTCAGTGTAGAACAGTTTAATACCATGCCGAGTTTAGCAACAGAAGATTACTATAATACGGTCGTACCGTATTATGATACGTCTAAATCAGTGTCCAATCCAGATTTAACCAACAAACTAGAGTATCTTATACATTTATTAGAAGAACAGCGTGACATTAAGAGAGGTACTGTAACGGAAGAACTTATATTATATACCTTTCTTGGAATATTCATTATATTTGTGTTAGACTCGTTTGTTAAAGTTGGTAAATATACACGTTAATACAATACCATACATTCTTCTGGTTTTACAGAATAACAAGCATAATTATATAAAAAAAAGGCAGATGGACATATAGATTTATAAGAGAGATTATAATCCTTGAAGGTGTGTATCAACTGACATGTATTACCAGTTTCTTCTATTAATACTCTGGAAACTTTGTATTTTTTCATAATTCTTTTACACGAGGATTGAAACCCTTTAAAAAAAATAGAATTCGTTGTATCATTCAAGGTGGTAATCAACTCGATACACGGTTTATCATAATCCATCGTACAAGAAAGCGGTCTAAATACATAGTAACACACGGGGGTGCAATGGTTGAACAATCCATATATAATGAGTTTTTCTTTGAGAATCAAATCATAGACATTTAAACTATCCATATGGATACAACAACGAAACCGTTTAGATATAGATGTACAAAACGTTTTGAAATCATTGAAATTATGTTTGTCTATACGATTTAACTTCAACGAAGTGAATGGAGTAGGTAAGTGTATAATATCCTTTAAATCATATCCACTAATATTAAATCGTAGGAGTGGAACAATGGCAGTCATATCGCCTTCACGCTTAAACAAACATATTTTAGTATCTGGAACACGTTGACGAATATGATAATGATGTGTTTGGATAAGTTTAGGAGCAATACCTTCTTTTCTGTGGTGGATATCTACGGTTAGATTATCAATATAGTGTACCTTCAATACAGTTTTGTTTAAGGTAATATTTAATGGACGGGCCGTAATTACACCAAGTAAAGTTGGAACCATAGGATTGTCGTTGGTACACGTTTTCAAGGACAAAAGATTCGTCGTATATACACTTAAAAAACTATTATATGGATGTTGAAAAATATCCTCTTTAGATGGAATGTATTCTATAGATTTTGTTCTGAGATAATGATTTTGTATCAATTGGGTTGCGGATTGAAGAATACATTCGGGCGTATCGGATAGGTTATAGGTATGAATATGAAACCTATCTACATAAGCATTCATGGTTGGAAGTTCGGTTTGAATGATACGATTTGGAAACAACCAATGGTTCAAATCGTATAAATGAAACACGGGTTGAATCGCCCAAAATTTAAATTTTACACGTATGTACACGGCAAATAAAACAAACAAGGTTATACATAACAGGATACTTGTCTTTAACATTACATACCATTTATATAAAATCTACTTCTCTTAAACTTATTCAGTCTTTTGTAAAATATAAATGTACTGATGTTTATATCCAACGGATTTCATGTCACTTTGACTGGATAATATAAACCCAGTAGATTGAGCCAAAGATAAAATGGACTGTTGGGTATCCATATATAAATGATGTGTATGTTTACGAACGGAACCATTTGTATGATGAATAAACGTTTCTATAAAAGTACCTTTATTATGATTGAGCTTAAAATCTGCCTTGTAATCGTGGTTTTTAAATACGGCCTGGGTCGTAGTAATACGTTTCTTTGTATAATCTTGTGGATTGATATAAGCCAACACATCTGCGACCGGTAAGATTGGGTCAAACTTATCTCTGTCTACAAGGTGTAATAATAAATAACCGCCGGGTTTTAACCATTGCATACAGTTTTGAAAAAACAATCGTTTATTTTTAATCATGTATATTGTAAAATACAAACAAGTAATATGAGTAAAACTATTGGGTTGGAAGTGAATACTTTTAAGAGCATCTCCGTGTATAAATTTGCTAGAAGGGTATTTTTTTTGTGCCTTGGCGACCATAGCAGAAGATAAATCTATACCTTGACAATTGTATCCTTTTTGGGTCAACTCTCCAACGTGATGACCGGTGCCTGACCCGATATCTAAGATTACACTACGTTTTGTAGGAGAGGTTTTATTTAGAATTGTACCAATTTCGTATTCATTTTTAAATTCACTAAATAGGATATCATCATATACATCTACATAAAAAGAATCATAAATGGATTGGTCTATTTTATGTACGAACGATTGGTCATTGTCAAATGTTTCTATAGTAGTTCCAGAGTAAACCAATAGATATACCATTACGCCTAATGTAATCACACTCATTATTTTTGCAAAGGGACTAAATGATTTCCACTCTTTATAAAGAGATTGTATCCATTTTGACATATATTATGTATTGTTATGATATTTTTTTATGTTTTGAAGTTATAGGATGGAAATACATTCCATAAACGATAAACGTACATGGAATGAATTTCGTAATATTAGTTTTTCAGGATTTAAAAAAACAAAGGTAAAAACCGAATTATTAAACAGTATCTTTCAATCGCGTCTCGAACCGTCTTGTTATTGGTGTGCCGAATTAATATGCGCGGGACATTTTATGGATGTATGGAATATTATAATCTTATTTGTGTCTAAACATATTCATATAGGCTCTCCAAAATTACCCATATATATTTCATTACGGATGAAATTATTCAAACAGATTATGAGCGAACATTCGGAAGAAGACATTTATATGCGTAATCATCAATCCATTCGTAATTTATTTGCAGAGGTCATTACTACAATATGTTATTCAAGAAAAAAACATGCCATTTTACTTGTAGATATAAAAAACAAGGATGAATATTCCATGCCTGTCATGCAAACCAAACTAAAAGCCCCAGATATTTCCTATGGAACCAATGTATTTAAACCAGAAGACCCGCCTGAACTATTCGTGGCAGTCAACGAATTGGCCTATCACCTTTCAAAATCCTCTTCCAATGAATACACGGCATGTTATTGGTTAGAATGGTTAATCAATTTTGATACCATTTGTAAAAAAAATAAACAATTATGTTTAATTGAAAGAAGAACATGGGCCAAGGTAGAGTCTAAATTTCAAAAAGATAGTATTTGGTTAATATGGGATATTGTTTTAGCACGAGCCGAAGAAAAAGGATGTAATGCGACGCTTTCAATCATTCGTTCTTTATTAGATATGTTTTGTTTACGATACACGACGGATGTAAAACGAACTAGAAAATTTATATTATACAATTGTATTGGATTATTGACAGGACCTGTGGATTTGACCATACCGATATGGAATGACAAAACCGTCATTACCGATATTACAGATAAAATCAATGTTATATACAAGGAAATCAAAGTCAATGAATTTTCTCCTAAAGTCAATGATTTGCTTCATAAGGTAGAAAAGAGTAATGCAGATAAAACAAAAGAAAAATTAAATATCATGAATACCCTTCAAACAATATAAAGAGGTGTGGCAATAAATAAAAAAAGGATTGCCGTCCTATATAGGTAGTGTTACTGGAATTGATTACAAGAAAATATACGGAAAGAACCGAATGTAATCAATTAGGATGTATAAGAAAAGGACGTAGTATGTTTGCTACAAATGCATACGATGTAAAAAACATATTGTAAATTCATATGTGAATGAAATTAAAACGCTACTTCTTATAAAATTGAAATACTTTTTATAGTACAAGTAGATAACATAATGCGAACCAAACCAATCTCTGAAACAAACGATGACGGATTTCACTACGGGTCAATTTATTGACGCTGTAACAAATATTAAGGATGCTTTCTTAAACATAAAGAAAGAAAATGATGACCTCATTGAGACAAATAAATATCTGGTAATGGAGATAAAGCGGCTTGAAGCAGACCTTTTACAAATGACTTTAGAGAAAAAAGAGGGAAAACTTGTATCGCGGGAAGCAAAAAAAGAAGCAGAAAAGAAGGAAAAGGAAGCAAAAAAAGAAGCAGAAAAGAAGGAAAAGGAAGCAAAAAAAGAAGCAGAAAAGAAGGAAAAGGAAGCAAAACAAGAAGCAAAAAAAGAAGCAGAAAAGAAGGAAAAGGAAGCAAAACAAGAAGCAGAAAAGAAGGAAAAGGAAGCAGAAAAGAAGGAAAAGGAAGCAAAACAAGAAGCAGAAAAGAAGGAAAAGGAAGCAAAAAAGGAAGCAAAACAAGAAGCAGAAAAAAAGGAAAAGGAAGCAAAAAAAGAAGTAGTTGAAAAAAAGGCGATTGTGGAAGCAATACAAATTGAAGAAACTGCCGCAAAGAAACAATCAGACAAACTGCTTGACGGAGAGTTGTCTGAAGAAAAAGTAATTGTTACGAAATTTACGTTTGAAGGAAAAGATTACTTGCGTGATGAAAAGAACGTAGTTTATGATTACAATAGCCAAGAAGAAATCGGTGTTTGGACTGGTATAATGATTGAGTTATATGATGCCGAACTACAACATGCGACATTTCTGTCCCTTTGGGACAAATACGAAGAAAAACCGAAACCCTCATTTACTGGACAATGCGTCGCACAAAGGCCTCTTGAAAACGGAACAGGCACAAAACCCGTCTATTATGCAGACAGTATTGGCTTCTCTGCCGCAGCAGCAGCCCATGCCCGCCGCCACGGTTGCCAACCCGTCCGCGGAATCAAAAAATCACTCGGTCAAGTAAAGACAAAATCTTCACGAGAACCTGAATATCATATGACGAAAGTTGCTCGTGATTGGGCTTCATAAATCGGTTACAGGGTCTTGGGTTGTTCATCAAATAGCTATTGTCACACCTACACTTGGTATATGTATTCCAGTTTAAATATAAAATCCGTTGAAAATATAAATATTGTCTTTTTTGTTTTATAGACTAAATGTTTGGATATCGTTGGAAGTTTGAAACTTAAGGAGATTATAAAAATATGCATCGCGATTGGATTCGTCGCCATGTAATGTATCATGTTTTCACTTGAATTACATATGTTAAATATCATGAACACTGTATTTCATGTATAACCATATAAAGATATTCTAAGAAATATAACATGTATATAGGATTCTTATTCTTATCCCTGTGTAATGCATATTCTTTTCCGCCACCTACCTCAAAAATCAACGGATGGCATCCCATTCATTTTATTCATAACTATAACGACAAACCGCAACGTGTTCAATTTATAGATGCCAATTATGTGTTATGGAAAGGATATAATAATACTTTCCATTTAAGACCTGACGTTTGTCCTCATCAAGGTGCGTTATTGAGTCAAGGCACAATCGTTCAAAACTGTATCCAATGTCCGTATCATGGATTGAAGGTTGGTCCCTATGATACCGCACATATAGAGTGTATGCAAAATTACGGTAATTGTGTAGTAAAACATAATATCATTTGGTGGTCTCCCAATGAAAGCAGGGATACGATTCCAGAATGTAAAGAATTATATAGTTATGTTACGTGTCAATTAGAATTAAACGTTAAAGCTGGTTTTAGTGATTGTTTTAAGAACAGTATGGATTTTCATCATGCAGCATTCGTTCATAAAAATACATTTGGCAATTATGCCGGAGAGCCTACACATATTCAAGAACAATGGAATGAACACGGACATATGGAAAGTCGTTTTATGTATGGGTCAAATGAATTATATGGTGTATTGACTGGAGGAGAGACAGATAATTTACATGTATTTTGTAAACCTTCTACAACCTACAATGTAGTCAAAGCGAATGGTAAAACCATGTTTATATTTTTAGCCATGAGACCATTGAGTGAAACTGAAACCAAATGGTTTTTGTGTGCGTCCAGTAACTTTGTTCCAGATAATTTAATTGGGAAATATATATTAGAATGGATGGTGAGACAAGTTGCCATTTACGAAGATGGAAATCAATTAAGTAAAATGGCATCTCAATCCGAAAAAGACGTACATTCTTATAAATTTAAGTTACCACTGGATACGATATACGAGGAATGGTTTCAATCTATACATGAATCCTAGAGTTCATTGTACACGATAATAATATAGCATAAAGTAACCTCTCGTAAAATTCCACGAAGAAGATTTTGCATACGTCTTCCAATTATAATCTCGGTTCAACCATGAGGGCCAATCCATTTTTTTAAGTTTTGAGAAAGCACTTCCGTCGTATATATAATACTCTTGATTACATGTAATCCCACAACAAAAATGTTCCTTTTTCACATCTCTACAAATCACGGAATCTAAACGATAGGTTGCATTGGAATGTTGTACTAGGGTTGGTTTATCTTGAAACGAATTGGTTTGAGCGTAGGCAGGGTTCTCGTTGTCCGACAACGTAACTATTATAATATCTGGAAATACGTTCCCCAATCTCATGGTAGAATTAAAAAACTTGGTTACGGTATCATGACGTGAATAACGTATCATTTTTACAGATACAGGTTCGGCTTCTAAATATTGAATCAATCGTCTGTAGTAAGTATATGGATTACCAAATTCGTCCACCTTGTATATACCTTCCACCTTAGGAATTGAGTTATAAATATGGAATATAATATTATTTGTATTGAGTGCCAAGGAATATTCATTTTGAAATAAACCTTGATTATAACACGCTTCAATCATTGCATTGAATAATAAAAAGGTATCCCTCAAAGATTTTGGTTCTATAGATTTTCCATTTAACAGTTTACCCTCTATCATCATATGACGAAAAAAACGCATAAATTTCATACCTTTGTCACTTACAAAAAAACAAACAAACATTGTATTAAACCAACAATTGCTATAGCGTTGCATTGGAAAAATCATTCGGTCTGGATTTAACTTTATTTGGGTGTTAAAATGCCTACGAAACATCTCCCTTGCTTCTTTGGTGGAAGCCCATACACAATTAGATGTACCATTTGTAATCCGTATTTTGAATTGAGCAGGCGCATACGTTTTTTTTAAATTCTCTTCTAACCCACAACCGAATATAGACGTAATTGGATTGTCCCGAATGGTTTGTAATTGTTTATTGATGGAAGGGGTATAAGAATGATGTTGTAAAGTAGAACTTTTCATCACATGGGTTAGCACTTTAGTATAATGAGTCATATTTGGTAGAGTTGGTTCGTGTTCTACTCGTTCCGAAGCACTTACAACCATGGGATGTTCGGACACTTCAATTGCAGCAGAAACTAAAGCAGGTGTTTGTGTAGTTCTCACTTTAGAGGTTTGGTTACGAGCCAAACGTTTAGAGGTACGTCTCGGTTTATATAATTTCCCTTTTTGTATATGGCAAATTGCGTCGTACCAATCCATATTGTGTTTGGACATGACGTTTCTTACCATATCTTGATAGTCTCCACCACCAATTATAGAATGTTTTTTATATAATTGTTTTTGTTTAATCTCCGTTAAAGCACAAGCCCAACTTATTTTATGTTCATTCATATAATTTTTCACAAAGTCAATCCATTTATTCATAGTAATTTATTTTAACGATAGATTATAATATGGAGGAAACAATCGTTGTCACAAGTCAACCCATATTATCCGATACAACTACGATTGACTTAGATAGTTCAAATACTTATTCTGAAAAATGGTACGAAGGCATTTCGGTATGGTCCATCCTTCGGTATATACTGATTCTTGTCTTGATAATTTTTTTAATTACATCTCTCGTACCATGGATACTGGATTGGATAAAAAACAAATATGACACGAATGTAGTTCCAACTACTACAAGTAAAAATGAAAACACGGTCAGTGCCACTGTATCTACTTCGTTTGACAATGTAGTGAACTTAATGGAGAATAGTATAGGGAAAGCGAATGTAAAATTCAATCGTATAGACGACCCAAATACAACCACACAAAAGGCCATTCAAACGGCACTTCAATCACAACCCAAAAAACAAACAACTCCTTCGGCGGATGAAGCCGGTAGTTCTACGCAACAATTACAATCTAGAAAGTCCGGTTATTGTTATATTGGGGAAGACCGTGGTTTTCGTAGTTGTACACAGGTAGGGGAAGGAGACACGTGCATGTCCGGAAATATATTCCCAACGAATGCAATATGTATCAATCCAAATCTAAGAGAATAACCTTTTTGTAAGTTTATTGATTTTAACAAAAAATTGAAATGAATATAAAGGTATAGGTAGTGGTTATTACAACACCAACATGAGCACTAACGATATGTTCATCACTTCCGCTGAGTTCGTCGCATCCCGCGATATGGGATACAGCAAACCTAAAATGAATAAGGCTGGAGGCAAATCCGTATCCATTCTAAATAAATCCACGAATCGTCAACTTTATCTGGGTATGCCCTTGATGTTGACGTGGGGTGTAAATACGCGCACCGATGAAGCAACCGGACGTGTATCTTATGATATGTCATTGCAATTTCCAGTAGAAGAATATGCCACGGAACAAACCAAAGCAGCTTTGGCTTCCATTGAAGCCATGGAAGAACAGGTAAAACAGGACGCTATCTTGTATTCCAAAGAATGGTTTAACAAACCCAAACTCACCGACGGACAAGTGGATGTACTGTTCAATCCAATGCTATACTGGGCCAAGGATAAAGAAACAGGTGAACGACGCGAAGGTTCTTCTCCAACACTTCGTGTCAAATTGGATTGTTGGGATGAGAAATTCAAGTGTGAAGTATACGATGTAAATAAGAATCCAATTTATCCCGCAAAAGACGGAGAACCGACTACACCCATTGACCTCATTACCAAAGGTTGTTTGGTAGCAACCATTATTAAATGTGGAGGCGTTTATTTCGTAAATGGTAAGTTTGGTGTAACCTGGAGGTTGCATCAAGCCTTGGTGAAACCTAAACCGTCTATGAGTGGAATGTGTTTTATTCCACTATCTCCAGATGAAGTAACGTTGTTGAATTCACAGCGTGTAAAAGACGATAACGCAGAGGTAGAAATTGTTGAAAGTGACGACGAGTTTAAACCTCCGCCTACAACCGAAGACCCGCCCAACGAAGAAGACGCATCCGAGGATAAAAAGAAGAAAAAAGTTGTAAAGAAGAGGAGCGTTGTATAAAACACACAATACTAACCACATTTTATGACAAAATATACTAATCCTTTTTTTTATACATGCGGTTACTTGTAATGGATGTAAATCGTTCATAAAATTGAAATGCTTTTTAGATACATATCACATACAACAATGTCTATCAAAACGTCAACGCATCGTTTGTTATGGGTGGATTACTACAAATTAATTGATCTTTATGCCGTTCCGAAGGATTGGGATATTGACAAGATTGATATCAAATCTTGTCAAGTTTATTACGATGGGGTTTTGCAAGAAAATATTTCCTATCGCAAGGGAGTGGTGGACACTGCGGTTCCAGCAGAGATAAGGTTTGAAGATGATTTTGAACTTGAACAATTCTTTGATTGTGAATAAAGAGAATTACAAGTAGGTCCTCAATCTATGAAAATGATTAAGTATATATTTCTTTTACACCATTGAAATGCCGATTAAATTGCTAATTTTTATCAATATATAAATATATGTTAGAAATAAATTATACAAGTTCGTTAGGTTCGCTATGTCATAGTTCTCAAATATTAAAAAGAAATAATTTAAAATTATGTTCTTACCCTTTTGATTGGATTTTTTCAAATTGTGATAATATTATACATTGTATTGAAGACAACTTTAATATTTTTTTAGATAAATCATATTATATTAATGTATCCGAATCACAATGCGGACATTCAAAATATCATAAAAAAATGTTTAATCATCGCAATCCGTTAAATAATATAAACGATTATAATTATTATGTAAGATGTGTTGATAGATTTAAAATTTTACTTCAAAAACAAGAACATAAGTTATTTATTATGATATGTGTTAATATTGATGAAGATACAAAAATAAAAATGATTGAATTTAATAATACATTTTCACAATATACATATAATTATACACTATTAATTATTTTTCATATACCAAATAAAGAACAAAATCACCACATATTTACATACAATGATAATATTCATTTTTTAGAATTACATACTTTATCACAAAGTAATGGTGTAGAATTTGTTAATAATGATGACAACATTTATTTGGATAATATAATAAATTCAAAATATAATTTTAATCTTAAAAATTAATTATATCTATGGAATTTTAATAAGTGTTGTTGGTTCATTTTATTTAAAGATACCATAGTATTATATTTTAACACCTTAAACCGGGTATTAAAATATGTGATTATTGTTCTGAATGGTGCTAAGACGTCTTGTAAGACCGTTAACGCCGTTACTATTCGTATAAAATTGAATCCTTCTATTGCATTCTTGACTCAAACAAAACATGTTTAACGATGCAAATAGTCTACCTGCGACGTATTCTCAACCCGAATGCTGTGTATGTTACTCCAAGTATGGGGGTCGTACGACCCAATTTTATAATTGCATAAATATTGGTTATCATTATATATGCAATTATTGTTATAACGAATGGTCTAAGCATTCGCACGCATGTCCAATGTGTCGTTCTAATCAACACGAATATGCTGGATAATATTTATACCTTGACTTCATTTACAACAGCAGACGCCTTTGCAAAATGAGGGGACATGTAACGCTGAAGATTAAAATAGGTCAATTCATCTTCCTTTTTTACATTTAACAATTCGGTTAGTTTCTTGTCTGGTACAATCTTACGTCCATTCGTTGGGTCCTGAAGATTATTCGCGCGAATATACGCATTGATGATTTTGGTCACTTCCGTACGGGCGAGTTCAATGCCGTGGGGTTGATTCAAAAAGTTTGCGAGTTCATTACTGATTAGCGCTGGTTTTACAAATCCACTTGGCTTACGAATTCCCTTGGACTTTTTCTTAGACTTGTTTGCGAGTTTTAGGTCACGAGCCGTCTTCTTTTCAAGCGTCTTAATTGCATTCTTAATACCGCACAATTGTAGAGTAACCATTTGCACTTGAGTTAGCAATGCATCAAACTCAGAACCAATTGGACTATCGCTTACAACATCCGCTTCGTTAGACTTTACCTCTGGTACAACAACCTCGTCCTTGTTCTTTTTCACCTTGGGTACATCCGAACCCTCTTTCTTCACCTTCTTATCCTTTGGAAGGGAAGCATCCTTTGGAAGGGAAGCATCCTTTGGAAGGGAAGCATCCTTTGGAAGAGAAGCATCCTTTGGAAGAGAAGCCGCTACCTCCTTCTTTACCTTCTTATCCTTTGGAAGAGAAGCCTCCTTTGGAAGAGAAGCCTCTACCTCCTTCTTTACCTTCTTATCCTTTGGAAGAGAAGCCTCTACTTCCTTCTTTACCTTTTTAGAGGGCTCGGGAAGTACTCCATCCGTTACATCTTGAATTACTTTTTCAGGACTAGACTTCTTCTGTACACTAGACATATACCATATAAATGTATTATAGTTTTAAGTGATTTAACGCATAATATATTATAATACGTTAGAACTATCCAGTTCATACAACGGATTGATATAACCAAGGTAATTGAACGGCTGCCTCTTCATTCACTAAAGTTAATGCACACAATACGTAATTTGAACCTAGACATCTCATTTGCACATCGTTTGAATTCGTGACTAAACACCGTATAATGTCTAATGACAATTCCATGAGATGAATCCAAGATAAAAAACTAATGGTATTCGTACGAATGCCAACGAATGGATTGCGGTTAGGACATATCAATTCTCTTATAGTATAGGTGATATTTGCTCTATATACCCATATGTCTAATAATTCTCGTATAAAACGTATCAATTGTTTACGGTTAAGACCCCATAACCATTGATACTCGCTGTAATTCCCAAGACGATTTATATCTTGAAATACAGATAATACATTCATTTCAAGCCTTTTGTAATCATCTATCACTTCTTCCACTGGATATAATTGTGTTTCTTTAAAAAAAAACTTAGATAACCGATGTATTTTTAATACATTCGTATAGAGAGAGTGTGGAAGGATTTCTCTCGTATATGGATTTTTATGTGGTCCATTGCCAGTGTTCATCAAGGTATATAAGGATACAATGTCAAACCCGTAAGTATTACCATCCTTGTCATTATAACTAATAAATTGTTCGGTAGATATATCCTTTAGGTCATTCAATGAACAAAATTCGGTTACATTTATACATTTGGAACGATGTATAAACCCAGGACCCTTTGCTTCAATGTATTTTTTTAATAGTATATTTTTAAAAAAAGATTGTATAATAGTTGCATGATGATTGGTATTGAGATAATGATATAGTCGGTCTTTTAAAATGGACTTATTTCCAGTTACATGTAAATGATATAATCTACACAAATGTTTTAATTGTATCCTTGTGTATTTCACATCATATACTAGACGTGGTTGATTTGGTAACAAAGAGGGTAATTGGTCTTTACACACATTGGATATCATTCTATTATATACTATAACATATTATATATAAATTGTATTATATAAATATAAATCCATGACTATAAAGCAAGGAACGAACGAGTGTATTATTATAATTGGATTTAGATATTGTTTTATACGTCAACCTTGTAGGATTGATTTTAAACATATCCATTGTACGTTGAAACGTGTGGATATCACGTATACAGTCTTGTTGTAAGAGCCACTCCATAAAAGAGTTGTTATGTATGTTCATCTTATACTTTTCAAATAAAATGAAAGCGTCTGACAAATCTATACGTGGTTCAATATGTAGGTTATAATCTGTACTTGTAAGCACACATAAATTACGAAACTCAAATAAACTCATATCCAATTCTTTTAATATATTTGATAATTCATATTCTACGACGGAATAATATAATAAACTGAAATATCTCAATACACGAGGACAACCATACAGAAACATATCCATATCTTCACTCAAACATGCATACGCCTGATTGGTTATAACCATGTGGGCACAAACCGGGTCCGACTCACCTTCACATTGATAATAGGATATACCCATATGTTGCAATAATTTTTTTACTTCTTGTTTATCCTCCCTTGTCAATTTTACACATTTACGTTTTAATTCATGGATACGAGACAATGTATTGTGTTCAGTAGGTTCATTCTTCAATTGATCGGTTAGATGGTGGATCATACGTTCTATGTCTTGTTTTGTGGTTTGACGTAGTTTTAATTCATCCTTCTTTTCATATGGAGGTATTCCGTCAAAAATGAATATTGGAATAACCTTGTGATAACATAATATAGATACCATGTGATATATTCCACTGATTAATCCTTCTTCGCCTTTAAATCTATACATGTATATACTTGCATCCACGACAATCGTCTTACCACGTAAGGATTGTATGGAAATAGAATGTATACCATTAGGACATCGTTGTTTTAAAATCTTATTTAATCCTTTAATACCCATGTTAAGGTATCGGTTGTATAAGATAATGAAGTCAATTTTCTATATATTATTTTCTATATTGTTTTGATAATCGTATGACACATTCCAAGATCGTTCCAAGGAATATTTGTATGACAATGTTGTATAAACGATTGATAACTCTCATCGTATAACGCATTCATTAATAAACTTTCAAACGTGGCGACACTATATACATCATTGTTAAATTCTAACCAATTTGGATTATTACACCAGACTAATAATTTGAGGGGTTTGTGCATTAATACGCTTGTAAGAATATAATATGCGAATATATGAGTATTCTCTTTGTAGTTTAGTCTTGTAACTGGGGATTGAACATGAATGACATCATGATACGATAGTTTCATATATTTCAATATACGTGAGGCTTGTAGGACCGAGAATATGCTTTCAACGTTTAAATAGAATGTAGTTAGACGAAGAAATGATTTAAAGTCTTTACTATTTAAAATAGCCTTGTAACATACATTTATAATACGTGCCCACGTCTCAACATACGTTTCGCTTACTCTTACTTTACAAGGTATAGAGATTCGTTCCGATAATGCTTGCGATAACCGTATTTCATTCCTATCCGAAGGTTCAAATCCATAGGCATGTAAACATTCATGAATAAATACTTTAAACCATTCTTCACTTCTATATATTACCATAGTATTATGGATAGCACATGCATAGGTATAGGCAGTGTTTGCATGAGATGCATGAAGTATGGTATTATCGGTTGGAAACAATTTCTTATGTTCTGTAAAATAAATATAAATGTTTAAGGTTCTTGTACATTCATATTTAGAATATTTGTGACATACATATAACCATGAATACATTAAACGAATCCTCTCATCCATGTCCGTCTTGGCGATAGGGTTTAATACGCCCACATGTATTAGGATTGTGCGTCCTAACAAGGAACACGTATATATGGTTTGACTATGCATAGATGTATGAATTACATTTATAATTTCATCTGGTATAAATACACTTTTACTTGGATAGGTCATATCTTTATGTATGGTGTTTACCTTGCATTTATGCATAATACGTTTTGAATATTTTATACCTTCTAATATATCACGATATATGCGTAACAATACAGATTCTTCATTCATACCAATCGTTATTTTAGGTTTATACGGAATCAACTCTGGTATCCATAACATGACTTTCTCATACTCTTTGGAAATCATATAGTATATTCGTTTATCTTAATTCTTTCCTTATCTCCATTAATTCTTCATATGGTTTAGGTTCAGAGGCTTTTACGAATTGATTAAGCAGTGCGGATTTTGTAGCCAATAATGTTTGTTTTAGTTCTGGATTTTGATTGAATTTGGCCAATAACGCTTTTTTTAAAATAACCGTATGGCGTCCACTGTAAAAATTGGGGTCTATTTTGAGTTCAGTTGGTCGTAGACGTTCTCCTTTATGCTTACCTAACTTGCTACCAGCCTCTTTCGCTAGGAAAGGGTCTTTGGACATGTCTTCGTTGGGATTCGCGTCCAATGCAAATTTTAAATAAAAATGTGGATTGTTTTCTTTAAATTTAGAGGCTTGATAATAATGTTCAATGGAATTCCATCGGTGGTCATCTAAGTCAAAGGGAGATATCCAAGCGTTGTCTAATTTTCGTCGCCAATGTGGAATGTTTTTTAATTCCACAAAATCTAAGGAAGCCTCGTTGTCTATCTTTTCTCCTACCCCTTTACCAGGTGCCGGTTTGTCTGCGGATTTATGATAAAATTGGAATACCGCATTATCCATTATACTTGTATCTGGTGAAGGAAGTCTTTTCTTCATTGTATTCATAAATTCTTTAAATTCTGGTATGATATAAAATGGACCTGCTAAACGTTCCATGCATTTCTCCATAATCTTGAGTTTAACGTCATACGATAATTCTTTAAATGATAAGGCACCTCTATTTTTATAAGTAATGACCCTATAATGAGAGCCACTGTATTCTAATAAAATATAATGTTCTGGATTAAATACACCCGCCTTTTGTAAAATAGGGTCATTTAATTGACCACACAATATGACATTGTCCATGTCTTTGGAAGTGTATTGTTCTGAACTAAATAAAATAAATTTTATATTCAACGCACGTTCCAAGGTTGAAATCGCCCACGTATCCCCCCAAAAATCACACGTTTTAATTTTAGAAATAAATGCATCCAAACTATCTACACCCACCATAAATTGATATTCTTTGGACATTTCCATTTCATTTGCGTAAGCTTGTTTTGCCGTCGTATGCGACGACTTCAATCCTTCGGCTTGTTTGGTTAAAGACAAGAGCACCTCTCTATCTTTTGTAGCCTTGATGCGACGAGTTATTTCCTTGTATTCTTTTGCGTATTGCTTAATCTCTTTTATAGTTGCGTGTAGGTTGCTTTGTATCGTACGATACAAAAAAAGGTAATTTTGAAATACTTCTTCCGTACATTCCTTTGCTAAAATATCCCTCATTTCTTTAACGGTTACCATAGTACCGATGGTGTTTAATCCATCTCGTATAGAAGCAAATAAACATTCCCCTCCGCCTTCATTTTCAATGATACTATAATTGTTATTATGCATAAATCGTTCAATCCAATTCTTAGCGGATGTTTTCTTATATGCCTTTGTTTCTTTTAAAGATTGTTCCATCTCGTCTTGTAAAGACATTGGGATAAATGACTCTGGTCTATCTTCTACCGTTGAAGTATCCAGGTTAGGAGTAATTGCATTTAAATAATCCGGTGTAACAAAGGAATACAATCGTAACGGATTCATTTTATCCACATCCATATCTCCGTCTTGATCTAACATTTCATATTGTCTTTCCATCTCTATTTCATAGAGCCCGATTTGAGCATATACCTTATCTCGTACTATACTATATACGGGATAATATATGACATTCTTTTTAGACGAATCTTGTTGGTCTATATAATTATATTTGGGTCTGCCTAATGCAATAACCATAGTTCTATCTAATACATGCGTTTGATATAATTGGGCTTCAAACTCAAGGTCATCTACATCTAAAGTATTCGTTTCTGGATATTGTATAGTTGTATCTAGATTGGATATAATCATACTATAGTTGTATAAATTATTAAATCCTATTTACACGCCATTTATACTATCTACCATATCCATATGTTGAAATATACTCTTTGCAGATAAAGATACATATTCTTTCGGTTTTAACGAAGCGATACGTTTTAGGTTGCCTTGTAGTTCAGTCCATTCGTCCGAGATATGTATGTAAGTTTGTCCAGTGAGATATAATATACTTTCTAATTCAGTTAATTCATCTACAAACTCGGTCTGATTTTGTATACATATTCGTTTCAATATTTCGTTTTGAATGAAAAGAAGAATCGTATTGATTTCAACGACATTTACTATACCATAAGGTATAAGATGAACGAAAAATGCTCCGGTCGTTCTGCGTTTTAAATTGTCCTTATTGTTTTTACAAAATTGTTCATATTCATTGGTTGAATTATGATACTGTATTTGTAGTATAGACTCTCGGAAGCATGCCACACGGTCCGTGATTGTATCCTGTAAAAAAGCATAGGTATGGTATACTTTTGAATATAACGTTGCATATAATTTTGAATATATCATTACACTGCTTAAAATATGAAACATTATATTATTTAATTTATCTAAATCCTCTAAATTGTAGTGTTCATTTTGTATAACATTTAACTCATGTATAAGTTTAGGATATAACTGGTCATACGTCGTATCTGTACACATGTTTAATAATTTTCGTATAGTATCAATGGATACGTCTATACCACTACGCGTCGTCATCGGAGTCGTTTTAAACGATGATTTATGGATACTTTTGGTTTCTTTTGAATTATTTACAACATGCATACGCGGAGGACTACATACCTCATTATAAATAACTTGTATCATGGTTAGTACAGATTCGTTTAATGGAACCCGTATACATGTTTTCTCAATGGTTTGAATCTCTTGTATGGTATATCGTTCTATAGTAGAATCTAACATATTCCATATATGGATATGGTTTCTAAATCCTTTCTATCATGAATCAACTATGAATCCGAAAATAAATGTATCCATCAATATTATATATTGTATGAGTAAAAAAACATTGAAAACCAAAATGAAAAAAAAATATAGAATTGAAAGCGATGTCTTGGGTGAAATAAAAGTGGAGGATGATAAATATTGGGGTGCTGAAACACAAAGGTCTATAATACATTTTTCTTCCATAGGACAAGAAAAAATGCCTACTGAATTAATAATTATTTATGCCATGTATAAAAAATGTGCTGCAATAACAAACAAAAAATTAAAATTATTTAAACATGATAAAATACCGAATGTAATTATAAAAGTATGCGATGAAATTATGTCCGGAAAAATGGAGGATCAATTTCCATTACACATATGGCAAACGGGTAGTGGAACCCATACCAATATGAATGTAAATGAAGTAATTTCTAACAGATGTATTGAAATATTAAAAGGTAAAAAAGGGTCAAAAAGTCCGGTACATCCTAACGATGATGTAAATAAATCACAGTCGTCCAATGATAGTTTCCCAACCGTATTGTACATGACCACTGCGTTATTGATACATAAAAAATTACTTCATTCCGTGGAGTATCTTATCAAAGGTTTAAACATAAAAAAAAATGAATTTAAGAATGATATTAAAATAGGAAGAACTCATTTACAGGATGCTACCCCGATTAGTTTTGGACAAGAATTTTCTGGTTATGTGGCCTTGATAGAAGATTCCCATGACCAAATTAAAAAATCTCTTGAAGGGTTGTACGAGTTGCCTGCTGGCGGTACTGCTGTAGGAACTGGTATAAATACTGATCCAAAATACGGGACAATGGTTGTATCTGAAATACGTGCAATAACACGTCTTCCATTTAAGAGCGCCAAAAATAAATTTTCTATTTTATCTTCACATAACGCGATTCTAATCTGTAGTTCTTCTTTAATGTTACTAGCAACCAACCTTAGGAAAATTGCGGAAGATATACGATGGATGGCATCTGGTCCAAAAACAGGATTGAAGGAAATCATATTGCCGGCGAATGAACCAGGTTCTTCTATCATGCCTGGAAAAATTAACCCCTCTCAATGTGAGGCTACTCTTATGGTTTATTTAAAAGTAATGGGCAATCATACAGAAATCGTAAACGCAAATTCACAAGGTAATTTTGAATTAAATACCTATAATCCATTAATGGCCTATAATATAGTTCAATCCATTAAATTATTAAACGATATATGTATAAATTTAACAGATTTTTGCATATCCGGTATACAAATAAACAAAAAACAAACACAATACAACGTAGACAATGCGTTAACTATAGTTACCGCGTTAAATCCCTATATAGGATACGATAACGCTTCAAAATTAGCAAGATATGCTTTAGAACATGATATTAGTTTAAGAGAATCCAATAAAAAATTAAATTTTATGGATGACCAATTGTTAGTTCAACGATTAGATGTTTCAAAAATGATTTAATACAATTTTTATTATGTTTTAATTTTGTTGTAATTATTGAGGTCATCCATTCCGCATATATCACATTGAGATTGCAATTCAAATTGAATTTTTTTTATTTTTCGCGTTTTATTCATATATTATAGAATACATATTATTCTCTTATCCATAAACGTAGTGTAGTTGAATCAACTTAAATAAATAATATTAGTTTAATATTATGAATCCATCCAATACAGTGGAATCCTACGAAGAATGGGATCAATTTGATTTACACCCACACGTATTGCGAGGTATATATGCGTATGGATTTGAAAAACCTAGTATCATTCAACAAAAATCAATTCGTCCTATCTTAGAATGTAAAGATGTTATCGTACAAGCGCAATCGGGTACAGGTAAAACGGGGTGTTTTACAATTAGTACGCTAGCGTTGATAGACACAAGCGAATCCTCTATACAAGCTATACTTTTATCCCCTACCCGCGAATTGGCGATGCAAACCATGGATGTATTAAATGCAATGGGGAAATTTATACCTAAATTTAACTCGGTGTTGGCGGTCGGAGGTACCCCCTTGGATGGATGTATCCAAGAGATACACACGAAAAACCCGCAAGTCGTTGTAGGTTGTTCTGGACGTATATACGATTTACTCCGAAGAAACGTTCTTGTACCCGATAAGATAAAATTAATCATTATAGATGAAGCGGATGAAATGATGTCCGATGGTTTCAAAGAACAGATTTATAATATTTTTCAATACATGCCAACGAACGTACAAGTTGGGTTGTTTAGTGCAACTTTACCCGATGATATTGTTACACTCTTTGATACATTTATGAGAAATCCAGTTAAGATTTTGGTAAAATCGGAACAATTGACCTTGGATGGAATATCTCAATATTATATAAATCTTGAACAAGATGATGACAAATATGAATGTTTAAAGGATATTTATAGTACATTTACCGTATCTCAATGTATCATTTACTGTAATAGCGTTCAACGTGTTCAATATTTATACGATACAATGTTGGCGGATCATTTTCCAGTTACAGCGATCCATTCCAATATGGATAAACTTGCCCGTATTGAAAATTATAAACATTTTAGAAGCGGAAAATCAAGAGTGCTTATATCATCCAATGTCACTGCACGCGGAATAGATATACAACAAGTCAGTACCGTTATTAATTTTGATATTCCATCCTCGGTAGAAACCTATTTACATCGTATTGGTCGTAGCGGACGTTGGGGTAGAAAAGGGTTAAGTATTAATTTTGTTACCCCTCGTGATACAAGATATATTCAGCAAATTGAGAGACATTATTCCATACACATTCAAGAGATGCCAACCGATTGGTGTGATGCTTTGAAAGAATAAGGTAATATACATTGTATTTTATCTTACTAATGTACAATGGACGAAACCACACACGACCCAATGAACTTTGCTGGATTTCGTATTCCATTAGCCTATCATTCGGATAAATGTACGATTAAACCAGAAGTATCCAAAGATTTAGAACTTAAAAGTGGACCTCATCCTTTGTATGAATCCTTATTGAACGCAGACGATGATTTTAAAAAACTAATCATTCCACAATTATCCAGATGGTACACTACGGATACTATCTTTTTGAAGGATACGCAACATATTTTAAAAGGTCCTTTGCCAGCCCATCCCAGTTATTATAAGATAATGAATATTTATAAAACGATTGAACCCAAACACGATACCTTTTTAGAACAATATCATTACATTGAATGGAAACCGTTCCAGTCGCTAAATACAAATCAAAGTGTAATGCAATGTATGAGTGTTTATAACATTTGTTCCCCTATCCTTTCACTTGCATTGCCCATATTTATGTTGATTATTCCATTATTTATGATAAGATTACACGGGATTCAACTATCGTTCCATAGTTATATTCAACATCTTTTGGTGGTTTTGAAACATCACAGTATAGGACAAATATTTTTTATACATCAAGCCACCTTAGATAAACAAATATTCATATTGATATCCTTTATTTTTTATTTCATTCAAGTTTATTTCAACGTTCAATCCTGTGTAAAATTTATAAAAAACATGACCCATATACACGATTATATATTTGCAGTTCAAGATTATCTTACCGCTACGCTGTCTTCTATAGACTCTATACAATCGTGGAATGTATATCCTTCGTATAAACCATTTTTAGAACATTGTAATACAAAAAGAGTGCTCATGCATACGATATGTAAAGAACTACAACAAGTCACTCCTTTTCAATATACAGGCTCAAAATTATTGCAGTTAGGTAAAATTATGCGTATATATTATTTATGTAATACCGACCGTGCGTGGAAAGAGACCATTCAATATAGTATTTATTTTAATTCTTATATACATTCTTTGTCTTGCATTAAGGATAAACTACAACATAAATCTTTACGTTTTTGTAAATATAGTAAAAAGAAAACATATTTCAAAGGTATATATTATCCACATATCGAGAAAGAACTCGTCGTACACAATGATGTTTGTTTATCCACCAATATTCTCATTACAGGACCAAATGCCGCGGGTAAAACAACCTTATTGAAAACGATTATGCTCAATACTATATTATGTCAACAATTCGGGTGTGGTTATTTTAATAAAGCACGCCTACAACCCTATCATGTTCTAAGTAGTTATATTAATATACCAGATACATCGGAAAGAGAAAGTCTCTTTCAAGCAGAAGCAGTGCGATGCAAAACTATATTAGATGACATCCTTTGTAATAAAGAGAGACGACATCTTTGTATTTTTGATGAATTGTTTTCAGGTACAAACCCATATGAGGCTACAAGCGCCGCGAAGGCTTACCTAAAATATATTCACAAACAAAACAATGTACGTTTTTTATTGACCACTCATTTTGTAGACATGTGCAAACAGTTGAAGGATGAATGCGATATATGTAATATGCACATGCAGGTAGAAAAAGATATGTATCATTCCTTTATATATACGTATCGTATCCTAAAAGGTATATCTAGTGTAAAAGGGGGAGTTAAAGTGTTGAACGATTTGAATTATCCACAAGAAATTATAAAGGATTGTTTATGTGAAATCAATCGTCATAATTAATTCGTTAGATAAGAGTAATAATAGTAGGACTATTCATTAATGATGGATAACCTACTAATAGGTATATGTATTTTATTGTTAGGCGTAATGTTTTATTATTTTAATGGTCGTTTATCTATACTTGAATCTACAATAGTAAAACAAAATCACGTCTTATCGGATTTTATTACCAATGTTAAGAGTAATACAAGCGTGAAAGACTCTGTCCAAGATAATACGAGTAACCATGGGGCAACCCTTGAAGCCATGCATGTTGCAAAGGGACATGGGAATGCTCTAGATATGGAGTATATTGAGGTAACGGATAGCGAGGACAATGACTCAACCTCCTCGGAGGACACCGTATCCAATACGGTAGAACCGTCCGAGGTTAAAGTCATACAATTAGGAGAGATAACGGACAGTCGTACTCTGGATACCTTATTTAAAGAAAATAAGGTAGAACCGTCTGTGGTTAAGGTCATACAATTAGGAGATATAACGGACAGTCGTACTCTGGATACATTATTTAAAGAAAATACGGTAGAATCCTTGGAGGAAGATGACGATGGTATTACGGTGGATATACACGATGGTTCAACTATAGATTATTCTAAAATGAAAATAAGTCAATTGAGACTTATTATCGCAGACAAGGGTATCGTTCCAAAAGGCAAAAAGAAACTAGATTTAGTGAATGCTTTACAAGAGACTAATTTATAATATTTTGAATAATATATGTGTGACAAATGTCAAAATGGTTCAAACAATATACATATGAATTATCCTCCTATCATGGCGGATGGTCGTAATTTTACAGCGTGGCAACCTGGTTCTAAACTTAGCGCAGATATACGTAAACAATCTAACCTTAAGACCAACTGGCAATATCGCCAATATATGCAAGATAACGCAGATAAAATCATAGCCTACAATCAACTTGCCTCTTGTGACCAATGTGGTGCATGTCCAATGAAGTATGGCGTACAACCCAAACACACCACCAACACCCCCGTCGTATTTTCCTCCATTGATGTGTCACAAACGCTTGGTTATCCAAATAGCGATTTAAAAAGCCAATATTTATCTAAATACCAATTAGAACGTAGATTATATACACCTGTGTTAACACAAGAACAACTTTTACGTGACGGTTATAAAAACTATAATTGATTATAATATAAACGGATTACGATATGACATCGTATGATATTAAGTATAGATATTGGTATAAAAAATTTATCTATATGTCTTATTGCCTCTGATGGTAGTATTCGTGATTGGGATATCCTTGACCTCACGAATACTACGATTCATTCTTGTAACTATTGTATGAAACACAAACGTTGTACTAGTCGTGCCATTTATACCATTGCCGGTAAAATGTATTATTGTAATAGACATATTACAAAGTGTATTCCTTCTATCCGTATTGCACCGCCTGAATATTATAGTCTTTTAAAAAAAACATCTTTGATGAAAACAAAAAAACTGAATCATATGTTTGAGTTGAATGTATCGGTAGAAGAATTAACGAATCACATATATCAACATTGTGCCACCAAAGTAATTAAACCCGTTTCAGCAAATGACATGGATTTAATTAACATTGGAAAGACCTTAAGTACAACGTTGACCAACCGTTTAACGTGTATAAACGATATACACACCGTATTGATTGAAAATCAAATTAGTACGATTGCAAGCAGAATGAAATGTGTTCAAGGAATGGTAGCCCAATTTTTTATTGAAAAATCAATTTATAACATTCTATTTATATCTAGTATAAATAAACTAAAATTGTACGACGTTCCAAAAAAAACGTATAAAGAACGTAAAGCCTCGGGTATTCTTGTTGTGCTTGATTTGTTGGAGAATTCCATAAATCATACATGGTTGTCTGTATTTCATACACATAAAAAAAAAGATGATTTAGCAGACTCTTATTTACAAGCGCTATGGTTCATTCATACAAAAACATAATTGCGTTTTACTCTACTTAAAATGATATCACTCTTTGTTAATATGCAAACGGAAACAATTGTATTGAATGATACAGACATACATATACCGATTCAATCTAACTCTATTAATTTTGGTGGGGGTATTGAACTTTTAATGAATGAAAAACGCAGACCGGATAAACATACTGACCTAATGGATATAAATATAAGTGATTTAAATGAACTTGAAACGGAACTTAATGAACTTACAGAACCTACCGTAATCAAAGCATCTACAAAGTCGGATATGTTTAACTATATGTTGAAACAACCGGCGCCTGTAGAGAGTAAACCAATTACGATGAATCTTCCAGATAACCCAGAACCTTCCATCGGTCGTTCTACGGCACAGTCTCATTTTGAAACCAATACAAACGACTATTCCAAATTTAACGTATCCATGGACCCTGATATTCCAGACGTGTCCGATAAATCGCCAGAAGACATTCTCAGAGAGAAATTTACATTCTTAAATAAATTGGAAAATTTAGAACGCAAAGGGGTTCGTCTTACCAAAAAGTACAGCATGGATTCAAACTTGGATGAAATGAAAGGTGAATATGAATCCATTATAGCTGAGAAAGAAAAGTCAAATAGTATGAAATTTCAAGGCAAAATGTTGATGGCCGCCATTACGGGTATAGAATTTTTAAATAATCGTATAGACCCATTTGACATTAAACTAGATGGATGGAGCGAACAAATCAATGAAAACATTGAGGATTATGATGATATATTTGCAGAATTACACGAAAAATACAATTCTAAAGTGAAACTAGCTCCTGAATTAAAATTATTGTTTCAATTGGGAGGGTCCGCCATTATGGTCCATATGACGAATACGATGTTTAAATCCGCTTTACCCGGTATGGATGATATTATGAGACAAAATCCTGAACTCATGCAGCAATTTACACAGGCGGCTGTAAATTCAATGGGCGAACAGAGTCCAGGATTTGGTGGATTTATGAATAATATCATGAAAAATGACCCTAAACCGACGGAGAATGGGCATCCGCCTAATCCAATGAAAACACGGTCGGATAAGAGTACCCGATATGCTGTAAATCCAAATCGTCCAGACCTTTCAGCCGCAAGAACACAAGATGGTTACGACATTCATGATACATTTGAATCGGTTCATGAGATCAGTGCACCGCGTTCCACAAACCAAGACCGCCCAAGACCTGAGATGAAAGGACCCAGTGACATTGACGACCTTTTATCTGGATTGAAACCTAAGACCTCCAAGTCTAACGAACCGACCGAACCTATGGTTATACCTGTAAAAGAGGGTAGTACCGTAAGTATTCAAGACCTCCGAGAATTACAATCGGCGAATATACCATCTCGTTCAAACCGTCGGAAAAAAAGTGAAAAAACCAGTATTAGTTTAGATTTTTAAGGTATTCCTTGAATTCAATATATATGTATACAGGATTCAAGATATCTATAGAAAATATAGAAGTTGTAGAGATGTCCGCAATTCCAGCTTGAAGGAACGGTATGCATTGATATGGTTGTAATTTTAACTCGCTTACGTTTACAGTAAATTTACGTTTCCCAACAAAAATATCGTATGTTTCTTTTCCGAATAGGTCGTGTATGGAGAGAGAGTGATGAACATGTAAAACATTCTCGTCGTCTTTGAATATACCGTTCGGTAAGATTGGTTCTATATTCACTACCACGTTACACGTTTCATTTAAAAATTCTACTTGTTCATGCCACAATGGAATATAATAGGTTTCTTCTTGAATCACTAAACTATATATGTCATGGTTCAATAAATTATCAAGGGTGGGTTGTAACGTAACACGATAGGTATCCCCCTCTCTATGTAATGGACTCTTACGATAATAATCTAATATAAGTTGTTGTAGTAAGGCATAGGACTCTTTATCCAATTGTAGTTTAAACTCTGTGATAAAATCCATCATATAACGTACACAGTTATCCTCTTGTAGACCCAATACCGTGTATAGATACTCCTTCATTTCAGATACATTGGGTTGTACGTAACGGGTTGGATCGTTTATCCATTGTATTACATATTTATAGGCATCCTGTATTTCTATAAATGTTATTGTATCCATCCCTGTATCCTGTTTTAATTTATCTGGATGGTATTTACGAGCTTGACGAAAATAGGCAGCTTTGACCTCTTTCTCTGTTAAGGATTTACAACATTTTAATTCAAGTAAATTACACGCCTTTTGTATCTCCATGAATTGTATTTATTATATGAAATATAAATCGCTCTAAATGATAAATAGGACGATAATTATTATTGTAATAATACAAAAAACGATAGGTTTGTATAAGCATAGGTGTAATTTGTTGGGGTGTAACTATTTTTTGTACTATAACATTGGATAGAATATACCATATACAATCCATTACATTTAGATTGTATATTAGGATATCATACATTCGGTCTCGGATTTCGCTGTATTGAGGCGTTCGGATGCATTCTAGGATTTGGTCGCAAAGGGTAGTATAAGGATGCATGATAGGATAAGGTACATGGTTACAATACTTTAATGTCGTAATGTCACTTGTGACGGACGTATTGCGTCGTACAATTGTATTATGGGATTTACTAGGACGCGGAATGGAAATGACCCTACATCTATCCACAATTTTGTCTGGAATAAAACTTATATGTTCCGTTAATAATATATATTTAATATTCACCTCGGTGTACGTTAATGTCTGCATATAACTATAAAATACTTCTAATAATTCATTATGTATGTCATGAAAATTTTTACATACGATTATACCCGTACGACAAGGTCTTGCTTGTAATATTTCCATAATATGTAGATAGATCTCTCCCCATAATACTTTTGCATTACATCCTAATAATTCCATATCTACTTCAAAATGAATATCACTTATTTTCAAGGTATACGTACTGTTCCCAACGATATTCGTAATTCTACGTTCGTATTTTAAATGAGACGGTGAATATTTGAGTATGGATTTTAACATTTGTGTATATTTACCAGAACCCTTTGGTCCATAAAAAATCAAACTTTGTAAAGATTGAATCTCCAGTGGGAAACGATTATATATAGTATTTAATTTTGGATGTAATGGATTATTCTTTTCTAATTGTATATATTCCTCAAAATGAGACATTGTATAACTCATACTAAGAAGAGCGAATTGTCTTTAATATAATCCTATAGTATGAACGATTTATCCAGAATTATAATATTTTCAATACTCCTTCTTTTATCAAGTGGATTTTATTCATTTGCAAATTTTAGGAAAATAAAGTAAATGGTAAAATCAATATAATATCTCAAAAATTTTTAATTATACTTGCAATGGCGGTAGGGTTTGCAAGTATAGAATATTTGTTCAAGATACCCGGATTTATATTAATAAAAGATGTATTGAGTCCGGTACAAATACAAATGGTATGGTTATTTGCGACTTCTATAAGTGTTATATTATTTCAAAAGTTATACTTGAAACAAATCATACAACAACACTCTTACATATCCTTTGCTCTTATCTTTGCCATTTTAATAATTGAAATGTATAGTAAATGAATATAAATCAATAGGAGTTATATAGTTTACAACATGAATGTTTATTTAGAATTAGAAGACATTCAACCAAGATATATCCATATATCTAATCCTGTAAAAAATACAGTACTAGATAATAGTATGTTTATGAGAATATCCTATAGTAATAATATTTGTAGTATGAACTGTATGCATATTCATTTAAATTTGAATGCCGTGAGAGTATTCAAATATTTTAATAGATACACCTATGAATTTAAATATGAGAATAACCTGAATAATATTGAAACACTATCCAATCTAGAACATTATATATTAGACTCTTTAAATATAGATAACTTACAAAAAACAATACGAATCAAACCACAGTTTATTCACAATAAAATACACATACATACACAATCCTCGTGTATGTATCCAAATACTCCATTACTTATTTTAAAGATATCCGGTATCTGGTTATCCTCTACCCATTATGGATTGACGTATAAATTTATACATGGTCTTACCCATCCGTTGAAAAATATTTTAAAATAATATTCATTATAAGTATAACCATGCTATTCGTTATGGTCAATAAATAATTAACCGATAACAGCCTACGATTGTAACTGTCCATAACTTCAGATGTTTTCATGGAATTCTGCATGTAATCGTAGGCTATCCATAATTGTAGGAGTATTAGAAAGAAAGATACATTGCTATACATTGAATATTCGGTGGCTACTTCTCCTTGATTAATATTTTTGAAATACTGTGCATTTAAAACGATTAACCATGTCAATAACCCAATCAATAATAAGGATGGTACGGATTGAGTAAATAAACTTTTTACAAAAGAGACTGAATCCGTTTTCAACGTATCCATTTTGCTTATAACGGCAAAGGATGAAAACATAATTCCTAACGTGGCCATCATAATCATGCCATAACTCCATAAAGAGGCAGAGGCGGGTCCAACGTTTATATTGGACGAGGTAGGTTGAATCATTTTTATTATAACTCCGGTGATAGCCATAAATATAATTAATGAAGTAGTATAGGATGCCATGAAGTCTATGCTATATTGTGATTATATTATTGCGAGGAATAAATAAATTATTATGATAGCCATATATATCATTAATAAAGTAATATAGGATGACATGAAGTCTATGCTATATTGTGATTATATTATTGCGAGGAATAAATAAATTATTATGATAGCCATATATATCATTAATAAAGCAATATAGGTTAACACTATTTATATGATATATTGCGAGGAATAATAAATTATTAGTATAATATAATAATAATGTTTAATGTAAATATGTCACATCCATTGATACCTAGAGAACAAACTTATTTGCTTTCTCGTAAGTTTGTTACTATACATTCGGAAGACAGAGATATTATTAAATACCCAGAGGCGAACGTGTTTGATATAAAGCTTCCGCAAATCCTGGAAAACGTACAATCTATGCGTCTTGTATCCTATTCTTTTCCAGATATGTTTTATACGTTTAGTTCAGAGTATCAAAATACAAAATTATCCTTTGTGATAAAGGTGGACACCATTGAATCGATATATTGTGAGGATATTATCACCATTGAAATTCAACCAGGTAACTATACCATTACACAATTAACAAACGAAATTCAAACCAAAATGAACTATTGTATTACTCAAAACATAGGAGAACCTTACAATGAGATGAAAGTAACCTATGACCTCGTTGGACAACGTATAATGTTTGGAAACGTACAACATCCCTTTATATTATTATTGAATCGTAAAGAATGTTATAAAGATGTATGCAAACAACCGAATATGTGGGAATTACCCGTTAAATGGGGTTTGGGGTATTATCTTGGATTTGAACGAGCGACTTATATATCCACATGTTTAGAAAAGAGTGTTTCTTTTAATTATTTAGAAAATAATCCTATATGGTTGATGAATACAAATGGAAATATTTATTTAACGATTGCTCCGTTTACACCCGAGATTGAAGGAGAGTCTGTATTTTACATGGAAATAGAAAAATATAATTCAATGGATGAACTTAAACTGTATCCTCTTAATACAAACGGTAACGAAAACAATACCTATGCAGGATATGTTAATTCAGCCTTTGCTAAAATAAACGTCAATGAGTTTAAGTCGTCGTACGATACAACTAATTTACATATACAAAACTTTATCTATTTTGATGTTCCGGAAGAAAAAATATCTAAACTTCAATTTAAATTTAGATACCATGATGGTAGGCTTGTAAACTTTTCGCGATTACCGTTTAATTTTACATTGGAATTCAATTGTCTAAAAAATGAGATTTGGAAATCTTATAAAATTCGTATACCTGAATACTAGAATAAGTGACCTCTAACATCTCTTTTGCCTTCGCGATTTCCGCGATTTCCGTTTTTTCCGTTTCGTTTTCCGTCCACCTTTCTTTTTTCTTTTTTCAATTTCTATTAAAACTTGTTCTTTTTCAGCTTTTGTTAATTTTAGGTTTGGAGTAATAATATCATCTATATCGTGAATGAATTCATATTCTTCTTCGTCTATTCTATTTAACGCGGTTTGAATGTTACGCCTATTCATGTCAGGTTCACTCGCAACTCTTTCATCCTCTATGACGGCTGGAAAAATATCTTTACTTTTACAATCTAACTCTGTCTTGCATAATGGACATTGTATCATTACCTTTTTACGAAATGGAGATTTAGCACTGTTACAATACCAATTAAACAATCACGATGAAATTTATGTTCACATATGGTTTGTAACACGTCTGTACCATTGTATAGGTCATCCAAACATATCATACATGTCTCTTTTTCCATATATATATATATATATATATATACAGATAAGTTTCTCATTGAAACTAGGATGTCCAATAAAAAAATGTATTGCCTTGCTATTCTTGACAAATTATGATTAGGTAAAAATTAAGCGTTGATATTTTCGGTGATTGAAGTATTTACCTGTATCACGATACAGGTTTTTTTTAATATAGGATTTATCAAGAATATATAAATAAAAGTCCATGGATGTAATACCATAGTATGAGTTCAATCTCCCCAAATATATTAAAGTTAACCTGCTATCTACCTTCAACATTTTTCGGTGATATTGAATTTGATGGACTACGGATTGATGTTTTTGTGTTACAATCGGATCGCCATACGACATAATTTCATCCATAATCTCTTGAGGAAGGGTTATAACCATGGTTCTTTTATAATAATTCGGTTTATACAAATACTTTCAATTTTCTGAATAATCCAGTTACCACGAGAGTTTTATGTACGTGCCTCGTCAAATCAAATCATGAATTGAAGTACCATAGGTTTGAATGTCAAATAAAGGAAGGTGGACGGCATCGTTCGTTGCGTGTTTTAAGGGTGCACACCAATGGGTTGAAGTGATACCCTTTAAAAATGCATTCTTGCGTTTGTGTTGATTGTCTTCTGTATTATCTTTATGTTCTTTTGGCATGTATGAAACGTATTGTACGATTCTCTCTTCTGTGTTTCCAATGTCACCGCAATGGTTTTGATGGAACAATCTAGAGTCCCATATTACCAAGGACCCTTTTTTTACAGAAAGACTGGTTTGAACGAGAGGTTTACAATACTCTTCATGGATGATATTAAAGTTGCTGGTGCCTTTTAAATTATATTGTTGTACATACGCATCATATATTAAATGTGTGTTATCGCATACTTTCATTGTTTTATGTTCATTGTCCGTCAATGAAACGAATCCTTGATAACAACGAAAGGAGGTATCGTTTGGGGATTGGTCGGTATGCATCCAGTAGTCTTCATAATGATCGGTTGGGGACATGTAGCACATACCATCAAAGGATACAATCAAGTCCTTTGTATTCCAAATGTGTTGAAAGATATCTATTACATTCGGACGCGTACGAATATACCATGCGTGTTCTTGATGTCCTGCATTGTGTGTTTTGATAATCCCATGGTTACCTACAGGTATAGAGTTCGTTTCTTTCCATACGCGAAACAATTGCGTGGCATGATGGACTTCATCGGTTGACAATACGTCATCTATGACAACATAACCGTGTGTTTTTAAATAGTCCATACCATTGTTATGAACGATTATTTATATCCTTTACACCGAGGTGTTGAGAGATGTAAACAACACCATTTCTAATCGTTTATAATTTAAAGTATGTATGCTACCATGATTCAAAATATCACCTATACAAATATGCATTTCTTGAAAGGTATCCATCATAAACAAGGTTCTAAATAAATCTTTATAACTTGGGTCTTTCCCTAAAAACAATAACAAGTGGCTGACTATACTATTGTCTTGTTTCATACGGTCATATATCTTCGTAAAGTGTGAAACCGTTTTATCGTATAATGTATCTATTTTATTTGCAACCTCTTCATCGTTCCATTCCATCATTTGGAATGCTTGTAACAATTGAATACGGTACAAGTCGTCGCTGTCTACTTGCTTATACGTACAAAGAAAGGATGCATCGTAGAGTTTATTCATTATCCTTCATTACAATCGTTTATTTAAACAATTACTTTAACTATTGTTGGATTGATCGCGTGTGAGTTGTCGTACGGGAATACCTCCTCGTATCCATCCATCGGCCGCAATGCCTTCAATCAAATTCGCAGGATTGTTAATGGTGGCTTGTAACGACGGTATCAACGGTGTATAATTGGAATGTGTTAATTCTGAACTTGGATTCACACTCTTTCTATTATTTGCAAGTTCACCTTGTTGTAACTGTGATTCCGCCATGGCATCGTTCACACCACGACCAAGATAAGGTACCGTTATAAATGGACGTTGTAACAAACTTATTTTACATTTGTTACGTGACAAATCACTAAGGGTTAACGTTGAATTCTCATCAATATTACAACCACCTATACCAACGGTGTGACTACCCGTAAAATTAATGGCAGGTTGGGCGGTTGCAAAGTCAATGACATTGGTCATTGGACATTGTGGTTTATAATTCATTAACCGATAGTTTGCGGCGGCTGTATCTTGAATATTTTGCTGACTAAGGTCATACATGGAATCCCCTATACGCGTGGTTGTGTTAAAAGTATACATGTATATATATTATATTTTAATTCTTTAATATTATTCAATTCAGAACCCTTATCAAGTACTCAACGGGAAGCCTATCAACCGTGGCCGCCAGCCACCACCACGTTGTCGTGACTTGACTTTGGACTTGCGTTTGGACTTGACTTTGGACTTGACTTTGGACTTGCGTTTGGACTTGACTTTGGACTTGCGTTTAGACTTGCGTTTAGACTTGCCTTTGGACTTGCCTTTGGACTTGCGTTTGGACTGATTTAAGATAAATTGTACCATATCTTCGGTAGAACGATCTCCATCATATTGGGTCATATAGTCCCCGCTAATATAATATATAGTAGGAACGCCTTTACCTTGAACATCTTGTCCGCTTTTATGGCGTACAAGACTAGATGTATCAATATTAGCATCTACTACATATATGTCCGTGCCGGAGAGGGATGGATGTTGGTTTAATCCATTCCAAGACTCTTCCATTGCAATACAATGCCCACAGGTCGGTGAATAATACCTCAACAATACATCTTGTGTATCAAGAATACGATTCATTTCTTCCACATTTTCTGAATTCATCCGAACGAACATATATAATATATTAATATTATATATCATAGATGATTGAACCATTTAAACTATTCCTAGCGATAATTGTAATGTTATTAGGTTTATATTATTATACCGTAACTGGATATGAAAACTTTACGAACCAAGGTTCAATGCGTTGTCCTGACCTATTGATTCAAAAAGGAACAAAATTTTACTTGTATAATTCAAACTTAGCCAATGTACCTGGAGTGAATCCTGTAACCTTTGAGAACTTGGAGGAATATACTGAATTTATAGAATGGCAACGTAGTCAGGGCATACGTTGTCCTGTCTTGTACGTACAAGAGTCTTACGATGCACAAGGGAATAAGGTATATAAACCACACGCCTCTCCTACAAATATTCAAGGTGGATTAACGAATTATCCAATCGGGGCAGCGCCCCTCACAAAATTAGTGGATGCCTCTCGTTCCAGTTCGGATAGTATATATAATAAAAATAGTTACCCAGGGTTTGACGGACAAGACCAAACCATCGGTACGAATACTCCTTTAGACTTAATGTATCATAATACTTCCTCCGTTAGTCCAAACCCAATGGACGCAAACTGGGGAGGTCAGTCCTATACAAAAAAATTAGTAGATTCCGGTTATTATGCACAAGATTATGTCACTAAACCCACAACCGAGACGAGTTAACAAGAACTCGGTCCCTTACTAATTTCAGCTTACAACAATTCATTTCAGTTCCACTGTTACTGACGGATGTTATGACATCAATACGGAGTTTTAATAGTTTAAATGTGTAAAATACAAAAATTATTTTACGTGTTATAATAAATGGATACAATAATAAAACGTTATTTATTATTTTTAATAGGATGTATTGGAACTAGGTCATTGCTTGTGTACATTGCTAAAAATATTGGTATCAAATGGTTAAGATATATGGGATATTTAACACTACTTCCCGGCATTGGATTCACTTACATCTTTTTAACCGGTTCAAGACAAACCGGAACCGAGGTTTTCGGTGATAAAATTTGGTGGAACAATTTGAGACCAATTCACGCTTTGTTATATTTTTTATTTTCCTATAATGCCATAATAGGTAACAACCAGGCTTGGATATATTTATTAATTGACGTTATATTTGGACTAACCAGTTTTCTTGTATTTCATTTGTTTTTACCCCTTTTTCATTCAAAACGCCCACTTTGAATAAGAATAATTTGTAACTAAATGTAGGAAGAAAGTTAAAAGATGTAAATTATAATATGTATAAAATATGTATAAAATATGTATAAAATATATATGAACCCCACAATTGTTTGTTTAGCAAAAAAAGAACACGATTATATTGAAGAATTTGTAAAATATCACTTAGCCTTAGGGTTTAAATATATTTATTTATATGACAATGAAGATACACCTACATATGAAACAATGCTTGATAAATACAAAAATAGTGTAAAAATAATTCATTTCCCATTTAATAATTATCATACAGGAGTTCAATATGTAATATTAAGTCATTTTATAGAACATTATTTATTTAAAACTGATATAACACACGTAGCACATATAGATATTGATGAATTTATTGTTTTGAAAAAACACGAAAATATTTGTGATTTTATAAACGAATATATAGTAGGTGATTGTCATGGAATAGGTATGAATTGGAGATTTTTTGGATCATCTGGAAGAACAGAAAAAACAAACGAACCCAATACAATTCGGTTTACTATGTGTCAACGAGATGGTAATCAACATATAAAAACGATATTTAAAAAAGACAATTTTATAACATTTAATACATGCCACAATGTTGTATTTTCAAGTGGTTACACAAAATCAACAAATAACACTATTATTAATGGACCATTTAACCATAGTATTGATTTTAATATTATTCAACTGAATCATTATAAATGTAAAACATTTCCTGAATTTAAATATATCCGAACAAGACAACGAGCAGATATAAGAGGTGATATTAACGAAAATATTGAAGAATCCTTTCATGCATATAATATTAATGAAGTTGAAGATTTAACCGCATTTAATTTTTATACAAAAATGGACAGTTAAATTATTCATATTTTTATTATTTTCTTATTCAAAGTGGGCGTTTTGAATGAGAAAGGTGTAAAATAATCAAAAGTTTCCTTCGTTAAAATGCGAATAGTATTGAAGCAAATTCAATCAGTGTTTGCAAAGCAACCATAACGCCTCTTCATAAACGAGGTAGGTATGAGTTTGATAACAAGAGGTTATATTGTATGCTATAGGTTAAATGACCCCTTCATAATCTACGGGTGCTGCGTTTTGTAAGTCATCCAGTACGGGCTTAAATGTAAAGTTTTGATTCCCCGTTTGTACAATGGGAGCCATACTCGCAACTACTTCTTCTTCTAACGTTTTTGAATAGTCCTTATATTGGTCAAGCATTTGCATTTTAATTTCTTCTGCTTTATTTTCTTGGTAAATGTAAGCATTTCCAGATGCGACGGAGGCACGCTGAAGTAGGGTATATCCTGCTAATAACGCAAGAAAGCCTGCCAAGATACCTGCTGCTGGAAACATTATAAGCGCAAGAACATACACTATAATTTGACCGATAGACGTATCTATCCAAGAGGCAACGGTTTTAGGTAATGAAATGTCAAATAATATATATATAATACATATTATACTAATTACAACCGAATGCTTGGATTCATAGGTTTGTATAGACTTTATTAACTTCATATATTATGTAAATAATATTTTTTTTAATATAAAAATTGATTTGATCCACATTTTATAGCATTGAGTTAAAATGTCCGTTTCAGAACTACCCTCCAAATATTTGGGCAAGATGGGATATACGATCTATAAAGATGGATTAACTCCCAAAGAGTATAAACTTATAAAGGATCATTTAACCGTTTCCCCTTATATTCCAAAGTCACCAGTTCAACCTGAAAAATACAGAATCTATTTAGAAAGTCAACGTAAATATTATTTACCAAGATACTTTGGGATTCAACATTTTGGAGAACCCGATGCCTACTGTATTCCCAATGGCGACCCCATCCAATTGGAGTTTGTAGGTAGTCTTCGTACCAATCAATTACCCATCGTAGATGCCTTTTTATCCAAAGTAAATGACCGAACGGGTGGCGGGGGATTGTTAGATGTACCTTGCGGATGGGGGAAAACGGCCATGGCTTTATATATATGTAGTCAGTTACAGGTAAAGACCTTGGTGATTGTACATAAAAGTTTTTTGGTAAATCAATGGATAGAACGTATAGAAGAGTTCCTACCGTCGGCACGTATCGGTAAAATACAAGGAAAAGAGATTGATATCCAAAACAAAGACATTGTTATTGGAATGTTGCAATCTTTATCGGTTAAACATTATTCCGAAGATACGTTTTCTTCCTTTGGGCTTACTATCGTAGATGAATGTCATCATATCTCATCCGAAGTATTCAGTCAATCTTTAACACGAATTGTGACTAAATATACACTTGGACTTAGCGCAACCATGACGCGTAAAGATGGATTGACTCCTGTATTCAAAATGTTTTTAGGGGATGTAGTATATGCCGTGAAACGAACGACGGATGATACCGTTTTAGTAAAGACGATCGTCTATGATTCCAAAGACGATGAATTTAAAGAAACTATATACGACCATAGAGGTAACCCTCAATATAGTACGATGATTACAAAAATATGCGTTTATAATGAAAGAAGTGAGTTTATATTACAGGTGTTACAACATGAATTAACGGATACGAAAGAACAACAAATCATGATTCTTGCACAAAACAAAAGTATTTTAACGTATCTATACGATGCGATTGTACATCGTAACCTAGGAAGCGTTGGTTATTATATAGGTGGCATGAAAGAGTCCCAATTAAAAGAGACCGAAACCAAACAAATCGTGATTGCGACGTATGCAATGGCCTCGGAAGGGTTGGATATCAAAACCTTGACGACGCTGTTATTTGCGACGCCACGTACGGATATTACACAAGCCGTTGGACGTATATTACGCGTGAAACATAATCGTCCATTGATAGTGGATATATTAGATACCCACGATGTATTCAAACGTCAATATAAAAAAAGATTAGCTTACTATAAAAAAAATAAATATACAGTAAGGATAAGTGATAATACACGATATTTTTCAGATACATGGGATGCCCAGTCTGTGACGAAATCCACGAAATGTATGATATCCATTTAACATTTCCAACGGTTTCCACAACTTACACAAGTCACAAATGTAGTCATGGGTTCATCTGCCGAACGCGTCTGTAGTTGATAATAACTACAATTATTGGATTTACATTTACGACATACAAACATGTCTGTATTACCATTATGAGGGGCATATAAAGTTTCATCTTTTATTTTTTTAAATTCAATCAATTGTTTCCATTTTTCAGGTAAAAACTCTTGATGTGTCATATGACTAATTTGCATGGGGGTATATTCACCCGTTTCAATGCGTTCACGAAACGACGTATTTTGAAGGTTTCTATAGATGGTTCTAAACCGGTCAATATAGATTTGAACAAAATAAGAATTTTCCCATTTTTTTACAATGTAATTGTCAATGCATACTCGTATCGTGTAATTTAAAATACCCTTTTCAATATTTACGCTATAGATCGACGATGTCATTAACGAAGCAATCACTTTTTGGATTTTAATACGAAATTCGGTAGGGTCCTTAATGTGTATCATCTTATAGCATAATGCGTGTTTACTTTATATAGTTTCAATTTCTTCAATATTCATCATATTCTTCTTCTTGAAGCTCCGAACCATCTCCTTGGAGTGCTTCCATAAATTCAGGGTATTCTTCCTCATTTAAATCCTCTTCGGGTATCGTTGGATTTTCTTCTTGGGTAGATTCATTCTCTTCCAACTCTTCGTTTTCATCCTCCTCATATTGTATACTATCATAATGTATTGAAAGGTGTGTATCTGGAAATGTAACTGAGTTGTTGTCTTGAGAATCCTCATGATTTGAACCATCCTCTAATAAATTCTCGTAAATTTGTGTCCACGCATTCAAGGATAAATTACCAAATGTACCATCACTTTGTACTGAAATCAACGCCATTGAACCGTAATATACTTTAGTTTCTAGAGGAGCAGGTAGTTCATATTTATTGTCTTGTCCAGATTTAACGGTATCACACGACCATAATTCTACGGTATCTACATCCATCGTATGGATATACCATACATGTCTACGATGAAAACCATTTGAATTACGCAATCCACATTTTTTATAAATTGTATCTTGTGTAAGATGTTTAACATTTTGTTGTTTCATAATACCGTTTTTATCAATGACTATTATGGTAACAGACATGACTAACACAATATACTCCAAATGGTTTAAATAGGTTATAAATATAATAATTATGTCAAAAAATATATATCCAGATATTTCTCAAACTAAAATCAAGGATATAGTGAAAAAATCTCATTTCCGTTTATCCTCAACCACACACGACACCAAATTGTATAGTCAGGATGGTATATACACCTTATCCAATGATAGGATTTGTAAGTTGCAACTAGAACATGAGAATGTGAATGTACAATATCTACAAAACATAAAACTCGTTATCACAGATTCTACTATAAAAAATACACCAGTATATTCACAATTGCCACATGATTATATCGTACAACATAGTACAATCAAAAAGTATATTTCAAATCAGTATAAATCATTTATAATCGTCATGATATACGGTGAAAATGAATTAATGGATTATTATATAGAAACGAATGAAACTAACGACAATTACGTTTCATTACTCTCGTTATTAACTGATATATAATATAATGATTGGAATTATATTATGGAATAGTATTCTTTCTATATTTTTAATTGTGATCATGCATCAATTATATGTGTATTGTATAGATACTTTGACCGTTCCAAAAACAAGGGATTTGGTATATAAACCTACGAAACGATACAATGATATCATGTCCTTACCAAAACCCAACGTTGACACTTTACAAGATAGTATGCAAACCGAACTACGTGATTTTTTAAATCAAATCAAAAAAAATACATGAATGTTTTGAAGGTTAAAGAGAAATATATATATATATCATCGTAAATGTCCATAGATACCTTAAATGACAGATTACCTCGTGTTAATGTATCCTATGGACATGTACTAGATAAACCATACACTGCAGATATGTATCAGGTCGTTCCAAAAGGCATTCCCTGTCTATTGTGGTATACTTATTGTAAAGGAATGAATGTGTGTTATCTATTATATCTGGCACAAAATAATAAAAGTATACATAAGATTGAAAAGGTAATCACCTCGTTTAATTCAGAATTATGTTATGGACAAGGCACGTTATTAAGTGGAGTATTTTTGCATTATAATAACCTCCAAGTGTTTACAATTATGGATATACATGTATTTAAAGGATGGATGATTACAGACAAGACGTTTATAGACAAATTTAAATACATTACATGCTTGTTGGCAAATCATACGCGCGCAAATTGTTATGTTACTTCACAATTGATTGTGGCCAGTGCGATAGTATTGCCTTCGTATGAAGAAGCTTTGATGGTTTCAGACCGTTTACCTTATCCTATATATTGCATTACATTGATGGATGAAAAAGATACAAAGGTTAAGGGTAAGTATATATATAGTAAGAAAAACAATTCGGTACGATTTAGTATTAAACCAGATATCCAATGTGATATCTATTATTTACATACATTGGAAAATATATATGGTATTGCATTAATACCAGATTACAAGACAAGTGTCATGATGAACGGATTCTTTCGTAATGTAAAAGAAAACAATAATTTAGATTTAATTGAAGAAAGTGATGAAGAATGTGTGGATCCTATACCTTTGACTACATCCATTGTAATGGAATGTATATTTGACCGAAAATTTAAACGATGGAAACCGTTACGAAAATATAAAGGTACCCTCCCGCTTACAACCATACAAGAGATACACCGCATAGAAAAAATATAGCATTATAATATATGATTACTCCAATGGTATATTCTAATCCACACAATGTCACCGGTATGTATAGTGCAGGTAAGTTAACTACAAATACTTCGCCCAATTATAGCCAATATCCAAACCGATTACCATCTACAAACATGTATATAGCCGGTGCTAAAAAGATTAAGCCCCGCAAATCATTTCGTTCACGACGATATAAATACAATAAATCCACGAGTCGCAAAAAAATCCATAAAATGAAAAAAAATAAAAAGCAATATTTTTCAGGAGGTAATACACCCATTGCATTTGGATATGGTATGGATGGTTCCTCGTTATCCAGTACAGAGTCTATGTTAGCGAATCCTATACCCTATAAACCGTATTTTGCGTGCAATAAAGTATGATTGGTTTAAATGATTTCCAAGTCTGTGATTTTCCAATATTCGCTACCACCGTTGGGTATAGGTCTACGTATTATGAATGGAATCTTTTTTTCGTTTAATTCCATCAAAGCGATGGTATAACTTGAAATGACATTAGGAGGTACTTGAACAAACGATTCCGCTCCTTCGTCCAATTGTTTGGAACGAATCCCTAGTATTTTAGTCTTTTCAAATTTAGTAAGGATAGATATAGTATTATGAAGTGGGTCTATAACATCTCCATACTGATTTCGGGTTATCACAGACAATGCGCTGATTTCTTCATCGTTATGCATTTTGGTTTCTGGATGATATAAACTGATGTAGTCTGTAATGACATCTCTATCAAATTTTTGAAGGGTTTCTTCTTCACTGTCCGACGATTCCTCGGATGAATCTGGAAAGCCTGCCACGGGAAAGCCTGCCACGGAATGGTTCGTTACACTTAATTCTGCCTCTACCGAAGGCTCCTCTTCTAGTTGATCCTCGCTATCTTCCATCGTGTCATCTTCTATCGTTATATCTTCTTCTTCACTTTCACTCATCTTATAATTATAATATAAGATAATAAGTTTATATCAATTTTTTATTTATTGGTCGTTGGTTTTCCATGTTGTATCACAATGGGCGCACATATACACATATTTTATATTTACTTGATCATATCGTAAATAAATAATATCACTTTGACTGGTTGAACCTTTACACGTTTGGTTAGGACATTTAATTGTTTTGATATGGGGTAATGTGGGGTCAAATTTAGTATATTCATTTACTACATGAGTATATTTTTCATCCATACGTTTGATTTGTGTGTTCAAAATACATACATTTTTAGCATCAAACTCATTCGTTTCATGCCCACAATGTCTGCAATAATAAATTAAATTATTTTGCAAGTCGTCTTTAAGTTTAAGATAATACAGATTATCGCATTTGACACAAAAGTTCATTATAGTAGTACTATAGATGTTATTCTTAATATCCTTTCAATTTTTCTTTGTTAAAGTGTCATAGGTTTGATGCATTTTTTGTTCAAGTGCATCATAACTGATTTTACACGTTAATTTGTATACGCATGTACATATAACAGGCTCTGCAATGGATATAGATTCACGTAGTTTTTTTGAGTTTTTGTTAAGAATCTTCAATTTAGTATTAAAATGATTTATAAAGTCTTGTCTCGCAATCTGAATCAACGGATTAAACTCTTTAAGATAAGTTTCTTGGATTATCACGTCCAACATTGAAAGCGATATATTTTTATATTCAATGATAAATGTATATAATTCTTTTTCCTCGTGTAATTTACGTATACCAGGTTCATGTGAGAGGGGGTCCTCGGTTAAAATACTACGTAACGTGACAAGGATACTTGAAAGGGTTTGACACGCGGTCCATGGTTCTCCGTTCCATGTGTTGAGTATAGAGAGGCATACTTTTCCATTTTTATACATGTTTGGATGCATTCGTGTAAATCCATCGTTGGTACAAAATGTAAATACAGGCGGAGAATGTGGATAATCATATGAAAAATCAATTTTAAATAAATAATAACCGCCTTCATACGGAGTATGTTCGGGACCAATTATCATTGCATACCCTTTTAGTATTGAGGTATCGTCATGACTATAATATATTCCATCGATTGGGTCACGTTTTAATTGTTGTATATCCTTTACAATTCGTTTGGCTGTATCTTTTGTTACGATAGTCGTCATTATAAAATATATAATCTTATGTTTATATTAAAACTATATTTTTTATATATATTATCGTAAAAATTGAGATAAATATATAGACACAATAGTATACAATAACCATGACATCTAAACAGATGTCTACTTTGGATACATTTCTTAAATCGCATCCTACCAGTAAGGAGTGTCCGTTTACTCATACTAGAATTGGGGATGAGACGCTGAAAATTTACGGAGGGTCCTATTCCATGGATGACAAATATTATGATACATTTCTAGACGAATATTTCAAAAAGGTATTTGTAGATGGAAAATACGAATATATGACGGAGAAACAATTGGTAGAGAATGGACCACTCCTCGTTGATATTGATATTCATTATGAACCCTCTGTTACCCAACGACTACATAATGAGGATTATATCATGGATTTAATTGCAATCTATTTAGATAAAATGAATAAATATATAACGGCAGACAACGATACCGTTATAAATATTTTCGTATTGGAAAAAAAAAATGTTACCAGACTCGCAGATAAAACAAAAGATGGTATTCATATCATTTTTGGGTTACAAGTACACAAGGCGGTTCAAGTCATGATACGTGAAGACGTTGTAAAAGAAATTTCAAACGTCTGGGATGATTTGCCCATTGTAAATACTTGGGAACAAGTGATAGATGAAGGAGTTACAAAAGGACACGTGAACTGGCAAATGTACGGCTCAAGAAAACCGGGTAAAGAATCTTATTTGATTAGTAATCATTATACCTCTACTTATAAAGATAACGAATGGAGCAATCCGACCTTGCATAAAGACTTTGATACACGTAAATACATCAAACAGATGTGTGCCCGTTATACGGGAAATCCAAGTACAGTTGTAAAAGAAGAGGTTATGGAATCGTTTGAAAAGGCTAAATCCAATTTAATACATCGTACGATACGCAAGGTCGTGTCAAAAATAGACGTGAATGTAAAAACCATCCTACAGACCGGACAATTTTATACGATTAAAGATGAAAAAACATTGGACGCTATTTTAGAATATGTATTAGAATCCAGTAGAGCCGATTATAAACTACGAGAAACCCATGAATATACCATGGCCTTGCCTATTAGTTATTATGGTTCAGGAAGTTATGATAAATGGATACGTGTAGGTTGGGCACTCGCAAACACGCATCCTAATTTATTCCTGTCATGGTTAAAAATGTCTTGTCAACCAGAATGTAGGCATACCTTATCGTTTGGAGGTAAATTTGATTGGACGCGTTCCGTACAGGACATGTATGATTTATGGTCGGGGTTTGATTGTGCCGGAACAGATGGATTGTCCCACAGGTCCATCATGTATTGGTGTAAGCAAGATGCTTATCCCAAATATAAAGATATTGTAAAATCAACTTTAGATTATTATATTGATAGGACGGTGTATGGTATTCCAACCTCATCGGACAATGCTGGAACGATTGGAAAAGAACCAGCAACGGAGGTTGATTTGGCAAATGTGTTATATAACATCTTTAAGGATAAATATGTATGTGAAAGCATTAAACATAAACGATGGTATGAATACGTAAATCATAGATGGGTTGAGATTGATTCTGGAAGTACACTTCGTATAGGTATATCCAAAGAAATGTATCAAGAATATGTGATTCGTATCATGGAAATGACCAATAAGATACAAACGATGGAACAAAATGATAGTGGTTATGAATCGGCGCGTAAAAAAACTTATAAATTAACAGAAATTGCCATGATGTTAAAGAAAACCAAATCAAAAGATAACATTATGAGGGAGGCTTGTGAAAAATTTTATGATAAATATTTCTTAAATAAATTGGATACAAACCCATATTTATTATGTTTCAACAATGGGGTCATTGATTTCAAAGAAAATCGGTTTCGTCGTGGACAGCCTGACGATTATATTTCATATTGTACCAATATAGATTATATTACCATGAAAGAGACCGATCAAAGCATTGTATCTAGAATTCATACGTTTATGGAAGAACTATTTCCAAACCATGAACTTAAATGTTACATGTGGGAGCATCTTGCCTCTACTTTGATTGGAACGTTGGATAATCAAACGTTTAACATATATACAGGGTCAGGACGAAACGGTAAATCGTGTCTTGTGGATTTAATGTCCAAAGTATTAGGCGATTATAAAGGAACGGTTCCACATACATTGATTACTCAAAAACGTACAAGTATTGGAAGTACATCCTCCGAAGTAGTTGCGCTAAGAGGAAAACGATACGCGGTCATGCAAGAACCTTCCAAAGGCGACCGTATTAATGAAGGCGTCATGAAAGAGCTTACTGGAGGTGACCCTATTCAAGGTAGAGCATTGTTTAAAGACGTCGTTACCTTTATTCCTCAATTTAAATTAGTGGTCACCACCAATGTGTTATTTGATATTAAAAGCAACGACGATGGTACATGGCGCAGAATACGAGTATGTGATTTTAAATCCAAGTTTTTGGATACACCTTATCAAGATGAATTGCACTTTCCAAAAGAACAATACCCGTTTCAATTCAAATTAGATAAAAAGTTAAATGAATGTTTTGATACATGGGCCCCTATATTTGCAACGTTGCTTGTAGACATTGCCTTTCGTACCAAAGGCAACGTACAAGATTGTGCCATTGTAATGACCAGTAGCAATGAATATCGTGAAGGACAAGATTATTTGGCAGAATTTGCAAAAGACAAAATTACCAGAAGTAATGGTAATAGAATACAAAAACAAGAATTAAATGAAACATTTCGTGAATGGTATAAAATTAATTATGGGAATGGAGCTACCCCTCACGGCAAAGAACTTCACGAGTATATGGATAGACGATATGGCAGATATCGCCCAGGTGGGTGGTGTGATGTAAAAATTATATACGATGAAAAAGATTTAATTGAGATAAGTGAACCCTAGTTGGAAATATGATTATGTTATATATGAGTTTAAATACAATCTATTTTTTTATGCATATGGAAGGTGAAACAATTGGAATTGATTTAGGAACAACTTACTCGTGTGTAGGCGTATGGCAAAACGATAGAGTGGAAATCATTGCAAACGATCAAGGGAATCGCACAACACCGTCTTATGTTGCGTTTACTGAAACGGAACGCCTTGTTGGAGATGCTGCTAAAAATCAAGTCTCTATGAATCCAACCAATACCATTTTTGATGCAAAACGATTGATTGGACGCACTATGAATGATACGAGCGTACTACAAGATATGAAACATTGGCCGTTTCAAGTTGTACCTGGTAAAACCAATCAACCTACCATACAAGTGACGTATAAACATGAAGTCAAAGTATTTTCACCCGAAGAGATTTCTTCTATGATTTTAATTAAAATGAAAGAAATCTCAGAAGCATATCTAGGAAAAGAAGTCAAACATGCGGTTATAACCGTACCCGCTTATTTTACAGATAGTCAAAGACAATCCACAAAAGATGCCGGTATGATTGCGGGATTAAACGTGCTTCGTATTATCAACGAACCCACCGCCGCGGCATTGGCCTATGGATTGGATAAAAAAGAAGAACAAAATGTATTGATTTTTGATTTAGGAGGTGGTACATTTGACGTGAGTGTATTATCTATAGATGAAGGTATGTTTGAGGTAAAGGCCACTGCAGGAGATACTCATTTAGGGGGTGAAGATTTTGATAACCGTATGGTTGATTTCTGTCTTCAAGATATAAAACGTACTTACAAAAAGGAACTAGACAACCATCCGCGCGCATTACGACGTCTTAGAACCGCATGTGAACGAGCGAAACGTACTTTGTCTTCTTCGGTAATTGCGACGATTGAAATAGATTCGTTGATAGATGGTTTGGATTACACTACAACCATTAGTCGTGCGAAATTTGAAGATATGAATATGGATTATTTCCGTAAATGTATGGAACCCGTTGAAAAAGTCATTCGTGATAGCAAATTGTCTAAATCTCAAATACACGAAGTAGTATTGGTAGGTGGTTCAACCCGTATTCCAAAAGTTCAACAATTATTGTCGGACTTTTTTGGTGGAAAGGAATTATGTCGTAGTATAAATCCAGACGAGGCCGTTGCTTATGGAGCGACCGTTCAAGCGGCAATCTTAAGTGGACATCAAAACACGGAAGCATTGAAAGATTTATTATTGATTGATGTAACACCATTGTCGTTAGGATTAGAAACTTCGGGCGGCGTCATGACCAATATAATTCATCGTAATACAACTGTACCGGTTAAAAAAACTCAAGTGTTCTCAACGTATCAAGACAATCAACCCGGTGTAAATATTCAAGTATTTGAAGGAGAACGTGCTAAAACAAAAGATAATAATAAATTAGGGGAATTTGTATTGGAAGGTATTCCACCCATGCCTAGAGGACAACCACAAATAGAAGTATCCTTTGAAGTGGACGCAAACGGAATTCTTAAGGTAAGCGCCAAAGAGACCACGACTGGAAAAGAAATGCAAATTGAAATCAAAAACGACAAGGGACGTTTGACCGATGACGAGATTGAGAGAATGGTTCAAGAGGCTGAGAAATATAAATCGGAAGATTCAGAATTTAAATTAAACTTAAATTCAAAACATGACTATGAACAATCTTTGTTTCAATTAAAAACATCCATTGAATCTTCTTCTACACCAAACAAAGCGAACGACATGGCTATAATACAAGAACATATGGAATGGTTGAACACGCATCCAGAAGAGAATGCCTCGGTCTATAAAGAGAGACAAACACAACTACAGTCACGGATAAACAATACAATGCCTTCCGTTATTCCTGAAGAAACCGAAGATACGTCCATCACTGATATTGATTAAGGTATTCCTTTGAAAAAAGGGTTAATATTTTGTCTATATTTTTGTGATTCTCATATACAAACCATTTTTTATTATAACTATCCCAACTACCTCCTAACTGTTTTATTTCCTCCTTTTGAACAAAAGGAACTCTTACATAGATTTTTGTTTTAACCGATGTACAATGTTCTAAACCAACGGCTAAATTTGCTAATTTATCTGCATTGTCATTGCCAACCGAATGAATATCTGTATGATTGGTATGTGCTTTTATATGTCTAAATTGAATATTTAATTTACCCTTATACAATTCATACGCGGTTTTAACCAACTCTTTATTTGGTATATCTACATTCCAATATTTCTTATGGCATTTTTCACCATAAGAAGAAACACACCTTAAGGCATATTCGGAATCGCTTACAATTTCTATTTTTTTACATGTAATATCATTTTCTATAATAGAATAAACTTCAATAATAGCAGTCAATTCTGCTATATTGTTTGTTTGTTTTCCTTTTATCTTTTTTGAAACATTACGAGGATCGTTTATACCGAAAAATATACCTATTCCTGCAACGGCACCGTCTTTTCCATTCCTAGAACAAGCGCCATCTGTATAAACGTGATAGTCTGGAATAAAAGCAACCGAGTCATCTGTTTGTTTAATCGTATTAAAAAAGGATGTTATCATATAAAGGCATTATAGTAAAACATTTATATTTATTTGAAATAAATATAAAACTATGTTTATGTAAAAGGTGTACCTAGCTTCTTCCAAACGAGCGATTACGACGTTTAGATTGATTTCTAGACATATTTTTACCGACCATTCGTTGTAAACCAATCATTCCAAAAGGAACGGACGCTTGGGCTAACACGTTCATACTGCCTCCTCTCTTACGTTTCGTTTTTCTTCGTTTTTTACCACCCAAAGTCAAACCCATCATATTTCCGAAGGATGTCCCTCCTTTACGTCGTTTACGTCGTTTACCGCCTGTGGTTGTAGATGGAGTGCTGGATAACCCCATTTTATTACTTAAATCCGTCAAATACGAAGCCATACTATATACTATATAAAGATAATAAATTTAGAAGAGTTTAATTTTTACGCAACAATAATATAAATATTCCTAAATGTAAAATAAAACTTATCACTACAACTATAAGAGAAATATAAATATATGGATAAATGTCTATCAATATGATATCTATCAATGGTTTCATTACGTTTTTTAATTCTGTACGAACATCCTCTCGTTTCAGTACATCTATACATGACTTTGTAAATCTATTTTCCATACCTTCTAAATCTAAACAAATATTTATGTAATACTTTAATTATTTTTATAGGATGAACCATTAAATGGCTACATATAAAATAAATTCGGCATTTCCATTCCATGCACTAAAGTTAAATACTCCTTATTTACACAACGAACGATATCTATTCAAATTACAGGTTAACCACGCACCTGTATATGTACAATTTCCAATCGCATTTAGCACACAAGGCATTCGTATTATAAAACAAAAACATTTTTTAGATTTAAAATACGATACAGCGAATATGACGACTATCCAACCTTGGATGGACCTTCTCCAATCTAGATGTATTGAGTTAATCCATGAGCAAAATATAAATTTTTTCTCTAAAGAACTCTCTCAAACCGATTTAATGAGGATGATGACACCGATGGCACGTCCTTCTACCGATAACTATACTCTTATACGAGTTTCGTTGGACATGACGCATACTGGTGATTTATCCTGTATAATATACGATGAACATAAGAATATAATTCAAGATTATCGTACCATTACTAGTGAACATTCCTTTATTCCCTTATTGTTACTCGAAGGATTTACCATAACACCTACAAGTTTTACCATAAATATTAAGGTAATCCAAATGATGGTATATGAACCAGTTTCTAAAGATATAGTGTTTTTAATAGACACGAATGACCCTACCCGTTCGGATAGTATAGATGAAACATTTAGTGATAGTGAAGACATTTCCGTAGAAGATGACCAAAATATATTAAATGAAGTATCCCTTCCTATTTCTGACTCTAATGTTTTGGTATTAAAGAAAGCAACGGATGTATATTATGAACGGTATAAAGAAGCACTTATGGTTGCACGTAAATTAAAAAAAGAAGCAATGGATGCACACTTAAACGCAATCCAGATTAAGACATCCTATGAATTGGAAGATATAGAATTATCCGACCATGAAGAATAATGTAATTGTTATATATTTTTTTTCTCGTATCCTTATAATATGGTAGCTGTTGCAAAAAATGTGAATTTAAAGTATGTGTTTGGTTTGCTTGCGATTATAGTGATTGGTTTTCTTATCAAGTCCGTTTTAAATACTAAATCTGGAATGTCGTCTGGTATAAGAACAACTTCTATTCAAGGCGCATCGGGGGGAGGTTCAAGTGTGGCTCAACCTGCGGCACCCATGGGACAAAATGAACAATATCAAACCGTGGACGGAATACAAGGAACTACCAAAGGATTACCTTCTAGTTGTAACTCCCAACCTTTATTGAACGCCGAACAACTTCTTCCTAAAGATAATAATACTCAATTCCAACAATTAAATCCGCAAGGAGGTGGAGCATTAGAAAATATATCTTTGTTACAAGCAGGATATCATAATGGTATTGATACCATCGGTTCTTCGTTAAGAAACTCCAATTTACAAGTTCGTTCTGAACCTCCCAATCCAACCAGTAAAGTAAGTCCATGGATGAACTCTACGATTGAACCTGACCTTATGCGAACACCATTAGAACTTGGTTGTGGCACGCAGTAATTAAAAATATCACGATTATATATGAAATATCTTAATTATTTGATTATAGGAATGATATTTATTTCATTGCTTAAGATATATTCAGAATCCGATTACTTTAATTTAAAATGTATCATATCAGAGGTCGATAATAAAACCTATTGCGTAAGGGACCGTCATAAACTTTCATTGGCCGCAGATAAATTGGCAATTACAACACAAAATATGATTACACTTGTAAATACGTGTTATGAAAAATATCCCGACCGTGAAAATATACAACGATTGAAAAAAGGATTTAACCCTGTTAAAATACAAGAAACCTTGCCTACAAGCGAACATACTGCCTATAGTGAGAATAAAGGCGAAAAAATTGCCATTTGTTTAAATGAATATAAATACGATAATAATGATTTAATTGACAATAATACATTAATGTTTGTTGCCATACATGAACTGGCTCATGTTGCCTCCGTTAGTATTGGTCACACGGATGAATTTTGGAATAATTTCAAGTTTTTATTACAAGAAGCTGAAAAAATAAATATTTATAAACCAAAAGATTATAAAAAAGAACCTAAACAATATTGTGGCATGACCATTACAGATAATCCTTATTATGATTTTTAACATAATTTAATTGAATACATGATAAAGTCAAACATACGTGTTACAGATAACTAAAAATATCTCGTGTTAACGACATATTTTTAGCCATATATATATATATATGGCTAAAATGGCTAAAAAAATTGCATCCTTCGGTTCGATCCATACAGACACTTCTGAATCACGGAGAAATAATCGTATTGATGGGGCAGTTGGAGAATTCGGTATTAATTTAAATACGGTTAAGAAAGATTTAATTACGGTTAAGACTGCTTTACAAGGAAGATTAAACATAGAAGAACCAAAAACAAGTGCCTTACAAACATTAACCGCAACTCATACAACTGATATTGCTACGTTAGATACGAGGTTAGACATAGAAGAACCAAAAACAGCTGCTTTACAAACACTGACTTCAAGTCATTCAACTCAAATATCTTCAAATGATACTGATATAACGGCTTTACAAGGAAGATTAAACATAGAAGAACCAAAAACAAGTGCCTTACAAACATTAACCGCAACTCATACAACTGATATAACTGCTTTACAAGGAAGATTAAACATAGAAGAACCAAAAACAAGTGCTTTACAAACATTAACCGCAACTCATTCAACTCAAATATCTTCAAATGATACTGATATAACTGCTTTACAAGGAAGATTAAACATAGAAGAACCAAAAACAAGTGCTTTACAAACA
>Ga0222629_1000011_pt1 | contig 100155 bp, 87 predicted proteins | sample AntAcemetagenom1_FD_179847 | JGI IMG/M metagenome (GOLD analysis project Ga0222629, IMG submission 179847) | Saline water microbial communities from Ace Lake, Antarctica - #1 | ecosystem: Environmental > Aquatic > Non-marine Saline and Alkaline > Saline | place: Antarctica: Ace Lake | collected... | reverse complement strand
GATGGCAGCAATGATTGCGACCGGGTCAACTTCCCAACATTGTCAGCCGCTGGCTACGTGAAAAAGAGTTTATCTTTGAAATGACTGTCCATTTGAGGTTGACACCTTCCGCATTCAAGCCCGACAGAATCATTATCGAATCAACCGGACGACTCGAATTCAATTTTGTCTACGCAGCTCACAAAGCTAAGCTGCCAGTCGCTGTTTGCAATCCAGGCAACGCTCGCAACTTCGCAAAATCGATTGGTAGAACAGCCAAAACAGACAAGCTCGATGCAATGGACATCGCGCACTTCGGTGAGCTGACCCAGCCACGACTCACTGAACTAAAGCCAGAAAAAATCAGGCTTATCAGTGATCTTCTCGCAGTCCGCAGTCAGTGTATGGAAATGAGCACGATGCAAAAGAACCGATTGAAACGTATGCCCAAGACCGTGCATAAGCCCATCAAAGCCGTACTCAAAACACTACAAACTCAGATAGCAGACATCGACAAAACAATAGACAAACTCGCTACCGAAGTCCCTGAATGGAAAGCACAGCGTGATTTGCTCATGAGCGCCAAAGGCGTAGGTAAAGTACTCGCTTACACTCTGATGAGTGAGCTACCCGAGCTAGGGCGGCTCAACAACAAAGAGATCGCCGCCTTAGTCGGCGTTGCCCCTATGAACCGGGACAGTGGGAAGTACCAGGGCAAACGATTTATCCGTGGCGGAAGACACAAAGTTCGTACGGTGCTATTCATGTCGATGCTCTCGGCCATTCAGTGTCATCCCAAACTCAAACCAATGTATGAACGGATGGTGGCTGCTGGAAAACCGAAAAAATTGGCGATCGTTGCTTGCATGCGCAAGCAGTTAGTTATCTTGAATACGATGGTGCGAAACGGAACAGAATGGGACCCGAATATGGTTTAAAAGCTTGACGCGGAACCATAGTCACTTGTTAGGTGGCATTGGCACCCCCTTTGAATGACGTGGACAACAAACGATAAAACAGCAAAGCGGCCACAAATAGTATAAGAACGGACGCGAGCAGATACAGCCCAAAGTTGCTCTCAATGTACAAGTTTGAGCAAATAACCGATAAAACTGCAAATGCTGCTAGCTGAGCAAGCAGAAGCAGAATTGAAGCAACGGGGTTGTACGCGGTTGGAATACCGTGCCGAAATACTCGAAGCGCGCTCACTAGATTGTATGCCTGCAAAGGCCAAATTATAAGTGCACACACCCGCCAAGGGACGATATCGCTCAATTGATGAACCACAAAAGGCAACAGCGCAGCAAACACAACCAAGAGGCTTGTATAGGCCATGCCCATTAGACGGATTTGATCATCATCACTCCACTCACCTCGGGTGCGGTAACCGAGGCCAGCTGCAATTCCACCGAAGCCCGCTAGCGCCATAGCTATTTCAGCTATTGTTTGAAGAATATCTGCTGACTCCACTTAGGCCACCTAACGCCAAAAGCATGCGCGCGCGTCAGCGTGTCGCTTGCCTTTTCTTGTTACTGATGCGGCTGGATGACCCTGCCACGGAGACAGAAGCCTGAGCGCCAGCGAAGGCCTTTGCGTGAACGAAGCTGACGGGCTAACCGAATGCACGTTTAATGAAGCTCCTTGCAACAGCGTGACCGAACGAAACCGTTGACCCAGATACTACGCCAGAATTCTCTACCGGACTACCCACCTGGAACTGGCACGAACCTGAAGGAAACAACGATGCTCACGCACCAATGTTGTTCGCGAACGCCGCTCAGTAACAGTTAAGTATGAGGAATCGGTCAGACACCCCAATTCCATATAAAGTAATTTTCATTCACCGATTTAAAACAAATATTCCAAAGATAACAACCACTTCCGCTAGTGGAGTCATTGCCAGGCGTAGATACATGGAATTTTTGAGAGCAAGAACTCATCATTTCCAGCCAGAGTTTCTGAAGGTTCATACTGGAAAGTTTCGTAAAATCAAACTCTTAGCTGCCCCTTATCTTTCGTCGCAGATAATTCCGTTGAAAAATCGCCTTGAAAAATACAGATTCTCATATACTGTATATATATACAGTATATGAATAGGCGCGCAACGTGGACGATATTCGCCCGGCAATTCCTTCTGGCTCACAACGGTTTATCCATTGTCTTCAACGCAGTCTGCGGGACAAGGGTCATGCCTACCAAACCGAAAAAACCTATATTCACTGGATAAAGCGTTTTGTCGTTTTTCACAAGAAGCAGCACCCGAAAAGTATGGGCGCGCAGCACATCAACCAGTTCCTCAGCTCTCTGGGGCATGATCGGCATTGCTCTCCTGCCACGCAGCGTATCGCGCTCAATGCAATCATTTATCTGTATCGCAAGCATCTGCAGATAGAACTGGAGCCGTTAGACTTTGAAAAGGCTCCTCAGCGGCGGCGTTTGCCTGTGGTACTCACTCATGCAGAGGTGAAAAGTGTTTTTGAGCACCTACATGGCAAGCACCAGCTTATGGTGGAACTTCTTTACGGCTGTGGTCTGCGCTTGAATGAGCTGCTGTCTCTGCGGGTGAAAGATCTGGACTTCGAGCTTTCCACAATCACTGTACGTTCCGGAAAGGGCGACAAAGACCGAGTCACCCTTATGCCACAAAGTCTGAGAGAGCGCCTGCAATTACAAATAGAAAGTACTGCTCTACTACACCAGCAAGACCTCCGTGACGGCTATGGAGAGGTCTATATGCCGAACGCGCTGGCTAGAAAGTATCCCCGCGCTGCACGCGAAATCGGCTGGCAGTTTTTGTTCCCTGCCACCAGTATCGGGCGCGACCCGCGCAGCGGTGAGTTACGACGCCATCATCTACACAACACCACCCTGCGAAAATCCATCGGGCACGCCCGACGCAAGGCGGGCATCACTAAGTCCGTAAAGTGCCACACTTTCCGTCATAGCTTCGCCACGCGTTTACTACAGCAAGGCTACGACATCCGCACTATTCAAAAACTACTAGGCCACAGCGATGTCCGCACCACAGAAATTTACACCCATGTATTGGGCCGTGGTGCTATGGGTGTCATCAGTCCGGTTGATGGCTGACCATGTCCTACGCCGAACTCCACTGCCTCAGCTGCTACAGCTTCCTGCGCAGCGCTTCCCACCCCCATGAACTGGTGGAGCGCGCCGCTGCGCTGGGTTATTCGGCGCTGGCTATCACCGACGAGTGTTCTTTCGCCGGCATTGTGAAGGCGCATGTGACGGCAAAGAAACTGGGCCTGCAATTGATCATCGGCAGTGAACTGCTGCTGGAGGAAGGGCTGCATCTTGTCGTGCTGGTGCCATCACGGCAGGCCTATAGCGAACTGTCTGGCCTTATTAGTATGGCGCGTAGGCGCAGCCCCAAGGGTGAGTACCGGGTGGCGCTGCGGGATGTCATTTTTCATCTCAAACGCTGCCTGCTGATCTGGTTGCCCCGCTGCGACGACGAACACAGTCACGCCTACGGCTTGCAACTGAAGCGCCTGTGCAAGGACCGCCTGTGGCTAGGCGTGAGCCACCTGCTCGGCAATAACGAAGTACAGCGCTACCTTGAGTTGCAAGGGCTGGCGCAGGAACTGGGCATCCCAATGGTGGCCTGCGGCGACGTGCGTATGCATGTTGCCACGCGCAAACCGCTGCACGATGTACTCACCGCGCTGCATCACAACACCAGTATCGCGCAGTTGGGCAAACGGCGTCTGGGCAATAGCCAGCAACATCTGCGCACACTGGAGAAATTGCAACGCCTCTACCCTCCCGCACTGCTGGATGAAACGTTGCGCATCGCCAACCTGTGCCATTTCAGCCTGGACGAATTGCGTTATGAGTATCCCGAGGAAGTGGTGCCGCCAGGCTACAACGCCAACTGTTACCTGCGCGAGTTAGTGGCGCAGGGCTCTGCCGTGCGCTGGCCGCAGGGTGTGCCTGCTGAAGTACAACACCGTATCGCCACCGAGCTGGCACTGATAGAGGAACTCAACTACGAGTACTATTTTCTCACCGTATACGACATCGTGCGCTTTGCCCGCGCCCGCGACATTCTGTGCCAGGGACGTGGCTCGGCGGCTAACTCGGTGGTGTGTTACTGCCTGTTCATCACTGAAGTATCACCCGATCAAATCTCGCTGCTGTTCGAGCGCTTCATTTCACGCGAGCGCGACGAGCCGCCGGATATCGATGTGGACTTTGAGCACGAGCGACGCGAGGAAGTCATTCAGTACATCTATGAAAAGTACTCCCGTAAACGCGCAGCGCTCGCCGCCACAGTGATCACCTACCGCTCGCGCAGCGCGGTGCGCGACGTGGGCAAAGCACTGGGGCTGGACCCTGTGTTCGTGGATGATCTGGCCAAATCCATGGCCTGGTGGGATCGCACGACAGACCTGGCCAAACGCTTTGAAGAACAGGGCGTCAGCGGGCACAGCAGGCAGGCAGAACTATTTTATTCGCTGGTGCAGCAGATACTGGGTTTTCCCCGGCACCTGTCGCAGCATGTGGGGGGGTTTGTTATTACACGCAGCCCTATCTCCACCCTGGTGCCGGTGGAGAATGCCAGTATGGCTGATCGCACGATCATTCAGTGGGACAAGGAAGACATCGAGTCCATGGGCCTGCTCAAGGTGGATGTGCTGGCGCTGGGCATGCTGTCGGCTATCCGTAAGAGCCTGCAGATGGTGAATCGCTACTGCCCCACCATTAAAACTGTGAGTGACATCCCGAAGGAGGATGCGTCCACCTACCGCATGTTGCAGCAGGCCGACAGCCTCGGGGTGTTCCAGATCGAGTCGCGCGCGCAGATGTCGATGCTGCCGCGGCTCAAGCCCAATTGTTTTTATGATCTTGTCATTCAAATCGCCATTGTGCGCCCCGGCCCAATACAGGGCGACATGGTGCACCCCTACCTACGGCGCAAGGCGGGGCTGGAGGCAGTCACCTACCCCAGCGAAGACATCAAGGCGGTGCTGGAGCGCACTCTGGGTGTGCCTATTTTCCAAGAGCAGGTGATCAAGCTGGCGATGGTGGCCGCGGGCTTTTCCGGCGGCGAGGCAGACCAACTGCGCCGCGCCATTACCAACTGGGGCAAGAACAGCAAGCTGCTCACCTTCGAGAAGAAGCTCACCCACGGCATGATCGAGCGTGGCTACAGCGAAGATTTCGCCCACCGCCTGTTCGAGCAGATCAAGGGCTTTGGCGGTTATGGTTTTCCAGAATCGCACTCCGCCAGCTTCGCACTGCTGGCCTATTTCTCTGCCTGGCTCAAGCGCCATCATCCGGCGGCGTTTTTTGCCGGCCTGCTCAACAGCCAACCGATGGGGTTTTACAGCCCTTCGCAATTGATTCAGGATGCGCGCCGCCACGGTGTCGGCGTGTTGCCTATCGACGTTAACCACAGTGACTGGGATCACCAGTTGCTGGGCCGGCAGTTGCCGAGTCAGGGCTCGGCGCAAAATCCCCAACCGACACTGCGGCTGGGCTTGCGTCTGGTGAGAGGACTGAGTCGCGAGGGCGCGCAGCGCGTGGTAGAAACGCGGCAACGCCAGCCGTTTCGCCAGATCAGCAACTTGCGCCAGTGGGCCGCACTGGACAAGCGCGACATGGAGGCGCTGGCAGATGCCGATGCACTGCAATCGTTGAGTGGTCATCGCCATCAGTCGCAGTGGCAGATCATGGCGCTGGAGTCACCCAAGCCTTTGCTGCGCGAAGAGCAATATCAGGCCGCCAGCTACTTCGATGACGGTGTGCAGTTGCCAACGCCCCAGATAGCCGAGGAAGTGCTCTCGGACTACCGCGCCACCGGCCTCACCCTGCGCGCTCATCCCATGAGCCTGCTGCGCGATCGCTACCCGTTCAATCGCTGCAAGCGCCACACCGATCTGGCCGCGATGGGCAACAAGCGTTTCGTGCGCATCGCGGGCCTCGTCACCTGCCGCCAACGTCCCGGCACCGCCTCAGGCGTGCTGTTCCTCACACTGGAAGATGAAACCGGCAACAGTAATATCGTGGTGTGGAAACGCACGCAGGAACATTTTCGCCAGGCGCTGATGGGCGGAAAGTTGTTGTTGATAAAGGGCATTGTGGAGACCAAGGACAACGTCATCCACGTGATCGCCGGCGCCCTGTACGACTACACCAACGAGCTGGAACAGCTGCGTGTGCAGTCGCACGATTTCCACTGACGCAGGCAGCAAAAGCCTACAACGGCGAACGCCCCTTATTGGCGGCAATACGCATACGCAATGCATTGAGCTTGATGAAGCCCTCCGCATCGGCCTGATTGTAAGCGCCGGCATCCTCCTCGAAGGTAGCCATGCTCTCGTCGAACAAGCTGTCATTTGACTGACGACCCACAACGATCACATTGCCCTTGTAGAGTTTGAGCCGCACCTTGCCGTTGACCACGCCCTGTGATTCGTTGATGGCGGTTTGCAGCATCTTGCGCTCCGGCGACCACCAATAACCGTTATAAATCAGCTTGGCATAGCGCGGCATTAGTTCATCTTTGAGGTGTGTCACTTCCCTGTCCAGGGTGAGCGACTCGATCGCACGGTGCGCCTTTAGCAAGATGGTGCCGCCGGGAGTCTCATAGCAGCCACGGGCCTTCATACCCACGTAGCGGTTTTCGACGATATCGGCGCGACCGACACCATTGGCTCCGCCAACCTTGTTGAGGTGCGCGAGCAGGGTCGCGGGGCTCATGGCCTCGCCATTGACGGCCACCGGGTCGCCGCACTCAAAATCCAGATCGATATAGGTCGCTTCATCCGGTGCGGCCTCGGGGCTCACGCTCCAGCGCCACATCTCCTCTTCAGGCTCGTTCCAGGGGTTTTCCAACTGATCGCCCTCGAAGGAAATGTGCAGCAGGTTGGCATCCATGGAATAGGGGGATTTCTTTTGTGCATTGGCAAAATCCACCGGGATATTGCGGCTCTTGCAGTAGGCCATCAGGGATTCTCTGGACGTCAGGTCCCATTCACGCCAGGGGGCAATCACTTTGATGCCGGGCTTGAGGGCATAGGCGCCGAGCTCAAAACGCACCTGGTCATTGCCCTTGCCAGTAGCGCCATGAGAGATGGTGTCGGCGCCGGTCTCGTTAGCAATTTCAATCAGGCGCTTGGCAATCAGGGGACGCGCAATAGACGTGCCCAGCAGGTACTCGCCCTCATAGATCGTATTGGCGCGAAACATGGGGAAAACGAAATCGCGCACGAACTCCTCGCGCAAATCATCGATGTATATTTCCTTAACACCCATCGCCTGTGCCTTGGCGCGCGCCGGCTCTACTTCCTCGCCCTGTCCGATATCGGCAGTGAAGGTCACCACCTCGCAGCTATAATTGTCCTGCAACCAACGCACAATAACCGAGGTGTCCAGACCACCCGAATAGGCCAGCACTACTTTATTTGTCTCAGGCATGTCACGCTCTCCAGCAAGGGGATGAAAAAAAGGCGCCCAGTTTAACGCCCGGCAGTGGCAATTCCCAGTCTGCACTGCCTGAAAATTGTCCAGCACCATACGGCCACGAATCCTTTTGTGATAGCATCTGCGCCTGCCTTTACTCCATAAGGATCCCCGTGATCGATCTGACGATTACCCGCCCCGATGACTGGCACGTGCACCTGCGCGACGGCGATGCCCTACAACAGACCTGCGCCGACATGGCTCGCTACTTTGGGCGGGCCATTGTCATGCCCAACCTCTCGCCACCTGCGGTGACGGTCGCGCAGGCGCTCGCCTATCGAGCGCGCATAATACAGGCAATGCAGGCTCTGCCGCGCCAGTTTGAGCCGCTGATGACCCTGTACCTCACCGATCAGACTGACGCCAATGAGATTCATCTGGCGGCCAAGACAGAGGGCGTGTATGCGGTAAAGTTCTACCCCGCTGGCGCTACGACCAATTCCGCCGCCGGCGTGAACAAACTTGAAGCTCTGTATCCAACGCTGGCCGCAATGGAAGAAGCAGACCTGCCATTACTCGTCCACGGCGAAGTCACTGATCACGAAATCGACATCTTTGACCGTGAGAAGGTTTTTATTGACCGCCACCTCGCACCGATCACACAGCGCTTCCCCGCGCTACGCGTCGTGCTGGAACACATCACTACCTCTGATTCCGTGGATTTTGTGAACGCCTCTGCAGATAACGTTGCCGCGACGATCACCGTTCATCACTTGCTGTTCAATCGCAATGACATGCTGGTCGGCGGTATTCGCCCGCATTATTACTGTCTGCCCATACTCAAACGTCACAGCCACCAGCAGGCATTACAGGCAGCCGCTGTTTCAGGCAATCCTAAATTCTTCCTCGGCACAGATTCTGCACCACACAGCACCGCCAGCAAGGAATCAAGCTGCGGTTGTGCCGGGGTGTACTCTGCCCACGCGGCGATAGAGCTGTATGCGGAGGTTTTTGAACAGTTGCAGGCATTGGACAAACTCGAAGCCTTCGCGTCGCATTTTGGGTCGGACTTCTACCGCCTGCCGCGCAACACAGACACCATTACGCTGCGCAAAAAAAGCTGGAAGGTGCCCGCACAGTATCCGCTGGGCACCTCCGCACTGACGCCGTTGCGCGCTTCACAGACGGTTGATTGGCAGGTTGTGGGCAGTGGAGAAGCACATGCCTGAACACCACATCAGCGACCGCTTCCGCGGCTTCCTGCCGGTGGTTATCGACGTGGAGACGGGGGGCTTCATCGCCAGCACTGACGCCCTGTTGGAAATAGCCGCGACCACTTTGCGCATGGATGAAAACGGAGTGTTGGAAGTACACCGCACCTACGATTTTCACGTGCAGCCTTTTGTCGGCGCCAATATCGAACAATCGGCACTGGACTTCACCGGCATAGACCCGTATCACCCGTTCCGCGAGGCAGTAGCCGAAGAGGCAGCACTGGAAGAACTGTTCACTGTCGTGCGCAAGGAAATGCGCGACCAGAAATGCACCCGCGCCATTTTGGTGGGTCACAACGCACACTTTGATGCCGGTTTCCTCACGGCCGCCGCAGAGCGCTGCGCGATCAAGCGCAATCCGTTTCACCCGTTTTCTTTTTTCGACACCGCCACGCTCTCCGGGTTAGCCTTTGGGCAAACAGTGCTCGCCAAAGCCTGCGCCGAGGCGGGAATTACGTTCGACAACAACGAGGCGCATTCTGCCGCGTACGACGCGGAACGCACCGCAGAATTGTTTTGTGACATCGTTAATCGCTGGAGGGAGTGTGGTGGCTGGATACCGGACTTCGGCTGATACGTCGGGCGAACAGTACTTACTCGTCCTGACCGCCAATCTGGTTTAAAACGGCCTGCAGCTCTGCCATCAGGTCGTCGATAGTGTCGATGCCGAGCCATTCGTATTTCAGCGCTTCATCCAAAGGCAGCAGCTGTAGCAATGTGTAGGCAACCTGCCAAGCATCGTTGTAATCCACACGCAGATTCATGCGCTCAACATGCGGATGCGTCTCCAGGCTACGCAATACGTCGAGCAATGGTAGCCAGGTTTCAGACAGGGGCGCCGATGTCATCGCGGGGTGCTGCTCTACTTGCCCCACCACCAGGCCGTTACTGCGTGTTTGCGTCTCAAAAAGATCAAAACGCTCGCCGCCCTCAATGGTGATGCCGAGCAGCCCATTGGGCAATTGGTCCCAATCGACAATCCGCGCGCAGGTGCCGTAATCGCCAAGCTCAGGGGACGCGCGGCCGCGCTGCGCAATTTCTGCGCCTTGGCGAATCCACACCACACCGAACGGGGTTGTTGACTTCATGGAATCGCGCACCAGATCCAGGTAGCGCGGCTCAAATATTTTTAGCGCCACGCGGCCGAAGGGCAGCAACACCCCGGACAGTGGAAACAGCGGTAACTCAGTCATCCTGGGGATCCTAAAGGCATTGGGTCGGGCACGCTTTGCACTTCGAGTTGCGCCAGTCTCGTCAGGGCCTGCTCGCGGTTATCGCCACAATATTCTTCCTCTGCCATGAACGCATCGCACACAGCGGGACGGCGCGGATCACCATGCAAGACGCAAAGCATGGCCGGACTCAGATGGACACACGGCACGCTGGCCGGTTTTCCGCCGGGCATACCGAAGAACGGTGTAGAAATGGAGATAGCGATACAGCAGGCACCACAACTTGTGCGGCACTGCATTAGCGGCGCATCCCGCGCATTAAAGGATGATACTGGCCGCTACCTGTCACTGGGCCTGGCCCTCAGGGCCCAACGGTTGGAACACTATAATCAGACGCGGCAGCAGCAGTAACGCACCCAGTACCGCCGCAATCATCGCCAGCACCGTCAGCAGGCCGAAGTAAATACTCGGATTAAAATTGGACAAGGTTAGGGTAGAAAACCCGATCACCACCGTCAGCGTGGTGTAGTACATGGCGCGGCCAATACTGTTATGGCAGCGGTACATACTCAGGCGATAGTCCCGGTCCACCGCAAATTCCTTCATGAATCGATGCACATAGTGAATACAGTCATCGACGCCGATGCCGACCACAATGGCTGCAATCGTAATGGTCATGATATCCAGGGGTATGCCCACCAGCCCCATCACCCCCAAGACAATGCCGGCGGCCAGCGCATTGGGCGCCAGCGTGATTAGCGCGATTGGCACCGAGCGAAATAACAGCATGAACATCAAAAAGATCGCGCAGAACACCGCACCGAGTGTCAGTATCTGTGACCGAAACAAGCTTTGCAGAACATTGTTGTATAGCACCAGCATCCCGGTAAATTGCACACGATCAGGAGACAGCCCTAATGAACCCTCAAGCTCCTGGCGCACTTCGCGCAAAAATTCATCGCGGCGCAGGTCTTTGCTGGTTTCTTTCACACGCACAGTCAGCCTCGCCTGCTGCGTGTTCTCAGAGTAATAGGGGGAGACCATGAGCTTCTTCATGTCATCGGGGAAGCTCTTCTGCACAATCGCCAACTCCACACCACCGATGTCCTCACCCATAAGGTTCTTGACCACTGAGAATACCGTCGACAACGACAACACCTTGCCGGTTTCGGGCAGAGAATTAACGTAGTTATGGATTTTATCGAGTTCACGCATACCCGCCAGGCTAAACCAATAGCTTGGCTTGAAACTGTCTTCCACACTGACAAAATCCACGTCACTGCCGAACTCATCGTCCCAATCGTCATCACCACCGGCAAAGGCATTATCGTTGCCCAACTGATCGTCTGCAGGCGTACCCTCTGCTGCGGCTACAGGAACATTCTCCAGGCCGGGAAGCGGAGTATCGTCAAGCGGCGGAGTGATGATGATATCGAGCGGAATCGTACCCCCGAGCATGGTGTCGAGCAGTTCCATGCCCTGATATATTTCCGTCGACTTGCTGAAGTAGTCGATGAATCGGTTTTCCACTTCGAGACGACTAATGCCCACCCCGGTCAGCACCACCACCAGCGCCGTCACCACCAGGATGCTGCGGCCATACTGATCGGTGATGCGCGCGAAATAACCCGTCAGCGCAGGGTCGCTGCCCGCGTGGCGATGCGCCCTACCCTCCGGCCAAACGAGCATCAAACAGGGCACTACGATAAACGCTGTTAGCAATGCAACGCACACACCTACTGTCATCATCCAGCCAAAATCGATCACCGGTTGAATACCTGACACCACCAATGACATAAACGCCACGATGGTCGTGATGCTGGTATAAAAACAGGGTACCGCCATCAGCCCCATGCTTTTTGACACGCGTTCGCGCACGTCACCGTCTGGCTGCTGCGCATGCAACTCGCGGTAGCGCACCACCAGGTGAATCACGATGGACAGTGTAATGATCAGCAACACCGCCACGAAGTTGGACGAGATGACAGTCATCCGCCAGTCCAACGCGCCCAGCAAGCCCAGCATCAGCGTCACTGTGACGCCGCAGGTCACGAGTGGAATCACCACCCAGCGCACGCGACGAAAAACTACTGCCATCACCACCGCCATAATACCCAGGATAGCGCTGCCAAAAACCACAAGATCGCTGGCCACGAAACTGACCATGTCGGCGGCAATCATCGGCACACCGCCGACGAAGAGGCGCGCATCGCCCCGGTATTGCGCCGCGATGTCGCGCACGTGTTGCACCAACAGTGCATCACGTTCCAACACAATCGACGAGCGCGCCCTAAAGGCGGCTTCAACTGCGCTCAACTCTGCGTCTTCGGCGGGGGATAACGTCTCTTTGCCGCGCTTGATACGCAGCGCTTCGCGTTGCTGTAATAGAGTGAAATAGCGCTCATCGCGCTCCAGATTGATCTGCACAGCACTAACGAGGCCGTCGCGACTGACCAGCAGGTCGGCATAGATCGGACTGGTAGTGAACTCACGCAACACCATATCCAGGTCGAGGCCAGGCTGTTGCAGCGTTGGCAGCGGGTCGCTGGCCGTCATATCCGACAGCGTTACCGGTGGGCTCTCCAGTAATGGCACATCCAAAATGGTGACGACACTCGACACGCCCCCCAGCGCACGCAGGGCCTCCGCCATCTCCTGCAACGGCTGCAGGGATTGCGGTGAAAGCAGCGGCGCATTGGGCTGCCACGTGATCAGCAGGAAATCTTCTGTGGCGTACTCTGTCGTGACCTGCCGGTAAAACTCCAATGAGGGGTCGCCCTGCAACATCAGCGAATCAGCGGATGCATCGAGTTTAATTTTACTCAGTTGTGTCGCCATACCCGCGGTAAGCAGCGCCACCAATAGCAGGGACAGCCAGGGCCGCCGCAGGACCAACGCGTCGTAAACGGACATCCATTTTGGCTTCATAGGGGTGACGCGTCCTGCAAATGGTCCATAAGTTTTTGATGAATTCCGCCAAAACCGCCGTTGCTCATGATCACTACCTGATCACCCGGGCGCGCCTCCTTGGCAACCTGTAATACCAGCTCGTCGACATCGCTTACCACCGTCGCCGGCACCGGGCTTTCTGCCACCAGCGACTCCAGCGACCAGTCGATACCCGCGGGCTGAAACCAGTATATCCTGTCTGCCGCTGCCGTCGCCGCCATCAACTGACCGCGATGCTCTCCCATACGCATGGTATTGGAGCGTGGCTCTATCAGCGCTATCACACGGCCACTGTCGGCGCGCGCGCGCAGTCCTTGCAAGGTGGTAGCAATAGCGGTGGGATGGTGGGCAAAGTCGTCATAAACCGTCACACCGCCAGGACTACCCAGCACCTCAAGCCGGCGCTTAACACCTTTAAATTGTGCCAGTGCCGCGGCAGAAAATTCCGGCGCAACACCCACATGGCGCGCGGCGGCCATGGCCGTCAGCGCGTTTTCAACATTGTGCTGGCCACACTGGGACCAATTCACATCAATTGCTTGCCCTGCGCTGGGCAACACGCGAAACGCCGAGCCGTCATCTGCGAGTAATTGTGCGCGCCAGTCGGCCGCGCAGTCTTCACCAATGCCAAAGGACGTGACTGGCGTCCAGCAACCCATGGCAAGGGTTTCGTCAATCGCCGGCACACCGTGGCGATAGACGATAAGCCCCTCACCCGGCACACAGCGCACCACATGATGGAACTGCCGCTGTATCGCCGCCAGATCAGGAAATATATCGGCGTGGTCAAATTCCAGGTTATTGATGGCCAGCGTACGCGGGCGGTAGTGAACAAACTTGGAACGCTTGTCAAAAAACGCTGTGTCGTATTCGTCGGCTTCCACCACAAAGAAACTGGAGTCACCGCCGCGCGCCGAGACGCCAAAATTGCCAGGCACCCCGCCGATCAGAAAACCCGGCGCCATACCGGCATGTTCCAGTATCCAGGCCAGCATACTGCTGGTGGTGGTTTTACCGTGGGTGCCGGAGACAGCGAGCACCCATTTATCCTTTAATACGTGCTCTGCCAGCCACTGTGGACCGGAGGTATAGGGCAGCCCGCTACTCAAAAGGTATTCAACCAGAGGATTACCGCGTGTCATGGCATTGCCCACGACCACTGTATCCGGCTTCGGCTGCAGGTGCTCTGGCAAGTAGCCTTCCATCAGCTCAATGCCGGCTGCACGCAACTGTGTACTCATGGGCGGATATACGCTGGCGTCGGAGCCGGTCACCCGGTAACCCAACTCCCTGGCGAGCAGTGCAATACCGCCCATAAAGGTCCCGCAGATACCGAGAATATGAATGTGGCCTGTCAAAAAACCGCTCCTTTCAAGCAGCGCGCATAGTAGCATGGGTGTGACGAGGACCACAGTAACAGGGACAAAACGAGCGCTGCTGTCCACAAGCCGTCGTAATTGCCGTATCATCCCGCCACGCACAGACTAATATCATTAATTGACCGGGCCACGGACCGCGCCCGTCATCAGGAACGGACCAGCACATGCCAGCGAAGAACGCCTTCTACGCCCAGTCCGGTGGGGTTACTGCCGTCATCAACGCCACGGCCTGCGGCCTTATCGAAACTGCCAGAAAGAACCGCTCACAGATCGGCAAAGTCTACGCCGGACGCAACGGCATCATCGGGGCACTGTGTGAGGATCTGATCGACACTAGCAAGGAGAGCGCCAGCGCCATTCGCGGCCTGCTGACCACTCCCGCCGGTGCCTTTGGCTCTTGTCGGCACAAACTGCAGAGCCTGGAGGACAATCGGGCAGAGTATGAACGCCTGATCGAAGTCTTCAAAGCACACAATATCGGCTACTTCTTTTATAACGGCGGCGGCGACTCCGCGGACACCTGCCTCAAGGTCTCGCAGTTAAGCCAGACACTGGGCTATCCCTTGCAAGCCATCCATATACCTAAAACCATCGATAACGACCTGCCACTGACCGACAACTGCCCGGGTTTTGGCTCGGTCGCCAAGTACATCGCTATCTCCACACGCGAAGCGGCTATGGATGTGGCTTCGATGTGCGAGACCTCCACCAAAGTGTTCATTCTGGAGGTCATGGGCCGTCACGCGGGCTGGATCGCCGCAGCCGGCGGACTCGCTGCCACGCAGGAAGGCGATGCGCCGCATATCATCCTGTTCCCGGAAATCGCCTTCAATCGCGATAAGTTTATGGCACGAGTACAGCGCACTGTGAAGCGCCACGGCTACTGCGTGATTGTGGCCTCCGAAGGTGCGCAATATAAAGACGGCACGTTTTTGGCTGAATCAGAGCTCAAGGATGCCTTCGGCCACAGCCAGTTGGGCGGCCTCGCTCCGCATCTGGCACAAATGATCAAGACAGAGTTCGGTTACAAGTACCACTGGGCAGTGGCAGACTATCTGCAGCGCTCCGCGCGACACATCGCCTCGCAGACGGATGTCGACCAGGCGTATGCGTTGGGCAAGGCGGCGATTGAGCTTGCCTTGCGCGGCCACAATGCCATTATGCCCTGCATCGTGCGCGGTAAGGGCAAGCGCTACAGCTGGTCGATCGGCGAAGCACCGCTGGAAAAGGTCGCCAACCGCGAGAAAAAAATGCCGCGTAACTACATCACTCGCGACGGCTTCGGGATTACCGAGGCCGCGCGCGATTATCTGGCGCCACTGATTGCCGGCGAGGCCTACCCCCCTTACAAGAATGGCCTGCCAGACTATACGCGCCTGAAAAATCTGGCGGTGCCGCGCAAACTCAAAACTCGCTTTAAACTGTAGGGAACAATCTCCAGGCAAAGCGGATTTTTGTCTGCTTCGAAGAAGATTTTACCTGCCTTAATCGGTACAATGCGCGCCTTCTGAATCGGCCAACACAGCACGCACGAACCCTAATAACTTCATCCCAATCACTTCGAGGACTTTTCATGTACAACAACACTGAATTTAACCGATGGCGCCGTCACCCCTGGCACGGCCTGAACGTCCGCAGAGATGGCATGGCAGAAGACCATGTTCAGGTTTATATCGAAATGACCCCAACCGACGTGGTCAAGTATGAACTGGACAAGGCGTCCGGCTTCCTGATGGTGGACCGCCCACAGCGCGCCACCTCAAACCCTCCGGCATTGTACGGGTTTATCCCCCGCACCTACTGCGCTGAAGAAGTGGCCAAACGGTGCCCGGATGTGGATGTAGCCGACGGCGATCCGCTGGATATTTGTGTTTACTCTGAGCGCAACATCACACGTGCGGATATCGTGCTGAGGGCGCGCGTGGTGGGCGGCATTCAGATGATTGACGGCGGCGAAGCTGACGACAAAATTGTGGCTATTCTGGAAGGCGACAATATTTGGGGTGACGTGCACGACATCGCCGACCTCCCCGCCATCAAGGTAGAACGCCTGCAGCACTATTTCTCAACCTACAAGATGATCCCTGGCAAACAGAACAACGTCAAAGTGGACTATGTTTACGGTCGTGATGAGGCACTGAAAGTGATTGCCGCCGCGGAGCTGGATTACCAGAATCATTACGGACATCTGCACCAACAAGCAAAAGCCAAAGAATAAATCTGCGCTATGGCGTCTGCCGCACTGAGGATTCCTCGGCGGCAGACGTTTCTACCCCCGCACCGGCCACGCTGCACCTATCGCATGACTGTTACACCAATCGTTAGGGACATGCACATAACGCGCCATCAGCTGTTGCCAATTTTCTTCAATCTCCGCGCGCAGTAGCATTTCTTCACTCACATCGTCACAGTCCCAACAGGCTGCCAGCAACGCAGCATCGCACTGCTGCGCGCAGCTTACCGAGAGCGGTGCGTAGCTCAGATGCCAGCGCTCCGAGGCAACACCTCCGCGGTCCTTACCGTAGGGACGATAGAATCCGTGCGATGTCGCCGTGGCCATGCGCTCGTCCAGCCAGCGGTGCAGCGGATCAAACAGGCCGCCCGGGGCCACCTCCGCCGGGGATAACTGCAGCTGATACTGCGTGGGCAGCGCAGCCGCGTCGAACACATCAAGATCGGTACCCCAATGGTGGCGCGACGTGCCCGGTATGGCAGAGAAGCGCATGATCGCATGCAGTGTCTCAAGCGCTGTTAACGACGCTATACAGACGTCACAACCGTCATCATCGTGCACCGCTCGCACGCCGCTGGCTTTGCCATTCCAGATGACCACCTGACGGGCAAATGACCGAAAACTACTGCCGATGGCCAACTCGAAACCCGCCTCGCGCGCGTCAGCCTGCAAGACCGCAAAGGCCTGTGCAACCTCACTCTGCAAACGGTGACCATCAGGCAGCGTAAGCAAATGACTTTCCTCCCGTCCCGTCAACTGATTAGGAGTGAGCGCACTGGGCATTATTAGTCTCTCCTCAAAAGCGGCTTGATCCTCACACCGGATGCGGCACAATACCGTCCGACGCAACACATCCTACCGCGAACCCCAAAAAAGCAGTACTGCATGAGCCTGATCGGCAACATCGACGATTTTCCCGACAACAGCACGCACAGTATCAAAGCGGGACACCTGTCACTGTTAATTGTGCGGCGCGCCGGGCAGGTTTTTCTCTACGAAAACCTGTGCCCGCATACGCGCGAGACGCTGGACCCCGAGGGCGGCTCGCTGGCCATCAGCAACGGCCTCCTTATCCAATGCCAGCGCCATGCCGCTGAGTTTATTGCCGAAACTGGCGAATGTTTGGCGGGCCCCTGCCAGGGAGAAACATTAAACGCGATACCCTTCACCCTCAGTAGAGGGGACATCTACCTCGACTGAGCGCGCCCGGTGCCAGCGGCTTAGCCGAGCACTCGCGCAAGACGCTCCACGGCCAGCTCCAACCTATCCATGCCCGTAGTATAGGAAAAGCGCAGGTGTTCATTGGCCCGATGATGGCCAAAATCCAGCCCCGGTGTCAGGGCGATGCCATGCTGCTCCAGCAAGTCGAGGCAAAAACGCTGGCTGTCCTGGGTAAAGCGGCTGGCATCTGCGTAAATATAGAAAGCCCCTTGCGGACTGCAGGGCACGGAGAAACCGAGGTCCTGCAACGCCGGCAACAAAAAGTCGCGACGCTGGCGGAAAATATCACGGCGTTGCTCCAGTATCTCACGTGTCGCGGGTGCAAACCCGGCCAGGGCGGCATGCTGAGCCATGGTAGACATTGATATAAAAAAGTTCTGGGCGAGCTTCTCCATCTCCGCCACCGCGGCCTCGGGCGCCACCAACCAACCGAGGCGCCACCCCGTCATACCAAAGTACTTGGAGAAACTATTGATGACAAATGCGTCGGAGTCGACTTCCAGTACGGATGGTGCAGCACCGTCATAGACCAGCCCGTGATAAATCTCATCCACAAGCAGGTAACCCTGCCGGGATCGCACCTCAGCGGCGAGCGCGACCAGTTGCTCCCGCGACAGCGCAGTGCCGGTAGGGTTAGCCGGTGAAGCCACCATGGCGCCGATGGTATTGTGCTGCCAATTGGCCGCAACCAGTGCTGCGTTCAACTGGTAATTGCTGCTCCCATCGACCGGCACCAGTTGCCCTCGACCTTCCACCAACCGCATAAAGTGGCGATTGCAGGGATAGCCCGGATCGGTCATCAGCATACCGTCGCCGGGATTCACCAATAGTGCTGCTATCAGCAACAGCGCACCGGATGCGCCGGGTGTAATCATGATACGCGAGGGGGCGACAACTATCCCGTAAGTGTCCGCATAGTACTGCGATAACGCCTCGCGCAGCTGGGGAATACCGGCGGCTTGAGAATAGTGTGTCGCACCTCGCGCGAGCGCTGCGCGACCCGCATTTATAATAGGCGCTGCTGTAGCAAAATCTGGCTCGCCCGCCGCCATATGCACTATGTCTGCACCGGCCGCCTCTAACGCCGTGGCCCTGGCTAGCACCTCAACCACTCTGAACGGCTCAATATCAGCGTTGCGGAGCGCAAAACCCCGAGGCCTATGGACAGTAGTATTCGAACCAGACATGCAATAACCCCGCAGAGTGAGCGGCGCATTCTAACAACTGCCAACCGGGCGCGGTAGCGGATGAAAATCTGTAATGAAAGGCTGGTACCGTCAACAGTTATCTGGTAGCTTCTCCGCCCTCGGAATTGAGGCGTTGAAAGTCCCCTCCGAAAAATTGTGTGTATTGCCAAGTTACTTAACGCCGTATGGGAACATAACCATGCCTCGAGCTGCTAAAGATACAAAAGCGACCAAAGCCAAAAAAGCGACTGTGCCTGCGGAAAAGGCGGCTGACGCAACTAAAGCAACGCCGAAAAAAGCAGCGTTAACAACCAAGCCCGAAGAAGCGGCGACCAAACCAAAGGCACTAGTGAATAAACCAAAAACAGCAGCAAAAAGAGCGCCACGAGCCTCCAAAAAGGGCGCCGGTGAGCAGTTCAATAATTTTGAGCCGTACAAAACAAAACGCGGTGAAAAGTATATGAATGAGCTGCAGCGTGCGCATTTCAAAAGCATCTTGGTCAACTGGAAATCCGAGCTGATGCAGGAAGTGGATCGCACCGTGAACCACATGAAAGACGAGGCAGCCAACTTCCCTGACCCCGCTGATCGCGCCACCCAAGAGGAAGAGTTCAGCCTGGAACTGCGCACCCGCGATCGCGAGCGCAAGCTAATCAAGAAAATCGACTCGACTATGGAACTGATCGAGCAGAACGATTACGGCTACTGCGAAGCCTGTGGTATCGAGATCGGTATCCAGCGCCTCGAAGCCAGACCGACCGCCACCCAGTGCATCGACTGCAAGACACTGGCTGAGATCAAAGAAAAGCAGGAAATGGGCTAAGCCCCGGGGCGCTAACCTGCCCTACTCCAATACACCCTACCGGGGGCGTTTCGCGCCCTCTCCTACCGGCCCGCTGCACCTGGGTTCACTCATTGCGGCTGTCGCCAGCTTTTTGGATGCACGCCATAACGACGGCACGTGGCTGGTGCGGATGGAAGACCTCGACCCACCCCGTGAGGATCCCACTGCCGCCGCCAGCATTCTGTACAGCCTCCAATGCCACGGTCTGCTGTGGGATGAAGAGGTGCTCTACCAAAGCAACCGCGCGCCAGCCTATGCCCACGCGCTGAATACACTGGCGCAGGCAGACCACGTGTTTTCCTGCGATTGCAGCCGCGCAACACTGACGCCGGGCGGCGTGTGCCAGGGCAACTGTCGTGCACGCCAGGCACGAATCCAAGCACCGCATGCCCTGCGCGTTGCTGTCGCAACAGATTGCCAAATCCAGTTCACGGATCTTCTACAGGGGCTACAACACACCAAGTTGGGTGCATCAACAGCGGACTTCGTGGTCCGCCGCAAGGACGGCCTGAACGCTTATCAACTGGCGGTGGTGGTCGATGACGCCGAGCAGGGCATCACCCATATAGTGCGCGGCTCCGACCTACTTGACTCCACGGCACGGCAGATATACCTGCAACAGCTACTGGGGTGCGCACGCCCACGATATTGCCACCTCCCGGTCATCACCAACGAGGACGGACAAAAACTCAGCAAGCAGAATCGAGCACCGGCGCTAATCAACGACGCTGCGCCGCACAATCTGCGCTGCGCACTCAGCTTCCTGCGCCAGGCACAAGCGCCAGCCGCATTGACCCGTGTCCAACAAATACTGGCCCACGCCATTGAGCATTGGGCTCTGCAGCAGATACCCGCCACTATGGCGATATCAGCCACCGCTATTGGGCTCAGTAGCTAGTGTCCGTCACTGTGGAATTTGTCGCGCTGAGAGAGTCTGCCCCGAATGCCACCTAGTGAAGGCCAAAAATGGCACTTAAGCGGTGAATTGATTGGCCTAGAGTTGGACTGTGCGAGGCAAATCGCCGAGTCCAAGCCCTCATGGATGGGTTCGCCGGGTCCCAACCCTATGCCAATCAATTCGGCGCCGATTCTGGAGCTTGAGCAAGTGCCACGGGGCTAGGGCACATCGCTGCCTGGCAGGCTCGCGGCTAATAAAATCAACCAAATTTCAACCCGAGATACCACTGCCGAGTTTGTGAACTTTACCCGCAGCGGTCGCTTCAGTACTATCCATCGGCGCATCCAGAGCGCTCGCTCCATCCACTGTTACTTTCACCGCCACTAAAGGGGAAACCACGGCCATGTACATCAATCGTCTGCTGCTGCTGTTTGCCGGTGTCGTGCTGATTTTCTTTCCTGCGATAGAGACCTGGATGTTCAGTTCCGAAACTGCCTGGTATCGGCCTTATCAACTGTGGCTGCTGGTCGTGGTAGGCGCCTACTGGAACCAGCGCTCCAGGTATCCGGATGAGCTTTAGCCTCGCACAAATTCTGCTGTTTATCATCGCGTACCTGACCGGCCTGTTTGCTGTCGCTCATCTGGCCGACCGCGGAATCATCCCTGAACGGATTACTCATCACCCTGCGGTTTACGTGCTTTCGCTGGGCGTGTTGGCCGGCGCCATGGCCACCAATGGTGTGATCGCCCTCGCCCACCTTTATGGCTACAATTTTTTGCTGTACTACCTGGGCGTGGTGTTGATGTTTGTAGTCGCTCCGCTGTTATTGATGCCGTTGCTGCGTCTCTGCCGGGTCTACCAACTGGCTTCCATCGCTGATGTGCTTACATTTCGCTTTCGCAGTCCCTGGGTGGGGGCCACCGTCACGATCGCAATGTGCATCACATTGCTGCCATTGCTGGCGCTACAGATTCAGGCGGTAGCCGACAGCATCCATATTCTGGCCGGCGATGGGGCAGCCCTGTCATCTGGCAGTAACTGGGACAATCGGCTGGCGCTGCTTTTTTGCTTGATCATCACGGTATTTTCCATCCTGTTTGGCACGCGCCATGTGTCATCCCAGTATCGCAACACCGGCCTGGTCACCGCTATCGCCTTTGAATCACTGGTCAAGCTCGCCGCACTGATGATTTTGCTGGTAGCGGCCGTCTACTCGATCTTTGGCGGTTTTGACGGACTGCAGCAGTGGCTGCTGGACAACCCACAGATTAATCACTCCCTGACCCAGACCATACAGGGCAATGATGCGCGCGCCCTGCTGCTCATTTTCTTTGCTGGCGCAGTCTGCATGCCGCATATCTTCCACATGGCATTTGCAGAGAACAACGACAGTCGCGATTTACGCACTGCCACCTGGGGCTTGCCGCTCTACCTTTTACTGCTGAGCCTGCCTATCCTTCCAATTGCCTGGGCCGGAATCAAGTTAGGGCACAACCTGCCGCTGGATTACAGCGGCCTGGCCATCGGTATCGCCCTCAATTCCATTCCCTTCAGTGGGGCGGCCTTCGTAGCCGGCCTGTCGGCCGCCAGTGCCACCATCATTGTGACGACACTGGCGCTGGCTAATATGTGCCTCAATCATCTAGTGCTGCCGTTCAGGCCGCTGCAAATTGACCGCGCGCAGAGTATCTATAGCCAGCTCAAATGGCTGCGCCGCACGTTAATTGCCGTTCTTATTTTAGCCGGCTACATATTTTTTGTGTCCCTCAGTGGCAGGCAGAGCCTCACACAGTTAGGGCTTGTAGCCTTTACCGGCATCCTGCAGTTCCTGCCCGGCATCATCGCGACACCCTATTGGCGTAACGCCAACCGCACGGGCTTGCTGTGCGGACTCGCAGGGGGGCTGGGTGTCTGGTGCTTTTCCATGTTGCTGCCGATGGCCGGCGTCGAGTATCCGCAATGGCTGGCAGCACTTTATGGCTCGGTACTCGGTGAAAGCGACAAGTTGTGGACCGCAGTAGCACTGGTATCGCTCACACTTAACACCATCCTGTTTGTGCTTGTCTCCTTAGTGACGCGAACCAGCAAGGAAGAAAAAGTTGCGGCGGAAATATGCTCGATGGACGACATGGTGCGGCCCACTCGCCAGATACTATCTGTTTATAGCGCGGCCGACTTCAGCCAGCGGCTGGCACCTGCCATCGGCCAACGGACGGCAGAGTCCGAAGTGGCGCGAGCGCTGCGCGAGCTGCAGTTTTCAGCCAGCGAGACCAGACCGTATGCACTAAGGCGCCTGCGTGCAAGAATCGAAGCCAACCTGTCTGGCCTGCTCGGTCCAGCCGTTGCACATGGCATTATTGAGGGACGCATTCCGTTCCTGCCTGGTGTGCATGCCAACACCGAGGACATCCATCTGATCGAGCGCAATCTGGACCAGGCACAACCGCACTTTACGGGCCTCGCAGCCGATCTGGACAATCTGCGGCGACACCACAGGGAGACACTGGACAAGCTGCCCATAGGGGCCTGCTCAATTGGCGCTGACGGGGAGCTGCTGATGTGGAACCAGAGCATGCAACATATCACTGGCATCGCACCCACTGACGTTCTGGGTTCACTGCTGAGCGCCATACCGCAGCCGTGGGGGGATATTCTCAATGGGTTTTTGCGCGGCGATGCCGACACCGCTTTGAAAACCGAGGTGGTCATGGACAAAGGGCCTTCATGCTGGATCGGATTACACAAAACCCCCATTGAAGAGGGCTCCAATAGCAGTACTGTTATTATGGTGGAGGACATCACTGAGCTGGAACTGCTAGAGGAGGAACTGCTGCACAACGAGCGGCTCGCATCCATAGGCCGCCTGGCAGCTGGCGTCGCACATGAGATCGGCAATCCGGTGACCGGCATCGCCTGCCTCGCGCAAAACCTTGAGTACGAATCAGACCCACAGGAAATCCGCTACATGGCGCAGGATATCCTGAAACAAACCGGCCGCGTCTCGCGTATTGTGGAATCCCTGATGAATTTCTCGCATACCGGCTCGCAGTCAGTAGCGACCAAGCTGGCGCCCACTAATCTGGCAGATTGCGTTGATGAGGCGATACACCTGCTGGCGCTGGACCTGGAAGCAGCACCCGTTGAATTCCACAACCACTGTGATCGCGAGTTACTGGTGCTGGCAGACAGCCAGCGCCTGTTGCAGGTGTTTATCAATCTGCTGGGCAACGCTAGGGACGCGTGCGATGTTGACGGTGCGCAGGTGCACGTTCGTGCGAGCAACGATAGCAACGCTGACGAGCAGGTACGCATCGATGTCGAGGACAATGGCTGCGGCATCCCTCCGGAGCTGCAGAGCCAGGTCTTTGAGCCGTTTTATACCACCAAGGAACCGGGGGCCGGCACCGGGCTCGGGCTGGCTCTGGTATTCAGTATTATGGAAGGCATGAACGGCAAAGTGCATATCATCAGCCCCCTATCGCAGGACGCTAATCCGGGCACCCGGATTACGCTGTATTTGCCGCGCACCCGTTATGACGAAATTTTTCAACTGTAACCTCACGACACACTAGTCTTCCCCTGCTGCGCTGGAATATTCCATACTGGCGTAGTATGTTGGGTGAGTTGTACCCAAAGGTAACATTGTATGTATAGAATCCTCGTTGTTGAAGATGAGTCGGTGATCCGCGCAGCACTGCGGCGTTTGTTGGAACGCAATGATTATCAGGTCAGCGAGGCCGGGTCAGTGCAGGAAGCGGAAAAGCAATTCAACCTGTCCGACTTTGATCTGGTCATCAGTGACCTGCGACTGCCCGGCGCGCCCGGCACAGACCTTATAAAGAAAGCGGGCGATGTCCCTGTCTTAATCATGACCAGTTATGCCAGCCTGCGCTCTGCGGTCGATTCAATGCGCATGGGCGCCGTGGACTATATTGCCAAACCCTTTGATCACGGTGACATGGTGAATGCCGTGCAGCGCATCATTGCCGATCATCCCACCGGCCGCTCTGACCATCGCAAAGCGGCAACCGTCGCGCCTGCCAGTACATCAGCGGGCATTGTCGGCAACTGCCCCGCTATGCGGGTGCTGTTTGAGCATATTGAGAAAATGGCACCCACAGACTCCACCATCTTAGTGCTGGGAGAAACAGGGACTGGCAAGGAGTTGGTAGCCCGCAGCGTGCACCAGAACAGCTTGCGCGCAGACAAAATCATGATCTCTGTCAACTGTGCTGCCATTCCCGACACGCTGATCGAGTCGGAATTGTTTGGCTACGAAAAAGGCGCCTTTACCGGGGCCCACGCCAGTCGTATGGGCTTGATTGAGGCGGCCGATGGCGGCACGCTTTTCCTTGATGAAATCGGCGAATTACCCATGGAAGCGCAGGCGCGACTGCTGCGCTTTATTCAGGAGGGTGAAATTCGTCGCATCGGCTCGGTGCAATCGCGCAAGGTGAATGTTCGCCTCATCTGCGCTACCCACCGCAATTTACAGAGCCTGTCGGCAGAAGGCCTGTTCCGACAGGATCTGTACTATCGAATCAATGTGCTACGTCTGTCACTGCCGCCGCTGCGAGAGCGTGGCAAGGACATACTTCACCTGGCCGAGCGCATGTTGCAAACGCAGACTGAACGCCTTGGAAAATCATTGATGCAATTGTCGCCACGTGCCATACAGGCGATCACCACGTATCAATGGCCGGGCAATGTCAGAGAGCTGGAACACGCCATTGAACGTGCAGTTATTCTGTCGAACAGTGACGAAATCGATAACGAGGCACTGGGCATCGATCTGGAACTGGTCAATATCAACCGTATTCGCGGGCAACAGGGTTCCAGCAAAAGTCACAATTCGAGCGCGCCGACTAACAACGATCCGCTGGAAGATTTATCACTGGAAGATTACTTCCAGCGCTTCGTGCTGGAACACCAGGACTCCATGAGTGAGACAGAATTGGCACAAAAACTCGGCGTGAGCCGCAAATGCCTGTGGGAACGACGCCAGCGATTCGGCATTCCCAGAAATAAAAACAACATGACGGCACGCGGAAAAATGACCGTCGTTGATGGAAAATAGGCGTTACCCAAATCGATAAACACACCCCAATGGGGAGTAGATAGGTAACAGTCCATGCTTAAAAGAGATGGCTCCGTGTCAATCCCATTCGATAACCATATGTTTTATATGCGTTATTTTTAGTTGGCACGACTAATGCATTATACTGGGCAGCAGACAATAAAAATAATTGCTACAACAATAAAAATAACAAAGCTAAATATGGACCTGGATGGGGGGAGACTTCTTCCCCTCAATTTCCATTTTTTGCTTATTGCGCCAAGCCTGACAATTCTGGCGAGTGCCAGAGAAGACTGCAGCTGACTCTTTCTGGCTATTAGGCAATTAAATACACCTGTATTTGTATTGAAGCTATAAAAATAACACCGCACAGAGATAACAATAACTCCTAATGTGAGACCTGGATGGGGAAAGCGCTGTTTTCCCCCTTCTTTATTTCTCACTTCCAGTACAGACTGAGTTCAACCGGCAAGCGGCGCACTTGTGTGGTAGGATTCGCGCCTGTCGAAACATCGGAACAGGCCCTAATTCGTTTGAATATCATCCCTAGAGATCAGCACTGTATCTCACGCAAAAATATCAGCGATGGCGCGCTCAAAGTGATGTCGCGGCTACGCAGCGGTGGTTACCAAGCCTACCTTGTCGGGGGCGCCGTGCGCGACTTGCTGCTGGATGGCCACCCCAAAGATTTCGATATAGCAACCGACGCTACGCCTGAAGACGTAACGGAGCTATTTCGCAATTCTCGCATCATCGGGCGACGCTTTCGTATTGTGCACGTGCGCTTCGGGCGCGAGATCATCGAAGTCACCACCTTCCGCGGTCACCACGACAGCGGCGGCAATGGCACAGGTCAGCATGAAACTGGCGGCAACCACTCAAGGCAGTCGGCCAGCGGTCTTCTCCTGCGAGATAATGTGTATGGCACGCTGGCGGAGGATGCGGCGCGGCGCGATCTCACGGTCAATGCGTTGTATTACGATTCCGGTACGTTCGAAGTCTTTGATCACGTCCATGGCTTGCAGGATCTCGAGAAGCGCAGTGTCTGCATCATCGGCGATCCCGAGCAGCGCTACACCGAAGATCCCGTGAGAATGCTGCGTGTCGTGCGCTTCGCTGCCAAACTGGGTTTCGACGTCGAGCCACAAACAGCGGCGGCTATACCTCGTTGCGCGCATTTGTTGGGAGAAATCCCTGCCGCGCGATTGTTTGACGAATTTCTAAAGCTGTTTCTGGCGGGCTATGCCGCCAGCACCCTGGACAAATTGCTGGAATACGACCTGCTGCGCTACCTTTTCCCCGCTACCTATGCCTGCATTCGTCAGGATGACAGTGCTCTAACTCTGGTACAGGCCGCAATGGGAAATACCGATGAGCGCATTGCACAGCAGAAGCCTGTGACGCCGGCATTTATCCTGGCAGCATTGCTGTGGCCCGTAGTTAAAGCGCATAGTACTCGCCTGGAAGACAGCGGTGATGCGCCAATGCTGGCCATGAGCAATGCCTCGCAGGAGGCGATTCAGGACGCAGTCAATCACATTTCAATTCCTCGCCGCTTCAGTCAACCGATGCGCGAGATATGGGAATTCCAGCTACGGTTGCAAAGACGCACCGGGCGCAAAGCGGCAGAGTTGATCGAGCATCGACGCTTCCGCGCCGCCTATGATTTTTTACTGCTGCGCGAACAGGCAGGTGAAGAGACCGACGAACTGGGCACGTGGTGGACAGAAGTGCAGGAGCTCCCTGCGGAGGAGCGCCTTGCCACCATGGCTGCCTCACCGGGGCAGCGCAAGCGACCGCGAAGAACGAGGACGCGTCGCCCCAATCCAACACCATGATCGCAGCTTATGTAGCGCTTGGCAGTAACTTGAGCAACCCTCAGGGGCAGCTTGATAGCGCCCTCGTGGCATTGCAATTACTGCCGCACACACAGCTTGAACGAGTATCGAGTATTTACCGCAGTGCAGCGATAGGGCCAGGCAGACAACCCGACTACCTCAACGCCGTCGCGCTGTTGCACACGCAACTAACACCACTTTCACTGCTGGATGCCCTGCAAAAGATCGAGGCAGATCAAGATCGCGTCCGTGACGTCCGCTGGGGACCGCGCACGCTGGATCTGGATCTCCTGCTATACGCCGACAAGATAATGACATCGCCCAGATTAACCCTACCCCACCCAAGGATGCAGCAACGCAACTTTGTGTTGTATCCACTGCGCGAAATCAGCAGCGACGACCTGCTAATGCCTGACGGCACAACACTTTACGCCTTGCTTGAAGAGTGCTCCGAGTGCGGGCTGGCAAAGACTCAATTACACTTATCGGCATGCACATTAACGCATTGAAAATGGCACGAAAGGACACGCTGTGATGACAGAGAACGAAGCCATCACCATCAATTTGAACGGGCGCCAGCCGCCCACCTTTATTGCGATAGAGGGCTCCATTGGCGTCGGCAAGACAACGCTTGCCAAAAAGCTCGCCGCAAGCTTTGAGCACGCGACTCTGCTTGAAGACGCGGAAGACAACCCTTTTTTAGAGCGTTTCTATCGCAATAAACAGCAGGCAGCGCTGGCCACCCAGTTATTCTTTCTTTTTCAGCGTGCGCAAAAAATTCAGGATATGCGGCAGAAAGATATTTTCCAACCGGCGCGAGTGGCCGACTTTCTGATAGAAAAGGACCCCCTTTTTGCCAGAGTCAACCTGGATCAGGACGAATACCAACTCTACGAAAAAGTTTACCGACAACTCACTATAGACGCCCCCAAACCCGACCTCGTAGTCTACCTGCAGGCCTCTACAGACGTACTGCTGAGGCGCATAGAACAACGCGGCCTGGCAATGGAACGGGGCATCGAAAGGCGCTATCTGGAACACCTGAACGAAGTGTACAGTGAGTTCTTTCTATATTACGATGATGCGCCTTTGCTTATCGTGAATGCCAGCGAAATTGACCTGGCAAACAGCGCGACCGATTATCAGGACCTAGTGGATTATCTGCTCGATATTCGCAGCGGCCGCCACTATTTCAATCCCACATTTTTCAGATAGTATCGACGCAGACCAGACTGCAAACAAGAGTGCGTGGCAAAACGTCTTGCAGGACCTGAAGTGACGCCAACAAACCAGACAGGACTCTAGCCATGGGCAAGACTACGATCAGTACCCTGGACAAGATGAAGGCCGATGGCGAGAAATTTGTCTGCATCACTGCGTACGATGCGACCTTCTCACGGATTATAAGCGACGTCGGTGCCGAGACTATTCTGGTGGGTGACTCCCTGGGGATGGTACTGCAAGGGCATGACAGCACTATTCCCGTCACAATTACCGACATGGCCTACCATACCCGCAGTGTCTGTCGTGGTGAACCGCAGTCGCTGGTCATCGCTGACCTGCCGTTTATGAGCTACACCACCGCAACACAGGCCATGGAAAGCGCTACGCAATTAATGCAGGCAGGTGCTCACATGGTAAAAATGGAAGGCGGCGCCTGGTTGAGCGAGACCATCAGCAAACTGGTGGAACGCGGTATCCCGGTGTGCGCGCACTTGGGTCTTACGCCACAGTCCGTTAATACCTTTGGCGGCTTCAAGGTACAGGGCAGAACACCGAAGGAGGCCAAATCGATTCTAGCGGATGCCGTAGAGATACAGGATGCAGGCGCACGACTTTTAGTGCTGGAATGTATTCCCTCGCACCTCGCCACTGATATCAGTCAAAAATTGGATATTCCTGTTATTGGCATAGGCGCTGGTCCAGGCACGGATGGCCAGGTGCTCGTCATGCACGATTTACTGGGCCTCACCGAGCACACGGCACGTTTTGTACAAAACTTTATGGAAGGCCAGTCGACGATTAAAGGGGGCATCAGAGCCTTTGTCGACGCCGTCAAAGCGGGCACCTACCCGCAGGACGTACATACTTACCGTTAAATCTGACGGAAGTATTAGACATAGAGCCCTCTGTGGGTAGCAAGCACTTACTTACTTACTTACGATATTGTGTCTCAAGGACACAAAGCGCGCCACACCACTGCTTCTTTCGGTAACAAATATTGTGAATTTTGCCTAAAAATTGATTGCCGGGCCGCAGGCGTTGGGGCATACTTTTCCGCCAATCCTGAGTAGCACACGCTCAGGACACAAGATGAAACATGTGTTTTATCTTGGTTTAGCATCGCCATTCCAAATCACGGGGATCAGGTAGATATGCGAACGTACAGCAACAACGAACAGTTACAGTCTGTCCTTCTCGGCTTTCATCGCAATAGCCAATCCATTGCTTTTGTGCCGACCATGGGAAATCTGCACGAGGGTCATCTGGATCTTGTGCGCAAGGCGCGCCAATTGTGTGATGTCGTTGTTGTCAGTATTTTCGTAAACCCTCTCCAGTTCGGCCCCTCCGAAGACCTCGATGCTTACCCGAGAACGCTGGCAGCGGACAAAGAAAAGTTGTTCAGCGAGGGTGTTCAGGTACTGTATACGCCAGATGTCGACGATATCTACCCAGAAGGTATGCAAGCACAGACACTCGTGCATGTTCCGGAGCTAGGTGAAACCCTCTGTGGTAGCAGCCGTCCGGGGCACTTTGACGGTGTCACTACTGTCGTCAGTAAACTCTTCAACATCGTACAGCCCGATGTTGCCGTCTTCGGTGAGAAAGACTACCAACAGCTGTCTATCGTTCGGAAAATGGTACAGGATCTGTGCCTGCCTATAAAAATTGTTGGGGTTGCCACCACGCGTGACGAGGACGGTCTGGCCAAGAGTTCGCGCAATGGTTATCTGTCTTTCGACCAGCGGCTTACAGCACCCGTCCTGAACCAGACACTCAACACCTGCCGCGAGGCCATCGCCTGCGGCTTCGATAATTTTCTGCAACTGGAGTCACACGCGCGCATGAAGTTGCTGCAGGCCGGGTTTGACCCCGACTACTTTGCCATTCGCGATGCACGCACACTGCGACCGGTTACCGAAGACACTGAAGAGATCGCCATTCTGGCCGCTGCTCGCCTGGGCTCTACCCGCCTTATAGACAATGTAAAACTGTCCCTCAACCCCGTTTCAGATTGGGGCATGCTGGCCAGCGGCCACTGACCCCAGAAGTACCGCCTTTTCGTCCATTCCAACGCGCCCGACCTTGCACAACCCTGTCGGGCCAGTATCATTCCCTATTGACGTAAAATTCTAAGGACAAGACCGCATGTCTGTATATCCTGTGCGACCAGTACCGGCTAACTTCAAGGACGCGCATATCAATGCGGAGCGTTACAAGGCGATGTACCGGCAGTCGCTGGACGATCCAGACTCTTTCTGGGCGGAGATGGCCGATACCTTTTTGTCCTGGGATCAAACGTGGAATCGCGTCGTCCACTACGACTTCATCAAGGGCGAGACAGAGTGGTTCGGTGGCGGCAAGCTCAATGCCAGCTACAACTGTATAGACCGGCACCTGCCACAACGCGCCCAACAGACTGCATTGCTTTGGGAGGGTGATGACCCCGCCGACAGCAAACACATCACCTACGGCGAGTTGAAAGACCAGGTCTGCCGACTGGCCAACACCCTTAAAGCTCGCGGCGTGCGCAAGGGCGATCGTGTTTGCATCTATATGCCGATGATTCCGGAAGCGGCCTACGCCATGCTGGCGTGCGCGCGTATCGGTGCTGTGCACTCCGTGGTCTTTGGCGGCTTTTCTCCTGAAGCCCTCAAGGATCGCATACTGGATTCCGATTGCCAGACACTGATCACTGCGGATGAGGGCATGCGCGGCGGCAAACAGATTCGTCTAAAGGCAAATGTCGACAAGGCACTGACGGCTTGTCCGAATATCCATACCTGCCTGGTTGTAAAGCGCACCGGAGGCAACGTCGACTGGCAGGAAGGCCGGGACCTCTGGTACCACGAGACAGTCGCTCAAGCAGACAGTGACTGCGCACCAGAATCCATGGATGCAGAAGATCCGCTCTTCATTCTTTACACCTCCGGCTCCACCGGGATGCCAAAGGGCGTGCTGCATACCACCGGCGGCTACCTGCTGCAGGCCGCCATGACTTTTAAATACGTATTTGATTACCGTGAGGAAGAAATTTTTTGGTGCACGGCCGATATCGGCTGGATCACCGGGCACACCTATATTCTTTACGGGCCTCTGGCAAATGGCGCAACCTCTATTATGTTTGAAGGCGTCCCCACGTATCCCGACGCGGGACGTTGCTGGGAAATAGTCGACAAGCATCAGGTCAATACATTTTACACCGCACCTACTGCCATTCGCGCTTTGCATGCAGTGGGTGACGAACCCGTTACCCGCAGTTCCCGGGCAAGCCTGCGGCTGCTGGGCAGCGTTGGTGAGCCTATCAACCCGGAGGCATGGGAATGGTATTATAACGTCGTCGGCGACGCGCGCTGCCCGATTGTTGATACCTGGTGGCAAACTGAAACGGGGGCGCAAATGATTACGCCATTACCCGGAGCGACGGACCTCAAACCCGGTTCCGCCACTCTGCCTTTCTTCGGTGTTGAGCTCGCGCTGCTGGACGAAAGTGGTGCAGAAGTTGAGGGCGCGGGTTCCGGTTATCTGGTCATCAAATCCTCGTGGCCCAGCCAAATTCGCACCATCTATGGCGATCATCAGCGCATGATAGACACCTACTTCAAACCTTACCCTGGCTATTACTTCAGTGGGGACGGCGCCAGTCGCGATGAAGACGGCTACTACCGCATCACAGGCCGTGTAGACGATGTGCTAAATGTCTCCGGCCATCGTATGGGCACCGCCGAAATTGAGAGTGCACTGATATTGCACGAGCAGATTGCCGAAGCGGCCGTCGTGGGTTACCCGCACGATATCAAAGGGCAGGGTATTTACGCCTACGTCACACCAATGCACGGTGTAACACCAACGGAACAACTGCGCACTGAACTGATAGCCCTGTGCGCGGCGGAGATAGGCACCATCGCCAAGCCCGATATCATTCAGTGGGCACCGGGCCTGCCTAAGACACGTTCAGGCAAAATCATGCGCCGCATACTGCGCAAGATCGCTGAGAACGAACTAGAAAATCTGGGTGACACCAGCACCCTCGCAGATCCTTCTGTAGTGCAGGATCTGATCAGCAACAGGCCCGGCTAGGATATCCGCTCGAAGCCAGTTGTAACGCACCTTAGTCCGACACGCCGTTGCCGCGGAGAAAAAAAAGGGATGTGCTCTTCAGCACATCCCTTTTTTACAACTTGCGGTAACGCCGATGTTTATTCAGCAGCCTCCTCAGCGGGAGCTTCAGCATCTGTTGATGCTTCGTCTTCAAGCAGTTCCTTGATGGACAGCTTGATGCGACCGCGCTGGTCTACGTCCAACACCTTCACTCGCACAACTTGCCCTTCCTTCAGGTGATCTGATACATTTTCTACTCGCTCATTGGCGATCTGCGAAATATGCACCAGTCCATCCTTGCCGGGTAGTATATTGACGAATGCGCCGAAATCGACGATACGCGCAACAGTACCTTCATAAACCGCACCGACTTCTGCCTCTGCGGTAATTTCCTGCACCATTGCGACAGCCGCATCGCACGATGCCTGGTCCTGGCCGAAGATACGCACTGTACCGTCGTCATCGATATCAACCGTTGCGCCCGACTGCTCGGTGATGGAACGAATGGTCACGCCACCCTTACCGATAATGTCACGGATTTTGTCGGAATCGACCTTCAGTGTCGTCATGCTGGGGGCGTTTGCAGATGTAACAGTACGAGCTGCTGCCAGCACCGCATTCATCTGTCCCAAAATGTGCAGACGAGCCACTTGCGCCTGCTCCAGCGCAACTTCCATGATCTGCTCATTAATGCCTTCGATCTTGATGTCCATCTGCAGTGCGGTCACGCCTTCAGCGGTACCGGCCACTTTGAAGTCCATATCGCCCAGGTGATCTTCATCGCCGAGGATATCGGTCAGCACAGCAAACTGATTGCCCTCTTTGACCAGACCCATAGCGATGCCGGCAACCGGTGCTTTGAGGGGTACGCCCGCAGCCATCATCGCCAGTGAGCCGGCACACACGGAAGCCATCGAACTGGAACCGTTGGATTCGGTGATCTCCGATACCACACGAATAGTGTAGGGAAACTCTTCACTGGTGGGCAATACAGCCGCCAGACTGCGTCGTGCCAGACGACCGTGGCCAACTTCGCGACGATTGGTAAAGCCAACACGACCGGCCTCACCAACAGAGTAGGGAGGGAAGTTATAGTGCAGCATGAACGAGTCACGACGCTCACCTTCCAGCGCATCAATTATTTGTGCATCACGCGTCGAGCCTAGCGTCACAGCGCCAATTGCCTGCGTTTCACCGCGCGTGAAAAGGGCGCTGCCATGAACCTTGGCCAACACATCCACTTCACAGGCGATAGGACGCACAGTGCGATTGTCACGGCCATCGATACGGGACTCACCCGACAGAATGCGCTTGCGCACCAGATTCTTTTCAATTTTCTTGAAGATGTCCTTCACGGCATCAGCAGAGGGGCCACCTTCTACGGCCAGCGCTGCAACAGCCGCGTCGCGAATGGTGCCCACGCGCTCGTAACGAGCAGCCTTTTCGGTGATGCGATAAGCTTCGCCAAGATCGGCTTTAACCTGGCCTTCAACGGCGGCCAGCAGGTCTGCGTTGACCTCCGCGGCCACCCACTCCCAACGGGGTTTGCCAGCTTCGGCGACCAGTTCACTGATCGCCTGAATGACGACCTGCATTTCCTGGTGAGCGAAGAGTACAGCTCCCAACATCTGGTCTTCGCTCAGTTCCTTGGCTTCGGACTCAACCATCAATACCGCGTCCTTGGTACCGGCAACGACCATATCGAGCTTACTGCCCTTCAACTGTTCGTAGGTAGGGTTCAGGAAGTAACCTTCTGCTTCATTGAAACCGACACGTGCACCACCGATGGGACCATTGAACGGACACCCGGAAATCGCCAGTGCGGCCGATGTACCAATCATGGCAGCAATATCAGGATCGATATGTTTGTCAGCGGACATCACAGTACAAATAACTTGCACCTCATTCATAAAGCCCTTGGGAAACAGGGGACGAATAGGGCGGTCGATCAAGCGGGACGTCAGGGTTTCCTTCTCGGAAGGACGCGCCTCGCGCTTGAAGAAGCCGCCGGGTATCTTGCCTACAGCGTAGGTTTTTTCGGTGTAATGAACAGCCAGCGGGAAAAAGTCTCGACCCGGGCGCTCAGTTTTCTCTGCTACTACGGTGCATAGCACTGAGGTGTTCTCGATGGTCACCAGAACCGCACCACTCGCTTGCCGAGCTATGCGTCCGGTTTCCAGACTGACGGTCTGGCCGCCGTACTGAAATGTTTTAGTTACTGGATTCACATTATTTCTCCGATTCTCAATATGACACCGGGGCGCTCCCATGAGCGCCCCGGCAGGGATGCAGCTTATCTGCGCAGACCAAGTCGCTTGATCAGATCACTGTAACGCTGCGTATTTTTGCGTTTCAGGTAATCCAGCAGTTTGCGTCGCTGGTTTACCATGCGGATCAGACCTCGGCGAGAGTGGTGGTCGTGCGAGTGCGACTGAAAGTGCCCCTGCAACTGCCCAATGTTCGCTGTCAGCAGTGCTACCTGTACTTCCGGGGACCCAGTGTCGCCTGCGCCTACCTGGTACTCTTTTACGATTTCTGCTTTCTTTTCTACTGATAAAGCCATTATCTCTTCCTCTCACTTAATCTGCGTCAGGCGGCGCGCTTCTCTTCGCTAATAAGCGTGCCACCTTTCGTTAATAAAAGAGCCTGTCCGTGCAGATTTACAGACAGGTTCGCGTCACTTTCCAGTGACAATCAGGCGACGCGGCGTTACTCGCCCGTCGTCCAACATTTCTCCAACGCCCAAAAACTCACCACTGTGGAGCGCGACGCGCACAATACCACCACGCGGCGCGTTTGGCACCATGACTGGCTGGCCCTGGCGTATATAAAACCCTCCGGATTCACTGAGACAAACCAGCGGCAAGGCGCCCAAGGCAGCATCTGCGGGTAACAAAAGCCGATCAAGCGCCTCAAAGTCATCGACGAACTTGAGCATCTCAAGCGTATCCACTGCCACGCTTTGCTCAAGGCTGAAGGGCCCTGCCTTCGTCCGGCGCAACGCACCAACGAATGCACCACATCCCAAAACGCGGCCAAGATCTTCCGCCAGTGATCTCACATAAGTGCCTTTAGTGCACTCCATGTAGATATCGATCTCGGTGTGTTCGCCACCGCGAAAAGCGCGCAGTTGCAGTTCTTTGATAACCACCTTGCGCGCTTTGCGCTCCACCTCCAGCCCCTTTCGAGCCAATTTATAAAGTGGCTGTCCGTCCTTTTTGATCGCCGAAAACATAGAGGGTATTTGCTCGATTTCACCCTCAAATTGTTTAAGCGCCTGGATCACATCCGTTTCTGTAATGCCACGCGCATCGCGCACCTCCAGCACCTTGCCTTCAGCGTCACCGGTATCAGTGACTGTGCCAAGTACAAATGTACTTTGGTAGGCCTTATCTGCATCCAGCAGAAACTGCGAAAACTTGGTAGCCTCCCCCAAGCAAAGTGGCAACACCCCGGTGGCCAGTGGATCAAGACTGCCCGTGTGGCCCGCTTTGGCTGCCTCGTAAAGACGCTTTACGCGCTGCAATGCGTGATTGGAACTCACCCCTATAGGCTTATCCAATACTAGAATGCCATCCAAAGACCGACCCTTGCGACGCCTTGCCACCCTAACTCTCTGAACCGTCGTCATTACGTAGGCCCAATTCACGATCTGCATCGCCAGCGCGTTTGATCAGGTCCTCCAGTTCACGGCCACGACCAACACTGGCGTCGAAATAGAAACGCAACTGCGGGACGCTGCGCATATTACTACCGCGCGACAGCTGACTGCGCAAAAACCCGCCCGCCTTATTCAGGGCTTCAATAGTTTCGCCAGCGTCTTCGCTCGAATCAACGCCCATAACGGTCACGTAGACGCGCGCATGACCAAGATCACGACTCACTTCTACTCCGGTGATGCTAACCATGCCGACCCTGGGATCTCGCACCTCATGCTGGATCAGGGCAGCCACCTCACGCTGCAGATAATCCGCAACTCGCTGGGTTCTGGCATATTCTTTTGCCATCGGTAATGCTCTTTGAGACGCCGCTTACAGAGTGCGCGCAATCTCTTTAACTTCGTATACCTCTATGAGGTCCCCTACTTTCACATCGGTGTAATTCTTGACACCGATTCCGCACTCGACACCGTTACGCACCTCGCTTGCATCATCTTTAAATCGACGCAATGACTCCAGTTCGCCCTGATAGATCACGATACTGTCACGCAGCACGCGGATCGGTTTGGAGCGATGAACTGTACCCTCTATGACCATACAACCCGCAACTTGGCCAAACTTTGGCGAACGGAATACGTCACGCACTTCAGCGATACCAACGATATCTTCTCTCAACTCTGGCGCCAACATACCTGTCAGTGCTGCTTTCACATCGTCGATCACATCATAAATGACGTTGTAATACCTTAGGTCAACGCCTTCAGACTCAACCAATCTGCGCGCTGCATTATCCGCACGCACGTTGAATCCAAAAACAACAGCGCCTGAGGTCACCGCCAGATTGACATCCGTTTCAGTGATGCCACCGACGCCGCCAGTGACTATATTGACCTGCACTTCCTCGTTGCCAATCTCCATGAGCGAGGACTGAAGCGCCTCAAGCGAACCGCGCACATCGGCTTTAACGACAACATTGAGCGTTTGACGATCACCTGCTGTCATACTCTCAAACATATTATCCAGCTTGGCGGCTTGCTGGCGCTGCATTTTCATCTCGCGGGTCTTTTCCTGACGGAAATCTGCGACTTCACGGGCGCGTTTTTCACTCTCGACTACGGCGAATATGTCGCCGGCTGCGGGAGTAGCGTCGAGGCCCAGAATCTCCACCGGAATGCTGGGGCCGGCCTCATCGATGGACTTACCGTTCTCATCAAGCATGGCTCTAACTCGGCCGAACTGCAGCCCTGCCAGCACAATGTCACCTTTGCGCAAGGTGCCACTCTGAATCAACAGTGAGGCAATCGGACCACGCCCCTTGTCCAGACGTGACTCGAGCACGATGCCCTGCGCCGGCACATCTCGCGCCGCCGTCAGTTCCAGAACTTCCGCCTGCAGCAATACCGCATCAAGCAGATCATCAACGCCCTCACCGGTATGGGCAGAGACCTGAATAAACTGGGTATCACCACCCCAGTCTTCGGGGATGACATCTCTAGCTGCGAGCTCGCTTTTAACCCGCTCCGGGTCTGCTCCGGCTTTATCCATTTTGTTGACGGCCACGATGATCGGCACGTTGGCCGCCTTGGCATGCTTCACGGCTTCTTCGGTTTGCGGCATTACGCCGTCGTCGGCGGCTACGACCAGTATCACGATATCGGTGCTCTTTGCCCCGCGCGCGCGCATCGCAGTGAACGCTGCGTGTCCGGGAGTGTCGAGAAACGAAATCATGCCGCGATCAGTTTCCACATGGTAGGCACCGATATGCTGTGTAATACCGCCCGCTTCGCCCGACGCTACCTTACTCTTGCGAATGTAATCCAGAAGAGAGGTTTTGCCGTGGTCTACATGGCCCATTACCGTTACGACTGGCGCCCTGGGCTCCTCCGATCCGCCATGCTGTGACAAGGCCTCCTCAAGTCGCTCCTCGAGTGCATCCAGGCTAAGGTGCTTAACACCATGACCAAACTCTTCGACCACCAAAGTCGCTGTGTCGCGATCAATCATCTGATTGATCGTTGCCATAACGCCCAGCTTCATGAGCTCCTTAATCACTTCGCCAGACTTCACCGACATTTGCTGCGCCATATCCGCAACAGAAATCATATCCAGGATTCCGACTTCCCGAATTTTCCGCTCTGTAGGCATTTCAAAACCGTGCTTTGAGTGTTCCGAGTGCGCCGATTTGAGTTTCTTGCGCCCACCACGACGTCGACTAACCCCGGATTCCGACTCGAGGTCTGCCAGCGATAAATTGTGATTGCGCTGTTTACCACGGCCTGACGGCGCATTGCGAGCCAACCGGCTGCGCGGCTTGCGAGCATCTTCCTCATTAGTACGTCCTGTAGAGGGAACTTCATGCAGTCGCTTGGGCCGCTTGGTGGTTTCCTGCACTTTCTCTTGCGTCTTGGTCTTGACCAGAGCGTCAGCCTTAACCTGCTCCTCAGCCAGCTTGCGTGCATCGGCGGCAGCTTGTCGCGCCGCAGCCTCGTCGGCTTCCATAAGTTTACGGCGCGCGGCTGCTCGCTGGCGCAAAATCTCAGGGTCTACATTGGCTGGATCATTATCCGCCGCCGCAGCCTCTAATTCCGACACTGCGGCAACCAACTGCTCCCGCTCGGCCGCTGCTGCAGCTCTGGCCACCGCAGCTGCCGTATCTTGCGCAGCAACTTCCTGCACCTCCGGCATTACCTTTTCCGGTTCCTGTTCCGTTTCCTGCACCCGCTCCGGTTCGAGCGCTACCAGCTCTTCCTCAACCAGAGCCTCACCATCCTCGAGCTCGTCTGAATCACGCTTGACATAGGTGCGCTTTTTACGCACCTCTACATTGACCGTTTTCCTACCTTGGGAAGCATTAGTTCGCAACGTAGTGATCGTTTTACGCTTCAGCGTTATACGCTTTGGAGCGTCGGTTGATTCCCCATGACTACGCTTCAGATACTGCAGCAGCGTCTGTTTGTCTTCATCAGAAACAGCCTCTTCTGGTTTCTTATGGGGCAACCCTGCATCTTTCATCTGCGTCAGCAGACGTTCCGAAGATGCGCCTACAACTTCCGCGAGTTGCTCTACTGTCACCTGACCCATTCAATAATCTCCTTGGTACCCTGTCATAGTGTGATTAAGCGTTGCCGTCTCAGGTTATTCACCTGCCTCGGCAAACCAGGGTGCCCTGGCGGTCATAATTAACTCACCGGCGCGCTCTTCAGTCATATCAGGGATATCCATAAGGTCCTCTACGGCCTGCTCCGCAAGGTCTTCCATCGTAACAATAGCGCGACTTGCCAATAGATAAGCCAAATGGCGGTCCATGCCGTCCATCGTCAACAAGTCTTCTGCCGGCTCACGGGCACCTAACTGCTCTTCCGAGGCAATGGCCATAGTCAGCAATGCGTCTTTGGCTCGAGCGCGTAATTCCTCAGCAATATCTTCATCGAAGCCCTCAATCGCTGTCATTTCTTCCAGCGGCACATAAGCAACTTCTTCCAGCGTGGTAAAACCTTCATCAACCAGGATCCCCGCCACATCTTCATCGATATCGAGGTTGTCGACGAACACCTTGATGACCTGCCCGGCCTCTGCCTCGTGTTTCTCTGCGGCATCTTCCAGGCTCATGACATTGATAGTCCAGTTGGTCAACTGCGCGGCCAACCGCACATTTTGCCCATTGCGGCCGATTGCCTGGGCCAGATTGTCCTGTGATACCGCAACATCCATGGTGCCGCTGTCTTCATCGACAACAATCGACTCAACTTCAGCCGGCGCCATCGCGTTAATGACCAGTTGCGCGGGGTTGTCGTCCCACAACACGATATCGACGCGCTCGTTATCCAGTTCGTTGGAGACCGCTTGAACGCGCGAACCGCGCATGCCCACGCAAGCCCCAACAGGGTCGATGCGCTGGTCGTTGGTCTTCACAGCAATCTTGGCGCGAGACCCCGGGTCGCGCGCCGCAGCCCGTATCTGGATAACTTCTTCCGCGATCTCGGGAACTTCAATCTTAAACAGTTCTATCAACATTTCCGTGCAAGAACGGCTCAATATCAACTGCGGCCCACGAGCTTCTGTGCTGATTTCTTTAAGAATGGCGCGAACACGGTCGTTGACTCGGAACGTTTCACGACCTACCAATTGATCACGGGGCAGTAACCCTTCCGCGTTATTACCAAGATCAACAATAACATTGTCACGCGTAACCTTTTTGACAGTGCCCGCAACCAGTTCACCTACACGACTCAGGTACTGATCGACAACCTGTGCTCGCTCTGCGTCACGCACACGTTGCACGATAACCTGCTTGGCTGTTTGCGCGGCGATACGACCGAACCCGACGTTATCTACTTCTTCTTCGTGGATATCACCGGGCTTCAAGTCAGGACTCTGTTCGATGGCTTCCTCGGTCGTAAACTGGGTACCCAAAAGAGCCATTTCGTCATCCGGCACCACTAGCCAACGCCTGACAGTTAAGTAGTCTCCGGTTTTTCGGTCGATAGTGACATGAATATCAGCGTCTTCGTCGTAGCGCTTTTTTGTCGCTGTTGCCAACGCAAGCTCTATCGCTTCAAAAATTATGTCCTCAGACACGCCCTTCTCATTAGAGACAGCCTCAGCCACCAACAGAATTTCTTTCGTCATCTCAAGCCTCATCAGTTCTTTTGCTGCGTCTAAACAGAGGGATGCACCCGCGCCTTCTCGATCGCGTCATAAGGCAATAAAAACTCGTGATCATCGATGTGAATCACAATGTCTTCACCTTCAACACCTTTCAAAATACCCTTAAATCTGCGCCGCCCCTCAAAGGCAATACGCAAGCGTAACTCCACTACTTCGCCTACATAGGCGTCGTATTGCGCCAGCGCAAACAACAAGCGGTCCACGCCGGGAGAGGATACTTCCAGGGTATATTCCCCTGTTATTGGATCCTCAACATCAAGCACAGAACCCACTTGGCTGCTGACAATAGCGCAATCATCCACGGTAATGCCGGCGGGACTGTCTATATAAATACGGACCAGGCTGTGCCTGCCTTGCGCAATATGCTCCACACCCCACAACGTATAGCCGAGTGCGGCCACCGTAGGTTGCAGAATATCCGTAATCTGCTGATCTTTGCTCGCCACAGGCGGTTTCTTTACCCCGTATACGAAAAAGCCCCTAAAAAGGGGCTTTTTCATCTGCACACTGCCTCGCTTCAAGCTAACAGTGTTAATTGGTAGCGGGGGCCGGATTTGAACCGACGACCTTCGGGTTATGAGCCCGACGAGCTACCAGACTGCTCCACCCCGCATCAAAACTATCTCGACTGTGAAATGCCCCTCGGCAATTCCACTTGAACTCCAACTGGTCTTTGGTAGTCAATTTCGAGGCTGTGCATTATAGGGAGAGGCCTCAACCCGGTCAACCATACAGCGTCGAAAATTATATTAAACGTGATTGACAATCATTCTCATTACTATTACTTTCCTTACATCAACTACTCGAGGCTGGTAAGAGTCATGTATGTCTGTCTCTGCAAAGGTATAACCGACACACAAATTCGCGCCGCTATCGCCGACGGAGCGAATTCCTTTAAAGATGTTCGCAACACTCTGGGCGTTGGTAGCCAATGTGGGAAGTGCGGCATCCTGACACGCGAAATACTTCGCGAAACACTACTGGATAGTACGCAGCAGGTGGAGCTGTTCTACGCCCTCAGTTGACCTCAGGTGCCAAAATCTTATCGCACTTTACTCAACTGTTGAATAATCCCACCTGAAATGCGACTGCGAATCTTTCGTACTTACATTCATTTTTAGCTTTATTAATCAATGACTTACGATTGACGAACCGATGTTAACAACGGCATAATACTCTTTCTTACTCAGAAGGAGCTGCCCCGTGAAAGGCGACGCAATTGTAATTCAATTTCTTAATAAGGTACTGGGCAACGAGCTGGTCGCCATTAATCAGTATTTTCTGCACTCACGAATGTACAAAGATTGGGGCCTTAAGGAGTTGGCAGACCATGAGTACGCCGAGTCCATCGATGAGATGAAACACGCCGACCAACTCATCGAGCGCATCCTGTTCCTGGAAGGGCTGCCTAATCTACAGGATTTGGGCAAGCTCATGATCGGTGAAAATACGCAGGAAATGCTCAAGTGTGACCTCAAACTTGAGATGAAGGCCATCCCGGATCTACGGGAAGCCATTGCGCACTGCGACTCAGTCCAGGATTACGTCACGCGTGAATTGTTTAAAAACATACTCGAGTCAGAAGAGGAACACGTTGACTGGCTGGAAACCCAACTGAGCTTACTTGAAAAGGTAGGCATCCAGAACTACCTGCAGAGCGCGTCACAGCAAGCATCCTGAACGCGATCCCGGCACGCCGACTAGGTACCGCCCTGCCCTTTGCATGCATTGCATGCAAAGGGCACATACCGCTGGATTAAAGGGGTGAACGCTCGTTGTAACACAGTCGTTACGCCTCTCTTTAAAGACAAAAACCTTGCGCAAAGACTCCGCTATCAAGCATAGTGCCGCAGTCGCGCGCGCCGCTTAGATCGCTAGGCGCACAGGGCACCAATTACGCGTTGACAGGCCGGCAGGAGCGTCGCGCACCCACTAGAACGCTGCACTTAAAAATCTTTTTTACGCCCAAACCTCTCTATCAAGACAGCTCAAAACAAGTAACTTACGCTTCAACTGGGGGCAAATGACACATACCTATCACCGCCAGAGTCTGCCGTTTATGTACTTTGTCGCAAACGTACCGGTTCGCTTTAAGGGACGCCAGCACTCGTGCCACTCGCGTGCGGCTGCAATTCTGCTGATATTATTCGTGATACTGGGCGTACCCATGGGCTTTGCGCAGGCAGAACTGCAGCCCGACTCGACAGTAGCAGAGGAAGAGAATTCAAAACCGGTGGCGGCTTCCGAGCCGGTACAGCCACCCACTGAAACAATCCCTGTAACGGATCAAGTAGCGGCTAACAGTACTGAGGGTCTTGCCCCAATATCCGTGCAGGTAGATCGATTAGTTCTGACTGAAGAACCTCTGGACGCTTCCATGGTGGAGTTGGTCACTGCCACAGATCCACCGTCGGACCAGCCGCTCCTGCAGCAGCAAAGCTCAAATGACCAGCCACTCGAGCCGCCAACAAGCACTGCTGAAAACATATCAACAGACACCATTGACAATGATGCAGATGCACCGCTGGAAATACTCGGAACAAGCATCGCTCGTGGCGAGTCGCAACGTTTGGTGTGGATAGGAGGTGAAACCTCCTATGGCGGCAAGCTGGAAACACCCGTATATGTTATACGCGGCGAGCATCCCGGCCTGACGCTTTGCCTGACTGCAGCCATTCACGGGGATGAATTGAATGGCATAGAGATCATAAGGCAGATAGTCAGCGACCTCTCTCCGAAGAAGCTCTATGGCACCGTAATAGGCGTTCCGATAGTGAATCTGCTGGGCTTTACTCGCGGCACCCGCTACTTACCCGATCGGCGAGATCTAAATCGGTATTTCCCCGGCAACCCCAATGGCAGCGCAGCTTCACGTATTGCCTACTCTTTTTTCAATAGTATTGTTCGCCATTGCGACCTGTTGGTAGACCTGCATACCGGTTCTTTAAGCCGCACCAACATGGCCCAGGTCCGTGCAAACCTGCAGATACCTGAGGTGCTTGAGCTTACTACTAAATTTGGTTCAACCGCGGTTCTGCACAGCGGAAAATTGCGCGGCAATTTGCGCAGTGCCGCCACCAACGATGGCATACCCGCGGTAGCGCTCGAATTAGGAGAACCCGGCACCCTGCAACCAAAGCATGTCAAGGAGGGTGTTGAAATTATCGAAACCGTAATGAGTGCGCTGAAAATGAAGCGTCGTCTGTGGACGATGGGCGAGTCACAACCCGTCTTTTACAGCTCGCGCTGGGTGCGAGTAAACACCGGCGGACTTCTGATCTCGCAGGTTGACGTCGGCGAGCGCGTCTGGGCGGGCGATGTGCTCGGCTCAATGGTTAATCCGATCACCAATGAATCATTCGATGTTGTTTCCCCTTATTCAGGTCGGGTCTTGGGAATGGCACTCAACCAGTTTATGTTACCCGGATACGCCGCCTTCAACGTCGGCATTGTTGCGGACCAGAAAGAAGCCGTTGATGATGCGCAGTCATTTGAATGCATCAACACCCCGATGGATCCCGATCAGGTGGCAGAAGAATTCGGTTGCGCCCCAGATGGCGATGAAGAAGCTGCGCAAGAGGGCACAGACGAGCTTGATCTGGGCGTCAACAAAACTGAAGAGGGCAGCTGATAACTCAGGTCACAGAGGGTTTCGGGCAAGGTGGCCGTGGCTTAAGCTGTTTCACCGGCGCCAAACCGAGCAGAGCTTGCAGAGATACACTATGTTGCGCGATCACGATTCACGAATCAGTTCTCGATACACCGCCTGGCCCATTCTGGCGGCGCTTTGCTTGCTGTTATTGATCTATTCTAAAGTGGTGTCTGCTGCAGGAACAACGGTCCCTATCTCGGCCTCTCTGGCAACCGGTATCGCAGCAGACCTTTTCCCCGTCACCATAAAATTAAGCAAAGGAAATCTTTTCCTCACTGATCCTGTAGCGCTCTTTCTTGACGAGGGACGTATCGGCATGCAGGTTCGAATTCAGGCCTATGACCACCGCCCCGACGAGGGTGTCGCCATCAGCGAAATGGGGCAAGCCACTTTCTCAGGAACGCTCGACTATGACGCAGCTGCGCAACAGATTTTACTGGGCGACCCTCGCATCGATAAACTTACATTTGATCGTGAGAATACAGTCACTCAAAGCTTCCTTAATATTATGAAAAGCGCATGGTCAGCGCAGGTGACAAATCCGCTGCGTGCAGATATCCCACCGCATCCCTATGTCCTGCCATTCAGGAACAACATCCGCAGTCTTGCCTACGATGGGAAAAACATTATTCTGACGCTCTCTTACGAGTAAATCTGTTTTTTGCAGCGGAGTAAGACGCTGGATCGTTCAACGTAACACAGCGCGCCTGAACGCTGATCTCTATACGCTCAGCGCAATGATGCCATGCGAGCCAGGCCTTCAAACACGAGATCGGGGGCCCACTGGCCGCCGCGCTGTAACAACTGCATAAGAACCTCCCCGGAGCCGCCACAAAAGAAGAGGGAGACAGCCTCATTATCAGGCGCCTGGTCCAACGCCAAGGCGACAGCCCCAGCCTGTGCAAGTGCAATGCCATGGCGCACAGCCTCAGCAGTGGAGCGGCCCGGCGTGAGAGCGTAGTCGACCTGTTCGTCAAAGCGCACGCGATGGGTATCCAGCAGCAGCGCGCGCTCCATCAGGGCAGACCCGGGAATAATATACCCACCCTCGTGCTGGCCCAAGGCACTGACAAGATCGATAGTAAGCGCAGAACCTGCGTCGACAACATACATCCTGCCCTGCTCGCGCTCACGGGCACCGAGCATCGCCAGCCACCGGTCAATACCCATACGGCTGGGGTCAATATAGCTATTGCGCAGACTTCCGGTATGCGCCTCAGTCCGCGCAAACCAAGGTAATAGGCCCCAACGCTGCGACAACAGAACGCTGAGGGCCTGTTCTGCCACTGGCGCTGCAACACTCGAAATCCACAGATGTTGCAGATCGTCGCAACAGTTCAGCAGCGATGTCTGGGAGCCTTCATCACCAGCGCGGTAGATTCCACGGGATATCACCGTATCGTCGCTCATCAGGCGCCACTTAGCACCGCTATTTCCGACATCCAACTGCAGGCAGTTGCCGCCCACGCTCACGGCGCAGCTCGCAGGGAAATCTCGCCGCCGTATATTGCCTGCACACCACTGGCCGTTTCTAACTGCAGTGCGCCGCGTTCAGTCACTCCTCTTGCGATGCCAGCCAGCTGCCTAGAACCCGCAGAGAGCACCACCGGCAATCCAGAAAAAGCATCCAATGCCTGCCACTGCTCGCGCCAGTGCCTGAATCCCTGCTGCTCGAAATCGGCAGCCAGCGGCAACAACTCGTTCAGCAGCGCTGCGAGCAATTGATTGCGCCGCGGTTGCGGCTGTGCAGCGATAGACCGGACATCGGTCCAGGCCTGGTCAATGCCGGTAGCGGCCGCCTCGGGCATAGCGACATTCAAACCAACGCCGATAACCACTCGGCAGCTGCCGGCGGCATCGCCGCTCATCTCCAGTAAGATACCGCCGAGTTTGGCGCCGCCATACAGCATGTCGTTGGGCCACTTGAGTTGCACGCCGGATATATCACAGGCGCGCAGAGCACGTGCCACACCGACGCCCACCGCCAAACTCAGACCTTCCAGCGCCGCCGCGCCTTGAGTGAACTCCCAAAGCAGAGATAGATACAGATTACTGGCGTAGGGGCTAACCCACTGCCGCCCACGGCGACCGCGCCCGGCCGTCTGTTGCTCGGCGGTAAAGACAAGCCCCGACGCATTATCCTGCCCCGCCCAACGCAGTGCTTCGGCATTGGTGGAGTCGACGCTGTCGAGTATATTCAGCCCTGATAACAACGCAGAGGATCGAGTATCAAGACCTCGTCTGATCTGCACCTCATCGAGCAGATCAATGCCGCCGGGGATCCTGTAACCTTTACCCCTTACAGTCTCGATCGTAATGCCCGACTCAGTCACAAGTCGGTTTACCTGCTTCCAGACTGCGGTTCGGCTCAGCCCCATAACGTCCGCCAGATTCTGGCCGGAGCGGAACTCACCATCTGCCAACAATGGCAAAAGCGCAGACCTAGACATCAACTGCAGCACCAAAGCGCAATATCGCTGAGCAAACGCAGTGCGCTGCTTGTATAAGCACTGTAGCCGTTAGCCTTTTTGGTAGCGTCATTTTCATAGATAAAATCCAATTTACACTGAACGGACTGCAAACCAGCCGCCGTGCAAAGAATTCGCCAGTCCGAGGACAATTTTCCTAAGCGATCATTCTGACTATTTTTGTGCGCAAACGAAAGCAAATTGACCCCCTGAAATTTCAGTACAGCGGGGTGACAAACACCCCCTTAGGCCAGATAATAATTGACGTTTACGTTAACGTAATTATTTACTACACTATTCTCGCTACCAGCTACCCTGCGAGAGTCCGATACTGTGGTAAAGAAAACCTACTCAATCTCTGATCTCGCTAAGGAATTTGGCATCACTACACGCACCATTCGCTTCTACGAGGAGAAGGGTCTGATTCAACCGGTGCGCGAGGGACCGAAGCGATTGTATTCACCTGCAGATCGAGTGCGCATTCAACTGATTTTGCGTGGCAAACGGATCGGGATGACGCTGCAGGAAAGCGTGGAGCTGATCGACATGTACGATCCATCGCACAACAATGCGCAACAACTGGCTTCCCTCATCAACACCATCGGCCTTCGAAGAGCCACATTGCTCCAGCAAAGAAATGACATCGAGGAGATGTTGCGCGGGCTGGATGAGGTGCAGAATCTGTGCGAAAAGGCACTGGGAAAGCGACGTAATAAGGGTCGATAGACAGGGATGACACAAATGACAGGAACCCAACCATGAATATGAAATATCCCACACTCAACTTCGGCCTCGGCGAAGAGATCGATATGCTGCGCGACGCGGTGTATCAGATGTGCCAGAAAGAAGTTGCGCCACGCGCCGCGGAGATCGACCGCAACAACGAATTTCCCGCAGATCTATGGCGAAAGTTCGGAGACATGGGCCTGCTCGGTATTACAGTGCAGGACACCTTCGGCGGCAGCGGTATGGGTTACCTTGCGCACGCCGTGGTAATGGAGGAGATCAGTCGCGCCTCGGCCTCCGTTGGGTTGTCTTATGGGGCTATGTCCAATCTGTGCTTGAACCAGCTGCAGAAAAACGGCAGCGAAGCGCAGAAAGCCCGCTACTTGCCACCGTTGTGCAGCGGTGAGCACATAGGCGCGCTGGCCATGTCGGAGGCCAATGCCGGCTCCGATGTTGTCAGTATGAAGCTGCAAGCGCGCAAGCAGGGCGACACCTATCTACTCAATGGCACCAAGATGTGGATCACCAACGGTCCCGATGCGAATGTCTACATTGTCTACGCAAAAACGGACCCCAATGCTGGCTCCAAAGGTATTACGGCGTTTATCGTGGAGCGCGACTTTCAAGGGTTCTCGCGCTCTCCCAAGCTCGACAAGCTGGGCATGCGGGGCTCCAACACCTGCGAACTGGTGTTTCAGGACTGCGAGGTTCCTGCCAAAAATATACTACGCAACGAAGGCGATGGCGTCAGAATACTGATGTCTGGCCTGGATTATGAGCGCACGGTTTTGTCGGGCGGCCCCGTAGGCATTATGCAGGCCTGCCTCGACGAGGTACTGCCCTACCTGCATGACCGCAAGCAGTTCGGCCAGAGTATCGGCGAGTTCCAGTTGATGCAGGGTAAACTGGCGGACATGTATGCTGACCTGAACGCCTGTCGCGCTTACCTCTACGCGGTCGCCGGTGCCTGTGATCGCCAAGAGGAAACCCGACAGGACTGTGCTGCCGTGATTCTCTACACGGCAGAGAAAGCGACCCAGATGGCCTTGCAGACTATTCAGGCGCTAGGCGGTTATGGCTACACTAATGACGCCAATGCTGGGCGCCTACTGCGCGACGCCAAACTCTACGAAATCGGTGCCGGCACATCAGAAATTCGGCGCATGCTGATTGGCCGCGAACTGTTCAACGCAACCGCTTAGGAGTAATACGATGGCCGTGCTGACCTCACGCCTCAATACCCGTGATGAGACCTTTTGCATCAATCGGAAACACATGCAATCTCAGGTCGATGACCTGCGTAGCAAGGTTCAGAACATTCGCCAGGGGGGAGGCAGCAAGGCGCAGGAACGGCACACTGCCCGCGGCAAGTTGCTACCTCGAGACCGGCTCAACGCGCTGCTGGATCCGGGGTCACCGTTTTTGGAGCTGTCCCAACTGGCAGCCTACAAGGTCTACGAAGACGATGTCCCCGCCGCGGGCATCATCACCGGAATCGGTCGCATCGCGGGACAGGAATGCATGATTTTCATCAACGATGCAACGGTAAAAGGCGGCACCTACTATCCGCTTACGGTGAAAAAGCAGGGCCGCGCACAGACCATCGCTGAAGAAAATCATCTGCCCTGCATCTACCTTGTAGACTCCGGAGGTGCCTTCCTGCCACTGCAGGATGAAGTGTTTCCCGACCGCGAGCACTTCGGGCACGCGTTCTATAATCAGGCACGCATGTCGGCAAAAGGTATCCCACAGATTGCTGCCGTACTGGGCTCATGCACAGCGGGCGGCGCCTATCTGCCCGCCATGGCAGATGAATCTATCATTGTGAAAAATCAGGGCACCATTTTTCTCGGCGGGCCGCCACTGGTAAAGGCTGCCACTGGTGAAATCGTATCGGCCGAAGAACTGGGAGGCGCCGATGTGCATTGCCGCACCTCCGGCGTCACCGACCACTACGCCAACAACGACCATCACGCACTGGAACTGGTGCGACGCGCCGTGAGCCGCCTGAATCGCGTCAAGCCGGATGCCATGGATGTGCGCCCGGCTGTTGAGCCGCTGCTCCCAGTGGAAGAACTCTACGGCGTGATTCCCGCCGATACCAAACAGCCCTACGATGTGCGCGAGGTGATCGCGCGCATCGTCGACGGCTCAGACTTTGATGAGTTCAAAGCCTTGTTTGGAGAAACCCTGGTGTGCGGCTTTGCACGCATCCACGGCTATCCGGTGGGCATTGTCGCTAACAACGGCATCCTGTTCAGCGAATCTGCGGTAAAGGGTGCCCACTTTGTCACGCTGTGTGCACAGCGCAAGATGCCACTGGTGTTCTTGCAGAACATCACCGGTTTTATGGTCGGCAAGCAGTATGAAGCGGGCGGCATTGCCCGGCATGGCGCAAAAATGGTTCATGCGGTCGCCTGCGCCAGAGTGCCCAAGTTCACGGTGATGATTGGCGGCTCGTTCGGTGCGGGCAACTACGCTATGTGCGGACGTGCCTACGACCCGCGTTTCCTGTTCATGTGGCCCAATGCCCGTATTTCAGTGATGGGCGGAGAGCAGGCGGCGGGCGTACTTGCGACCGTGAAGCAGGATCAACTTGCGCGCGACAATGCACAGATGAGCGCAGAAGAGGAAGCTGCTTTTAAGAAACCGATTATCGATGCTTATGAAAAGCAGGGCCATCCGTACTATGCGTCGGCGCGCTTGTGGGATGACGGGGTGATTGATCCGGCGGATACACGAACAGTGCTGGCGCTTTGTATTTCGGCATCGTTGAACGCGCCAATTGAGGAGACATCGTTTGGTGTTTTCAGGATGTAGTTGTGGGTTTCTGAAAACCGGCCGGGTATTTCACTTTGAATACCGCAAGGTCTACTAATGGCGCAAGCGGGATCATGTGAGGCCATGGATGGCCGAGCCGAGCGCACATAGATGTGCTTATAGCGTATCCCGCTTGCGCCATTAGTAGACCTTACCTCTGTTTGCGAGAGGCTTTGATCATCGTCATCTTTTTCGAGTAAAGAAAAGCACAAAATCAGAAATACAGAAGCAAGGACTAACGCAATGTTCAACAAGATTCTAATAGCCAACCGCGGCGAAATCGCTTGCCGTATCATCAAGACGGCGCGACGCATGGGCGTGGCAACCGTGGCTGTCTATTCGGATGCCGATCGCGATGCACTGCATGTGAAGCTGGCCGACGAGGCCGTACATATCGGCCCTGCGCCCGTGCGTGAGTCTTATCTATTAGGTGACCGTATACTCGAAGCCGCGCAAATCACCGAAGCAGATGCCATCCATCCGGGTTACGGATTCCTGTCGGAGAACGCCGGGTTCGCAGCAGCCTGCGCCGAACAGGGTATCGTGTTTATTGGGCCGAGCAGCGAAGCAATCGCCGCCATGGGCAGTAAAGCTGCCGCCAAACGCATTATGGAAGACGCCGGCGTGCCGCTGGTGCCGGGATATCACGGCGATGCGCAAGACGCTGAGCTGTTGCGGGCGGCTGCAGAGGATATGGGCTATCCAGTGCTACTGAAAGCGACTGCCGGTGGCGGCGGCAAGGGCATGCGTCAGGTAGGGTCACCAGCGGAGTTCGACGAGGCGCTGGCGGCAGCGCGGCGCGAGGCAACGGCCAGCTTCGGCGACGACCGCATGCTGGTCGAGAAGTACCTCATCAAGCCCAGGCACGTTGAGTTCCAGATATTTTTTGACCACCTCGGCAACGGCATCTATCTGGCAGAGCGCGATTGCTCAGTGCAGCGTCGTCATCAGAAAGTCATTGAGGAAGCACCTGCGCCGGGCATGACGGACGCGCTGCGCAAAGCAATGGGCGAGGCGGCAGTCAAAGCAGCGCGCGCCATTGATTACAGTGGTGCCGGCACGGTAGAGTTCCTGCTGGAAGAGGACGGTAGTTTCTACTTTATGGAGATGAACACGCGCCTTCAGGTCGAGCATCCTGTCACTGAGATGATCACCGGACAGGATCTGGTGGAATGGCAGTTGCTGGTCGCCTGCGGCGAAGCACTGCCGCTGACGCAGGAAAACGTTTGTATTCGCGGCCATGCTTTCGAAGCGCGGGTGTATGCCGAGGACCCGGACAACGACTTTCTACCGGTCACCGGCACCTTGGATTTCCTGTGCCCGCCTGAGGAGTCCCGCTATGTGCGGGTCGACACCGGTGTCTGTCAGGGCGATGAGATCAGCGTTTACTACGACCCGATGATCGCCAAACTCATCGTCTGGGATGAATCCCGAGAGCGCGCCCTGCAGCGACTGGGGAGCGCACTATCGCAATACCGCATCAGCGGCACGGTCACCAATCTCGACTTCCTGTATAACCTGGCCACCTGCCGCCCCTTTGTCGAGGCGCAGCTGGATACCGGTTTTATTGAGGAACACCGTGATCTTATTTTCCATGAGCAAGGCCAGGATCTGGCTCGTGAGTTGCCGCTGGCCGCCTTTGCACTAGTCCTGCACAGGCAGCAGTCGGATGCACTGGCGTCCTGTATTGGCCCCTACTCACCCTGGCAGAACACCAACGCATGGCGGCTCAACGAACCCCACATCCACCGCCTACAACTGTCTTGTCATCAGCAGGATTATTGTGCGCAGGTAGAGCAACGCGGCGCACGGTATCATGTGTCTGTTGCCGGACACACCGCAATATTCGAGGGCAGTCTGGACGGCGATATCCTGCATTTTGAAGTCGAGGGTCACCGCAGACGCGCAACCCTCGCACGTGCGCACCAAAGCTTCACACTATTTCTGCCTGAAGGGGCCTGCCATTTTCACGAGGCGCACGCCGACACAGGCGAGGCCAACAGCACCACGGGCGACAGCGGATTGCGCGCTCCCATGAATGGCACCATCGTCACTCTGCTAGCAGAAATCGGTACACCGATTGCCGCTAATACGCCCCTGCTGGTGATGGAGGCGATGAAAATGGAGCACACGATCCGTTCGCAAAGCGCAGGCACAGTAGAGGCATTTTTCTATGCGCCCGGCGATCTCGTTGCTGGCGGTACGCCGTTACTCGATTTTATCCCGCTGGCGGAGTAACCCACCATGAAACTGCCGAAAAAAGTACAAATCGTGGAAGTCGGGCCGCGCGACGGGCTGCAAAATCAACAACAAACCATTCCGCTTGCCGCCAAGTTACGGTTGATCAATGATCTCGCCGACGCCGGTCATACCGTTATTGAGGCGGGCAGTTTTGTGAATCCCAAGTGGGTACCACAGATGGCCGACAGCGGGCAGGTATTTGCCGGGATAGAACGCCGCCCTGGTGTGCGCTACTGCGCGTTGACACCGAATCTGCAGGGCTTCGAACGCGCGCTTGCTGCCGGTGCTGACGAGGTCGCGATCTTTGCCGTGGCCACCGAGACGTTCTCCCACAAGAATATCAACTGCGGTATAGAGGAGAGTTTGCAACGTTATCGAGACCTGGTGAAGGCCGCACAGCAACACAACCGACCGGTGCGCGGGTATGTGTCGTGTGTGCTCGGTTGCCCTTATGAGGGGGATGTCGCGCCGCAAGCTGTTGCTGACGTCACAGAAAAGCTGCTGGATATGGGCTGTTACGAGGTCTCTTTGGGAGACACGATCGGCGTGGGCACGCCCGGTAGTATGCAGCATCTGCTGGATGTCTTGCTCACGCACTTCGCACCGCAGCAACTCGCCGTACATTGCCATGACACCTATGGCCAGGCACTCAGCAATATCCTCATTGCACTGCAGCACGGTATCGCCACCATCGACGCCTCGGTTGCGGGGCTCGGCGGCTGCCCCTATGCGCCGGGTGCCTCCGGCAATGTGGCAACCGAAGACGTCGTCTATATGCTGCAGGGCATGAGTATCGAGACGGGTCTATCGCTGGATAAGTTGATTGCCGCCGGTAGCCGAATTTCTGCTACCCTTGGTCGAGAAAACGCATCCGCTGTGGCACGGGCGCGCCTAGCACACGCTTAGACTGAGAACGAGATGGCAGACGGCCCCGGTTCACTATTGCGCAACACCGCTGCCACTCTGATATGTCTGTCGGGCACTGGCCAGATCGCTACTCTGTGGCTGCGTGAACTCACGGGCGCGGCACTACTCGATGGATTGTGGGGGACGGTGTACGTGATTATCGGTATCGGACTTTACGGGCATTCACGCTTCTCACTGTCCCTCGGCATGCTCATTCCCATCGCCGCCGCGGCCCTGCTGTTTTATACCGTGCCACAGCCCGAGCAAGTCTATACACTGCGCATCGCTGTAGATGTGGTCGTCGTGCTGCTGTGTGCAACCGTATTGTGGGAAACGCGCCACCATCCCAGCGTGTAGAACCACTCACTACTGCAAGGACATACCGACACCATGGCGCTAAAGCCCACGATCTACAAAGCCCAGATCGAGCTGGCAGACAGTGATCGTAACTGCTTCGAATCTCTGTCACTGACCTTGGCCAAACACCCGTCAGAAACACTGGAACGAATGGTTGTGCGTCTGCTCGCCTATTGCCTGCATTGCGCACAAGGGCTGGAGTTTACCAAGGGAATCTCGACCGCAGATGAACCGGATCTGTGGTTACATGCCGACCATGGCGACATCGAGCACTGGATAGAAGTGGGCCACCCGGAACAGGCTCGTCTGCGCAAAGCCTGCGGGCGAGCAAGGCTGGTGAGTGTTTATGCGTTTGCAAAAAGTACGCCCACGTGGTGGAAACTAAACGGGGAAGGGATCAGTGGCCTGCCACATCTGCACGTCTGGCAACTCGACTGGACGGAAGTGCAAGTTGCCGCTGCCCTGCTCGATCGCACAGTGCAACTCACCATCAGCATCGTGGGCGGCATCGTCTACTTGGACAATGGCAGCGCCTCTACCAGTCTAGAACCGCAACTCCTCTGCCAGAACGATTGATCAAGTGGCAGGGGCCGCATTATCGGCAGGGTGTCTGCGCAGCAGCAATGACAGGAACACCGCGTTCAATACGCCGTAGACAATCGCCCACAAGAGCGCGCTGCCGCTGAGATCTGGCAACGAAGACAGCAGCAGCAAAGCGATGGTGCCAAGCCGAGAGGCCTCCCACTTAAGCAAACGCTCTGCAGATCTGCCCTCCAGCCATAACGCTGTGACCAGTGCAGTGCACAGCAATATCGCCCACCCCGCAAAACCCTGCCAATAAGTGAGCTGCGCGCCTTCCATGTAGTTCAGTACCACTACAACTGATACCAGTTGGAAGAAGCCGTAAACCGATACCGCGCGCGGCACCCTGGGATCGAAGCGCTCAAACTGGCTCAGATCCGTTTTCTCGCGTGGATACTGATCGGCGACATCGGCGGGACGCCAGCCGGTGCGCGACACCCACACTTTGCATTTGTCACGCCAGTTTCTCGTATACCAACTGTCTTTAGCCATATCGACATAGATATGGGTCAGTGCCTTCACGGGGCTCCAACTCTTAAGCGGACCGCGAATACCGTACACCACGGGTTCCTCATCCAGTTCTTCCTGAAAAGTGCCGAACAGGCGATCCCAAATGATGAAGAGGCCACCGTAATTGCGATCCATATACCGGTCGTTCTGTGCGTGATGCACCCGGTGGTTAGAGGGCGTGACAAAAAACCATTCATACCAACCGAGTTTTGGCACATGCTGGGTGTGCACCCAGAACTGGTATATCAGATTGAGGGCACCCACCGTCACCACGACCTCAGCGGGGATGCCCAGCAGGTACATAGGAATAAAGAACAACCAACCCAGCAGGAAGCCCGTGCTCGTCTGGCGCAGCGCCGTGGTGAGGTTATAGTCCTCGCTCTGGTGATGGGCGACATGCGCGGCCCATAAAATCGTGCGCTCGTGGCCCATGCGATGCAGCCAGTAATAGCAAAAGTCGTACAGGACCATCGCCAGCACCCAAGTAAACCAGTGGCCGGCATCCATCAACGGCAGGGAGAAATGTTCGGTCAGCAGATAGTAAACATACCCGCCAGCTCCCAGTGTGACAAAACGCTGCGCCTGACTGAGCACGCCCAGCGAGAGACTGCTGACGCTGTCGTTCAAGCGGTACGTGTTGCGTCCTTTAGCCAGGCCATAAGCCAGCTCCAGCAAAATGGCGAGAACAAAGAACGGAACAGCGTAAACGATAAGGTTCATAATATTAGATCCGGCGATAGTCTTAGCGCGCGCACTCTTTTCAGGATAGGCAGCATCACACAGGTTAATACGCAGCGAGCATTGTAATATCCCATAAGAAATATATCAGTATTTACAGCGCTCACTACAAGGCCGATTTTGACTGGCAGGCGCAACACAGGGCGTCTATATTGCTCACATGATGATACCAACATCACCAACGACGAGCTTCCCAGCCATGAGCATGGCCGCGACACGCGGCATGGGTGAACCTGGCGCAGTTACGCAGCCACCGCGCTCTGAAGGAGCTTGAACTAATGAAATTCCAATACTTTGACGCTCCAATTGGCACCCTGCGTCTGGTCTCCAACGGCACGCAGCTGATCGCAATTGAATTTGAAGGCCAGCATAGTGCGGACAGTTATAGAGAGGAGAAAGATACCGTGCTCGCCGCCTGCGCAGAGCAACTGAGCGACTATTTCGCGCGGCGGCGGCGGCAGTTTGATTTGCCGCTGGCACCAGCAGGTACCGCATTCCAACACTCGGTGTGGGCGGCGCTGGCAGAAATTCCCTATGGCAAATTGCGCAGCTACGCCGATATTGCGCAGCGTATTAGCAAACCGACAGCCGTGCGCGCGGTGGGCGCCGCCAACGGTCGCAATCCGCTGCCTATCGTAGTCCCCTGCCATCGCGTTATCGGCAGTGACGGCAGCCTGACGGGCTTCGCCGGCGGGCTGGGGGCGAAAATGTTTTTGTTAGAGCTGGAGGGCGCGCTGCGTGATTCGCTGCTGGCAGCAAAGGAATAGATAAAAGGTGCTGCTGTGCGGCGCTGGCGCGCTCAGGCGTTGAGGTCCGGGATCATGTCATCCTTAAGCCGCGTGATGACATCCTTCAGGCGCAGTTTTTCTTTCTTCAGCCGCTGCAACAGAATCTGATTCTGATAGGCATAGCCATGCAATTCACTGATCTTGACATCCAACGCGCGATGTTTAGCCTGTAAATCCAGCAGGCGCATGGCCGGCGTCATTAATTCGTTGGCCGCTTCCTTGTCGCCTCCGGCGTCCTTTTCTGGTGGCTCATTCATCGCGCAGTTAGCAATACCGGTGTAGTTGTGGGGAACCACCACTTTATACCCTGACCGATTGCCTGCACAAGCCTGCCGCTGAGTAAGCGCAACGGATTATGCAAAATTCGCCTGCAACAGTCGTTGCCACAATACATGGCTGCCATCGGCAATGGCATAAAAAGGCGGGCTGTAAAGTGAATCGCTCACATTATAGCGCAGCGGCTGCCCGTCCAGCCCCAGCAGGCAACCTCCCGCTGCTTCGAGTATGGCCTGGCCGGCACCAGTATCCCATTCACAGCAGGGTGAGAAGCGCGGATAGAAATCGCCGTGGCCTTCTGCCATGCGGGAAAACTTGAGTGCGCTGCCCATATTGCTGCGCGCGACCCTATCCCACTCCTCATTCAACCATGCCAGGCAAGCCGTAAAGCGCGGGCCACGGTGGCGACGACTGGCCAACACCGTCAGGTCGTCGCCGGTTTGCAATGAGCGCGTTGCCAGTGGGCTGGACGACCACTCACCCCCACCCGCTTCGACATAGCGCAGTGCGTGAACGCCGGGAATGCCGACATAGGCAACCCGTTCCAGCGGGATGTACAGTATGCCCAGCACAGGCCTGTGGTCGTCGATGAGGGCAATGTTGATGGTGAACTCGCCGGTCCTGTCCAGAAACTCCCGCGTACCATCCAGTGGATCAACCAGCCAGTAGCGACGCCACTGGTGTCGCTGCGCAATATCCGCAGGCACAGACTCCTCGGACAATACCGGAATCGTTGCATCCAGCGCGTTTAATCCCGCCAGCAAAACGTTGTGGGAGGCAAGATCCGCAAGCGTGAGGGGCGAGTCATCCTGTTTAGCCTTATAGTCACCGGCCGCCGGCGCTCGGTAGTGCTTACAAATAGCGTCACCCGCCGCGCTGCACAGGGCCAAAAGCGGCTCCTCCCACTGCTTCAATTCTTGCACGTTCACCTCTACGCTCATGTGCGTCAATATACCACTAACACCCTCTACAGCGACCCAGCCAACAACAACCAAATCTGCAACAACCAAGCCTTCCAACGACAGCAGGAAAAGGCATACACTAAATCGTCGGGGTGGCTCACCACGCAGGGAAGGCTGGAGGCACAAGCATGGTTAACTGGGACGATATCGACACCGTATTTCTGGACATGGACGGCACACTGCTGGACCTCCACTTCGATAACTACTTCTGGACCGAACATTTGCCGCGCATCTATGCGGCGAAACACCAGATCACAGAAGCGGAGTCTCAGGATCGATTGCACGGCACACTGGGCGCCGCACAGGGAACCTTACAATGGTATTGCCTCGATCACTGGTCACAGCGGCTGGACATGGATATTGCGGCGCTGAAACGGGAGCTGCAACACATGATCAGCATGCGGCCCTTCGTGGCCGAATTTCTCACCCAGCTGCACCACAGCCACCGGGACGTGCTAATGGTGACCAATGCCCACCGCAAAACACTGGACCTCAAAATGGCGAACGTCGACATCCTTCACTGGTTCGATCGCGTGGTGATCTCGCACGACCTGCACGCCCCCAAGGAAGACCAGAATTTCTGGCTCAGACTGCAGGACATGCATCCTTTTGATCCGGCGCGCACCCTGTTAATCGATGACACCGAGCAGGTACTGGCCAGCGCACAGGAGTACGGTATCGTGCACCTGCTAACGCTGCTGCAACCGGACAGCAAGCGCGACAAGCGCATCGACACCCGATTTCCCGGCATCCACCATTTCGATGAAATTTTGCCCGGCGAGGCCCATAAATGAGTCAGCCCTCTGAACAGTCTGCCAAAGTGAGGCTGGACAAATGGTTGTGGGCTGCGCGGTTTTTCAAGACGCGCAGCCTGGCCAAAGCCGCGATTGAGGGCGGCAAAGTGCATTTAGGCGGGCAGCGCGTGAAGGTGTCAAAAGAGATTGCGGCTGGCGACATGCTGCAAATCCGCCATGGCTGGGATGAAAAAATAGTGCAGGTGATGCAGCTCAGTGACCAACGGCGCGGCGCCAGCGAGGCGCAGTTACTGTATGAGGAGACGGTCGAGAGTGTGACCAAACGGGAAGAGCAAGCCCGGGCCCGAAAAGCGGCCGGCGGTATGATAGACCGTCCGGCCCGCAGGCCCACCAAGCAGCAACGGCGCCAAATCCACCGTTTCAAGGATTACCCCCAGTAGCATCGGCCGCTAGACTTTATTGCGCTAGACCTTATTGGGTGCGCAACTTTACCAGCAAAACAGCCATGGCTCAGTTTGAAATTTAATTGCTTCTATTGAACACGAGCCGGGGAGGCAAAGTGGTGGTCGGGACCCGCCAAAAAACGCACATCCCTGTGCCGGCTCGGCTGGCGACGTCCTGTCGCCAGACGGTCCCGACCACCACTTTGCCTCCCACGCCCTCCAGACGCGACAAACGTCAAACCAAGCCATGACAAGCAGACTCTGCACCACTACTTTTGCGCCAAGATGCGCTAGAATTGCACCTATGCTGTCAGATATCCCCACAGTCCTGCCTGATACCCCACTACTGAGCACCATAGATCAGGGTGCCTCCCTGCACAGCCTTAACACGCAAGAGCTACTGCAACTCGCGAAAGAACTGAGGGCCTATCTCCTTTACAGTGTGGGACAGACCGGTGGTCATTTCGGCGCAGGGCTGGGCGTGGTAGAACTCACCGTTGCCTTGCACCATGTTTACAACACGCCGCACGACCGCATCGTCTGGGACGTGGGCCATCAGACCTACCCGCACAAAATACTGACGGGGCGCATGGCGCAAATGCACACCATGCGCCAGGCGGGAGGGCTCGCCGGCTTTCCCAAACGCTCAGAGAGCGAGTACGACACCTTTGGCGTAGGTCATTCTTCAACCAGTATCTCAGCCGCTGTAGGCATGGCACTGGCGGCCAGGCAACTGGGAATCAAGCGCAAGGTTATTGCCGTTATTGGCGATGGCGCCATCACCGGTGGCATGGCGATTGAGGCACTGGCACATGCCGGGCATGAGCGGCCCAATATGCTGGTGATCCTCAACGATAATCAAATGTCGATCGGCCACAACCAGGGCGGACTCGCCAATTACTTCGCCAAAATCTGGGCCAGCAAATTTTATATCTCGATGCGCGAGGGCTCAAAACGGGTTCTGGAAAAGATTCGACCTGCATGGGAACTGGCGAAGCGTACAGAAGAACATCTGAAGGGCATGGTCGCGCCAGGCACGCTGTTTGAGGAGCTCGGTTTCCACTACATCGGCCCGCTGGATGGCCATGACCTGCCCGGACTGATTCAAACACTCGAAAACATGAAAGACCTTGAGGGGCCACAGTTCCTGCACATCTGCACCATGAAGGGCAAGGGCTTCCTGCCCGCAGAGCGCGACCCGGTGGGCTATCACGCCGTTAACAAAATCGAGGCGAAACCAAAGGGACCGCAGCTGGCCGTTACACCCCCGCGGCCCAGCGGCCCCAAGTATCAGGATATCTTCGGGCGCTGGCTGTGCGACATGGCCGAGCGCGACAAGCGCCTCGTTGCCATCACGCCCGCCATGTGCGAGGGATCCGGCATGGTGAACTTCGCCAAGCGCTTCCCCGACCGCTACTACGACGTTGCTATCGCAGAACAGCACGCGCTCACCCTCGCCGCCGGTATGGCCTGCGACGGGCTAAAGCCGGTGGTCGGCATTTATTCCACCTTCCTGCAACGCGGCTACGATCAGCTCATTCACGATATTGCGCTGCAAAACCTCGATGTGACTTTCGGTGTTGACCGCGCCGGCCTCGTCGGCCAGGACGGCCCCACACATCACGGCGCATTCGACTTAAGCTTCCTGCGCTGCATTCCCAATATGGTGGTCGGAGCGCCCTCCGATGAGAACGAGTGCCGGCAGATGCTGTACACCGCTTATCAATACCCGGGGCCAGCTGCCATACGGTACCCAAGGGGAACAGGACCGGGCGCATTAATTGAGGACGCAATGGCTGAGCTGGACATTGGCAAGGCGGTGCAAGTGCGCAGCGGCAAAGAAGTCGCAATACTTAACTTCGGCGCCCTGCTGTCACAAGCGCTCGCAGCCGCCGAACAGCTAAATGCCACAGTGGTCGATATGCGCTGGGTGAAGCCCATGGATGAGGAAATGCTGCTGGCAATTGCGCAGCAGTACTCAATCATCGTGACGCTGGAAGAAAATGCAGTGGCCGGCGGTGCGGGCTCAGCCGTGAATGAATTTATGGCCGCGCAGGGTCTCTCGCCGACTATCCTGAATTTGGGTATACCTGATACCTATATCGAGCATGGCAGCCATGGCGAACAATTGGCCTGGGCAGGGCTGGATGCACAGAGCATAGAAGCCCGAGTTAGAGCTATTGACCGCCATACGGGTGAGCAGCAAGCTGTTCAGGCAGGCGTCGTGCTGAATCCAGTAATGACTCCACGCTGATTATGAGCACGGAGCGGAATTATCAATACAGTTACTCGCAACTTAAGCCATCCCTTTTTGATAGCGATAAGCGCGTATTAAAGGCCGAAACTATCGTTAGGGTGTGTCAGGACTTTTTAAAACATAAAGACCTGAGCAACCTCCACCTGCTGGACGTCGGCAGCTCGAACGGCATTATCGACAATCACCTGGCAAATTACTTCGGCAAGGTTTCCGGTATTGATATTGATGAACCGGCCATGGCCCACGCCAAGGCGACGTTTTCACGAGACAATTTGGAATTCAAGTACGGTGACGCAATGGATATCACAGCTGCAGACAACAGTATCGACGTTGTTGTTTGTACGCAGATATACGAACACGTCCCGGATGCAAAAACCCTATTCCGAGAAATTTATCGCATTCTAAAGCCGGGGGGCTTTTGCTATTTTTCAGGGAATAACCGGCTTATGTTGATGGAGCCCCACTACCAACTACCCCTGCTTTCGGTGATCCCACGCGCTTTGGCACATCCCTATGTAAAGCTGGCCGGCAAGGCAGAGTATTACCATGAAAAACATTTCAGCTGGTGGACTCTGCGCCAGCTGTGCAAGCAGTTTGAAATTGTAGATTACTCCGCCAAAGTTGTAGCCGACCCGGAGGCGTTCGCTATCGATTATATGCTCAGCAAAGGCAGCACAAAATGGCGGGCAGCGAGCCTGATAAGCCGTTATGCGAAATGGGCATCTCCGATGATGTGGATTCTGCAAAAACGCAGCACACATTGACCCAACATCGTAAGACTGTTTAACAGATGAAAATTCTGGTCCTCACCTCAACTTTTTCCCGCTGGAAAGATGATACCGAGCCCAAATTTGTCGATAATCTCTGTCAATATCTCTCTCATGACAATGAGGTGCATGTCATAGCGCCTCATGCTCCCGGCATACCCAGACAGGAGCAAATGGATGACATTCAGGTATTCCGATTTAAGTACTGCCTCGAGAAATGGCAGACGCTCGCCTATAACGGCGGCATCCTTCCCAGCTTGAAACAGAATCGCATGCGCGCCTTGCTGATTCCCTTTTTCCTGTTAAGCCAGTGTTACCTCATGCTCAAACTAATGCGCGAACACCATTACGACATTGTGCATGCACACTGGATCATTCCACAGGGACTGGCGGCAGTACTGACCCGAATCTTTGCACCCACCGGATCATCATTGGTCATGACATCGCATGGCGGCGATTTATTTGCCCTCAACGGAAAGCTTTTGACCCTGCTAAAGAAGTGGGCGACAAGTAATGCAGATCAACTTACCGTTGTTAGCAGCACCATGAAAACCATCGCAGTAGACCTTCAACTCAAAGAAGAGCCACAGATTACTGTTATTCCAATGGGCATGGATTCACAGCGTATGTTCCGCCCACCGACTGCCGGCACTCTCCGGCAAGGTTTACTCTTTGTGGGTCGACTGGTGGAAAAAAAGGGTATCGAACACCTTATAGCGGCAATGCCAATCGTACTGAAAATGCATCCAGACCAGCAGCTCACAATCGTCGGTGATGGTCCACTCAACGACAGCTTGCGTGAGCTGTGCCAATCCTATGGCATTGCGGAACATGTCGTGTTTACCGGAGCAGTCCCAAACCAGAGTATTCCGGCATATCTGCAACGCTCTGCGATTACCATTTTTCCCTCCATAGTCGCAAAAAACGGTGACCAGGAGGGTACTCCTGTGGCCGTTATGGAGGCTCTCGCCTGCGAGTGTGCAACGATAGTATCTGACTATCCAGGCGCACGGGACATCATACAGGAAGGCGAAAACGGCTTGCTGGTTGAACAAAAAGCACCGGATCAAATCGCCACGGCAATTTCCTATCTTCTGAACAACCCTGATATGCGAATAAAATTGGGGGCAGCGGGCAGAAAAACCGTGCAACGGGACTACGACTGGAGTGTGGTTAGCGCAAAATTTCTGACTGTATTCGAAACTCTGAGAAGCAGCGATCAACGCAAGACATGAAAAGTACTTCAGCGCCATGAAGATAAACAAGCGTGACCCAGGTCACTGGCTACTGCTTATGCAGCAGGGCATCTATACCCTAGTATCGAGTGTCGCCAGATTTTTTTTGCCCACACCGAAGAAACCCGTTGTGGTTCTTTATGGCCACCAACTTTCGGGAAACCTGCAGGCGCTCTACTGCGAATGGCAGAGCCACTTTCGGGATCAGTTCGATTGCCACTTTCTTTCGCTGGACCCAGGTTACAGCCAGCAGCTACGAGACCAGGGAGTTCACGTACTGCAGTGCAGCAAGCTTCAGGATATGGTCCTCGTCGGTCGCTGCAAAGCGATCATTACAGACCACGGTCTGCATGCCCTGCATCCATTTTTGTCACTAACGAATATACTTTTCATCGATGTATGGCACGGCATTCCCTTCAAAGGTTTTGTCCCAGAGGACTTTCGGGTACAACAACGCTACGACGAGATCTGGGTTTCCTCGCCGCTGCTGAAGGAGATTTACCAGACCAAATTCGGGTTCAGACCGAATATCGTGAAAGATCTTGGATATGCCAGAGCTGACAAGCTATTCCTGCGACAGCCTCCCGACCCATCATTGAGGGAGAAAGCAGCCATTCCTGCTGGAAAAAAAGTGGTGCTTTATGCCCCGACATGGCAGCAGGATGACAACGGACGAGAGCTGTTTCCATTTGGCGAAAGTCAGGATTCGTTTATCCGCCGTCTCAGCGAAACCTGTGACCAAAACAATACCGTACTCATTATTCGCAGCCACCTCAATGCCAGCATAAGCTCGCAGCATTTCGAGAACGTACGCTATTGCTCAATGAAGGAATTCCCGGATGCAGAGGGCCTGTTGTCGCTTACCGATGTGTTGATCTGCGATTGGTCATCTATTGCATTTGACTTTCTCGCGCTTGATCGCCCAACGATTTTTCTAAATGTGGCACCTCCATTCAAAAATGGTTTCTCTCTGAGCGGGGAGTACCGATTCGGAAGAATCGCAGAAAGCATGAGCAACCTAACTGACTCGCTCGACTCGTATTTGAAAGACGCTGAACACTATGGACAGATATATGCTAAAAACCATCAAGTGATAACAGCCGCAGTTTACGGCAGTAACACGCATGGAGACTCATCCAATCAACAGTGGAATCACTTAGCTGAAAAAATTCGAGACAGTAATGACTGAATTATACTCATTTGACGTTTTTGATACATGCATAACGCGAACGTTTAGCGAGCCAGAACACCTATTTATTGAACTGGCTCGGATGATCTTACTGGAAAATAACCGCGTCGCTAGCGAAGAGGCTATCAATCTTCTGGCAGCACAGCGCTGTAAAGCTGAATCTAACGCTAGAAAAAAATCGACTCAGGAAGATATTCAGCTAATTTCGATCTACGACGAACTTTCATTGCTGCATGATCCGGCCCTTGATCTATCGACCATGTTGTCCAAAGAGATTGAACTGGAAATAAACAGCGCAATACCTATTCATTCAACACTCTCACGCTACAAGGAAATTCATGCCTCGGGCATCCGAATTATTTTTGTCTCTGATATGTACTTACCAAAAGCCACTGTTCTTTTAATGTTGAATCAGTGCGGGTTCGAAGTGCAACATCAAGATTTGTATCTATCTGGAGATATAGGACTCAAAAAGCGAACCACTAATCTCTATAAACATATCTTGCAGAAAGAGAACCTGTCACCAGAGTCCATCACTCATCATGGCGACCATTTAGTATCTGACATCAGAATGGCGAAGGCCTGCGGGTTAAATACTGTACATATTCCAGCGCCGAAAATGGCCGCACGGTATGAAGCGTTGCTCCTACAGAGGAACAACTATTGGCAAAAATGGTTCTATAATTTACAAGCAGTCTCCCGGCACATTCGGAAATTTTACCGAGCGCCAATTTCCAAACTCCCTACGAGGAAAATAGTTGCATTGTCTCGATTGACAGCAATCTCCAGGATTTTATTGCGTAATCAATCTGAGACCAGTCCACTAAACGTTCAACTTCAAGCAATTGGTTATTTTGTCGCAGCTCCGCTCTTCACGTCTTTCGTGACGTGGCTATTGGATACTGCTCATGCAAAAGGCATTGAGAAACTCTATTTTGTAGCAAGGAATGGTCAGATTTTCTACCGGCTTGCTCAACAGATCAACGATGCCCGTAACTACAATATCGAACTTAGGTATCTCTATGGCTCGAGAGCCGCTTGGTATCCAGCTTCATTTGATGCATTTGATTCGGAATTTGTTGATCTTTTGTTAAGGAAATATCCACAAAAATCTGCGACCAATATTCTAAAGGATCTTGGATTACCGCGACAAAAAATCGCTATCATTAGCGCGGCTATGCAGAGATCAGCGCACCATGATGGCAACGCCGTCGACAAGGAAAATGTAAAGGCCGCTTTGATTTGGCTCTCCAACTCAGAACACAGCGAAATAGTATCCGAGCACTTCACCTCCTGCTGGCGAAACATCGTCGACTATCTTTCACAGGAAGAGATTTTCGACCAAGCCAAATTTGGTATTGTGGACATAGGCTGGCATCTTTCAACGCACAATGCATTACACAGAATACTATCAAAGACCAATAAGGGTGGCTTTACAGGCTTCTACTTCGGCGTAGGAAAAAAGCATGAGAATGTTGCAGAAGAGGCCCCTTACTATGCCTATATCTCAGACGAGACTTCGAGTTCACATAGTTGGTTATTCAAACTTGGCGCCATGTCACTGCTGGAGGAAGTTTTTGCTAGTGCAGATCATCCCACCACGTCCGGCTACTTTAGAGATGGAGCGAGGGTATTCCCTCGAATGGAAAAAACTTCTGAAAATGCGGAATCCCACGTTGTAAAGGCTATTCAAGACGCTATGCTGGAGTTCTCCAGTTTTGTGATAGAACATGAATTTTTGGATGAGTTAAATTTGATCCATACAGATGTATTGGCCCAATTTGAGCGATTCTACAAGTTTCCGACCGCCCAAGAGGCGCAATCGATTGCAGACACACCAGTTTACGCGTTAACCAGCCATTCGAAGTCACAGAAACGTACACTTGCCCACGCAATTCGCTCGGGAGAGCTGCTTGGTATTGTTTTCAAAGTGATATTTTCTGGTAGAAATATTGCTCCCAAGTGGGTTTGGCTACCAGGCTCAATGGCCATGTCAAATAGCTTTGTAGCGACAACAGGGAAGCTGCTATCATTTCTCGAATTTACTATACAGAAGTTGAAAAATAGACCCTCCGTCAACGACTCATAATATGTTGTATATCCCTTGAGAGACATTAATTCAAAAACCGTAATTACCTTCGGCACATTCGATGTCTTCCATTTGGGTCACTTGCAAATACTTCAACGCGCAGCCGACCTGGGAAGTAACTTAATTGTTGGTGTGTCGACAGATCTACTGAATAGCAACAAAAAGGGCCGCGCAACGGTCTACTCGGAAAAAGAACGAATTGCCATTATCGGCGCGCTTAAATGCGTTAATCAGGTGTTTCTGGAGGAGTCACTTGAGCTCAAACGCGACTATATCTTGCATTACAATGCTGACGTAATGGTTATGGGTGATGACTGGCGAGGGAGGTTTGACGAATTTTCTGATATCTGCGAAGTTGTCTATCTTCCTCGGACGCCCGCTATATCCACTACGGAGTTGATAGAAAAAATACAAGTAGACTTCTAGATTCTCTTTCTGTCTGCCATTGTACGTTTTTGTGAAAGGCATAAGCCATGCCGCGCCTAGCTTGTCCGTTCATTGTGAAAATACCTTGCAACACGTTTTAAGGAGGCCAGTCGTATTTCCAAATGTTAATTTCGTCAGTGCCGACTTCGCTTGAGACGTAGCATTATTTTGAGTAATTGGTTTGCGAACTTCGGCCATCTACGCAGCAAGTAGGCAATCGTCTGTTTCTTAGAAATGAAACCGGCTTCGGAACTAGCCAAGCTAATCCATTTATGAAATTCCGAGTATTTCTCCCTTCCCAGATAGTGGAATGCAGCAACATTGTACAACCAGGAACGCTTCCAACGAAACGATCCCTCCAAACCCGGGAAGTCGGCTTCCATCAGGTTGACAGCATGCACAAAATCGTTAGTGACTTTCAGAAAAGCATCATCATTGCCAAAGGTCGTTACATGCCAGGACTCCTCGCTCATTACTCGGTAAACCGACATTGGAGAATCAAGATAAAGCGCGCCGCCCCTCTTTGCGCCGTACATTTCTAAGAAAAAATCCCCAACCGGTGCTCGCGCGTGAAACCATTCCGGAAGAAGATCAAGAACCTCTCGTCGAATCATGTAAGACGCAGTAGGGGCAAAGGTGCCAGTACTACACTCTAATATATCCTTAATATGGAGTACTCGTCGCCCTGTGTATACCCAGCTTGGCGCATTGTCGAGAACTTGATTTCTAAGCTGATATGCACTGTGAAAGCAGATATCGAGATCAACCTCTGTTTCCATACTGTCATATTGCTGCTGAAGCTTGGCGTCATCAATCCAATAATCATCTCCTTCGCAAAGTGCTAAATACCGGCCAATTGCGTAACCAGCCGCATAGATCATCGGCTTGAAGCCACCTTTAGAGTACTGATTGACTTCTTGAAAAATCGGCTTAATAACTAACGGGTACCTCTCGACATACTGCTCAACTATTGAACGCGTACTATCCGTGGAAGCATCGTCATGGATAACTATTTCAAATGGAAAATCTGTTTTTTGGGACAAAAAACCGTCCAGTGCATTGCGAATATATTTTTCATGGTTGTACGTAGTACAGACAACGCTAACCGGCAAACTGGTTTTTGCGTCCAAGTGTTCTAGTATCTGCTCCTGAGTTCGTATTGGCACGTAAACCTCAAATTAATTTATCGGATTCAATAACCAGAAGATCTATCACGAACGAAACGATAGGCTTCTTTGAATGCCGAAACCCCGAAAAGAAAATTTGTTGCGAGATAAAATGAAGCACCTATTACAATTAGAACTCCTAGCTCTCCAAATCCTCCCACCTCCAAACTTCGATCGCACAGTATCACGACCACCCCCATCAAAATACTTAGTAGTAGGCTGGATAAACAATCCCTGACCTGCTCGAAAATCCCGTAATCCAGCATTCTTTCGGAATAGTGACCATTAATTGCAAGCGCTAAAAAACTGTGTATCACTCGGCTCCAAGCGATCCCCATAATTCCAAAAAAGCTCCCCACCACAAGAAATACCACGCCCGTCGATTTTTTGATAATCGCCAACCTAAAGTCTAGTTTGGAATGACCCTGCGCCAGTAACACGTTGACGTTTATGACATGCAATGGCCAGAGCAGACCAATAAAACATAGCACTTGTAAAATTGGTACGGCTGAAAGCCAACGAGCACCAAAAACTAATTCGATTATGGGATTTGCAAGAACAGCCAAACCAACCATGGTCGGCGCGCAGATTAGCATTATGGAACGTACTGCCAGTCGAACCCAGCGCTTCAGACGAAGCTTGTCCTGGCTGACGGAAGAAAACAATGGAAACGATACCCGAGAAAGAACTCCAGTCATTATTTTTGCGGGGAAAAGCTGAGTATTGTCTGCCTGCCGGTAAATTCCAAGTTCATATGTGCCATATGCTTTTCCTATTAGAAGTGTATAGCCCTTTTGATAAATCTCATCCAGCATACTCGATGCAAACACCCAGCCACCGAAAGAAAACATCCGCACAAATGATTCGCCGCTGAAACGATAAACGGGGCGCCATGAACTGAAGTACCAGAGTAGCGAAGTACTCACGAAAGTGCTCGCTACAGCTTGCCACGCCAGTGCCCACACGCCAAAATCATTGAACGCTAGATAAATACCGAGGGCACCTGAGCTTACTGTAGCAACAGCGCCTACTCGCATGGGTATCCTAAACTCGAGCCGCTTAGTCAGTAACGTACTGTGTATTGTCCCCAGGGAACTGATAACTACATTGACGGCCATCAGCTTGGTCAGGGGCGACAGAACTTCGAGATGAAAGTATTCAGCTATAGATGGAGCTGCGGCCCACAGAACCAGCGCCATAAGTAAAGCCATACTCAAGTTAAACCAGAAAATTGTCGATTCATCAAGCATTGAGGCGTGCTGCATTTGTATCAGCGTTACCGCAAAGCCAGCATTGACAAAACTGTTTGCAATACCAAGGAAGAGCGCTAGTAGCGCAATAGTCCCAAAGTCTTCAGGCAGAAGTAGACGGGCCAGAGCGACGGTGATGCAAAAGCCGATACCCTCACGAAAAACTGTGTCTACACTGCTCCAAACAGCTGCAGACCGAGCTTTTCTGCTTAGATTATCGCCATAATTACCCATACGCGAACATCGCCAATCGCATTCTGTGGCTAACGATAGCCAATGGCGTCGGCTGATGGCGCCTCAAGATATCTAAACCAGGCATAGAATGGTCCAGCACATCCGCCGCCTTACCCATTCCTTCATTTTAGCGGCCTGCCATCTCTGCACTCATCCGCTCGCAGCGGGCTAGGCATGAGATTTCAGAATAAACAAGGGGCGATTCAGGAACTCTCCCAATGCATCATCTCGACGCATATTTTCCTCATTGGGCGAGCAATAGCTGACAACCTCGCCGACCTTTTCCGGGATGCCTATATTCAGAATATCCCAAGCACCATCTACAGCATCGCTTACGAAATCAATCAACTCACATTTCGTGCCATTGGGAAATAATAGATAGTTGGTGTCACCTTTCCAACAGAACCCGATTTGAAGGGCAAGGTAACCAACTTTATCCGCCATACTATTTAACTGTTCCGCCATCAATTTTTTAGCAGCCTTCAGTCCCAAATATTTGTCACCATAGTCGTCTCCTACATGGTGTAGTACGTTGAGCAACAGGCCAAGATGCACTCTTTCATGTTGCTCTCCGTCAAAGCCGTAATACCTGTTTTGCACTACCACTCTGTCAGCCACGTCCAACAACTGAGTCGCAAGAGTCACAAAATCGCTATGTGCGGTATTACCTTCAAAATATAATGCTCGGGTCGCGCCCGCTTCCAATGCCTCAAAAGTGAAATAGCCGGAGTTACCTCCGATGTCCAGCACCGTTTTACCGTGAACGGGGACCGTAGCCAAAATATATTCAAAACGCTCACGCTCCCAGCGGGAACACGTATTGAAACTCGCACCACCGGTCATCTCCTGTAACTTCGGGGAAAGTACCTGGTAGTTTGAATGTTTGCTCATCTTTGCGTAAAGCTGGGTCAACTGCTCAATCGAACTCATTTTAGCTCCATCGTGAACACATCAAGGCTGTCGCTTCTTTTATATACATCGTGACTCATCCATATATCGAAGTCGGCATAGAAGCTTTCCGGAGTGCAATTCATAAATGATAACTCGCCACTATTTTTAAGTGTTTCAAAAATACCGCCAAACCAAAGGTACGTCGCCTCCCCCTTAACGAATTCATGTGCCTGTGGCTTACAGAGTCCGTAATCCTGTAGTAAGTAGGCAAAGAAATTCACACCAGCATCCACAAACAATTGCGAAGGACCCCAGAATCTTGGGTTGGCCTCGATCATATACTGTCCGCATGCATTCTCTCGAAGCTCGACCATAACCAGGCCGCTAAAGCCTAACTCGATAAATAGGGCTTCATATTCGCTGCTGATTGGCTGCTCATGGTAGCGCGCACTGCGCGCTGCTACTATCGACTTACCTTCCGGCTGTTGCACCAAGTTCTCTTGTGAGTAACTGTACACGTGACCATTTTTACCAAAGTAATAGAGCAAGTAGATACTGCGGCCTTCAACGTATTCCTGAAAATAGAAATCTCCTGATTCATGCTCCGCAGCAAAGGCACGCCTTTGTGCTTCACTAAATACAAGAACTGGAGAGTGTGTCTTACCATTTTTACCAGTGTACTCCTTGGGTTTCGCCACAAAGGGCAAGAGTGCCCGCTCCAATACAGAGTATTCCGCTGGTACCAATAAGCCTCCCGCCCGGCATAGTGCCGTAAAAGCGGCCTTATCTGAGATGCTCTCATAGCAGGTTTTATCCGCCAGAGGCACTAATGCATGCATAGCCGCCAAACTTTCACGCTGTTGAAGGAGAAAGCGATTCAGGGCTTCCGTGGACGGAGCGATTAGCACGCGACGACCCCCAAATTTAGATCGAGCCAAACCCAAACAATCTTCCAGTAATTTAAGGTCGAGAGAAGCAGACGTTCTGGTATAGATAACGCGATCGCGATAATGCGTATGGAAAATTTGGTCTTGATCATTTCGCGCAATGACAGCGTACTCAACTGAATATTCCTCCAGAGTACGCATAAAAGATAGAAGCGCGCGATTATTGTATCCCGAGAACAGAAGGACGCAGGCTGGCGCTTCGGCGATATCTATTGAATTTACAGGTGCCACTTAAGAGCGATCTACTATGCAATCAATCACGCGTTCCTGATCTGATTCTGTTAGAGACGGATAAATCGGTAGGCAAATGACTTCACTCGCTCGTCTAACTCCATTTTTCAGCTGAGCTCGACCAGCAGAAGGCAGCCCACGATACATTGGCATTTCGCTAATTAGAGGGTAGAAGTAGCGTCGGCCATGAACCCCCACGTCTTTCATTTTTTCGTACAGGGCATCACGGCTAAGGGGATAATCCTCATCTATGAATATCGGGAAGTACGACGAATTACTAATTGTGTCCACGGATTCGGACAATATCGATATACCAGAGACTCCCTCCAAAGATGCACGGTATCTCTCCATGATTCGTCTTCTACAATCCAGAGCGTGATCAACATGCTTCAGTTGCAGTAAACCAAATGCGGCGCTAACCTCATTCATCTTTCCATTGATGCCCGGTGCCATAATGGTAACTTCATTAGCAAATCCAAAATTCTTCAAATAGTCGATTCGTTGCTTCGTTTTGGCATCCGGGCAAACAATCGCACCTCCCTCGAAGGTATTGAAGACTTTCGTAGCGTGAAAGCTCAATACAGAAAGATCCCCATGTCGTAAAAGGCTCTCACCTTTGTACGTCACTCCGAACGCGTGGGCCGCGTCGTAGATCACTTTTAAACCATATGTATCAGCAATTTCCTGAATGCGCTCAACATGACACGGCGTCCCATAACAATGAACGGGTAAAATTGCTGTAGTTTGCGGTGTAATTGCTTCCTCGATACGAGCAGGATCTAGGTTACAAGTGCTGGGATCAATGTCGACGAATACCGGTTTAATGTTGTTCCACAAAAGAGAATGCGATGTCGCAACAAATGAATAGGGTGTAGTAATCACTTCTCCCGTAATGCGCAGTGCCTGCAGTGCGGTTACTAGCGCAATCGTGCCGTTAGTGAATAACGCAAGATGCTCAACACCCAAATGCTCGCAAAGTGCTTGCTCAAGCTGTTGGTGAAACGGGCCTTTGTTCGTAAGAATTTTACTCTCCCATATTTGTTCCAAATAGGGGATAAACTCCTCTAGTGGAGGGAGATCAGGTTGCGTAACGTATATGGGTTTGTTGCTCATGGGCTTCCTTGGAGAATGATTTGATGCCGATTTTGCTTAGAATTAATTTCAAAACAGTTCATAACAAGTATACGGTTTGATTCAGTCGGCCTCTTGACGATCCTTGCATAATACAAATCAACATCAATCACACACGCCGCCTATTTGTTATACTCGCGCGATCCAAACTCAAGCACCAGAGATACCCATGTCGCCAAAAAAAAGCCCTACCGACTTTGCCAGCACCTTATTGGAGCTCGAAGCACTGGCCAGCCGCCTCGAAGACAACAATACACCGCTAGAGCAGTCACTGAAGGATTTCGAATCCGGCGTTCAGCTTATCCGGCAGGCGCAGAAAGCGCTACAGGAAGCAGAGCAAAAAGTGCAGATGTTACTGGAAAAAGACGGTGAGCCGGTGGCGGCACCACTGGCAGGTGACAGGGATGAGGACGAGGTAGACGCGTGAGCGCATTACTGTTGTCTTTTATGCAGTCTTCTTTAGAGCACTGCGAGGCCTCTTTGATGGCACTTGCAATACCAGACCGGGCTCAGTCCCACGAAATAGCGGCCACCCTGGATCACTTCCAGCCGGCCATCCACCATGCCTTGCAGGCCGGAGGCAAGCGGATTCGACCCCTGCTCGTTTACGCTGCGGGGTATGCGGTGTCTAATATCTATAAGCCAACTCAATCATTGGACAACGCTGGCTGCGCCCTGGAACTACTTCACACCTACTCGCTCATCCACGACGACCTGCCCGCCATGGACAACGATGATCTGCGCCGTGGCCAGCCCAGCCTGCACAAGGCCTACGACGAGGGTACTGCGATATTGGTAGGCGATGGCCTGCAGGCAAGAGCGTTTGAGTTGCTGGCAGACGCTCCAGGGCTCAGCGCCGAGCAGCGCATCCGCATGGTCAAGGTTCTCGCTGCAGCTGCCGGTTCCAACGGCATGGTCGGGGGCCAGTTTATCGACATTCAGGCGACCAATTCGGACATGACGCTGGAGCAACTCCAGGCCATGCACTCCCTGAAAACCGGCGCGCTGATCCGTGCGTCACTGGCGCTTGGCGGCATTGCCGCAGGTGCCAGTGAACAGCAACTGTGTGCGCTGGACGCATACGGCAGCCACATAGGGCTGGCCTTTCAGGTCGTGGACGACATCCTCGATGTCGAGGGCGATACGGCAACGCTGGGCAAAACCCTGGGCAAGGACAGCGAGGCCAACAAACCGACCTATGTGAAACTGCTGGGGCTCGCGGGGGCGAAAGAGGAGGCTGAGCACTTGTTACACGCGGCACTCACAGCGCTGCATGATTTCGGGGAATCTGCGGACCACCTGCGGGAGCTGGCGCGGTATATCGTCGAGCGCGATCACTGATCGGATATTACTAATTCGCCGCGCGTACGCGACTAGGGACTAGGGACTAGGGACTAGGGACTAGGGACTAGGGACTAGGGACTAGGGACTAGGGACTAGGGACTAGGGACTAGGGACTAGGGGAGATGATGCCTATTTCCCGCCGCAATAGCGGCTTGCTAAGTCCGAAAGACTCCTCACTAACTTCCCAACTCAAACATATGGCCGAGCTTTCCCGCCTTGGTTCGCAGGTACTTCTCATTATGCGGATTGCTGCCGGTGTGCAAAGCGATGCGCTCAACCACCGCAACCCCATGCTCTTCCAACGCCACTACTTTGCGCGGATTATTCGTCATCAAGCGCACCGATGTGAGACCGAGGTACGCAATCATGGGCTGCAGCATGCTGTAGTCGCGCATATCCGCGCCGAAGCCCAGTTGCTCGTTGGCTTCTACTGTGTCGGCACCCGCGTCTTGCAGTTTGTAAGCTTTGATTTTGTTCAGCAGGCCGATACCACGCCCTTCCTGACGCAGATAGAACAGCGCGCCCCTGCCCTCCTTTGCGATAGCCTCAAGTGCTGCATGCAGCTGGTTTCCACAGTCACAGCGCAGACTGAACAAAGCGTCGCCCGTCAGGCATTCAGAGTGGACACGGGCTAACACTGACTGTCCATCAGTAAGATCACCCATGGTTAGCACGACATGTTCCTTGTTGAATTCGGTATCCTCGAAGCCGTGGATATCAAAATCACCCCATGTGGTGGGTAGACGAGAAGATTCAATGAAGCTGACAGCCACGCGGTACTTCCATAATAAAAGCGCACTATTCTACCAGCAATCCGTGGGCAGGGGCGAGGAAAGGCTATTGGCTGCGGGACAGCGAAAGAATGCCGTTGTGCTCCTGCAATTTAACGTGCTTCAGGTAACTCATGCCCAATAAAATGGTGCCCGGAAAAACGCCTTCAACGACCAGTGCCGGCACATTATTCACTTCAATGCCGCCGACCACCACAGATTGCAGGGTAATGGCGTGTGCAGAAGTCACTCCACTGGCCGTTTCCACTGTCGTTAGCTCGCCGCTACTGTACTCAATGTTCATGGCCGTGGCCTGTTTGCCGCTGATAGCAACGATGTTGGCCCCTGTATCGACCAGCACCAGTGCGCTGCGGCCATTGATGGTAGCGTTGGTCTCGTATTTCAGCATGGCATCACGCGCGATGGTGACCACTAGCTCGCGGGGCTCCCGATAAGTGGTACCAACACGCTCAGACAGCCCCAGCGTCTGAGACTGCCCATTAATTTGCACTATTGCAGCGGTCGGCTCTGCTGCGATCAGCGTCACGCCAGCAACCGTCTGGCCCACGCTCAGGGTTTCGCGCTGCCCGTTAATTTTCAGCACCGCGGTTTTACCCAATAGCGCTTCCACCTCGACAGAGACTTCCACGGCACTGGGCTGGGGCTGGGCCAGGGTCTGGATATGGACTGTCGCCAGCAATATGCTGATGCATACCACACGCACTGCTTGCTGTATCGACATATCCCGCCCCCAGCCCCTTTAAACCAACCGCAACACGATGTGCAACGTTAAACAGGCCATTACACCGGCCAATACATCATCGATCATAATGCCAAATCCGCCGCCGACCCGTCGGTCGAGGACGCTGATAGGCCACGGTTTGACTATATCGTACAGCCTGAATACGACAAAGCCCGCAAGCACCCAAACCCAGTCCGTTGGCAGTGCCCACATGGTAATCCAGAATCCGACAAACTCATCCCAGACGATGCCAGGATGATCATGAACGTCCAGTTGCCGACTGGCTGCACCGCAGATCCACACACCCAATACCGCTGCCACCAGCACCACCGCGGTGTATTGCAGCAGGCCCCACTGCGCAATCAGCAGATACAGAGGAATCGCCAGCAACGTACCGGCGGTACCGGGCGCCTTAGGGGACAGGCCGCTGCCAAATCCAAACGCCAGAAACTGCACTGGATGCTTGCGAAAGTCAGGGGCAGGATGAGGTTTGGCGGGGTTCGCCGCGGATAAAGACATCAGATTTACCAGGTTGATTCCTCGCAACCGAGGACGCCTACTGAACTCACTAATCGCTAAAATGCTGGTATCCGGTTGGCATGTCAATCTTCAGACCACAGTCTACGCCCGCGCCGGCCTCAACATGCCCTATTCGGGTGGTGCCGGCGGGCGCAGCCTCTTTGGCCGGGAGGCAGAAACACAACTCATAGTCATCGCCGCCGGTCAGCGCCCAACGCACAATAGTCTCGGGGTTGTCGTGGGAGCGCAGCGCCGCTGACAGGGGCAAGCAATTGGGTTCAAGACGGATCTTCACGCCACTGGCTGCCGCGATATGGGCGGCGTCCGCCAGCAGGCCATCGGAAATGTCGATGGCGGCGGTGGCGTAATCCAAAAGTGCCATGCCCAATTCAAGGCGGGCCTGCGGACGGTTGAAGCGCTGCAGCAAAAACTCCGCGTTGTCCGGGCTGGGCTGCCACTCACTGTGCAAAAACGCCAGTGCGCCCGCTGCATCACCCAGCGTACCCGACACGTAAACCGCATCACCCACTTGCGCACCGCCGCGCAATAGCGCCTTATCCAAGGGCAACGCACCCAGCACCTGCACCGAAATGGCCAACGGACCGCGAGTCATATCGCCGCCAACCAATGGCAGCTGGTAGGCCGATACCGCGGCCGCCAGACCCTCGCTGAAGGCATGCAGCCATAGCTCATCAGGCGCAGGCAATGTTAGGGCAACGGTCATACCCAGCGGTCGCGCACCCATCGCCGCCAGATCGCTGGCCGCCACGGACACTGCGCGAAATCCAATATCCTCGGGAAAACTGTCCTTGGGAAAGTGCACACCTTCGACCATTGTGTCGACCGAAGTTGCCAGGCGCTCACCCGCGCCCAAACGCAAAATGGCGCAATCATCGCCCACCGAGAGGTCCACGGCATCGCCGCGACCGAGGTGAGAGAAATAGCGATAAATTAGCGAAAATTCAGTGCCGGGCATCAGGATGCCGCGTCTATCTCGACCTTGCGCAGTTGCCGCGCGGCTTTGTCGAGCACACCGTTGACATACTTGTGGCTGTCAGTGGCGCCGAATTTCTTGGCCAGTGCCACCTCTTCATTGATGACGACTTTATAGGGCACATCAATGCGCTGCATCAGTTCGTACATACCCATGCGCAGCAGCGTGCGCTCAATGGGGCCCAGATCGCCCAGCTTGCGATCCAGCAGGGGTTCCATGGCGCCATCGAGCTCATCGACACAGGCCGGGATGCCGTGCAGCAGTGCTTGAAAATACTCCAGATCAACGTGGGTGAAATCGTAGTCGGCACGAAATTCTGCCTCAATATCGCTCACTGACGCCCCCGCCATATGCCATTGGTATAACGCTTGCATGCCGTAATGTCGGGCTTTGCGACGCTCGGCGGCGAGCGTGTTGTGCACTGGTTTATTCATTCAGCTGAGCTTACCGAGCAGGTTGACCATCTCTAGCGCAGACATTGCAGCCTCTGCGCCTTTATTTCCAGCTTTGGTGCCGGCACGTTCCACCGCCTGCTCAATAGAGTCCACCGTCAGCACGCCGAACGAGACAGGCACGCCGTATTCCATGCTCACCATGGCGATGCCCTTGGTGCATTCGCCGGCCACATACTCAAAATGCGGTGTGCCGCCACGAATCACAGCGCCGAGTGCGATGATGGCATCGACATTCCCTTTGGCCGCGATCTTCTTACACACCAGCGGTATCTCGAAGGCGCCCGGTGCCCGCACTATAGTGATCTGCTTGTCGCTCACGCCATGGCGGCGCAAGGCGTCGATAGCGCCCTCCAGCAGGTGCTCTACAACGAAGCTGTTCCAGCGGCCCACGACAATACTGTAGTTGCCCTTGCCGCCAATGAATGTACCTTCGATGGTTTTGATGTCGGTCATGTTCTCGTCCTTCCTTTGCTGCCTTTGTGTTATTTCCAGGCTGTTATCGCCCACAATCGACAAAATCCAGCACTTCCAGATCAAAACCGGAAATGGCATTGTACTTTATAGGCGCGCCCATCAGGCGAATTTTTCCGACGCCCAAATCCTTGAGAATCTGTGAGCCAAGACCCACTGAATTATAGGTGTCGGGCGCGATGGCAATACCTGCACTCGGTTCACCCAGCGCCATATCGACACTTTCCAGCAATTGCTCAGGACGCTCCGCGCGCGCCAGCAGTACCACCACGCCACGCCCATTGGCTGCCACTGCCTGCAGGCACTTACCCAGGCTCCAGGTCGGTCGCTCGGAAAGCTTGCTGGTAACCAGATCGCGCATCACGGACTGCACGTGCACTCGCACCAGTGTGGGTTCATGAGCCACAATTTCCCCACACGACAGCGCCAAATGCACTTCGCCAGAGGTCTGGTCGCGATAGGCGGTGAGGTTGAATGCGCCGTATTCGGTATCAATCTCACCCTCTCGAATACGGTGAATGGTGCGCTCATTAACCATGCGGAAGTGAATCAGGTCGGCGATAGAGCCGATTTTCAAGCCGTGCATCGCGGCAAACTCGCGCAGTGCCGGGCCATCGGCTACAGAGCCCTGCGGTGTAAGGATATCCGTAATCACTGCCGCCGGCAGCAAACCGGCCAGCCGAGCATAGTCGGATGCCGCCTCTGTGTGGCCGGCGCGCATCAATACACCGCCAGCCCGCGCGGTCAGTGGAAAGATATGTCCGGGCTGCACGATATCACTCGGCTGCGCATGAGGTGCTGCCGCCGCCTGCACTGTGCGAGCGCGATCCACAGCGGAAATACCCGTATCAATACCGGCAGCGGCCTCAATCGAGAGCGTGAAATTGGCTTTCTCACCCTGCGCGTCCTCTACCATCGGCGGCAGGTCCAACTGTCGGCAGCGCTCCTCAGTTAAAGCCAGACAGATCAATCCGCGCGCTTGGCGCGCCATAAACGTCACGTGCTTGGCGTCACAGTGCTCTGCAGCCACTACCACCACGCCTTCATTGTTGTTGTCCGCGTCGTCGTCGATCAGCACCACCATACGACCCTGCCGGATCTCGCTGATCAGTTCATCGACACTGTTTAGTTCCATCGTCATAATTTCCCCGGGCCGTCGGCCGCGCCACCCAGATACCCGTGTTCGGCCAGCTTGTCGAGCGACAGGCCACCTGCGGTCCACGCTGCAGCAGCATCGCCCTGCATGAGTCGCTCCAGATAGCGCGCGATCACATCCACTTCAAGATTAACGCATGTACCACTTTGATACTGCGCAAAAACGGTTTCCGCCATAGTCTGCGGAATGATATTCAGGTCAAACTGCGCACCGTCCACGGCATTGACGGTGAGGCTGGTGCCATCGACACAAATACTGCCCTTGTGGGCGATGTACTTGGCGAGTTGATCCGGCGCTCGCAGCACCACACGAATAGAGCGCGCGTCCTCAGTGAGGCTTATGACTTCGCCAACACCATCCACGTGGCCACTGACGATATGCCCACCGAGCCGACTCTGCGGCGTGAGCGACTTCTCCAGGTTGACAGCCGATCCAGTTTTCAAATCACCCAGCGTGGTAAAATTGAGCGTTTCCACTGAGACATCTGCCCAGTAGCCATCGCCCGGCAGCTCGATCACCGTCAGGCACACACCGCTGGTGCAAATGCTGTCGCCGATGGCGACGTCACCCAGTGGCAGTTTGCCAGTGTGGATGCGCAAGCGCATATCGCCGCCGCACTCCTGCATAGCGGCAACGGTGCCGACGGCCTGGATAATTCCTGTGAACATACTGTTGTCTCGTTGGCTACGGTGTTTGCCTGATGGGTTATACATCCCTGCAGGGGATGGCGGTAAAGCGCCAGTCCGTCCCCACCTTACGCACGTCCCCCAGCATGAGTTCAACTTTCTCTGCCATGTGGTCAAGCGGCAGTTCCAGCAGCGGGCGCGCTCGATCACCTAGCAAACTAGGCGCCATATAGATGATTAGCTCATCTAACAGGCCCGCCTGCAGCAGGGCGCCAGTCACGCGGGGGCCCGATTCTACCAGAATTTCATTGCATTGCTGTTGCGCGAGGTGAACCATTAATGCATTGAGATCGAGCCCGCTGTCGGCCCGGCGCAGCGCCAGGGTTAGCGTCGCAGCCGAGCGAATGGACTCCGGCACGGTCACTGCCTGGTCATGGCACAGCAGCGTGGCCGCAGCGCCATCCAGTACTTTTGCAGTGACTGGCGTACGCAGGTTTGAATCCAGCACCACCCGCAACGGCTGGCGGGTACCAGCCAATTCCAGAGCCTCAAAGGGCAAACCCAATTCAGTCGTCCGCACAGTCAACTTGCAGTCATCCGCCAGTACCGTTCCGACCCCGGTAATAATGGCGCAGCTCATGGCCCGCAAGCGCTGCACATCGCTGCGCGCCGCCGGCCCGGTAATCCACTGGCTCTCGCCCGACGCCATGGCTGTGCGGCCGTCCATCGACATCGCCATTTTTGCCCGCACCCGACCCCGACCTCGTGTCATGCGCGCGATATATCCAGGGATCAGGCAGCGCGCTTCGTCTTCAAGCAGACCGCACTCAACGGCAAGACCGGCGGCACGCAACTTCTCAAGCCCCTGACCCGCCACCAACGGATTGGGGTCAGACAGCGCAACCACGACCCGAGCCAGCCCCGCTTGCACCAGTGCATCCGCACAGGGCCCGGTTTTACCCTGATGGCTGCACGGCTCCAGCGTTATGTAGGCAGTGGCGCCCATCGCATCACCGGCAGCGCGCAGCGCCTCGATCTCCGCATGGTTACCACCGGCCGGGCAGGTAAAGCCCTCTCCAATAACGTGTCCGTCGCGCACCAGCACGCACCCTACATGGGGGTTGGGCATGGTGGAATATTGACCGCGCCGCGCCAACTGCAGAGCGCGAGCCATCATGCGAGTATCTAACTGGGAATCCATACGCGTTACAAAACCGGCTCAGTCAGCCGCAGGTTCGGCTTCGAGCCGTTCAATTTCATTGCGAAATTCAGCGATATCCTGAAAACTGCGGTAGACGGACGCAAAACGCACATACGCCACCTGATCGAGTTTCTTCAATGCTTTCATTACCAACTCTCCAACCACCAGCGACTGCACCTCGCGCTCGCCAGTGGCGCGCAATGCGTGCTTGATATGAATGATGTCTGCTTCGATGTTCTCGACCGACACGGGACGTTTTTCCAACGCCCGCAGCAGGCCGGCACGCAGTTTCTCTTCATCGAAGGGTTCGCGGTTGCCGTTCTGTTTGATCACACGCGGCATGACCAGTTCTGCAATCTCGTAGGTGGTGAAGCGCTCGGCGCAGCTGAGGCATTCTCGGCGGCGGCGCACCTGATCGCCCTCAGCAACCAACCTGGAGTCGATGACCTTGGTGTCCTCGGCGGCGCAAAACGGGCAGTGCATGGGCGTTTCTCAGGAATCTAAGTGGCTGAACATTAACATATTTTTGGTGGTTCGGGCTTTACTCATTTGGGGTACGGGATGGGCCGTTTAGTGTTTTGAAGCCGATCAGGAGGGTGCAGACTGTGCACTGTGAACGGCCGCGGACATCTCCGTCGTTTCGGGCTGTTGCGCAACTCTGCTAAAACGTGAATTAGGTTCGGTGCTTTGAAGCCGGTCAGGCGGCTGCAGACTGTCCTCCAAAATAGCAGGCCTCGCTATCCGAGACTCCGAATACAAGGAGGTCGATGCCCGTTGGGTTGCCCGAAAATATCAGGCCACGCTTAGCGCATTTCCCTCGTTCGGGATCTTTCTGCGAGGACTGTCCGAGTCCAGAAAATTGCGCAGCAATTTTTGTCGAGTTCCGCAGCAGCCGAACGAGGGGAATGCGCTGTGGTCTTTTCGGGCACACCAACAGGCATCGACCGGGTTTCGAAGCGAAAAACCGAAATAGCTACAGGGTCAACCGTAAACAGGAAACCGCTTACAAATCTCCAGCACTTTGACCTTCACAGCAGCGATCACTGCCTCAGAGGTGCCATTCTCAAGCGATTCCAACACCTCACACATCCAGCCCGTCAGCTCAACGGTTTCCGCCTCACCAAAGCCGCGAGTCGTGATTGCCGGCGTGCCCACACGCAGTCCGGACGTGATAAAGGGCGAGCGCGGGTCATTCGGCACAGCGTTCTTATTGACCGTGATATTCGCCGCGCCCAAAGCCGCATCGGCATCCTTTCCCGTATAGGGCTTGCCGATAAGGTCTACCAGCATCAGGTGATTCTCAGTGCCACCCGAGACAATCTTGATACCGCGCTCGATAAATGTCGCGGCCATGGCCTTGGCATTTCTCACCACTTGCTTCTGGTACTCGACGAATTCAGGGCTCTGCGCTTCCTTAAAACTGATTGCCTTGGCAGCGATCACATGCATCAGTGGGCCGCCCTGGCCGCCGGGAAACACCGCTGAGTTGAATTTCTTTTCCAGCGCTTCGTTAGCTTTGGCGAGAATGATGCCACCACGCGGACCGCGCAGAGTCTTGTGGGTGGTGGAGGTGACAACATCCGCGTAGGGCACAGGGTTGGGATAGATACCGGCGGCAACCAGGCCCGCCACGTGGGCCATGTCTACCAGCAGATAGGCACCGACCTTGTCGGCGATCTCACGGAATCTGGCCCAGTCCATAATTTGCGAGTAGGCAGAAAAACCCGCAACGATCATCTTCGGCTTGTGCTCCAGCGCCAATGCTTCAACCTGGTTGTAATCAACCTCGCCAGTGTTAGCGTTCAGGCCGTACTGGACGGCGTTGTAGAGTTTGCCAGAGAAATTGGGCTTAGCGCCGTGGGTCAGGTGCCCGCCGTCGGCGAGGCTCATACCCAATATGGTATCGCCGGCGTTACACAGCGCAAGGTACACGGCTGAATTGGCCTGTGAACCTGAATGTGGCTGGACGTTGGCGTAGTCGGCACCGAACAGGGCCTTGACGCGTTCGATGGCAAGTTCCTCGACTTTGTCGACGTACTCACAACCACCATAATAACGCTTACCGGGGTATCCTTCGGCATACTTGTTGGTGAGTGCGGTGCCCTGAGCCTGCATCACGCGCGGGCTGGTGTAGTTTTCCGACGCTATCAGCTCGATGTGCTCTTCTTGGCGACATTGCTCTTCACCAATCGCGGCAAAGACTTCGTCGTCGAAACCCTCTATGGTCATGTTGTTGTCAAACATGTTGGCCCCCTAATCAATGATGGGGAAAGCGCAGGCACACCCCTCGAAACGCGGCGCATTCTACCCTAAAACGGTCGGCACAAAGAAGCATACTGGCGAATTGTGTGCTCTTTATCTTCGCGGCAATTTGGCGCAGGCGACAATGTGACCCAGCCGGCAGTGAACGCGCAAGGATTACGCAGGGATTAACAGGAGCGCGCTGCCATCGGCAGAGCATTGCAGCACCTCCGAGCTTGTCAAGCCACGCGACATTTAGTTAGCATGGCGTAATTAGTCAGTATGATGCAATACTACAACACAACGTGGGTTCGAAGTTTTATTTTAGGGCCCGAGCTCTAATGTGCAACTACAGTTCTGTATCTGACTTAGCGACACCAAGGCCAGCGACGCTGGCTTAGCCTGCACAAAACAATACAAAGTGTGATGTCCATGCAAGGGAATCTAAAATTGCCCATAATAGTAAAGCGCTGCGCAGCAGTGCTGCTGTTAGTGCTAATGAGTGCTTATGCCGGCGCCAGCGATGGTTTTATCAACCCGGCAGGACCTGTTGCAGCAGCGCTGCGCGATCACCTGATCTTTATCGTACTGGTCATGATGATTGTTATCGTGCCGCTGTTTATCGCATTGCCCTGGACACTTTGGCATTACCGCATCGGTAACAAAAAGGCAGACTACCAACCCAACTGGGAGTTTTCCTGGCCGCTGGAGCTGTTAATTTGGGGCTTGCCAGTGATCATCGTCGGCGTCCTCGGCTGGAAGCTGTGGGAGCAGACCTTTGAACTTGACCCCTACAAGCCACTGGCCGCCACCGAACCACTGTTGGAAGTGCAGGCGGTATCGCTGGACTGGAAATGGGTGTTTATTTATCCAGAGCAGGGGATCGTTTCGGTTAATGAGCTGATGATTGTGACAGGGCGGCCGGTGCGCTTTCGCCTCACCAGCGGCACTGTTATGCAATCTTTTATGATTCCCCGTCTGGGTGGCCAGATCTACACCATGGCCGGCATGGTCACACAGCTTAATTTGATGGCCTCTGAACCGGGCGAATTTCGGGGACTGAATACGCAATATAACGGCATGGGCTTTGCCAACCAAAAGTTTCTGGCGCGCGCCGTGAGCCAGGACGAGTTCGATGCATGGGCAGCGAGCCTGCGTCAATCGAAACCTCCTCTGGATCAAACTGCCTGGGCGCAACTGACCAAGCCATCCGTACTGCCGGCCCCACAGTTTTTTGGCAGCGTAGCAGACCATTTCTTCGCCGGGGTTGTGGCGGGTTTCACCGGTGGTGGCCACCACCACCTAATAAAGGACGGATCTGAGTTGTGAGTGCAGAATCAAGTTTTTCACTGCTGGGCAACCTGGGGGCACAGGACATCTCCTTTGTGCATGCCTACGAAAACCCGGTAATGAGCGAGTTTATTGCCGCTTCCGCTGGTGGGTTTATGGTGGTGGGCGCAGTCATTGTGATCGCTCTGCTCTCCTATTATCGCGGGTGGCGCTCGCTGTGGTTTGACTGGCTGACCAGTGTGGACCATAAAAAAGTCGGCATCATGTATATCGTGGTGGCGTTCGTGATGCTGGCAAGGGCGATTATCGAAGCGGTTTTGATGCGTTACCACCAGTCCATCGCGGTAAACGATCCCGGTATATTATCACCCGACCACTTCGGGCAACTGTTCAGCACCCACGGCAGCATCATGATTTTCTTTGTGGCGATGCCCTTCGTGTCCGGCATGATGAACTACATCATGCCGCAACAGATCGGTGCGCGGGACGTAAGCTTCCCACTGCTGAATGCCATCAGCCTGTGGCTAACGGCGGCAGGTGCCGCGCTGGTGATGATCTCGTTAGTAGTAGGCCAGTTCTCCACCGGTGGCTGGACGGCCTACCCGCCCTATACCAGCATCGAGTTCAGTCCGGGTGAAGGCGTGGATTACTGGATATGGTCTATCAGCTTGACTTCGATCGGCAGCACGCTGACGGGGCTAAATTTTGCCACGACGATTTACAAAAACCGTGCGCCGGGCATGACGCTGTTTCGCATGCCGCTGTTTTGCTGGACCACTTTGTGCACCAGTATTCTGATGATCTTTGCGATGGCACCTCTAACGATAGCAACGCTGATGCTGGCCCTGGATCGCTACGCCGGATTTCATTTCTTCACCAATGATTCCGGCGGCAATATGATGAACTACGCCAACCTCTTCTGGCTGTTCGGCCATCCCGAGGTCTATATCCTGATCCTTCCGGCCTTCGGTGTTTTTTCTGAGGTGATCTCCACGTTTTCTGGCAAAGTGATTTACGGCTACAAATCCCTCGTGTTCGCCACCATGTCTATCGCAGTGTTATCGTTTACGGTCTGGCTGCATCACTTCTTCACTATGGGGCAGGGGGCCAACGTCAATGCCGTGTTCGGCATTGCGACCATGCTGATCGGCGTACCCACCGGCGTGAAAGTCTATGACTGGCTGCTGACAATGGTGCGCGGGCGGATACGATTATCGACCGCCATGTTGTTCTCCATAATGTTTCTGGTGACGTTTGTACTCGGCGGACTGACTGGTGTGATCCTGGCCAATCCGCCGGTCGACTTTGCCGTACACAACTCGCTGTTCCTGGTCGCGCATTTTCATAATATGGTCATTCCGGGTGTGCTCTTTGGGATGATCGCAGGCTATCAGTTCTGGTTTCCCAAGGCCTTTGGCTTTCGTCTGTCCGAGCGCTGGGGCAAGGCCTCCTTCTGGTGCTGGTCGATCGGCTTCTATCTTACGTTTATGCCGCTCTATGCACTGGGCCTGATGGGCGCCATGCGCCGCACCGTAGAATGGTTTCGACCGGAGTACCTGGGCTGGCTGCAGGTCTCGTTTGCCGGTGCCATGCTGCTGTTGTCTGGCTTCCTGTTGCTGGCAGTACAACTGATTGTGAGCGTGCGCCAGCGCGAGCAGCGCCGCGTCCCGGCAGGTGACCCATGGGACGGGCGCTCGCTGGAGTGGTCCAATAGTGCACCGCCGCCGGAATACAACTTTGCGGTGATTCCCCAGGTTGAGGCGCGGGACGCTTTTAGCTGGATGAAAGAGCACAAAAAAGCCTATTTATCGCCGGATAATTACGAAGACATCACGGTGCCGAAAAACAGCATGGTCGCCCCAGTGATTGGGGTCGCCGCGATTGTGTTTGGCTTCGCGCTGGTGTGGCATATCTGGTGGCTGGCTATCGTGTCTTTCACCGGCATATGGGGCACCGTTATTGCCCGCAGTTTTGTCACCGAGACCGAACGCGTGATCCCTGCCAGCGAGGTGCGTGCAGACCACGAAGCCTGGCTGGCGCGGGTGCGTGAGGCTCCTGTCACACCGCGCGAGCGTGAAGATACCAGCGACAATGTCGGCCGTGCCGAGGTGCTTGCATGAACACCTCGCCGCTAAGCCATCCGGGGCTCAACCTGGGCAGTGTCGACGAATACAGCCACGAAGAAGCTGAGCCGGTCATTTTTGGCTTCTGGATTTTCCTGATGGCCGACCTCGTGCTGTTTGCGCTGCTGTTTGCGACCTACGCCACGATGAGCGTGCAGGGCCAGGCGGACGGCCCTTCACCCGCCGACATTTTTGACCTGTCCAGCGCTTTTATCGGAACAATGCTGCTGCTGGCCAGCAGCATCACCTTTGGCATGGCCTCGCTGGCACTGAAATACCGCGCCGATGGCCCCCATCTGGTCCTGTGGTTAGTGCTTACGTTTATCTTGGGTGCGGGCTTTATTGGCATGGAACTGCGCGACTTTATGACGATGATAGCGCAGGGCGCGGTGCCCCAACTCAGTGGCTTCTTATCTTCGTTCTACCTGCTGGTGGCAACCCATGGCATCCATGTAACTGCAGGGCTGATATGGATGATTGTATTATTAATACAACTGCGCGTGATGGGCCGCACTACAACAGTTAAGCTGCGCATCATGCGTCTGGCGCTGTTCTGGCACATGCTGGACATCGTCTGGGTGTGCATTTTCAGCTTCGTATACCTCTACGGGGTGACGTTATGAACGGCGAACCAACAACGGGCGGCGCTGTTGAAACGTATGAAAAGGATTTTCGTTCGTACTGCATTGGCGGCGCACTGGCGCTTGTCCTAACCGCCATCGCATTTGCGCTGGTGGCCTTTGAGATACTCCCGGTCTTTGAGCGACTGGTAGCGATCGCACTGTTGGCAGTGGTCCAGATCGTGGTTCACTTTCGCTATTTTCTGCACATCAGCTGGCACTCCCACCGCGACGACCTGCAACTCGTCCTCTTCACCAGCCTGATCCTGTTCCTGATGGTGGGAGGGACGATCTGGATCCTGTTCAACCTACACAGTCGCATGATGTAGGCAACCCTCAAAAGGCCAGTTCGCGTTGGCCAGCTGTCAACGGCCCATCTTGGCACGGCGCTTGCGTGGACGACTCTGATATCCCTAAGAGTCAGCGCGAGACACGATGAACAAGAGTTGGAGTAAGTACCGGGCGGATAAGTTCTACGATGAGCTGATTGCCAGCTCCGGACGACCACGCGTTGCCGCAAAACGGGTTGTAAATCTGCTACAGACTCTGTCCGAGGACGAGATGGCCAGCCGCCGCGCCGCGGCAGAACTGGCAATCCGTGAAATGGGTGTGTCCTTCACGATCTACAGCGAAGGCAAAAACATAGACCGCGCGTGGCCTTTTGACATTATTCCGAGAGTCATTCCCGCCCGCGACTGGGCCCGTGTTAGCCTCGGACTGGCACAGCGCAGCCGAGCGCTGAATTGCTTCATCGACGATATTTACAACACACAGAAGATTCTGGCCGCCGGCATCGTACCCGCTGACGTTGTGCTCGACTCGCGAAACTTCAAGCCGCAGTGCGTGGGCATGTCGCCCCGCTTCGGTGCGTGGGCCCATATATGCGGCACTGATCTGGTGCGGGATCAGCGTGGCAAGTTCTATGTATTGGAAGACAATTTGCGCGTGCCCTCCGGCGTGTCCTACATGCTGGAGAACCGCGAAATCACCAAACGTGTGCTGCCCGAGCTGCTGGAGAACTACAGCATCCAGCCAGTGGACGACTACCCATCGAGATTGCACAGCATGCTGGCCTCCCTGTCGCCCCGGCCCGTGCGACGCCCTTGCATCGCAGTACTCACCCCCGGCATCTATAACGCCGCCTACTTCGAGCATGCCTTTCTGGCCCAACGCATGGGCGCGGAGTTAGTGGAGGGCAGCGACTTGTTTGTCGACGATGACGACTGTGTCTACATGCGCACGGTGGACGGCCCCATACGGGTCGATGTGGTGTATCGGCGTATCGACGACGATTTTCTCGATCCCGAAGCGTTCCGCGAAGATTCCGCGCTTGGCGTTCCCGGTATCATGCGCGCCTGGAAGGCAGGCCATGTCGCGATCGCCAATGCACCGGGAGCCGGCGTGGCCGACGACAAGGTCGTGTATGCCTTCGTACCTGATATGATTCGCTACTACCTGCAGGAAAAACCCCTGTTGGCCAGTGTCAAAACCTACCTGTGCATGAAAAAGAAGGACCGCGACTTCGTGCTGGCCAATCTCGACAAACTGGTGGTGAAGCCGGCCAATGAGTCGGGGGGCTATGGGCTGATGATTGGCTCCCATGCCAGCGCGGCAAAGCGTGGCGAATTCGCCCGGCTGATCGAACAGAATCCGCGCAATTACATCGCACAACCCATCCTGGCGCTATCGACCGCGCCCACCTATATCGATGATAGCGTGGAACCACGACATCTCGACCTGCGGCCGTTTATCCTGCACGGGAAGGAGACATGGGTGACGCCGGGCGGCCTGACGCGCGTCGCGCTAGCGAAGGGCTCGCTGGTCGTCAACTCCTCTCAGGGCGGCGGCAGCAAAGACACCTGGATTGTGGAGGGCAAGCGATGACTATGTTATCGCGGGTTGCTGAGCGGCTGTTCTGGATGGCGCGGTACCTGGAGCGGGCCGAAGATACCGCCAGGCTGGTACATGCCTACACCCACATGGTGATGGATATTCCCAAGGGGTCCGAGCCCGGCTGGGATATTCTGGTGAAAATTCTCAACGCCGAACCCCACTATCAGGCGCACTACCGAGTATACAACGAACAAAACGTCATGAAGTTCCTGCTCGCTGATGAGGGCAATATCAGTGGCATTTTAAGTGCAATACGCGCGGCGCGCGAGAATGTGCGCACCACGCGGGATGTGCTGCCCGGAGAGGTCTGGGAGCATGTGAACGAGCTCTACCTGTATGCTCAGGAGTACGCCGAGAAAAGCGTCGGCCGGCGCAATCGCTACCATTTCCTGGAAACGGTGATAGCGCGCTGCCAGATGGTCAATGGTATGGTGGCGTCCACGCTGCAGCGAGGCCACGCCTACCGCTTTATAAAGCTCGGACAATTGCTGGAGCGTGCCGACATGACGACGCGCGTGATCGATGTCGGGGCCGCCGCACTGCTCGGCAATGAACGCCTCCACAGTACTGTAGACCCCCTGATCTGGACCAGCCTGTGCAATTCTTTGTCCGCTATGGGGGCGTATCGTCGCGAGTTTGGCCCTCAGGTCGAGGCGAGCGCAATGGTTGACTTCGTGCTGCGCGAAGGTGCGCTGCCGCGCTCGGTGAAATTCTGTCTCGACGGTATACGCAAGGAATTGACCCCACTCAAGAACAACCGGGACGCACTGAAGTTAGTCATCAAGGCGCGGCGCAAGCTCTCCCTGTTTGACCCACAGGTCAGCTCGCGGGAGGAGTTACATGTATTTATCGACCGGTTCCAGCTCATACTGACGCAGCTCTACACCAGCATTGATCACACCTGGTTTATGACAGATGAACGGCAAGCGAGTGGTACTCTGAAGGCATCGGCAACTCGGTAAAAGCCTACACAATACGGAAAGAAGCCCATGACAATCCGCGTTGCGATCAACCATCGCACAACGTACAAGTTCGACCGACCGGTCTCGATGTCGCCGCAAACAGTGCGCCTGCGTCCGGCCCCGCACTCGCGCACGCCCATCCACAGCTACAGCTTGAACATCAAGCCTCAAGCGCATTTTATCAACTGGCAGCAGGACGCTTTCGGCAACTATCTGGCGCGTCTGGTATTCCCGGAGAAATGCACCGAGTTCGAGGTCGATGTGGAAGTGATCGCCGATATGACGGTGATCAACCCATTTGACTTTTTCGTTGAGGAATACGCGGAAAACTTCCCCTTCGACTACGCGGCTCAGGTAAAGAAGGAATTGCTACCCTATCTGGAGACGCTCAAAGGCGGCCCACTCTTTGCGAAACTCCTGGGCGAGGTGAACACTCAAAAGCGCGCCATGAACGACTTCCTGGTTGACCTGAACCAGATGGTTCAGAAAGACATCGAGTATCTCGTGCGCATGGAGCCCGGCGTCCAGTCCCCAGAAGAAACACTAGCAAAAGCGAAAGGCTCCTGCCGCGATTCGGCCTGGTTGTTAGTGCAGTTGTTACGCCATCTGGGCCTGGCAGCGCGCTTCGCCTCCGGCTATCTGGTGCAGTTAAAGCCGGATGAGAAATCGTTGGATGGTCCCTCAGGTGCGGAGGAAGATTTCACCGACCTGCACGCCTGGTGCGAAGTCTTTCTGCCCGGCGCCGGCTGGGTAGGACTGGACCCCACATCAGGACTGTTCGCCAGTGAAGGACACATCCCGCTGGCATGCACGCCCCACCCGGTATCCGCTGCACCGATTGCCGGTGCCACCGACGAGTGCGAAGTGGCGTTCGACTTCAGCAATACCGTGGAGCGTGTGCTGGAAGATCCGCGCGTCACCAAACCCTACTCGGAAGCACAGTGGCAGCACATTCTGGCGCTGGGCCAGGCCGTGGACAAGGAGTTCGAGGAACAGGACGTGCGGTTAACTATGGGCGGCGAACCGACGTTTGTCTCGATCGACGACATGGAGTCCGCGCAGTGGAATACTGACGCGCTGGGCGATGACAAACTGAGCCTGGCCAAGACGCTACTGCTGCGCATCCGCGATCATTTTGCACCCAAGGGCCTGCTGCATTACGGGCAGGGCAAGTGGTATCCGGGCGAGGAAGTGCCGCGCTGGGCGCTGGGCGTATTCTGGCGCAAGGACGGTGAACCGCTGTGGGACAACCCGGAACTGCTGGCCCGCATCGATCAAGACTACGGCTATGACGTCAATGTCGCCAACCGTTTTGGCCAGTACCTCTGCGATTTGCTCACACTGCCCCGCGCTTGCTGTCAGCTGGCATTTGAGGATGGCCTGCATTACCTGATGCAGGAGCAAACACTGCCGAAGAATCTCGATATTCTGGCCCAGAGACTCAAAGGCGACCTTGATCGCCGCCGCCTGGCGCGCCTGATCGAGCGCGGGTTTGCCGTACCCTCCGGTGTTGTTATCCCGTTGCAACGCAGCACGGGCTGGCCGCTGGTGGGAAAATCCTGGCACAGCAGCCTGTGGCCGCTGCGACGTGAACGCATCACCCTGATACCGGGTGACTCGCCGATGGGGCTGCGCCTGCCTCTTAATGAACTGCCGGAAATCGCCAAGAAAGCAGACCGCGTGCCGCCTCAACGCGATCCGTTCGAACTCCGCGAGCCTCTGGCCAAGCGCGCTGACATGCAATTCAATGAACCGGAACTCCCGCTGGACGGAGAGCTTGCCGAGCCGACCGATTATGAAAAAGTGGTACGCACGGCTATGTGCGTGGAGGTCCGCAGCGGGCGCCTGCATGTTTTTATGCCGCCGCTGGAATACCTGGAGGATTACGTTGAGCTGATCGCTGCCATCGAGCAAACCACTGCAGCGCTGAAGCTCAAAGTCATTATCGAGGGTTATGAGCCTCCGCGCGATCCGCGTATGCAAAAACTACTGGTGACGCCAGACCCCGGCGTCATTGAGGTCAATGTGCATCCTGCCAGCAACTGGGATGAACTGGTGGCCAACACCACCATCCTGTACGAGGCGGCAAGACTCTCTCGCCTGTCTACCGAAAAGTTCATGCTGGACGGTCGCCACACCGGCACCGGTGGCGGCAATCACATCACCCTGGGCGGTGCGACTCCGGCCGACAGCCCGATACTCAGAAGGCCAGACTTGCTGCGCAGTCTTATTACGTTCTGGCAGCATCACCCCAGCCTTTCCTATCTGTTTTCAGGTATGTTTATCGGCCCAACCAGCCAGGCGCCCCGCGTCGATGAAGGTCGCGACGAAATGCTCTATGAGCTGGAGGTAGCCTTTGCCCAGATGCCTGACGGTGAGGTGACGCAGCCCTGGGTGGTTGACAGGCTATTTCGCAATCTGCTGATCGATGTAACCGGCAACACCCACCGCGCGGAATTTTGTATCGACAAACTCTACTCACCCAACAGTGCCACCGGCCGCCTGGGTATTCTTGAGTTCCGCGGCTTTGAAATGCCTCCCCACAGCCGCATGGCGCTGGTGCAGGCGCTACTGCTGCGCTGCCTGGTTGCACGTTTCTGGCACAAGCCCTATCACAAGCCGTTGGTCCGCTGGGGCACAGAGTTACATGACCGCTTTATGCTGCCGCATTATATCTGGCAGGATATGAAACACGTGGTGGAGGATCTACGTGAGCATGGCTATGCGTTTGTTCTTGAATGGCTGGCGCCCTTTGAGGAGTTTCGCTTTCCGCATTACGGCCGCGTGCAACTCGATGACATCGAACTGGAGCTGCGCTGGGCCGTCGAGCCCTGGCATGTGCTGGGTGAGGAGACCACCAGTTTTGGCACCTCCCGGTATGTCGACTCCTCCGTTGAACGCCTGCAGATACGCGCCACGGGGCTGACGGAGGGGCGCTATGTACTAGCCTGCAATGGTCGACGCGTACCCATGCGCAGTACCGGTCGGCACGGCGAAAATGTTGGCGGTGTGCGCTACCGCGCATGGGCGCCGCCGTCGGCACTGCACCCGATGATTGGTGTGCACGTCCCGCTGACGTTTGACTTGATCGACACCTGGAATGGCCGCTCGCTAGGCGGTTGCACTTATCACGTCTCCCACCCCGGAGGACGCACCTATGAGACATTCCCGGTCAATGCCTTTGAAGCCGAATCACGGCGCATCAATCGCTTTGGCATACTGAGTCATACACAGGGACCTTTCATACCGCAACCGGAAGTCAATGCGCTGCGCGAATTCTTCCCTGACCAGCACCCTCCAAGGCCGATGGATCTGCCGCCCGAGGAGTCTCCTGGAGAGTATCCCTACATTCTGGATATGCGCAGCCCGCGCCGTTCATAACGGCGCTCACACTTAGTCACACCGAGCGGATTGTGGTTATACTGTCGCTCAAAACGACGGCAAACCACTGACCATTATGATCCACCACTGCGCACACAACTTCGCCACAGGTATCTATTGTGTCCAATCAGGGAACATCGCCAGAGCCGGCCCAGTCGCAGGCCCAAAGCCAGTCGCAGGTCATTCCACTGATGCCGCTGGAATACAAGAAGCGCAGTGACCTGTTTGATGATGCCTGCGCAGCCGACGGCAGCATCAAACCAGAGTGGCAATATATGCTGGGTAGCCTGCGCGACATGGGTTCAGAGGCACTGCAGCAACGTGAACAAAAAGCCCGTCGCATCCTGCGGGATGACGGTGCCACCTTCAACATCTACAGTGGCGATGGCGCCCCCAGCAACAACTGGGAGCTCGACCCCGTACCCTATATCATCGGCAGCGAGGATTGGGCGCGTATCGAAGGCGGCCTGCTCGAGCGATCAGAGTTATTCAATCTTATATTGCGCGACTTGTATGGCCCGCGCACGCTGCTGCGCCACGGACTGCTGCCTCCGGAAGCTCTCTTTAGCCACGGTGGATTCCTGCGCGCCTGCCAGGGCATTCAGATGCCGGGAGAGCACGAACTGATTCAGCATGCCGTGGACATGGTTCGGCTGCCTGACGGCACTATGTGCGCCCTGTCCGACCGCACGCAGGCTCCCAGCGGCGCAGGCTACGTGCTGGAGAATCGCACCGTGATGTCACGCGTGTTCCCCAGTGTCTATCGCGATAGCCACGTGCATCGCATCGCCAGCTTTTACCAGCGACTGCGGCACAAACTGATCTCTCTGTCACCCTCTGATGAGGCGCCTCTGATCGCTCTGCTGACCCCGGGCGGGCAAAATGAAACGTATTTTGAGCACACTCATCTCGCCAGCTACCTGGGTTTTCCACTGGTGCAGGCCGGTGACCTGGCAGTGCGCAACGGCTTCCTGTGGATGAAGTCCATGGACGGACTGAAACGGGTGGATGTGCTGCTGCGCAAAGTAGAAGATATCCACTGCGATCCGGTGGAATTACGCAGCGATTCGCGGCTCGGCGTGCCCGGGCTACTCGAAGTTGTGCGCTCAGGCCGAGTCGTTGTGGCCAATCCGCTGGGTAGCGGCGTTCTAGAGAATCCTATTCTCCTGCGGTATCTGCCAGAAATAAGCAAAAGCCTGCTGGGCCGTGAACCGCGACTTCACTCCGTTAAAACCTACTGGTGTGGCGACGACGCTGACCTCAAATTCATCACAGACAATATTCGCCAACTGATCATCAAACCCGCATATCGCGGCAGCGGTGTGGCGAGCGTCTGGGGCGGTGACCTAAACGACCAACAGGTTACGGAACTGCTGGCTACCCTGCATAGCAAACGCTATCAGTACGTTGCTCAGGGCCGTCTGGAGAAACCGCACATTCCAGCTTTCGCCAACGGCATACTGGAACCCAGACCCTGCCTGTTACGCACCTTCTCTGTTGCGACCGACAGCTCCTATAAAATCCTGCCCGGCGGCCTGACACGTATCGGCATGACTATGGGGAACCGGGTGATCAGCATGCAGTCTGGCTGCCCTAGCAAGGATACCTGGGTCACGGCCAGCGAACCGGAGCGCACTGCGCACATCGACAGCTCTGTGGATACCACCCGCAGCGCCACGGATTCACCGCTGCTGAGCCTGCCCAGTCGGGTGGTCGAAAACCTGTACTGGATGGGACGCTACGCCGAACGTGCGGAAGCCTCTCTGCGCCTGTTGCGAACAGTTTTTGTGCTATTGCACGGCGAGGACCCCATTACTGTCAACGCGCGGAAAATTCTACTGGAGACGGTGAGTAATATCACCGCGACCCAGCCCAGTTTCAAAACTGCTTCAGCAGCGATACTGGCTTCTCCGGACGACGAGCTACTGCGTATCATCCGCGACGGCAATCGCCCAGGCAGCGTCAAATCGACATTGAACGCCATGTTGGCCAGCGCTGACGAATCAAAAGAGTTACTTTCGACCGATACCATGCGCGTGATCAACGACTTGCGCGACGCCATGGAAGAACTGGACGTATCTCTGGACAGCGGACTGACATCGGCGCCGGAGGAAGCTCTGGACCCCTTAGTCACCGCACTTGCCGCGCTGTCCGGCTTGATGCATGAAAGCATGATTCGCGGCGTCGGTTGGCGCTTTATGGAACTGGGTAAACGCATTGAGCGCTCGCTGCAAATCATCGATACAGTGCGCTGTCTGGCGATGCCGATCACCGATGAAGGTGATCAATCTACAGTCCTTACAGCCCTGCTTGTCTCTATGGAAGTACTGATCACCTATCGACGTCGCGGCCGACAGCGCCGGGGAATCGAACTGGGGCTGGAACTGGTCATGCTCGACAAAAGCAATCCGCGTTCACTGCTCTTCCAATTGGAGCGACTGGAGCAACACCTCGCCGAACTGCCCAAACCCGACACGCGAAGCGGCGAACTGGAAGAAGAGGGGCGCGCCCTGCTCGAAGCGATCACCAGCTTGAAGCTATCACGCCTGCCACAGTTGCTTATAACCACCGAACCCACACGTGTGGATCTGGGGCAGCTGCTACTGCAACTGGAAAAATTACTGCAGGAGTTCAACCGCATCATCAGCGACAAGCACTTTGATCATCGTAACGATGCCCAGCAATTGGTGACCAGCTTCTGGGGTGAAGATTAATGCGCTTTCGGATAAAACACATAACCCATTACAACTACGCCGACCGCGTGACACGCTGCTACAACCTGGCCTACGTGATTCCCAGAGATACGGTGAGGCAGCAGTGCCTGAGCAACCGCATCACCCTGTCGCCGCTGCCTTCCACAACGCACAAACGCGCGGATTATTTCGGCAACAAAGCCTTTCATTTTGAAATACAGAAGGCGCATACCGAGCTGACCATCACCGCGGTGAGCGATGTGCAGATGTCCGACAGAGACCATGAACTGAATCTTGACCTCGGCATTTCATACAAAGAAGCACTGGACTATCTGCGCCATACCCACAAACCAGAGACCATTGAAGCGCGTGAGTTTTTGCTGAGCTCGCCAATGATTGAAGCCAATGAGACGCTTGCAGACTACGCACGCCCCTCCTTTGCCGACGATCGCTCCCTGAAGTCTTGCGTGGCCGATCTTACCAGCCGCATTTTCAAGGAATTTACCTACGATCCACAGTTCAGCACGATCGCCACGCCGCTGGCCGAGGTGCTGAAGCACAAAAAAGGCGTTTGTCAGGATTTTGCCCATCTACAAGTAGGCTGCCTGCGCGCGATGGGCATTCCAGCAAAATACGTGTCCGGCTATATCGAAACGCTGCCCAAGCCAGGCGAGGTAAAACTGGTCGGAGCCGATGCTACACATGCATGGATTGCGTTCTTCTGCCCTGAAGAGGGCTGGGTGGAGTTTGACCCGACGAATGACAGCCTTGCAGGCAGCCAACACATTGTGACCGCGTTTGGCCGGGACTATTTTGATGTGACGCCGTTGCGCGGTGTTATCTTTGGCGGCGGCGTGGGGCCGGTGCTCAACGTTTCGGTTGATGTTAGTCGGCTGGTGGACGCCTAGACTTTCTGCGATTCTGTAGCTTCATATATTGGGCGTCGACACTGAGCTCTGCATATCATGTAACCCTGTCCGCACCTCTGTGACAGCAATCTGATAGTCTCGCGCCAGGCAACGCGCTTCGCATCCTACCCACTTGAGGTGCACACCCGATTCTACTGTACTGGACTAAGGTCCTGCTATGTCTAAAGCAGAGCGACATCGAGGCTGTGCTCTCTATTAACGGGGCAGGATTGTGCGAGCCCCCTTGGACGGGTTCACGGCGTGTCCCACCTCGTTAACAGAGAGAACTGCCGTCTCGACAATGCATAACGCTTAAAACTTCAACCTTCTTCACACCAGAGTTTCTGCTAACATCCTCACCGTACTAAATTGAGTAGAGCACACTATCCATGGCGCAATACGTCTACAGCATGAATCGGGTTGGCAAGGTCGTGCCGCCGAAAAAAACTATATTGCAGGATATCTCCCTGTCGTTCTTCCCTGGCGCCAAAATCGGCGTGCTTGGCCTGAACGGCTCGGGCAAATCCACACTGCTGCGCATCATGGCCGGTATCGATTCCGATATTCTTGGTGAGGCGCGCGCACAGCCAGGCATCAAGATCGGTTATTTACCGCAGGAGCCGCAGCTTAATTCCGACAAGGATGTGCGCGGCAATGTGGAAGAAGGCGTGCAGGAAGCAATAGACGCACTGGCGGCGCTGGAAAAAGTGTATGCCGACTACGCCGAACCCGACGCAGACTTTGATGCGCTGGCCAAGGAACAGGCACGGTTGGAAGATGTCATTCAGGCGACCGATGCGCATAACCTGGATCACAAACTGGAAGTTGCTGCCGATGCACTGCGCTTGCCGCCGTGGGATGCGAATGTCGACACCTTGTCAGGCGGAGAGAAGCGGCGCGTGGCACTGTGCCGCCTGCTGCTGTCCACTCCGGATATGTTGCTGCTGGACGAGCCTACCAACCACCTCGATGCAGAGAGTGTAGGATGGCTTGAGCGATTCCTGCACGATTTTCCCGGCACGGTTGTAGCCATCACCCACGACCGCTATTTTCTCGACAATGCGGCGGGTTGGATACTGGAACTGGATCGCGGCCGTGGTATTCCGTACGAGGGCAATTACTCAGACTGGCTGGATGCCAAGGAGCAGCGGCTGCAGCAGGAGAAACGAACGGAGGCCTCGCACCAAAAAGCGATCAAATCGGAACTGGAATGGGTGCGCAGCAATCCAAAGGGGCGGCAAGCTAAGAGCAAGGCACGCTTGCAGCGCTTTGAGGAACTGCAGTCGCAGGAATTCCAGAGTCGTAACGAAACAAACGAGATTTATATTCCTCCGGGCCCGCGCCTCGGCGATAACGTCATCACGGTCAAAAATCTGTCCAAGAGTTTCGGCGATCGACTACTGTTCGACAACGTCAGCTTCACTGTGCCAAAGGGCAGTATTGTAGGCATTATCGGTGCCAACGGCATGGGCAAATCCACCCTGTTCAATATCCTAATGGGCAAGGAAAAGCCTGATGGTGGAGAGGTCATCGTGGGAGAAACGGTGCAATTGGGTTACGTGGATCAGTCGCGAGATGACCTCGACGGTAGCAAGACGGTGTGGCAGGAAGTCTCCGATGGGCTGGACATCATCAAGATTGGTAACTACGAAGTGCCTTCGCGCTCCTACGTGGGTCGTTTTAATTTCAAGGGGTCGGATCAACAGAAAATCGTCAAGGATCTCTCCGGCGGAGAGCGCAACCGACTGCATCTGGCAAAATTGCTGAAACAGGGCGCTAATGTACTGTTGCTTGATGAGCCGACCAACGACCTGGACGTGGAAACTCTGCGCGCACTGGAGGAGGCTCTGCTGACGTTTCCGGGTGCAGCCATGGTGATTTCACACGATCGTTGGTTCCTCGACCGCATCGCCACACATATCCTCGCCTACGAGGACGACGGCGGCGTAGTGGTTCACGAAGGCAACTTCAGCGATTACGAAGAGGATCGAAAGGCGCGTCTGGGAGCTGCCGCCGACCAGCCACAGCGACTCAAATATCGCAGGCTTGTGTAGCGTAAAGGCAATCATTGCCGTTCTCGCATTCCAGCGGGGGCGGCGTTATAGTTCATCACTAAACTCACTGGTAAGAGCATGGCATGAGCGAACACCGTATCGAGAAACGTCGTTACACCCGCGTTGAACTGGCACTGCCCGTGGAGGTTCATCAGGGCGGCAGTGTCTGGCGGCAGCGTCTTATCGATATTTCTCTCACCGGGGTGGCCACTGATCAACCCCAGCTGTGGGATGCGCAATACAATGAGCCGTTCACGCTCATTATCAAACTCGATGAAGGCAGCACACTGGAGTTACACGCCTATCTGCAACACGTTGAGGCGGGCCGCCTGGGCTTCTCAGTGCAACACGTGGACAAAGAGAACATGGAGCCTTTGCTACGAGTACTGGAGGCTCACATGGACATAGAAACGCTGGAAGAAGAACTTGCGCAGTTAGGCCATTAGTCCAGCGCGGCCAGCGCATCGGACAGTTTCGCCACCGCCGTCACCTGCATCCCTTTGATCTGGCTTTTAGGTGCGTTGCCCTTGGGCACAATGGCTCTGG
>Ga0222629_1000005_pt1 | contig 135363 bp, 138 predicted proteins | sample AntAcemetagenom1_FD_179847 | JGI IMG/M metagenome (GOLD analysis project Ga0222629, IMG submission 179847) | Saline water microbial communities from Ace Lake, Antarctica - #1 | ecosystem: Environmental > Aquatic > Non-marine Saline and Alkaline > Saline | place: Antarctica: Ace Lake... | reverse complement strand
GAGGATGATTCAGGCGAATCCGATAATTCAGAGGCAGACGAACTTCAACCAAGTACACCTACGGATTCTATCACTGATACAAGTCCAGATTCGCAAAACAATATCTCTCCTAGAGAAGTAAGCGTTCAGACAAATACGACTCCACTCGCAGACGGTGGTTCCCAGATTATCGTAAAAATTACTATACCACGTAATGCAAACTTTAACGTGAGTGGTAATGCAGGAGTGGATGTAGAAACTGCATTTAACGCATTTCCTCAAAGCTCAAATTCCTCTGCTGAAACGGAGGACCAAGGGACCGGGGTATAAATGGCGGAACGAGGAGAGTCCATTCGGTTCTCTCCCATATAGACCAATTAACGTTTTGAGTTTACTCCAGATGCCATATGATACCAAAATGAAACATTATAAATATGGAATATATTTCATATTTTGATTATCATAAATGGTTACCTTAAACGTATCGTTATACCCTTCTACATAAACAGTATCATTGTTGTATAAATTATCACAACCATATTCGTTGGTACAACTTTTGCCCTTATAAGAGATGGGTAACTTAATCATAGCGTTGGAATCTTTCATTGTATAAAAGTTCCATTTATCCCTAGAAACAAATAATGGTTTACCCATGAGTGGTAATATCAATTCGTTACCCGTTCTGGTTAATATACCAATCTGTCTATACTCCGCATTCACCGAACTTGTGGCTATATAAATTTGATTATCTCGTAGTGGTGGTTGATAGGGATTCATTAAAACGTCATTTAAACGATTGGACACCATTGCAGATGGACATATATAAGTATCACTCGCTACATCATACGTTTGTACGAACGTGGTTGGATGATTCGTTTTGATAAACCATATCACAAATATACATAAAAGAATTGAAATACATAAGGTTATATTTTCTATACATATAACTCCTGGCGGACATTTTTTATTCATATATTATAACTGTACAATTAATACATTAGGATTTGGGTAAAATACTATTTGTTACACCGCTAAATTTTGTTAACATATTATTGACATTGGATATCATACCTTCTATACCATTAGGGCCTCCCATTTGATTGAGAAGATCCATACTCTTACTTAAAGCAGGTTGTAGATTGGTAATTTGTTCTTGTAATTTTTGTTGACGCTTGACGAGTTTTTGAGTATCTTTACCCATATGCTGTATCGTTTTGCTTCCAAGAATATTTTCTAAATTTTCGTAAGTCTTATCTATGGTAGCCCCCGTATCTAAACCTCCTGTTCCAGTACTCATTTCTTGGTCTAAACTTTCAGAAGCAGGCATTACACGATTATCACTCATTTTACGTGTATTTGTTCTAGAGGCTCCCTTACCTCCAAATCCTTCCGTGACGTTTTTCATAAAAACGACATATAGGTTTGTGGCGATCATGGTTGTAAGCAATACAATAATCATATTTTTATTAAAGTACGTCATTAATAACCCTACTGCTGCAAAAAATGTAACCGCATTCATATTTTTCACCATAACATAACCCATTAAATTGACCAAGGCTAATACCGAAATTAATCTTAATACGTTCTTATTCGTGAGTAACGATTTTATATTCAATCCCATATATTAATATTAGATAAAATTGAAATGAAATGAACCATGATAGAGTTCTAAAAAGGAACCATGAGTAAATATTCGGTTGCAATGTGCGAAATGTTCAACGACCATATGCACGGTATAAATACACTCAGTAGTGTCGGCGTTCAATCTCATTGGTTAGTATCCTATACTTTTACAAAGGAAGAGTTTATGAATGACGAATGGAAGTCTATGTTAGATGTCATGCGTAATGCGTATCACATCTATCCACAGGTATTGAAACAACATAGGTATATTCGTAATTATTCAAATATTGTAAACCATCCAAATTATTGTAAATTGGATATAGTAGAGACCATGGAATTGCCTGGAGGAGAGTGTGTCGGCATTATAAAAACAAATTGTATCAAACAACTACAGCGACGGTGGCGTAACCGTCGTATTCAATCCTAATCTTATTTAGTCATTTGTTTCTTTCGTTTTGAATATTTTTTTTTGCTTTTCTTAACGGACGCTTTATATGATCCTGGACGTTTAGAGTTATATGGTTTATAAGAATATCCTGCATATTGTGCAAGCGCTCCCCCAGGTGGTCTAGATGACTGAGATGTATTCAGGGGCAACGGTGAAGCAGGTCCATTACCCTGAGATCCATTGTCAGGAGGATTTGCACGATTCGCATTTGCGATTGCTTCTTCCAAAGCAGTACGTGCTGTGATCAAATCGGCGGTTGTAGGCGCAGCCTGTAATAATGTTATTATTTGTCCAACGGTATCATTCATAACTCCATACGAAGTATCGACAGACGCTATGATTGCATCTAATTGTACACGGTTCCCTATAAGTGTTCCCAATAAGGCGGTAGCGGAAACCATAGCCCGTAGCATGTTTCCATTCTCTGCTTTCAAAGATGTTAATTGACCTAATATATCGGCGTTCCTGCCATTTAAACTACCTAACTCTCTTATTCTATCCACTATATTATCTCTAGTAGTCATATAATATAGTGTAGATATTATTCTATCATAGCGTCTATTTCTTGACGCATGCGATGAATATAATGAGAGATGTGTTCCTGTTGTTTTCTACTTTGTGCTAATACCTCTTCCGTTTGTTGGAGTGTATTTGTGGTTTTAGAGATATAGTCTGAAAGTAATTGAAGTGCTTCTGTTTGTTCTATTTTTTGTTGTTTAATGTATGTATGATATTTGGAATAATCTTGGGCGACTTCTAATAAAAATTCATTGTCTTGACTGGATTTTTGTATATCGTTCGTTTTTAACCTTAAAAAACGTCGTTTATCATCCAATATCTTATGCAAGGACAACAACACAAGGTCTCTCTTTGCAACTTCCATACAGTAACCTTCTATTATAACGGTATAAAACTTATCTATTATATAGTATATGCAAAAGGATCCATTGCTAAAGGAATCCATGGATAGATATGTAATGTTTCCTATACAATATTCGTCCATTTGGGACATGTATAAGCGACAAGTAGATTGTTTTTGGCGTACAGAAGAAGTTGATTTATCTAAGGATATCCTAGATTGGAATGCATTAACGGACGATGAACGTTATTTTATCAAACATATCTTAGCCTTTTTTGCGGCGAGCGATGGTATAGTATTGGAAAATCTTGGATTGAGGTTCATGACCGAAGTGCAGATAAGTGAGGCGCGCGCTTTCTACGGATTTCAAATTGCAATGGAAAACATACATAGTGAGATGTATTCATTGTTGATTGATACGTATGTAAAAGACAATGTTGAAAAAGATAATTTATTTAAAGCCGTTTGTAATTATCCTTGTATTAAAAAAAAATCAGATTGGGCCTTAAAATGGATTCAAGACAATAAAACCTCGTTCGGTATTCGGTTAATTGCATTTGCCTGTATAGAAGGTATATTTTTTAGTGGTTCATTTTGCAGTATTTATTGGTTAAAAAAGCGAGGACTTATGCCAGGACTAACCTTTAGTAATGAATTGATAAGTCGTGATGAGGCGTTACATACCGAATTTGCAGTATTGTTATTTCATATGTTGCATGATAAACCATCTAAATCTATCATTCGTAGTATAATCCAAGAATCTGTAACGATTGAACAAGAGTTTATTTGCGAGGCATTACCATGTAAACTAGTGTCTATGAATACTCAATTGATGAAACAATATATTGAATTTGTAGCCGACCGTTTATCGGTTCAATTGGGGTGTGATATCATTTACGGTACGGCAAATCCTTTTGATTTTATGGAGATGATTTCCGTAGAAGGAAAAACAAATTTCTTTGAAAAGAGGGTTGGTGAATATGCTATGACAAATACAACGCGCCAAATAGATATGTTTGAAATGAGCGCAGAATTTTAATATTATATTATAGTAATGTCATATAATCGTTTTAATAAATCAACCACTTCTATATTGTCTGAATATTACAATAAATGTGATTCTTGTATTACAAAAGGTCCCACTGGTCATACAGGTCATACAGGTCCTACAGGTCCTACAGGTCTTAACCCGTGGATATTAGATGAATACTCAATTGTTAAACCTACTGGAACAACAGGATTTACTGGAATAGGATATACTGGAAATGTGGGAATATTTGGTGATTTAATAGTTACTGGAACGATTGACCCCATAGCTGTATATTTAACAAATACTACTAACACAAATATTATGACTTTAGATTCAAGAACTAATAAAATAAATTACTATAACGATTCAAATAATAATGATTCAACCATAAGTTTAGATACCAATGGTAACTTAGATATTTCTTCAAATAAGGTAATAATATTAAGTGGAAGTCAAGACCCTAGTGGAAATTTTAATGGCGCACCTATAGTTAGTAAAGACAGAATTTATCAAGAATTAAATCCTGATTCTTCTCAGAATTCAGTAAATGGATATTATGGATTAGCAAAAGAGGCTCATCCTGCTTTAAGTAAAACAACCGCAGAAAAAGCAATAAATGAATGGATTTCAAATATTACACCAACAATAAGATCAAGACCACACGGAATAATATGGTGTCCTGAAAAAGGATTATTTATTTCTGCGAATGTAACAAGTGGTTATATTATTACAACCTCTACGGATGGATTAAACTGGATAGGGCGTACATTACTTGACCCAGATTCAAATCCAGTAAATATTGCTGGTGGAAGAAGTGTTGCCTATTCTCCTGAATTAGATATATTTGTAATGGTTTTCATTAATGTATCAAGTTTTGTACTACCTAATAAAATGATTGCAACTTCAACAGATGGTATTAACTGGACACAATTGGATATTACATTTGAAAGAGTATATATTGATATTATATGGGCGAAAGAATTAGGTTTATTTGTTGCGATTTCTTCTTCCGCAGATACTACAGACCAAGTTGTTACTTCACATAATGGAACAGAATGGACGCCAAGAACTATTCCGGGTGAGTTTGCAGGTTATCAAAGTATATGTTGGAGCGCCGAATTAAGATTACTTGTAGTAGTTAGAGGTGGAACAAATGGAATTGCTACTTCAACCGATGGAATAATTTGGACGACAAGAACTACTCCAAATAACGGACATTATCAAATTGATTGGTCTCCATCCTTAGGATTATTTGTAGTTTGTAGTGTTGGAAGTGGCGAAGCTTTACCTATAGAACAACCACTTATAAATAATAAAATGATGACATCACCAGATGGAATAAATTGGACTTATCGTAGCACACCAAATAATCATAGTTATAGAAGTGTAATATGGGCGTCTAATTTAAATTGTTTTGTGGCAGTTGGAGCAAGTTCTTCCGTAAATCAATTACTCATTTCTTTTGATGGTATAAATTGGAAAGAAGGGACATTACCTAATACTATCACCAATAGATGTATGTGTTATTCCAATGAATTAGGTATATTTGTAATAGGACAAGATGATTTAACAAGTAATTTTTTAACATCTTCCTTAAAAGGCAGACCACCAACCAGTTATAATGTTTTTGACAGTAGTTTTAATAATATTGATAGTACTGGAAATTGGACTTTAAAGAGTAAATCTATTATTACAGAAGGCACTTTAACTATATCCAACCCAACCGGTGGTGGTTCAGCGTTAGAATTAAGAGACCCAGTAGAAGATTTTTATTTAACATTAGAAGCATCTCCTGGTAATAGTGGCGTTTTTACAAATGATACTTTTTTACTTCAAAGCAAGAATATAAATATGTTAGTAAATGAAGGAATCTGTAAAATAGATAGTCAAATAGGAAATATGGAATTAACCATAGGCGAGAATGAAAATGGTTCTGCGTTAAGTTTATTAACAGAACAAAGTGGTTCGCAAGTATATAGCAACAATAAATTAACCATACAAGGTGGCGGTGATGTTGAAATTATTACACAGTCATCAACAGGTTCGTTAGATTTAAATAGCACTATTGTTAATTTTAAAAATACATCTACAACTACTACTACATCTACTCACAATGCAGAAATTAAAACAACTTCAATTAACGTATCTACACATACATTTTTAAAATGTCAATTAAACGGAGTTGATATTTGGATTCCGTATTTTACAAGTGACCCTTCTGTTTAACATATTATGTTTATATACGATAAATTAAAAAGATTATATATACAATTGACGGAACAACAGAATTAGTATTTGGTATAGGTAGTAATAAATATGTTGGTGTCCTCGCTCCAAACGGAAAAATATTTAGTGTTCCATACAATAGCACTACTATTTTAGAAATAAAAACAGGATTGCCTATCTATCCAAATTGGACGATTTAATAAGTTATAAATAAAAACCATTGATTTTAATTGGAGATATTGGTCTGATAAATGACAGCGACCAAACAATTCGTTTTAAAAGTCATTGATTTTACTGATATTAAAACCGCCCAAATTGCTGGAACAACTCATAAGGCGAACTTTTATACAACCTCTTCTGGTGTAAATACTGGTTCATACATACAAATTACACTTGGCGGAACCCTGTTTGGATTCCGTATTTTGCGAATGACCCTTCTTTATAAAGTTTTTTGGGTAAATATTATAATTGCACTTTTCCGAATCAGGGTATTACATAAGAGGGTTCATTCTCAAAACAAAAACCGGTAAGGGAATCGGACCCAAACACTCTTATATACTTGTCCTCTTCTACCAATAGGACTAGAAACCTTTTACATATAAGAAAGACCTCCAACGTATATATAGTATTAAATATCAATGTGCATGATCCCCAAATAGGAAAAGCGCAGAAAAAAAGATTATCCTTTTTGATATACTTTAAATGCGAACATTTTAGTTGCTTTTGATTATTACAAATACACCGCAAATTTGATTTAGAAACCGAAGATATAGAACGACCTCCACAACAAGAGATAAAGAGAAAATATATAATCTTATTATAGAATGGATAATAAGATTAACAACGAAATATATGATTATAGTAAATGGAGTTAATTATTCTGCTTCTGTATCGTTAAACCGTTCAGGATTTTTATGTTTAGTATTTCTAAATTTTATAAAATTATTCATTACGTCTTGTCTAAAGTGTATTAAGTAGTAATGAATAAAAGTCACAATGCAGTGTGAATTGAATCTTTGATACAAGTGTACGAACTGGTATACTTTATAGGAAAAAAAATAAATTATAATGGTTTCTATACATAACACAATTGTATGAGAACTATTCTGTAAAGAAAGTGGCAATGACCACGTATATAGCTTCAAGCGCCTTACAAGTTTCGGTCAAGATTTGAATGACACTATTTTTATCCGTAGGTGCTACAAATCCTAGACGTATGATACTTTCATCTATATGAGGATGTGGTTTTCTAAATCCACAAAAGTTAAGGGATTTGTCAGAGGTAGGAGAATGTCTATCATAATGACGTGCAAACAATAGATATTCTAACGCTTTTCCTAAGGTATAATCTTCACCAATGAGTTGAATATCAAACCCGTTGTCTAAGGAGGTCTCGGATGTACGAAGGATGTCTTCTGTTTGAACGGCAGATTTAAACTTAATGATTTTATCCATCATCACATGAATACATTTTAGGACGATTCTTTTATTTTCAAATGGACCGACCGTCTCAATTGTAAAGTCATAGGAATCCGGGATAGAATAGAGTTCGGAATTAAGTAACAACCAATCCTTTTTTTTAAACTCAATCGTATCCTCGCTTAACTGTTCCACTTTAAGACCATCTACATATTTGGATAAATAGTCATTCGCCATATCCTCATTTACAGTATTTCCGTAACCACACGTAGATACAACATTAAATGACCCGTTTTCTTTTGCCATACCAATTGCGAAGGAAGCCGATAAAACGATATGTTCTCCTTCAATCGTTTCGGATAATCTAGGACGGAGACGGACAATCTCAATATAATCTCCGGTCAAACTATCTGGCGGAAACATACTCTTTACCATGGCTTGTGGTAAAGCCGTATCGGTGTTTGTATCCATAATAGTAAAGTCTTCGGTTGTGACATGTAATATAGTATCCCCTTCATTTTGTTTATCTAGCATCACTTTATACTGTTCCATCGGCATGGAAGTATCTGTGATATAAATTGGAATACAACTCATACGTTGTTTGATTAATTCATTGTTCATACGAGTTGTATTGGTTTGAATAAATACCTTATTTTCAGAATAAGGAGTGGTTCTAAATACAACACACGGTATTTCAGAAAGTATAATTCTACGAATAGAATTTGCAATGCTTACATTCACTCCTGATAAGGTAAAGTTGAGCTCTCCGTTGTCTTCGGACATACGATTCACGAATGGTTTCATTGGATAGTATAATAGATAAAGACATTTTTATATCTCAATTTTTTATAATAAGTTAAAATGAATTATAGCATTATACTATCATAGTTTATGAGCACAATATTGTATTATAGTAATTATTGTAATAATTGCAAACATATCCTTTCATTTCTATCAAAAACTACAACGGTCAAATCAGACATTCATTTTTTATGTATAGATAACCGTGAAAAAAAAAATAACGGAATGACCTATATCAAACTCGCAAACGGAGAAGAAGTCTTATTACCACCTACTATAACAAAAGTTCCCGCCTTATTGTTAATCAATCGCGGATACCATGTATTATTTGGGGATGAAATCTTAAAACATATTCAACCACCCGCAGAAGCTATGAAACAACAATCCGTATCACAACACGGAGAGCCGTCCGCATTTGCATTGGGTCTAGGACGTTATGGGGTTGCTTCGGACCATTATAGTTTTTTAGATCAAACCCCAGATGAATTGTTAGCAAAAGGGGAAGGTGGTATGCGACAATCGCATCATTATGCAAATATCGTTCATGCAGACAAAATAGAAACACCTCCAGATACATATAGTGCAGACACTATAGGAAACGTTTCATTAGATAATTTACAACAACAGCGAGCCAACGCAATCAAATAATATTCGTTTATAATAGTTTAAATATATGACTAGTTCAATTATATATGGCGAATTATCTTAACGCATTTAATAATCATTTTGAAGAATTTGTAAATGATGTAGTCACTGTATTCCCAGAGGATATTGAAATAGCCGCTGCATCCAACGCATTGTGTAAGCTACGAAAAGCAAATCCAAAAATTATAATCAAAGTATTTTACAAACACGTATATCTTCCACATGGGTCACAAATTAAGGAAAATAATATAAATTATTTTATAGAAAAAGATTATACGGAATATTTAACAAATCCTCAAGTTGGATTTACAAAGGAAGTCTTAGATAAAATCAATTCAATTAAAGAACCCATTTCCAATATGAATGAACATGAACAAATGAAAGTAATCAAGTATTTACAAAACTTGTGTAAATTATGTGATTTATATCATTCTACCCAATTAACAGACGGTCACTAGCATCTAAACGCAAACGCAAACATTCCAACCCCCAATATACCTAAAAGAAATCCCATATGATAATTAAACTGCATTTCTTTATACATTAAAAGCCATGATTTAATTTCATCTGGTTGTGTCATATGATTCAACAACCAATCGGACTTGGGTGAAAGTATATAGTATAAATAATTGGTAACAAAGGATATAGTTACTACAGTACATACAAGTGGAATAGGTTTCATTTTATATTTTCTATTATACAATAGGATTACAATGGAGAGAATGAAACCTAACGTATATCCTTTGTAACTTATCAACCTTCGTTCCTTTGTTATCTTATCGTATCGTAGATTTAAATCCTGAGATAATGACCCTTTAAACTCTTTTACAATTCTACTTTTATGGGTGAAATTATAAAAGTATATCATTCCAAGGATACATACCGCCGAAAACATACAACTTATAAAACACGTCATTCTATTAAAGAATGAGAGATTTATCTGGTAATTATGAAATTAAAAGTGACAGGAATAATGCCATAACTAAAATTCTATAGAATAACTTATTGTATTTTTTTGTTGGCAATTAAAATCCTTATACAATAAAATCATTTTGTCTCAGTGAATTCTTGTATCTTAAACAATTCACTTTATTTCCACCGTGTTATATTTTATGTTCGGTTTCAAATAAAATATTTATATATATAATGATAAAACATGTTTCTTTAAAGCAAGACAATATTTTATTTTATACATTCGTCTTTATTCTTTTAGTGGTTCTTTTAATTTCGTTGTATCCCCTCATTGTTCCAATTCGTTCTGGAATGACTTCTAGTATAAATAAAACGAGTAATGTTGAAAATAATTATAAGGCTCCCGACGGAGATACAGTGTATTTATCTGGGAACGGTGTAATGAATTCACCAAGTTATACAGAAACCTATTCTTCCTTACAACCCTACATGTCATTATGGAATGGCAACCTTCAGGAAGGAATGTCAAGCAATCAGAAAAAGACACGCAACGTTCAATACAATACAGGAAGTTATATTGGTCCTGCCGGTGATACCGTATATACATCTAGTTCAAATCAAATGAACGCAATCTCAAGCACTCCTGTACAGCCATCTCCTGTACAGCCGTATGCTAGCAGTAACACACAGCCGATGGATGAGAATATGTATATTCTGAAGTCACAAATTGTGCCACCGGTATGCCCGGCATGTCCATCCGTATCATCATGTCCAAGAAACGAAGCTCCTCCTCCGTGTCCATCATGTGCAAGATGTCCAGAACCAGCGTTTGACTGCAAAAAGGTACCTAATTATCGTTCTAGCGATTCTTCCTATTTACCAATGCCTATTTTAACGGATTTTAGTTCATTTGGAATGTAATTCAACGTTGTTTGATACAACGACGATCTACTTGCATCGTTTTACATTTATCTTCTTGTGGTACAATCTTTATTATACATTTTGACTTTTTACCATATACTGGGTCGGTGCAACCCGTTTCTTTCTTACGTTTTAGAGTATGTTTTATAGTACATCGTGCCCTAAAATGTTCGTATAAATCTCGTACATCGGAATACAACAAGCCAGACCGTTTGTGTAATCGCTTATTGATTCTTTCATGTAATTGGTATATATATTTGGAAAAGGTATCCCTAGAAGACATGTGTGAATCTAGTAAAGGATGTTGCTTGAATTGTAAAGATAAATTTTCACGACAAAGTCTACAAGGTAAAACATATTGTAGATTAAGTATAAAGTCCTTGTAATGTGTTTTATCCTTTTGAGTTGGTTCCACCGGATAATTAAAACTCATTGTATGTAAATAGTGCCACATGGCAGGTCCCCAGACCGCAGTTAGCATACCATCTCCACTATAATAATCACTCTTTCTGTATACACGTCTTGTATGTTTACGTACGTACATTATAATAGATTTAGAAACTTATAATGGAGATTTATGAATGGTAGATAATAATACGTTGGATACATGAGATGGTCTAGGTATAGCCCCAAACAATATATAACGTATACGATTATAATACTCTATATCCGTAGTATAATCACGACGTTCCACCAAGAATAACATTCCTTGCTTATTACGAACAATCATTCACTAACATATAGATTGTATTCTTTATATTCGTTAAGAGATTACAAATAATATAATATATAGTATAATGACGTTACAAGAAACCGTGAAAAAAGCAATGTCTAATAGAAATATAATCGTAGTGTTAGGATTGTCATTATTATTCATAGGTATAGCAATATGGGTGTATAACAGTTATGTTAAACCTAGAATCCATGCAACCTATGTTGCAAATAAAGAATATACAACAACCTCTTCTGGTACAAAAGGAAATGCCGATCTTTATTTCTTTTATACCGATTGGTGTCCTCATTGTAAAAGTGCCAAACCGATTTGGGGTAAGTTTAAAGAAGACATTATGACCAATGGACACAGTTCTGGAGTAATTATTAATTTTATTGAGGTAGATTGTGATAAAGACAAATCTACTGCAGATACATTTAAAGTAACTGGATATCCAACTATAAAATTAAATTATAATGATACCATTGTAGAATATGACGCAAAACCGGATATCAACACTTTAAATCAGTTTTTAAACCAGTCCTTGAGTTCATAAACTCGTTTGCATCCTCTTCGCCTCTTTGAACCAATTCTTTACGTAATACAGGATTGCATAACACCTCGTACCACATGGTTATATCTTTTATATCATCGGCATAAGATAAAATTGTAAATGGCACTACGGTTTGTTCTGTACTAGTATCTAAACTTTTATGACATTTATTCATTAATATTATAAAATAATCTAGGAAAGAGGATGTATCCTGTATAGTTTGTATCCGAGACGTTTTGATTGTTCCAAATACTAATATTTCATCTAGATTGAACCCAGAATGTTCTAAGCATAAATTTATTGGTAAATTATGAATCAGTCCTCCATCCATAAAACATTTCTCTTCGTAAAATATAGGTTTAAATAACATAGGAAAAGCCGTCGTGGAAGCAATTGCCTGAATCAAAGACATGTTTGGATACCTTTTATATGAAATCAATTCTGTAACTAGTCCAGTAGTACTATTCAATTCCGTAACCGTAAACACCAATTCTATATGTGTTTTATTGTAAAACTCTTCCATTGTAACCTCCATAGGAATATCTTTTGCTTTTAATAAGGGTTCCATACATAGGCGAAACACACTTTCACCATCCATACCTTTATTATGGAACATTTCAAGTATATCGGTTTGTATAGAGTCAAATGAATTTGACCATGGACGTTCAATGAGATACTTATCCGTGGTATCCCAATCGTATCCTAATGCAATGATACATGCAATGAATGCACCTATAGACGATGCGTAAATAGAGTCAAGTTCTTTTAACGTCCACATCTTACGGATATGAGTAGATTTAATGGCACCATAAGATAGTAATCCAGTAGGACCTCCTCCGGATATAACCAAACATTTTATGTTCATTATAAAGGTTACGTTATATATATTTAATACTTTTCTATGGAAATGTAAATATGGATACTATATTTACATTAAAAGACGGTATTTGTGATAATAAAATTAATTTGGATGAATTGTATGAACGTAAACAAAAACACGATTTAAATACGTTGAATGTATTTAATCGTATTCTTCAAAGAATACATACAAGGATTCGTTATAATTCTAGAATCAATCCAAATACACAACATTGTTGGTATGTCATTCCAGAAATTATCATAGGATTGCCTAAATACGACAATCATTCATGTATAGCCTATATCATTGATAAATTAAGAGAGAACGGATTTGTAATTAAATACATACACCCAAACTTGTTATTTATATCATGGAAAAATTGGACACCTAGTTATGTGCGTGAAGAAATACGTAAACAAACTGGAGTACAAATTGATGGTTGGGGAAACCCCAAAACAGTTACAAGTGAACACGGAATTCAAGAGCCAGTTACAGACCCAAATACATTAATGATGACCAAAAGTAAATCGGTTTCATTATCTTCTAAACCTGGATACAAAGACATTCATACCTATAAACCAACTGGTAATTTAATTTATAATTTTGATTTATTGAAACGAATAGAAGACAAATCAAACGCCAAATAAATTTAGTGATTGGTCCATCTAGGAGCCATCGTTTGATTACACGCCATGGAATTTCCTTCTTTACACGAAATCATATCTCCGTAACAAAATTCAGCAAAAGATTGTTGGTCATTGGGTATGGTAGTACTTGGATTGGAGTTAAACTGTATCATGGAACGGTCAAATCCAAAACTATCTCCTAAATCCTTGAATAAACGATCTTCAATACCCTCTGGATTATCAAATGTATCTACTACCATATTCTGTGTACTTTTATTTATGTTTGCAATCGTTTCTGGACGGTAAGAGAGTGCAGCTGGAGGACGTTTTGGGTCATCTTGTATTTCAGGTAATAATACATTCATCATTGGGTTCGTTTTAGAAGGAGAATGTGTTAATGTATTCGTTTGGTTAGACCCACCAAACCCTTCTATTGGTCTAGATAATTTATTTCGTTTATTATAAATGTAATTCAATACAAGTAGGATACCGATTAACACTATACCCGTAATTAATATGGATACATTTTTTGTTATTAAATATCCTAATATAGACAATACTATAATCAATCTCGTCAATGCGTTAATTTTTTCGTTCATCTTCATAGTTTTGGTAGGCCATAATTCTTGTATTTTATTTGAACGAAACAATACCGTTGGTTGGTTTATCCACAATTCAGTTTGCATATATAACAATATATACCATTTTAATTATTTATTTTTACCTTTACCCTTTTTTTTATTGGAACTACGTTCCGCTTTTGGACCACACGTAAATATTTTGTTCTCTGGTTCTTTAAGTAGTTCCGTGCAAATATCGTCTGATTTTTTTGTGGCTTGAGATAATTCCTCAGCAGACATTTCAGTTGTTTCTACTTTGTGGTTTGTACGTGTTCTCAAATACTCTTTATACTTGGCTTTCTTAATATTACGTTCCATTTGAGTTTTCATCGCAGAATGATTCACCTTATTAGAACCAAATCCCATTTTATTTAACTTATCTTGAATGTCTTTCATACCAGGAATATCTTTCATCTTCTGCATCATACTTAATGCCTCTTCTAGCAATTCACTCTCTTTAATATCTCCAGCTTTAATTTTATCATCCAGTTTTGATCCTACATTTTTAACCATCTCCATCATAGCAGCTGGACTACCTATCATTTTTGACATTACCTCTGTAACACCTTTTGAATCATTTACATCTATGTTTAAACTGGATACAGTCTCTTCTGCGAGTTCCTTTGCGATCTTTCCTAATTTTCCATTCATCATCTCATTCATGTGGTCAAATACATTTTCTGCAGACACGTCTGGATTAGGCGTATGTTCCATTCCTTCAAACATTTCTTTCATATCATGCATGGTTTCTTCTAATTTTTGTTTGAATTGTTCTACCCCACCGTTATCTGTAAATAAGTTTGCAGTGTCCCCAAACATATTTTTGTCTGTAATGTCAGATATCAATGAAAACAATAAGAGTTGAAGATATCTCCAAATGTTTTTACGTGTTGTCTCTGTTAAATTTTCTTTCCATAATACCCTGTAATTAATACCGGGTAGAAAATTAAGATCATATTCTATATTTTCAAACATGGCATCGTCCATATATATAATATGTATGAATCGTTCGGGTAACACTCCCATACAATAGGTTAAAACACGATGGGTTGCCTCGTCGCTAGAATCATCCTCGGGCGTTTGACAAAGTAATTGTAAATCTACATCGAGTGATTGTTTTAATTCTGGAAAAGTGATAAGTAAATCATGTATCATTTCACGAATTATTTTTTTGAATGAAATTAACTTTTCATGAGATACTTTGCTTTTTGTAGTTTGGGTATCCATACTATACTAATGAATTATGTTTTAAATTATATATACCATTTATTATTTACGAAATTGAACGGTAATCTTTTACGATAAACAGATACGGATTCAAATGAACTCGTTGAGAATAAACGTTATTGGACATAATGAAACTCTATTTGGGGATAGGGAATGGACGTTGTATAGAAGAGGTCACAAAGGTTTCAGGTAAAATCAAAGGAATCGTCTCAAAATAAGATTTCATCGGAATATGCTTAAGTTCAGGGATAACCTCGGGATGAGGGTACACTAAATTTGTAGAGTTTATACCTAATAAACTACTTTCAATATCGACTGGATTGTTTGAAAGAGTATTCCAAGGCATTCTGCTTGGAGTTATACCTAAGGATGGCATAGATACATCATACGCTTGTCCATAGGCGGAATAGGGATATTGTATCCATTGTATAGTGTCATCATACGATTTACATTCAATACGATAATCCTGAATAGTATTTTTATTTCTGGTAGAAGTCATACTTTATTAGGATATTATTTAAAAGATAACAAATATGTAATTTTATTCAATTCGGCTAATATTTCATCCCGAATATTAAATAAATCACTATTTTCTTCTGACTTAAATAGTTCATTTACATGTATTAAATAGGTTTTGAATTGTTCTAACCATTTTATAAATGCATTTGGATGTTTAAACGTTTTCAAATGTAAGGTATGAATGTCTAATAGACTTGTTTTATTTATAGTATGTTTCCCAAGTAATACTTCTATGAACGAATCCATCTTATCATTCAACGCATCGTACAGTTCATCCGTCACTTTATGAACGGAATAGACCTTTGTATTCCAATGGTATAGTTTTACAATCATCAAAGATTGTAATAGACGATATATAAGTGATTTTACATCTTTTTTGGACGAATATAGTTTGAGCTTACGCGTCGTATTCATATAATACTATAAGGATATAATATTATAAATGAATTGTTATTCTAAAATATCACAGGTTAATTCTGGATTAACAAATCAAATTTTTATACCAATGAGTGACTTAAAAACATCCGCAAATTCACGAACAAATCATGGGCCACACGATGGGGGGATTATGGAATGCTACAGACTATTTATCTCAAATAGCGTTTTATAAGGATATTTTATCTGGGTATATATGTATAAGCACTAAATATGATATAAATACAATATTTTAGATGAAAAAAATATTAATTTGGAAACATTTTCGCATATATGACGAAGTTTCATTAACTTCTAAAGCAACTTTATAAATAAAAGTTAATCCATTTACAAAGTATCCTTGTGATTTTATAGAAGATAACTTCATTTTTAGGTATAGGTTTCCAGTTATTTTATATGATTATGTTTATCATATAAAAATGAATTCATATTATTGTATCATTGGTAAGTATAAAATGTTGTTTAAAATGTTGTTTAAACGATGCATTGGACTCGCGTGTATAGCACGATACAATACAATATATTCTTTACAAAGGATTCAACTGGAAAATCCGGATGAAACTGATTTATTAAAAGAATTGTTTGATATATTTGAGGACGATATTATAAATACCGTATGGACGAATAGTGTATATTTTATAGAATGGTCCCATCATATACAATAAACGATTAATTGGAATAGGCTAGACCACCCATACCAGACATTACACGAAGAACGTTGTAATTTACAGCATATACACGTACCTTGGCAGTGCTGGTACCTTCTACAGTAGCATTCGATAACACAAGTTGAAGGGTAGCATTGTCTATACGCGAAAAGTTACAGCTTCCAGACGGTTGGTGTTCTTCTGGACGCAATGCGAACGAATATACGTTGATACCTGTATCTGGGCTACGGGTATGGTGTTGGAACGGTTGTACAAGGTCAAAATAAGTACCTTCACGTTCCGAAAATCGATCTTGTCCGTTCAATTGAAGTTTGGCCGTGACTACTGGATTATCACCCCAGCAATGCATTGTAAGAGCAGTCTCACTGAGTACAAACGAACCTGCGTCGGAAACCGTAGAGGTTACCTGATTTACATCACCAAATCCATACTGACCACCTGCAGTATTATACAAGTCCGTTCCTGAGGCCGAGAGTGCCATATTTGTACTCCAATAATCAACACCGCTTACGTCGGTGCCTGTGGCACCTGCACCCGCATCGTGAAACAATCCAGATGCGGTAATAAAGTCTCCTGCGTTTTCACCTATGGCTTCTGGACCAGCAAAGGCATGAATGGCGTTTGGAAGAGCATCCACGGCATCCGTATAATTGAAGGGTTGAGCCCCAAGAGTTTTGTACAACACGGAATTACAGTCAAGGGAGGAACAGTAATCTACATTCGCATCTGGTTGAACCACCCAAATGAGTTCCTTACACGGGTGGTTAAAGTTAAGCTTAATTTTATTAGAAGACGAGCCAACCGATTCATCCCCTGTAAATTGTAGTTGTTCAATGAGGTACTCGTGAGGATTTTGTGCCATACGTCTACGTTCATCCGTGTCTAAAAACACATAATCTACGTATAACGAGGCAGCTACGATGGATTGAGCGTAAGCAAGACTAGATTTTACATTGGTAGACGAACCGGGTTCACACGAGAGGGTAGATACCGCCCATAGACATTCATCAATGGGACGAATATCAAGGTTAATACGAACTTCATGGTATTGAAGAGCAATGAGTGGAAGCGCTAGACCAGGATTACGGCAGTACCAAAATTGGAATGGAACGTATAAAGTGGTCTCAGGCAATGCGTTTCTAGGAGTACATACTTGACGTGGGGCATCAGAATCACAAGGACCATCTACATTTGCGAAACTGGGGTCAGTAATATAGGTTAGTGCTGTAGTGTTACCAATCATCTTATAGTAACCATCTTGTTGCTCCTTGGATAGTGTTAATTGATTCCAAATATGCATCCAGTCACCATATTGACGGTCAATTCGCTGACCACCAATTTCAACTTCCACTTGCGCGATGAGTTGCTCGCCAGGGAAATCTAACCATCTCGCAAAAGGCGCTAGAGTAGAATTGATTTCAGGTAAAGTTACTTGAAGGTAAGTTCTATAAGCAAGGTCACCGTTTCTCGCAAGGGTGCATGTTACACGTCTTCCGAAATCGGCTTGACCATTGAATGTTTGTTCTATAGATTCCATCGCAAAATTAGTATGACGACGATAAGTTACTTTCCAAAATGTAATTTGTGGATTGCCGGTAAGATAAACATCTTGGGCGCCATAGGCTACTAATTGCATCAATCCTCCACCCATTCTATATTATTACAAAAGAAAAAAAAATATAGAATTATACCTTATTCTTCAAATAGACGTATGATGAGTTATAAATGTCTTAATATAGTCTTCTTCAAATATTTGTTTGTCATTCTCATGCTTTTTCGTAAAAACATATTTACGTGCAATTTTTGTTACGGACCAACCGTCTTGTAATGCGCTATATATAAACTTCATCTTTTGTAAGGTGTTAAAGTCAACGTCTTGTGTAATATGTCTTATTAATTGTATTGTATTATCCTCCATTGTAATATATATGAAACAATAATTTATAATAATTAACGTTTAATTTAATATTGTATTAAAAACTATACCAATATTAGATTAATGTCTTTTAAAATCAAACCAACTAAAACGTTACAAGTCCCAGTTAAATATAATACAACCTTAGATATTAAACATAAGTCCATTTTAGAGAAAATCAAATACGAGGAAGATATTGTTTTGCCTAAGTTACATACTGAAAAATATAAGTTAAAAACAGAATTAAAACATACAGACAATATTGAACTACAAACTGAACTACAAGACAAAATACATTCTATTTCCTCTAAAATAAAAAAGTTGCGTCACTATAAATCAAAATACTACCTTGATAATTCAAAATATATATTTGATTATTATGAAAATAAAAAGATTGATTCTGAAGGTAATTGTAATGTTTCGTCTAAAACGTTGAATACATTCTTTAATATAAAGGATCCCTCGTCCATAGTACAAAACGATATATTACCCAATGCACAAAAATATCTTGCAAATGTGGATGATGCATTCCTAGACATAAACAAGTTTATAAATCAAACGGACATTTGTAATCATTGTAATAAAGGCGAACTTATATTCATTGAACACGAAGGACTATGTGTATGTAACGTGTGTTTTGTTAGCATACAATATCTAATTGATAATGAACGCTGTAGTTACAAGGAACCACATAAAGAAATCTGTTTTTATGCCTATAAGCGTATAAATCATTTTAGAGAAATTCTTGCACAGTTTCAAGCAAAGGAGACTACCCAAATACCATCTAAAGTGATAGAAGACATTGAACAACAAATGAAAAAAGAGCGTATCATTCTTATACAATTGACCAATCATCGTGCTAAAACCATATTAAAAAAATTAGGATATAATAAATATTATGAACATATACCTTATATAAAAGATAAATTGGGAATTAAACCTCCTATAATGAAACCTGAATTAGAACAACGATTGTGTAGTTTATTTATGGAAATACAAAGACCCTATGCTAGATTTTGTCCAGATGTACGAGTAAATTTCTTAAATTATTACTATACCATATATAAACTGTGCGAATTACTAGATGAAACCGAATTTTTACCTTTTTTTCCAATGCTAAAGGATAGATATAAGCGGATTGAACAAGATGAAATATGGAAAAAAATATGCAATGAATTAGATTGGGAATTTATACCGACTATATAATTATCGCGGGAAACCTACTAGATTTGCGCCTATACCAAAGCCTGCACCACTTCTCGCATTTACACCCATACTAGGAATATAAGTATCCAAAATACTGAATGTAGCCGCCGCAGTCAATGCAATGAGTGCAATTTCATCTAAGTTAATACTTTTTTTAGGTATCGCAAATGCTGCAATGGCTACCATTAGACCTTCCACTAAATATTTAATTGCACGCTTAAGTAATTCATTAAAATCCACGCCCGAAATATTCATTATAGAGTAGTAAAAGAAAAAAATTTGTATGAAATTAATACTTAAAGATTTCTTAATATCCAATATATATGTCTTCTAAACGTCAGAATGCTCGTCTCATAAACGGTTCTCCTAATCCAGAGTATATTGATCTATTAGAAGAAGACCGTGCCTTGGCAGGACAAAAATTCGCATGTGTCTCTTTTATATCCCCTGAAAATATAATAGAAGATAAACGTCAATTTTTTTTCAACGAGTTTATTAAACAATGGGAATTATCCAAATCCATGGATAAGTTTACACAATTTATTAAATTTTTATCGTATAAGTATAAATGTTCATTTGAAGATATGATGAAAGATTTAGAAGAATTTGTTTCAACTGAAAAAGATGCATTATTTGCAACTACATTATCAGATGAATATAAAACGTTCATGGATAAACATGAAGATAGATTACAAAGTCTATACGATGAATCCGTTGATTTTCAAACCAATACCCGCGGAATCAAAATACGTGGGTCTTTTTCTACGCAAGGTGAAGCAGAACTACACGCTAAAAGTTTGCGCGAAAGTGACCCGTCCCACGATGTATTTGTTGGACCGGTTGGATTGTGGATGCCATTTGACCCAGAGTCCTACAAAACAGGTAAAGTAGAATATTTGGAAGAGGAACTAAACCAACTCATGCAAGAAAAACATAAAAATGAATTTAAAGCTAAACAACATTTTGAAAATCGTGTGCGTACTACAAAACAAAAAGCATTTGAAGACAACTTGAAAAAGGCAAGTGAAAGTGGTAATAAATTAACACAAACGATGAACGACCAAGGAAATCTCGTCTCGACGCGGGACGACCCTACGCACGAATTATTTGAAAATGAAAATATCTCAACTAACTCTTAACTCCATTTGTTTTTTTTAACGTTGATATGAGGACCTTTTTTACGAGCGGTGGCAGGGTCATAGGCTACTATATTTTCATCATCGCTATCTATACCTTTGGATAATTCCCAAAATTCATTTGAACCCAGTTTAAATGGTCCATGAGGTTCGGATCTATACCAAAATATTTGGTCTTGTAAGCGATTGCTCTTGGAATTATTGTTTATGACTAAACATTCATAATTTTCAGTACATTGGTCCATAATTTGTGAAAAACTTTCAAACGTTGGAAACATTCCCGCATAATTTTCATGAATGATTCTACGGTTTTTTATATAAGGCTCACGTAATATGAATACATAATCTATATTGGTTCTAAGATTGGGAGGTATGCCTAATGGGTATTGCATTGTGATGATAAGCATTATTTTCCAGTGACGCCCATTCATAAATAATAATCTCATCATTTTATCACGTGTCCATGATGCATCGTATAAACAGTCGTCTAATATAACAAACGCACGTGAATCAATCGTACTTCGCTTGTATTGTTCAAGTTCTTTTCTTACCTGTTTAAGAACTTGTCGTTGCCGTTTTAATATATTTTCAATGATGGATATATTATATTCATCATGAATAAACAATTTAGGAATATGTTGGCAATAAAATCCATTTCCAGCTTCTGTTCCTGATATGACCGTTCCTATGGGTATATCTTGATGATGATATAATAAGTCCCTTACCAGATAACTTTTACCAGTATCTCTACGCCCAATCAATACTACCACTGGTCCTTTATTTTCATCTGGTTTAAAACTAATGCTATTCATATTGAATTTACTAAGTTCTAGTTCACGTGACATTGTGAATGATTGAGAAATTAAAGAATTATATACACCGCAAGAATGATAATTAGTTTATATATGTAATTAATTATATAATCACTGTTTAATGGAATTTACATATATAAAACCAAATCATACTGTTTTATTTCAAAGTGTTCTAGACGTCATGGGAGTTAAATCTCCGCAAAATTATATACCTATATACAATCGTTTTTTTTCATTGACTCCTAATAATTACAATACAATTACGTTTAACCATACACGTTCCTTGTACGAAGTAAAGAATAAAGTTACTACCAATATATTTAACTGTACGATACAAACCGGTAAGGTACAAGAAGAACAGGACGTATATTTTAAATATAGTCCATTGTTAGACCCTTTAAAATATATAGTTGGACGATATAAGGAATATGATATAGGTTGTTTACCTCAATATACGTCGTTACAAGAACACGCAAAATGTCGTGATTCCAATAATTCTGCTTATATTGACGGTATGTTCAATTATTTATCCAATCAACTTTTACATCATTATGGTTTTTTTCATGGATTAGAATTTTACGGTTCTTTTATTGCCATGAAGAACACCTTTGAATGTGATATTTCAGATGATATAGAATATATAGCACAATCGGATTTTTTTAATCAACACAATGATACGTTATTTCATATCAATATTCCTATAACGAAACAATCTCCTAAACGAAGCCGAGGTAATAAACCTATTCTGGATATTGGGGAAGTCATAGACATTCCTTATGATACGATGGACCCCTTAAAGATATCCGTTCCGATTGAAACTGAATTAGAATTATTGTATTTAAATGATACACTTTCTACCGAAGAAACCTCACTCAACAGTGAATGCTCTTCCGTCTCTTCTAAAACAGAAGAGTCTACCTCAGACTCCTCTTCCACGAGTGGTTATTCCACCATCGTGGAAGAAGATGTCCTTGCAACTCTACAGAATTTCCCTGTACATGTGATTGCGATGGAAAAGTGTGTAGAAACATTAGACGATTACCTTATCCATCACAAAGAAACCATAGGGGAAGACGAATGGCGTTCTATATTATGTCAAGTGGTCATGTCCTTACTGGTATATCAACGAACCTTTCACCTTACACATAATGACTTACATACCAATAATATTATGTATACCCATACCCATCATACCTATCTTGTATATACATGGAACGGGACCACCTTTAAAGTTCCAACCTTTGGAAAAATATACAAAATCATTGATTTTGGTAGAGCCATTTATCGCTTTCGTGGACGTATCCTTTGTAGTGATAGTTTTCATCCAAAAGGAGATGCCGCTTCACAATATAATTGTGAACCGTATTTAAACAAACATAAACCCATCCTAGAACCAAACTTTAGTTTTGATTTATGTCGTCTAGGGTGTTCTTTGTTTGATGTTATATCCGAAGATATAGATTATACTAGCGTAAAAGATACAGATAATACACACCGTATTATACTAGAATGGTGTCAAGACGATAAAGGACGAAATATTTTAGTGAAACAAAATGGTGAAGAACGATACCCTGACTTTAAACTATATAAAATGATTTCTAGAACCGTTCATAATCGTACGCCTGAAATGGAAATCAAAAAATCTTATTTCTCAACGTTTATAACACAAGAACCGTTGGATACAACCTTACCAACGATACACGTAAATGATTTTTCAAGTTATATAAATTAAGAATTACAATAATATATATATATATATATATATATGGCAGCGCAGGGTCGCTATGAACATAAAATGGATGTAGGAGAGGAAGGTATTGTATGTAGTTGGCCCGGAGGAAGAACTTATACCATACCATGGACTCAATGTTTAAAGAGTGATGGCACTGCTCCTAAGGGTTTAGATGAATTAACACAAGACCAGAGATACCATATTGCCTCAGATATGATAAAGGATGGGTCAAATTCAAAATTATTTAGATACTTATTTAAAAGAGCATGGCCGAGTCCGAATCCAGTTGATTATACGGGATCTCTCAATAAAGATTTTTTAGATATGTCTAAGAATAATTCCTTAGAGGTACACGCCGACAATCTAACGACTATAGAATGGAATGCTTCAGGACCAGCTAGCACCATTCCACCCCATATTGTTGGGGTAACCCGTGATTGTGGAATTTCATCTAACACGATTGCTCCATGGGCATTTTCAATCACAAGTTTTGCTACTGCATTTGATACTGCAACCAAATCTGGGGGTAAAGTATGGCCACCGCGAGGTGAAACCATTATATTGACTGAAAGGTTGTTTACGGCGTTTGGTTATCCCGATGGTATGTCTCTCAAAGCAACCACGGTCTCTAACGAGGTATGGACATTTGAACTCACAATGTTTGGGAGAACCTTTAAAGGTAAAACTGACAACGAAAGTCCAGATTTTGTTGAATTAAAAAATTTTACACAGGGCAACGACAAAAACAAACAATGGTTCAAGCAGAATCCATTTAAGGTAACTTCAGATGGTCGTATTGACCGCCAGCCTGGACAATTTCAGTTGTTTGAAAAGGTAAGTAAAACCTTTAAGGATTATACAGAGTATGAAACAAACGCACTGTTAATAATTATATTAAAATCGCTTGGGGACAGGTTGCAATGTTTATTTCATTTATTAAATTGGGTAGAACATAAACAAGGACCCCAAACAACCGTATTAATGAATACATGCGATGGTCCTGTATTTACGGTATCGTTACAATTTGGTCCGAATACAGCATTATTATATGATAAATATACGAATAAAGGTGATAAAAATAGATATCATAGATGTTTACTGTTAGACCGTGTCGTTAACCCGTGTGAGACTTGTAGGAAAAAAAATATAATTAAAATCTCGGATTGTATTGATTCAAACCGTTCATTAATAAGATTATATACTACCATATATCGTAATATTAAAAAATATTACGAGACTGTATCAAGTGAAAAATATGTATTTAGATTTGAAACTAATGGAGATTTGCCAGAGGTAACCAACCATTTTTTTGTGGTTATTTTAAGACAATTAATGGTTTGTAATTATAAATTAATGGAGTTTATGTCATTTTTAAAACAACAGAATGTAATCGTGATGGCAGCCGAGGCCGATAATACAGAAAATGGTTTGACTTCTGCAGAACGTACGCAAATACATACAATCTATAATGAAAGGTTAAATACTTCAACGAACGAATTTATAAAGGATTACGGTTATATTTCTTTTTTTACAGAGACATCTATTAATGACAGTGTAATGACTAAACTTAGAATTTCAAATAATAATAAATTAACAATGGGAAGTATCGGGGATACCCTAATGTTTGAATTGTACAATGAATTAGGAACCATCCCACCAAGAAGGTCATCTACACCGAAACAGGATTATAAGAGAATTACCATTTCACAAATGATGATGGACCACTCAATAATTATACCTTTGACACTGAATATAACAACACAAGAAATAGTATGGACTATTTCAAGAAATACAGACGGTGCGACTGAACGTCAACGTCGCAGTTTAAAACGCGGTGTACTATTAGCGGCACCGTCTGAAACTTCTCCAAGTAAAGGTGGAAGGTTACCTCAATATGTCGCGCCTGGAGAAGCGTTTCAATCATATATTACAGCTAAAAATTTTAATGATGTTACGACTACTTCATTACGAAATATAATACCATTAAAAGATATATTATTAGAATCAATCCAAATCAAATACAAACTAGATGACAAAACTATAAACGACATAAAAGCAGGTGGTACGGTTGAGACGAGTGTAGACCGTGGGATATATATAGGTATTAAAGAAGAATTTATGACTAGATTGATAGAAATTCAGCAAACATTTCATGTCAACTTCCAACCGGCGAACTTTAAATCATTGGAAGATGTAAAGGGTAATGAGATTGATAATTTAAGGGAGAATATAAATGAACTCAATCTTGAGATTGATAAAGAGATTATGTATATAGACAAGTTGATGAAACAAACACAGGCTATATCAACTTTACTTGATAACCCTGACGTGGAGGTTAATTCACGGTATACTCAAATGGATATGGTGGTAGAGGATTTTAATGCTAAACAATTTGAGGTATTACGACATATTGAACAAATAAGGAATGTAATAGATACATTACAAAGTATTACCGAAAATGATAAGGAATATAACGATATATTTGATTCTTCCAAATTTGCCAAATTGAACGATTCTATTAAATATTTCAATGATGTAAAGACACAAATGTATAATTCAGATTCGGTCGCAGCCCTCTCGGAAGACGAGCCGACCTCGGCTGCGGTTGGCGTTGAACTGGTTGACGAGGAGGCGACAACGGAAGACGAACCGACCTCGGCTGCGGCGGTTGGCGTTGACGAGGTGATCATCCGTGAGTTGAATCTAGAACTCGCCGAGGAGGTCGTTATGGAAAACCGTACCGACATCTTAATGGAGTCACCAGATAAAAATGTTATAAATGATTTATTGCCTGACATTGACCCGAGTAATATTGATAGTATAAAATCAGTATATAATGATATTTATACAAAATTATATAGTCGGTTAAATATATGTATCAGTTTTAATTTGAAAAAAATATTAATAACTAATTTATACGATTATATAGTATGGTATAGAGATATAGAACCATCTAGTATATTGGATATATCCCATCCAATATTTGATTTAATAACAGACTTAACGAGTATAACCGAGAAATTATCCTCTATCGGAATAGTACCTCCCATATATAACGAATACAACCTTGCTGATACATTGGCGGATTTGGGTAATGCTGAAAACCTCATTTCTATATGTCAAGAAAGTACATCGTACGGGTTTAATAAAGAAGAGAATATTTTTCTTCAGTATATGAGGCAACACGTATTACCTATTGTAGATACAAGTATATTTTTAATTCCCCTAAAATCACAAGATAGGATTGATAAAGTAATTCAACATATAATAACCAATATGAATTTAAAACGTGTAACCCAACCTGAAGATACCGGAGGTGCAGAAGATGTAACTCAATCGACGGATATTTATAAGCTTAAAGATCACAATGGAATATTCCAAGATATTACGCATAAAGATATTGAGAATGAGGTATATACTGTAATTAAGAGAAACATAGGGTTATCCGATAAAGATATCGCGGATATGATAAAACCGAATGATTTAACTAGAACCTATTCCGCCACAACGGTTGCTGATTTTCCAGATGTATCTGGTGGTCGTTCTGGTAAAATGCATAAACGAAAAAAGTATACGAAACGCGGTAAAATGTATAAACGAAAAAAGTATACGAAACGCGGTAAAATGCATAAACGTAAGTATACGAAACGCGGTAAAATGCATAAACGTAAGTATACGAAACGTTAAATCATTTCGTGATAGTTCGCCGTTTTCGTGTAAGTTTTTTGGGTGTAATGGATGAAATGGTAAATGTGGTCCATGGATAAGAAAGTCTATCGTGTAAATAAGGACGCAAGTAATTCCAAACACGTTGTTTGTCGCAAAAGGCATCTTTCATAAAAGGTTTTCCACAGGAGGACCCCCATCTAAGTGAAAACGACATATTTTTTGCCATTTGAGTATCAATGACATTACCGTCCAATGCTCCGTGGGGTTCAAAGGGTTTCGGTCGGGATGGGTCTGACATGTATTCACGTGGGTCCAACTCATAATGAGAACATACCGTGCGTGAACACGGATTTTCTTTATTAAGATATACATCATAATGATCGCTAATAATTTGTTGAGCAACGTCAATGTTTATGGTACCTTTATGTATATCCATCAAATCCGCTAAACGCACTTTTCTTGCGCCTTGATGTCGCCGTATATCATCTATACCTGTATTTGTACATTCAAGATTACGAATTCTAGGGTCTTCTGGTGCGTTATATCCAATGAATACTCCATTTTGAGTGCGGGTAGTATTGTGAAATCGTAACCCTAATTCAATACGCATAATTTCATTTACATTCGTATCACCAAACAACCACGCGCATGCATAATCACCTGAATTACCGTCTAACAACATGCGTTCATAATCATCTAAATTTTTTCCATATTGCATTGCATTACGAATACGACAAGAAATTGGTATATTGGCTTGATAATTTTTAAATCCACCAATAGTGGTTTCAGCTCCAAGTATACCAGCAGAGGTTACAAAAAAATCAGTGCCAGACCATATCCATCCAGGGTAACCCGACAATAGTATACGATTACCTTGATCTGGATGAATATCTACAACATAATTTCCTAATTGTCCAGTTAAAAAATCTGAAAACGTGTTATGCGCACATACTATTTTCCCATCGGCGGTCCAATCTCCTACTGCAATGAAGGCCGAACATCTATCCTTGTTACCGCCTTCGCTTGCATGAACAGATTGATTTGCATAATTCTCTCCATATACAATTGTTTTTTCTTCCTTTGACATATTATTCCACCAAGAATCTACTAATGTAAAATAATTGTTCCATGCAACCACTTCATCTATGGTTAGATTCGCGCCTTCTGCAAATCCAAGCATTTCCTCGTAAAATTCTGGAAACTGGGATGCAATCACGTGTGTAATATCCCTTTGTGCGACTTGAATAAAATACTCCCATTTTACTCCAAAATCGTTATAAATGGTAAAATCCAATATACGTCTTACTTCTATCATTTCTTTTGCAATTAATGTACCGTAGGCAAATCCTCTTTCTTTAGGTGCTCCACGTATGGATATATAAATCCAACCGTTTTTATCTTCACGCACTCCATGTTTGATAACCATTAATATATAACGATATAATAGTTATCAAAAATTTACAAATAAATTTCTTATATTAAAAGTCAGGTTTTCCTGTAAATACGGCAGGAATTTTTGAGGAAACGTCTGTATTGACTTGAGTAAGTATAAACATTCCAAGGATAGAACTGATAAATACAATGATTGTATCCCGAATCATCTGTTTTAATAGGATGTCTTCCTTTAATATAAATTTAATTTCAATAATACGTATAATAAAAAATACTATACTAATCGCAGTTGAGGTCATCCATTGTCCTTGTTCCATTTAAACTGATGATATATATTCTTTATCCTACAAAAACGCATTATAATGTCTCAATATCTATAACGGGCAATGGTTTAACATTTATACGACCATTAAGGTCTTTGATTCCTATATTATCTAAACTTATTTCATCCCCGATGACTAATTTAGCATCAAGTTCTTCTTCTTCTTGTTTTCGTTTTTCATGCGTTTCTTGTGAGATTCGTTCTAAACGTTCAATTGTTTTTGGTGCTTCAATCGTTCCTTGTTTTCCACTTGTATCCATGGTAAAATCTATATCCGAAAACGTTAATTTATCTGGCAAAATGGGATTGGATACTATATTCGTAGAGACCAAAGGTTCAATAACGGTTTCCACTTTGGGAACGGTTTCTACTTTGGGCGTTTCAAGGGTTTCCACCTTGGGCGTTTCAATGATGTCGTCGGTTATGATAACCTCTTCTTCTTGCGTTTCACTGAGGTATTCTTTCAATATATCCTCTACGGGAATACTATCGCGAATTGCATTTAAAGTAGATTCCTTAATGATTAATTCTAATTCACGATTATGTCGTTGTATGTCAAGTGGTGGAATGTTCACTTCAAATAGATATACATTCGTATAAATTTTACGTGCAACCAATATATATAATTTATGTATGAAATTATTTATGGAAGGAATATTTATATTTATTTTTTTTTGATGTTGTCCTACACGAACGACCGTCAATGCCTTCATATGAATGATATGAACACACGTAATCATATCTTCTAAATACGGACAATTTGTAACGTTAAGGATACGCTTACGTTCTGTTTTTATAATTTCCTCATTCCATTTAGGTACTCTACTTAAAAAGGTTTGAAACGTCATAAGGTATTTGGTTTGTTCTTCATTCGCTATACATAAATTCCAAGACTCTTCAAATATAGATTTTATCCCAGATATCACGGCGGGTGTTAATAGATTCACGAGTCTTGCACACCATTCGTTTTTAGATTCAATCAACGAATTTATCGAATAATCATCCATATCTATATATAAGAATTGATTTTTAATATTTCATCGCAATTGCATACATATTGATATAACATAAACAACATAAATAATGATTCGTGTTTAAATAAATGTTTGTTGGAATGATATTGAATAAGAATATGGGTTTTACGTTTGGTTGAAATCGTTGTAGATTTAGATATATAGGTGAGTAAATCTTTACCCGAATATCCTTTATCGTATAATTTATTTGTTAATTGAATAAAAGAATTAGGGTCATTTATATCTAAATGCATAATATGATTACGTATCCATTGTATACGTTTGGATGGTTCCTTTCCAAAACTTGAATTCACTTGATACACATGAAGATTAATACAAGGTAACGGGATATATATTTCACAAAAACGAGATAAGATAGGTTTAAGTAATTTAGTTTTATCGTTCGCAATAATAAAAAACCTAGTGTTGCTACTAAATTGTTCTATACAACGACGTAAGGCAGACTGTGCGTCGTTGGTAAGCGAATCCACATTTGTCAATAATATAGATTTAAATGGATGATGTAAGGAATGTTGTGTTTTTGCAAAAAACTTTAATTCTTCTCGTATAAATTTAATACCTTTACCGTGTTCACAATTGGCATATAATACGTGTAATCGTTCATCTTCATACGTTTTATATAAACGATGTATAAATTGTGTAACCAATATATGTTTTCCTGCTCCAGAGGGTCCGTAAAAAAGAATATTCGGTATATTGTTGTTTTTAATCATATGATTAAGATTTTCAACGATATCATTATGAATAAGGTTTAGCATCATACTCTTAAATATATAATTTTAAATCCTATTATAACTAACTATAAGTTAGGCCCAACTGGTCAAACTGTGTGTATATGGATTACTTTTAAATGCGTTTAAAAGGTCTGGATTCATTCTATCATAATTTGGTTGTATCGTTGTAGGTGGCATTTGTGTACGTCCATAACTGGTTTTACTAGGTATAGCAGACATTGTAGAGGTTCCCGTTGGAATACGAGTTTGATTTTGATCGTTTCTTACGGATGTAAAATTTGTATCTGCATTTAATAAGGACATACCTCCTTGATTTGGATGATTACTAAATGTTTTGTTTGGATTATTTCTCTGATTATACGCGGAGGTTTGTGACATGGATTGATTTGTACCCATTACATTACCAATATAAGACGAAGTTGTCGTATCTCTTTCTTGTGGAACGGGTTGTTGCGTGGATACATTATAAGCGCCTTGTAAGTTACCTTCCAAGTTTAAGTGTAATTTACCAATTTCGGTTTGTTCTTTAATTGTGGTTTTCGGTCTATCCCCTGGATTGCAAATGGGTTGCGTTCCTCCATGGGTTAGTTGAACGTTTCCAGTGGAACGTATGTTCCCAATCACATTTTCTTTACGAGTCGGTTTAAGTATGTCAAGAATAGGACTAGTTAAAGCTTTCAGAATTCCTCCAACTGCCCCTAAATCATTTCCTTGTCGTGTAGTGGAACGATTATTACACAAGGGTTCATAACTTCCATTGCCATAATCATTGGTTGAAGCGGCAGCAGGTCCTAAAGGTGCGGTAATGGCAGGGCCTGCCAATTGTTGCCGATGCGTCTCGTTGCTATGTGAATGTATGTAAGTAGACTTACCTTCTTGGGTTCCAGCACCATAATAATTGGTTTCCGAATAATCTGGACGATTCGTGTGTTGTAACATTTGACTACTTCGTACGGTAGAACCTTTTTCAACACCTGTAGTAGTAAACCATCGGTTTGGACCTAAAGCTTGGGTTGTATCTGGACGGTTTTTTTCTACACGACCCATTGTATTTGAATTTTGAATGTTTTGATTACTTGCAGACGCTGGACCTTGATGACCTGATAAATCAAACGATACCTTTGGATTGTTGGTAGCACGGAGTGCATCCACTGTTTTTGGGAGCCAACTTGATCTATCTTCAACGGCTGTATTGTATCCAGACCCACTATTTGTACTTGTATATCCATGCCCCAGACCGGGTGCCACTTTTACTTCATCCCATGGTTTAACATTATTTATTCTATTACTAGGAACTTCTCTGGATAACATAAATTCAGTTGTACTTGGCATACCATTGGCCCAAGACATATTGGTTTGGGGTTTAAAGAGAGGAGCCTGTTCCGTCTTATGTTTATGTTGTGATCCAGAGCCTTGCATATTATCTAATTGACTTTGTGCAATGTCTGCACTTACACTAGAACCTTTTATACGAGACCCAAAAAAAGGTACCATATTGTTATGTTTAAAATTATCTTTATTTAACGGTTCTCCTGTTAAACTATAATTCGTCTTGGTGGAACCACCTACAGACTCCTTTGGATTATTTCGTTCAATCTCTTTATATACGGCAGATGGAGTAAAGAACTTGTCTGTGGTTTGATTGGGATGGTAATATTTGTTTGGGTTAGTATCACTGACCCGTTTGTTATCGATCGGGTAATTGATAGGAGGTTGGGGTGGATTAATAGACGGAAGTGCATTGGGCGCCTCTCCCATATTTTCAAATCCAGCTAGTTCGCGAGGTTCATTGTCGTGATTGGAGATTACATACAGTCCTCCTAATGCAACCACTAACATTGCAATTTCTGCCATATTATATATACTTTATATTAAATATATCATATTCTATAATTATAGATTACAATTGATTTGTGGAGTGTAATTGTCTCGTTCTATGAGTTGTGTATTTAAATTGTGTTGAAATGGAATTTGTATATTTTCTTGCGGGTCAAGTGGTAAATATTGAAACTGATGTTGTTGTACGTCCCGTATCATCCACGCAGGTTCAGTTGCACGAGGTTGTTCTGTAAAAGGAGTTTGGGATGGATACGTCTGCGGAGATGTAACTGGAATCACCGTTTTGTTTATCGTATAATCTCGGTTTAATGTGTTTCCAATTCCAAGTAATGCACTTTCAAGATTAATTGTATTTGACCTAAGATTACCCCCCCATTTTTGAAGACGAATGTACGGGTCTTCCATGTAACTCGGCGAGGTGCCATTGCCAGGCACATCTATACTATAGCGTCCAGGACCGGTTGATTCTTGAAGCGCCTTTTGTATTCTGCAAGAGTCATCGTGAAATCGTGTAAATGCCATATAATATATTGATATAATTTAAAGATTACTTTTATAACATAACCATGCAACTCTTTGTAAAAACACTTACGGGTAAAACCATTACGTTAGAAGTTGACCCGAGCAATACGGTTGAAACTGTAAAACAGATGATACAAGATAAAGAAGGCATTCCTCCCGATCAGCAACGTTTGATTTATGCTGGTAAACAACTTGAAGATGCTAGAACCTTGTCGGATTATAACGTTCAAAAAGAATCTACTCTACATCTTGTACTTCGCTTAAGAGGAGGATTTTTCTGAATCAAATTCGGATTGTGATAACAAAGATTTTTTTCCTAAAAACATTTGCATGTAAGCTTTATAACAATTATAATTTACGTACAATGGGTTCAAAAAACGGGTAAATAATATCACGAAGAAGAAAAGAAATAAAACATATTTGATAGGACTTTTAAACATGAAAGAATACATTACCAATAGAAAGGCTATAAGGACCGTAATTTGTGTAAGCACACAGCACACTTCTATTATATTCTTTAGTTTCATTCCTTTGACATGGTCTGTATGCATAAATTGAAAAAATACAACCCCCTCGTTGTTGACTGGTTCAAAATAATATTCATACAAAGGCATACCCGTAAACTTGGGAAGGATAAAATCAAGCATGTGTTGTGGCCATATGTATAACATTGGCAAACGTGTATAACATTTATATACATAATAGGGTTCAAATTGTATCGTTTTATTTAAAGTATCATCCCAAAATCCTTTGTCCAAAACATTATATATATTGTAAGATAACGATGGACAATCTGCACCAATCAAATACATTCCACCTCTGGCGGGTCGCAATCCTACTTCGATGATACGGTTCTTGCGATACTGTACGTTCACAAATCCGGTATGTCCATTAATATTATCCCTAACCCATTGTTCTATATTCGGCGGTGTAGGGGTTTTTACACTCACGTATTTATATACATCACTGAACCCATTTTGTTCTTCAGAATATATATAAGTTATCTGCCAAACAATACGTCCATGCAATAACAAAAAATCAGTCATACCTTCCCTTCCATCCATAAATTCAGACCACATCATATCCGGATAATCTATATATTTCAACAACTGAGGTTTATTTGTAATTTTAAAACAATTTTTAGATGCGGCGCTAAGATGTCCCCATCTGGGTTTAATAAAAATAGGATAACGAATATCATTTGTATTCAGTTCTTCTAGTTTTCCACAGTTTAACCCTTGGGATTGTGCAATCCAAAGTTTATCGTACACACGTCTATTTTCAGGATATTTACGATAGGCGGTATGATCCCCAGTTACGGTCGTACTGGTCAAATGGTGCGTATAGGGGTCAATATATGGATTTCTATATCCCATTCTTTTACACCACGATTCTTCATATTTTAAAATGGATTTAATATTCATATATATAGTCACGATAATAATGTATTATCGTCCGGACCATACTTTTGTAATAGGTAAATAACTGAACTTGTCTTTATCTTCGTACGATATCATCCAAGGACAGTATTTAGATATGTCGCCGAATAAAGCATTTGACTTCGAGTTAAACCCGAATTTTTTTATCTGAACGTCTTTTGTATTAAGAGAATCCATATATTGTAATAAACAACCAATGACTCTTTCAAAAGACATACGGTTATACCGATTTAACACAACATTTAATAACTTGCTAATATCGTATCGTTTATGGATAAACTTTAAATAATCATGGGTTATAATAGACATACCACCAAAACACCCCGTCCATTTATGTTTTTGTTTATAAAATTCGTATAGTTTATTATCTTGAAATACATTTATCATTCGCGTCTCATCTTTAATTTGGTCAGAATGATGTTTAAAGTCCCATAACATTTTATAGTTGGTTACCCTAAAATCAATAGAACGATTTATAAATACGGAATCGTGTAATAGGACCGCTGTATCAAATAACTTATGGTGTAAAAAATAATAATAGGGCAACAATTCTCCTCTTCCTTTATACTCGCTTTGTATAAGCACTGTATTGGTAACTGTTTTATTTGTAACAAATTCATAATTACTATTGTCATCTATTATCATAATACGATGGAGAGGATAATAACGTCGGATACAATCATAACATAGCATCCAATAACAATTGGTTGTTTCACTTATGACATGCCTTAAAATAATAAAGCCTATACTCATATTATAGCGTGTTACATTTATGTAAGAAGGAATTGAATTGTAATACCCATTTATTTAAAATTTCAGGTTCATCGTTGTAATCTACATTACAGTCAATTATACTTACACGGTCAGGTGAAATACTACGAACCCATGTTTCATGATAGATGTGACATGATTTTAGATATTCCAACGGAATGAGTTCTCCTTTACGGTCTCTTTTTTTAATACGTTCATATATAATTTCAGGAGTGGTATACATATACATTATGTATTCGTCTGGGAAATCTAATTTAAATGTATCAAACCACTTGGAATAGATTTGATGTTCAATGTGTGTAATCTTATCATCATGATACAACATTTTCTCAAATATATTGCGGTCGGTTTCAAGACTTCGTTCTGAAATAATAATGTCATATCCCGAGTTAAATGCCTTTTTAAGAATGGCTAATCTTGAAATATATGCCATCATTTGAAACGTAAATGCATATTTAGATTGATCTGCGTAAAACAATTCTAATATAGAGGTTCCATTCGTATCACACATAGACAACCATTCCTCTACTGGTTCTTGTAGAAAACAAATGTTGGGTTTGTCTTTATACAAGGTTTTGAGATGAGTTAGAAAGGTGGATTTACCACCTCCAATGTTACCCTGAATGGTAATAAGGATTGTCATTATGGTTTTTAATATATTGGGATTGCATTATAAGTTTCAATTTTATAATAATTCATGATTATCACAAAAAGTTGAAACTTTCCGCGTTATACAATACTCTACAACCAATTTAACATGGACTTATCCCAACGTAAATTAACACGCGAAGAATGGAATAGTATTGAAAAACCAGTTGGTTTGGATGAACTTAAAATTATACAATTGATTTCGGATGGATACATGAACCTATCTATCAAACGTAATAATACAAAGTCTATTTTACATTATTTAAAAGTATCCAACAATCAAGAGATTGATTTATTTGTATTTACAAAATATATACAACCCGAACTTATTGCATTGACTAAATATAATTTAAACTATGTTAAAGTGTCTATTCCATCTAGAACGATACGAAAAAGTGATATGATACGTTTTAATAATACAGACGTACAAATTAAACAAGTCAAATCCATTATTTATGAATATGTATTATTAGACGTTTTGAAATCCATACTAAAACAGAAAAAACGTGGTAATGCCGGTTGGAGCGTACATTTCTATACCTTACATTGCATGATGAAATTTAATGTAAACGAGTGTAACCGAACCTTTTATGCCAAGTTAGAAGATATTCTTACAACGCTTTTAACCGAGGTGGATGTAAAAGACATATTGTACAGAAGCACCGAAATGATTGAACATAATCCGTATCTGCTTAAATACGCAGACGACGAATTGTACGGCCATCAGAAACAATTATTTACACAATTTAAATCCTCCAATTCTCTTCCACAATTGGTTTTATACATTGCCCCGACCGGAACCGGTAAAACATTATCTCCCATCGGACTATCCAGAGGTTATAAAATCATATTTGTATGTGCTGCGAGACACGTTGGTCTTGCACTCGCCAAATCGGCCATTAGTCATGGTGTAAAAGTCGCATTTGCATTTGGTTGTAAGGACCCTGAAGATATTCGGCTACACTACGCAGCCGCTGTGGATTATACAAAAGACAGGCGAAGTGGTTCCATTCGTAATGTGGACAATACGAATGGAACACGGGTTGAAATTATAATTAGTGATTTGGTGTCCTATCTACCCGCCATGCATTACATGTGTGGATTTCATGAGAAAGAAAGAATCATTACTTATTGGGACGAACCCACAATTTCACTTGATTATGTATCCCACCCTTGTCACGAACTCATTCAACAAAACTGGAGACAAAATATCATACCAAATATGGTATTGTCATCTGCAACGTTACCCGACGAAGACGAATTATCTCCGACCATTGGGGATTTTAAAGCACGGTTCAAGGATGCTGAAATTACCACAATTATAAGTTATGACTGTAAGAAAACTATCCCTCTGATAAATAAAGAAGGGTACGTGGTTGCACCCCACCTACTGTATTCCAATTATCAAGATGTATTAAAGTGCGTTACCTATTGTATGCGTCGTAAGACCATGTTACGTTATATTGATTTAAAATCGTGTACTGATTTTATTCAACTCGTGCATGACACGTTTCCAACGTCAATCACTCATGAACGTTATCGTTACGAGTATTCTTTTAATAACATTACAGACATTCACATGCTAAATGTGAAAATATACTATCTTACGCTTCTTTCTAAAATCATACCAGAAGCATGGCCAAATATATTTAAACATTTACAAACGAATCGTGTGCCACGGTTTCGTTCCAACGTTATGGTCACGACCACGGATGCTCATACACTGACCGACGGACCAACCATATTTCTTGCAGAAGATGTGCGTAAAATTGGTTTGTTTTGTTTACAACGTGCAAACATACCTTCTACCGTTATGAATACGATTCGTAAAACGATATCTAAAAATGCATCTATCAATGAAAAAATAAAGGTGCTCACAAAAACATTAGATGACCTTCTAATGAAAGACGTATTGTCGGGGAATGACCAAAAATTATCGGACGAAACACGAGGTTCCCCCGAAGTCAAACTTTTACGGAAAGAGATCGGTATACACCTTAAATCTATTCAATCCATTCAATTACCTGCCCTCTATATTCCCAATACATTGGAACATTTGAATATTCATGCGCCGATATGCCTACATACCAATAAGGTTTATACGTCCGACATTGAATTGTCAGACATTGAACAGATTATGTTGATTGACGAAATTGAAGATATGTGGAAATTACTTTTGATGATGGGGATTGGTGTATTTCTCACACATGAGAGTCAACGATACACTGAAATTATGAAACGTCTTGCCTATAAACAAAAATTATATTTAATCATTGCTTCTACCGATTTTATATACGGTACAAATTACCAGTTTTGTCATGGTTATTTGGCAAGTGATTTAGAAGGGATGAGTCAAGAAAAGACCATACAAGCGTTAGGTCGTATTGGACGTAATAAACTACAGTATGATTATACGGTACGTTTCCGTAACGATGCTATCCTATTTAAATTATTTCAAGAGGATGAAGATAAACCAGAAGTTGCAAACTTTACGCGTATATTCAATTCCACATGAGAAGAAATCGTTAATATTATATTAAATCGTCGGATTCATAATAGTTTGGAAAATAAAAAAAATGTTTCATATTTTCTTCATCCACTATGCTTAAATTATTTGGCAAATAATTGGATTGGATGTTTATATCTTTTAAAGATGTATTAAAACTAAAATATAAGTATAACCATTCACTCATAAAAGAAGGGATACATACTTTACCTAATTTATAATGAGTTGTATTTAAATTTAATAGTTTTAACATGTGCTTACATAAGTTAAAATGTTTTTTTCCTGGATAAATTGGTCCTAAATGAGTTGTAATAATATGTTCGTTTTTTGTAATTTTTTTTAAATTACTCCAAAATGTATTGCTATATAATTCATTATTATTATCCTCCTTTAAATAAGGATCCGGCAAATCACATATTATAATATCAAATTTTTCTTTGCAATTACTTAAAAACTGGTTCGCATCTTCATAATATATAAAAACCCGTGGATCATTATAAACCGTTTCATCACAATATTTTAAATATAATCGCGATAAATGAACCAATTCTTTATCAATATCAATCCATACTATTTTATTAATAATATGCTTAGAATATTTTAATAATTCTCGTGTTGTTGCTCCTTCCCCCCCGCCCAATATTAAAATATTTAAATTATGATTATTATATAAACTATAATAAATACTTAAGGATGGATGAATTAAATATTCATGATATATTTTTTCATCCATACTGCAAGATTGCAATTCACCCTCTGTAAATAATATTCTTCCAAATTCTCTACTATCTGCTATTATTAAATGATTCGTAAAATTCGTGGTTCCTTTCCACAATATGGATTGAATCGGATACATACTTTTAACACTACTAGACTTAGCATTCTCCAAAACATAGTTTTCATTTTCAATCATTTATTCTTTAATATAAATAGTTGAACTTATTTAAGTATCTTTGACACTTAAATAAAATTCATCTTGTATGTGTAAAAGTGCATTTCATAATTGGTAGAATCGTTGCATACCGTATGAAAATTTGTATCAGACCGTTTTCTCTCAAGAGGTTGGATTTGAACACTCCGCTCCCATTCATATCATTGAAAGAGGATATAAAACGAACGCCTCAAAGTGTATATATGTATTCACCCTGTTCCGATATAGATACATTCTGGCAGTGGAAATCTAACACGGGAAAAGAAAAGATGACACAACTTCAGAGATATGAAAAGAAGAATTCTCCGGATAGCATCATGAAGTTTATTGCGATTGGTGGCGGTCCAAAGATGGGTACAACCCTTGAAGAATACGCAAGATTTCGGTTTGATACTCTACAAAAAAGAAGCAAAGGAAAATGTGAAACGGGATACGACCATCTCATTCCATTAGACACAAACAATGTGTTTGTGGAGCAAAAATCGTCAGGACATTGGGGTGAAGACGACTATAAATGGCAACATGTGGAGTATAAGCATAAATGGACTATGCTTTTATTGTGTGGAATTGACTATATGGATGTTAAATTTTGGGGTATGGATAGAAAAACATTTAGTCGCCTGATTTCTGAGAAAAAAATCACAAATCAGGGGAATAAGGCAGGAGAGAGTTCAGAAGGAATGTGGTTTAATTATTTAGACGTTAAGGATGCGTTGGTTGAGATTCACACGGATGAGCAACTTCTTCAGTTTGCTTCTTCCCTTCCAGTCTCTGATGAATGAGTGTAATATAGTCTGGGTTTAATTCAATACCAACAAAGGACATATTTAGATTTTTTGCGGATACGCATTCACTTCCAGAACCCGCAAATGGTACTAGAACATACCCCTCTTGTACGGGTTGCATACAAGAACGAATTAGTTTATCGCATAAAGCTAATGGTTTTTGGGTTGGATGATTTACCCGTTCCTTCATTCCAGCACCACCCGCAAGAGCTGGAATTTTTATTACATCCCTTGGTAATGCCCCATTCGTATGAGCAGTATAGGTCGTTGTTTTTTCTCCATTTGAAAATCTTCCTTTTGTAGCTTTACGTTGTTTTCCAGCAGCACCATTTAAAAATCCATCTGTATATGGTTCACGTACATCGTTTCTATGAAATACTTTATCGGTTTTCCATAATACAATTATACTTTCATGCGAACGTTGCCAAAAGTTAAGGGATGGTACATTTTTGTTTGTATAATGCCATAGTATCCATCTTCTATTTATTTCATAAGGCACTCTTGACAGAATAAGAGCAAGTATTTCACTGAACCCATAAATAAACATGGTTCCATTTGGTTTTAAAATACGAATACACTCTTTTATCCAGGCATCACACCAAGTAAGATATGTATCCATAGGTTGCTTATCACTATCATTCCCAAAATCTTTACCAATATTATAAGGAGGGTCTGCAATAATAATTTGGGCAGAGTCCGAGAGAAGGGTTGGTAATATATCCAAGGTGTCCCCTTGAATAATGTCTTGACGTATTACATCCGTCTTGATCTCTTTAATCTCAACCTTTAATACTTTAAGTAATTCGTCCTTGTTCAAATTACTATAACCTTTTATTTTTTGCTCTTTGCAAATTGCTTTTAACTCTTTGGATGTTTTTTTGGTGTAATCCATTCTATACTGGATTCATTTGTAATGATTTAAGTTCAATTTTACATTGTATTCTATACTCGGAAAATGAGGATATATTCTTCAAGATAAACAACGTTTTCCCTTGAATTGTAATATATCTATTTCTTGGGTAGTGGTTGGAAATAAATGATTTCCATAAATATCTTGTAACAATATCCATTCAAATAAACCGCCTGGATATATATAGATTTGAGTAAATCCAAGTTTTAACATCTGATTATATTTGGTGACGATACCTTCGTCACATGCATTCATCCCATATATCACCATTTTTTTATTCAATTGACCTTGTTCTAACATATTGTTGATTTGTTTGGTTTCATGGTCACACTGTAACGTATTTATAATTAAACAATATTGTTTATCCGTTAAAAGCGTATTGATGACAAGTGTATTGGAATCATATATCAAGGTTTGCATATCTTCAAAATTTATTTTTTTGATAGAATGACGATTACCCATCCTTATATGAATCGTATACATTTAATTTAATTATATAATACATAATGGATATTGAAGAAATTATTATAAACTTGAAAATTTTAGAAAAACTTGAAATCAATCAAAAAATAATAACACGCGATACGTATCTTAATATTGAACCCATGACTTTAATACCCGAATGGTTTAGACGATGGAATAGACAAGATAGCCGTAACGAATCTTTGAAAAAAATCAATACAATTGTAAATCAAAGTTTACTTCTTTTAGAAAAAAATAAAGAATTGTGTGATACCTATGAATTACGAAAATATTTATTATCCTCTGTAAAAGGATTGCATAACTTAAAAGATACCTATTCCACTTGCAATCAAACCGTCTCTCGAATAGAATTGATTATAGAAAAAATAAAAATATAACTATACAAATTCTACTATAATTTCTACTTCTTCGTGTAAAATATTTTTAGAGGCAGAGATAGATAATTCTTCACGTCGTTTCCTAGATAGACTGGTATCCTTGGATCGTTTAGAAGAACTATTTCTAGCATTCATGTCGGTTTCAATGTCTTTATAATTCTCTTCAATATAATGTATAACGCCATTTTCAAGTGCCCATTTAAAAAAATTCAATTGTCCAATCGTGGTTTGAATATACTGGTCTTTATAGGGTATATTGATTCGGTCCCATCTACAAAAAGGGTCAAATCTCTTTTTAGAATACGACCTCAAGTTTAATTTATAGTCCACATACACTTTAAATCGGTCACATGTAGGGGTCTTATACGTTATATAATACTGTTTTGCATAATTCGTTGCAAACCAATCTACAATCCTTAGAGAGATTGGGGATTTCCCATTGATGATACTCAACATAGTGTTAAAGTTATATTCTTGTTTATAAAATTTCATTAAATTATGAAGTAACACACTATTTTGAGTTTGTCTTACGGCAGTCATTATACTACAAACATTTTATGGTTTAAATACTTTTTGTTCTTTACATTCAACATGGGAAGATTTGGGCCTTAAAAACTGTTCTTGTGTATTCAAATCATCCATATAATTATGACCAATCATAAATGGATTTTGTAACGAATTTTGTAACAAGTGACGATTACTTAATTTACCATTCATGTTATCTTTTCTGGTTGGTTCTTGAAGCAACGGATCTGAAAAATCACTTGTAGGTTGTATGGGTTTACACGTTTGTACGCTACGGATGGCAGGATCACCGCACGTCCAGACGGCGTATTTCATACATATACCTAATATATTTCTACAATGGTTTCACTTTAATTATAGACATTCTTTTTGTGAACAAAAATTTATCATTGTCTATTCTGCCACGCGTTAAATTACATTTAAGACAACATATCACCGTATTGTCATTACTATGATTTTTAGTATTGTCAAGTCTATCCAGAGTCCATTGCATTGGGTCGCGGACATTTCTATATAGAATTTTTATAGGTTTCATACAATAATGACACGTAACTTGATGATTTAATTTATCATATGCTTCTTGTAAGGTTATCATTGTATTTTTATCGTATATACGTTTTTTAATATCTTGATGTTTATATCCATTAATCTTGTTTTCTATAGATTGTAATCCTTTAGGGTACAACGGATTACCTACCTTTAATAATAATATAGTCTCTTCGTGAGAAAGTTCTACCTCAATTGCATTTAATAAGATTCGTTTATGTTTATCGGGTTCAAATCCATCTACATTATGTTTTCCGTGTATCCATACACGCTTTCTTTCATGCATCCTATTATGTATAGTTACACAATTAAACTAGTATATCGCGCTTAACCTAGGTGTCCTAAACGCACAATTGCTATTATCCTATTAGATAAACGAGTTAAACATAACGATGGATAATATATAGTAATGTCTAAATCAAGTGAAGAATGCAATGATCTAAAAAATATTCAATATAAAACGATGATTATGAATGGTAAGAGTACATATTCTACAACGAGTACATATGATACACAAGATATAGAAAAAAAATTAGAACAAGATATGTATTCTATAAAAAATCTTACCTGGGCAAGATTAGACTCTAGTGATAAATTAAAAAAATTATACGACTATGCAGATAATCATTGCGCAGAATTATCAGATGGGTTATGTGATAACGTAACCTTCAAACAATTTTTATCTTTATCCTTGGATAGAAATCGTTTACAAAAAGTGAAGGAAATCAATTATGACAAAGAGACTGAAACCGTAATTGATATACCATGTTTGATATTCAATAAACAAACACGACATTTTTCATTAAAAAAAATGGACAAGCGTGTATCTACGTCGGCCTCTTTAAATCGTGGTAGATTAAGTAGAAAAAAGATTATTACATAAATTGAACCTAAATAATTTCATATTAGTTGGGTTAAGATGAAAGACATTCCTGAAAATGAGTTGGTTGAAGCCTACGAGATGGTAGAAGATATTCTTACTTCACTTTTAGGTTATCAACCATTGAGTTATATGGTGCCTACCTTTGACGATGACCTATACCATACTACGTGTATATTATCTCAATCCTATCTACAATGTGTCTATCCAGACATACCCGAGGATATCGTTCATGAAATAGTAAAAAAGGCATATGCGAACTATTTCATGAAACATCCAAAACGGTCTTCTCCTACAAAAGAAGGCATTGTTCTTCCAGACGTTACTGCGTTGCGCGTACACATTACCTATTTATCTAATATACCTCAACCAGAACAAAGGACAGACGAATGGTATTTATTTCGGCATAAATATCTTACAGCAAGTAGTATTTGGAAAGCGTTTGGAAGTGATAGTACTCGTAATCAATTAATCTATAGTAAATGTGCACCTATGGATGTAAAACGTTATTCCAATGTCAATATAGATTCACCTATGCATTGGGGTCATAAATATGAATATGTTACGTTACAATGGTATCAGCATACTTATAATACGGTTGTAAGCGATTTTGGATGTATACCTCATTCTACTCACTCCTATATTGCAGCTTCGCCCGATGGAATCAATACAGATGAAACGTCTAATAGATATGGACGAATGATTGAAGTAAAAAATATTGTAAATAGAGAGATTACAGGTATTCCAAAACAAGACTATTGGATACAAATGCAAATACAAATGGAAGTGTGTGATTTAGACGAATGCGATTTTGTGGAAACCCGATTTAAAGAATATGAAGATATAGAGGAGTTTGAACGAGATGGTACATACACGCGAACGGCAGATGGAAAATCAAAAGGAGTATGTATGTTATTTATAGATAATACGCATCAACCTATATATGAATATTCATCGTGGGCGTCCGAGAAAGAATGCGTTCAAACCTGGGCTCACGAAAACATGTCCCGTCATGAAGATAAAACATGGTTAAAAAACATTTATTGGAAACTAGATGAAGTAAGTATAGTGTTTGTGGAACGAAACAAGGTATGGTTTGAACACGCACTGCCTGTTTTACAAGAGGTATGGAACATGATTGAACTAGAAAGAGTATCTGGATATGAACACCGTTCGCCTAAAAAACGCGTAAAAAAACTTGAAACCGACCCACACCTCAAATGTAATATAATTCTATAAGTTATTGATTATCCGCTGGGAACAAGTGTAAAGGAATTTCGTTTCAGTTATGAAGACGACTCGGAGTACAATGAATCGTAAGATATAGAAACTGTATTCGGTAATAAATATTTGCTTATAACATGACTACTATAGAATTCGTCCTTAATGTAAAAGGTGATATTGAATTACAAGCGTTGAAGTTTTTACCATCTATGGTTGATAACACTATAACTTCTAACCAAGTTTTTTTTCCATTCATGTTTGTTCTTAAAGATAAATTGATTCAAAAGAGTATTCCAGAAACATCCTCTATACAACAAGTACTTACGTCTCCTTCTTTATTTCATCAACTCATCCTTCGTAATACAGACCATTCCCAAGGATATACACGACTTACATTCGCGGAGACTATAGATAGAGGGATGATTGAAAAGAATATAAAGTATATGATGAATCTTTGGTTATCTCCCAATACAACCATTTTATTAGATAAACGAATGTATACTATCTTACAAACTCAACCAAAAAATACTATATTCAAATCCAATATATTGGATGGAATTATAGTGGTGGTTGAGTTACTCGTATTAAGAAAAGACCGAAATACAAGTGCATCCCGAAGTAAATTAATATGTGAATCCAAGCGAGGTAAAATAGACCATTTATATGAAGAATTGTACGGGCGACCTTTTTTTGCCCATCGTGCTACCTCGTTTGAACGTAAGACACTCCCTGTGATGTTTTCCAATGACGTTGCTGAAACTACAAAAACAAATCAATTAAATGTCCCCAACGACATTCGGTATGGTCCTACGTATCCTCCTGATCCTCGGTATGGTCTTACGTATCCTCCTGATCCTCGGTATGGTCTTACGTATCCTCCTAACCCTCGGTATGGTCCTACGTATCCTCCTGATCCTCGTTATGGTCCTACGTATCCTCCTGATCCTCGTTATGGACAACCTGCAAACACGTCAATACAATCCGTCCGCGGAGGTAAAACAAAATATAAGAAAAAAAGAATTAAAAAAAAAAACACGCGGACAAGAAATGTTTATTCTATATTCAATCCGTCGTTAAAGATTTCATCTAAAGCTTGACTAAAATAATGTATAAATGTATTCTTACATTTTTTACATAAAACATCCGTTACACTAAAAGAGATTAACATAGATAATTGTATTTTGCAAAACTCGCGGTCTAATGATAATTTATGCTTATATAATACATGATTTAAATTATACATAAACTGAATATCAAATGTACCCGTGTGTAAAGTATCTTTCAATACATTTATAATATCCTTTACTATATTTTGTTTGGTGGATAAAGACAAATCATTGTATTTGGAAGGAGGATGTAACATGTGGGTTGTCATGATATGAGATGCTTTCTCAAAATCCTTATCTAACAAAGAGGTTTTCATAAAATTATAAAAATCATTTTGGGATTTTCGTGATATTTTACCAATTATACCAAAATCTATCAATCCAATTTTTGGTTCTTCTTCTGTAAGAAATAATATATTACCTGTATGTAAATCTCCGTGATAACAACCGTCGTATAATAAACTTTTTATAGTAAGTTTAAAAAGCAATAAGATGTATTGTTCATATAATTTAGTATTTATACTGATATCTTGAATCTTATTGCCAATTAATCGTTCCATCACAATAACATTCTCATTTAGAGTGGTAAATAATGGATATACGGTTGGGATAACCACATATTTTATATTTTTAAAATTGTCTTTTATGGAAATTAAATTGTTAATTTCATTCTTAAAATCAAGTTGGTTTATCATGTCTGTTGTATTTTCATGATATACGGATAGTAAATCAAATTCATATAAATAAGGTAAATATTGTAGCCATTGAATTAAACGTTTGAATTGATGTAAGCCTTCTAGTAATTGAATGGTAATATCTGGTCGTTTTACTTTTATCACAATCGGTTTATTACACATGGTAGCATAATATACAACTGAAATCATACCAGAATTAAAAGGTAGTTGTGAAGTCAATATAATTTTGTCGTTTATGTCTTTATTTAAATCATCCAATATAGATTGAATGTCGTAGAGTTTATTCAAGGTAAAAGGAACGTGTTCATTGTAAGAATAGAAAAAATCCATTTCTTCTTTGCTCAATATATTCATTGCAATTGACATATTTTGAAATAATTTAGAAAATACAATGTTTTTATGATACAAATACTTTGTCATATTTCTCATACAATCTAAACGAGAACGCCCTAAACAATACCATCCGTATTGCCATACGGCATATAAAATGGTCGGAATTATAAACATACTATAAACTATATAGTTTGGTTTAAATATTTTACATAATGATATTAATGAATATTTTCCAAAAATGTTTTTAATCGTATAAACATCTTTTGTATAAGTTGTCCTGGTAATTTTTCCATGTAAATAGGTAATTCGGATTCAAGTTCCAAATTGAATGAATAGGTTACAATGAGATGAAACCTACTCATTATATCTATATTCAAAATCGCCGAATTTTTTCTAACTGGTTCTGCCTTTACATTAAGTTTGATTGTACCTAACTCTTTTAAATCACTGGATATGAACTGAACGTTATGTACGGATTGGATTTTCGTGGTTCTAGATAAAATATATTTTTGTGACAATCCAAGTTCTTTTCCAATTGGCTTTAATACCATACATATATTCATAGTATCTAAAGTATCGGTTTGTTCCATGTAAATACATTCAATGATATCTGTATTTAGTGTTTCTATTAGTTTGAAGATATTAAAATCAATAAATGTATCCATATAGACATGATTATTTATAATTTCCAAATTTAATTTAAAATCTATTTGGTCATCGTTTTTTTTATACATTAAGGATACTCCGTTACGATTAGATATCTCATGCTCCATTGTATGAATTAACAATCTATATTTAAATAATTCATTCTTATATATCTTTGTTTTACATAAAATTGAATATATTATTTTCCTTCTGAAAAGTATCAATTATGGCTTCCAAAACAAAACATTCTTATAATACTCGTAGTAAAACGATGAATCGTAAAATGGTTAAAGAAATACCAGAGAATAGTTCATCCGACGATGATTCGGATTGGACGTCTGGGTCTGAAGAAGAAACGATTGACCTTCATGAATATAGAAAGTTTATTTCTAAAATTTTCCCATCTAGTTATGCAAAACAACGAGTCCGGGATACACCTAAACATACATATCATTCGGATGGAAAACTACGCTTAAAAAGACATATTCACGAAGAAGAAGACGAAGAAGAAGACGAAGAAGACGAAGAAGAAGAAGACGAAGACGAAGAAGACGAAGACGAAGAAGAAGACAATACGATATCTCCTAGTAAATTTAAAATTGAATTTCATATTAAAGAAGTAGACGATGACACGGAATCGCAAGAAGAACCTGATAAAAAAGAGGGTTTAAACCGTAAACAAATTACAAGTAACATCAAAAAATTTAAGTCTTTCTTACAAGAAAAAAACATGATGAACGATGTAAAATATTTTAAAGATAAACTTAACGAGGAAGAACAATCCGTGGTATTAACCGATATGAAAGAACTGATTGATAATTATAGTATAGATAAACCGTATCGTTTAAAGTTGTTGGGGACAGATATACCATTAGAATACAAAGTGATTGCTTATAAAAAAATAAATACACTGGATCAATTAGAACCAAGTGATAGCGAATATTATAAAATCAAACAATGGGTGGACACCTTTATGCAAATACCCTTTGGTAAATACAAACAACATCCTATTACTTTAAAAGAGGATGGACTTGAAAAGTGCTCAGAGTTTATGGAAAATGCAAAACATATACTGGATAAAGCAGTATATGGTATGAATGATATGAAGTTACAAATCATGCAAATGATTGGTCAATGGGTTACCAATCCATCTTCCATCGGTACTGCGATTGCAATCAAAGGGCCCATGGGTACAGGTAAAACGACGATTGTAAAGGATGGTATCAGTAAAGTACTTGGACGAAACTTTTCATTCATTACATTAGGAGGTGCTACGGATGCAAGTTTTTTAGAAGGACATTCCTATACCTACGAAGGGTCCACATGGGGTAAAATAATAGATCATTTAATTCAATGTAAATATATGAACCCAGTGTTCTTCTTTGATGAATTAGATAAAGTAAGTGATACACCAAGAGGTGAAGAAATCATTGGAATTCTTACACATCTAACCGATACAACTCAAAATTCTAAATTTCATGATAAATATTTTTCCGAATTGGATTTTGATTTAAGTCGTTGTTTATTTATATTTAGCTACAACGACGAAAGTAAAATTAATCCAATCTTATTGGACAGAATGTACCGAGTTCAAACCAATGGTTATGATACAAAAGAAAAGACCGTGATTGCAAGGGATTATCTTATACCTAAAATACGAGAACAAGTTTGTTTTGAGGAAAAAGATATTATAATTCCCGAAGTTACTATGAGTTATATCATAACTCAATATACAGACAATGAAGCCGGGGTTCGTAATTTGAAACGTTGTCTTGAAACCATATATACGAAATTAAATTTGTTTCGGTTATTGACCCCAACTACAAGTTTATTTGAAACAATGTGTAAATTAGGAAAGATTACTTATCCATTTACGGTTACCATTGATGTAGTGAATATATTGTTACCTTTAAAAGAGGCTTCTAAATGGAATGCAATGTATTTATAACCTATTTAAATATATCGTGTAAATTAAATTTCTTACACCATTGAATACATTTATGGTGATGATGTATCCTACAATCCTCGGTTTCAATGGTTGAACCTTGTAAATGTTTTAAAGTAACATTCATATATTCTAATTGTGTTTGTCCAATTATCGCATTAATATCTTGTAATCCACACATATAAGAATAGGGTATATCGCACTGTAAAAATCTATCTGGATACGTTGTATCTATAAAGTCCTTCAACACGAGACACATTTTATCCACTAAATCTTTTGTATCCTCTAAACGAAAATTCATACATATCACGTATCTTTCTGAAGTTAAAGGATTACTTGTATAGGGTTTATACATCTGAACCCTCTCATACAGGGATGATAACATATACAATATATCAATCGTTGGTTGAGTATATATATCTGATATTTTTAAAATAAAATGACCTTTTTTTTTTTGACATGCAAATGCATAAATACATTGTGTAAATAACAATTTAGATTGTGTAATCTCTTCTCCCTCTTTGTAATATCCAGTGACTAGATGACAACTTCCATGGTGCATAGTATAACATTCATAAACCGTGTTAATATAAAAAAAATCATTGGTTTGTGTTTTTTTAATGTATTGGTCTAGATTATTCTGCCTACAGAACTTTAGGGATTCCATACATCCACAACCATCTATATCATCTGTAAAATGAAAACTTTTACAATTCTCCGGCAACTGCTCTAATATATTAAAAGTTTTATAGGTTTCAAACATCTTATAGTAGGAGGATGAATAGGACGTTTTAACAGGTAGAATAGAATAAATATATTCATAATGGTCTATATGTTTTTGTTCTGAATTATACAGTATATTTTTTAGATTGCGTACGTATTGATATAACGTATGACTTATAACTACTGGAATAAGGTTCATGATAGAATGGCTTGAAAGAATGTATGTATATACATTCGTATTACAATTTGGTAAATTATAGATGATTGACATACTACTACCTATTCCTTTGTAATATTTATATCCTTTATTTATTTTCCATTACTAGTTTTAATTTTTTCTTTAGTTTAACAGATTTTGGTACTTTTGGTTCCACCGTGGAGTCTACTTCGGTTACTTTTACAGGTAATTCCACGGTTTGTTCCGGATAGTTACGTATCATTTCTTCTGACACTGATTTTGCATCCACCGCATGTGTTTTTACATAAATGAAATAATTATTTAAAAAGGATACCATTTTTTCGTGTTCGGTCATAGTATAGGCTAATCCATAATCAGAACGAATATTTGGAGTTCTTTCTGTATCGGAATACATAAGGGTATGTAATTCATGAAACGTTCCAATACCGTTTGGAAGTCCAATTTCATTTGCTTGTTTCACGGATAATAAAGTAAACCCAAAGTTATGCATTAATCTGTCTAAATATTCAAAATTAACTAGATACTCGCGAAACATTTTACCAATAGACTCCATAAATATATCTACAGCATACCCAAGGGATTCTTCGCTTGCTGGAAACTCTGATTTATCATATCGTTTTACAACTTCCCACATTTTAGTTGTATCTTCTTGTAGTACTATGCTTTCATCACGGGATTTAGACGATAACATATTAAATACCCGTGACCCATCGTAGCATGTTCCTATGAAACGACCGCCTACTTTTACAGTCTCACTCACATTACGAAGAAAGTTACTAAGTGTGGTTATATTCTCAAACATATAATGCACTGCAAATTGTATAGAAGCAACATCAAACCCGTGCTCAGCAATACCATAATGTCTATATACACCTTTCCCGAGGGTCTTGGACTCTTTAGGACCTTTTCCAAACACGGCATTTGTAATTTGCTTACCCTTTTCAGTGAACATGGCATTCGTATCACGTATATTTACAGACGAATTACCAACTATAAACAATGCGCTTGGCATACGATTATATTTTTTTTTGTAATTTAAATAACGAGCACAAGCTCCTTTTAAACGATTTTCTATATTATCCCTTGATATATCAATACCAAATACGAATTTCAATCGCGCTTCAATCCATTTTGTAAAGTCACCTCCCATACCCACGGCATAATCAATTAAAATATCATTTGGTTTAGATACACTTACGATGAGTTTCTTTTTTACATATAAATTATGGAAATCACGCAAACCCCGAGTAACCGTTGTGTTTGAAACGCGATTATAATATACATCCTCGTCATGCGTAAAAGTAGGTATATCATTTCCAGACATTATCATTTCCTTCGTAACTGGATTGTGGATGGAATGCCAATTATTGTTAGCCACATGATAGGCATTACCGTAATTTTTACCTCCGTTACGTAATTCATTGGTTTTATCATAACGTACGCGTAAAGGTTCCCATCGCCAACCCACGTCTTTCACCGTGTTATACCTAAATTCAACAATTGTATTGTCTTCAATGATTTCACGATTTTCGGTAAACATTTCTCGTGTACCACCTTGCGCAGATTCTATCCTCAAATGACATATACCGGCATGTTCGTCGGATGGATTGGTTGGAAAGAATTGAATTGGTTTATACCCTTCTTCATTATCTCTATCCTCTGTAGACGGCAATACATCTTCAATTACATTTAAACAAGGGTTGATGTACCCGTGTAAAGATTCATCAAATCCAACCCGAAGGATAAGTGTTTTATATTGTGTAATTTGAGTAGAGACATTTACATCCATTCCATTCTGATAGATATGTTTAATATCTTCTCGTCCATCTGAATCACGTTGTATGGTAACCATAAAGTCAATGGTATTGAATTCAGGAGGTTTCCATTTAAAAGAATATTCCCAAGTTTTTTTCATAGGCATTGTAGTGACACCTATTTTGTTAGAACCAACCCCCGTTGTCATTGGCGTAAAAATTAAACCATCTGTTTCATATTCAAACAAATCGTCGTCTATGCGTTGAAGTAAGAATTGACTTGCTTGAAATATACTTTGAGTTGGACTACTACTATAAAAGGTTTTGTGTTCAAATCTCATAGGAGATGGACTTTCACTAGACGTTACACTAAACGGTTTCAAATCATGCATGAAACGATTTAACAACGGTAAACGGAATGAACTGGAACTATCTTTATCACCGATAAATCCGAAAGAACGAACATCCTTACGATGTAGATAATAAATATCAAATGCCGCATATAAATTAATAAATACCTTTTCTTTATTATGAATGATATGTTCGCCATCTAGTATAGAACCAAATAATTCAGGATTGGTCGTTTTTGCACCTGTAAATTGAACTCGCATATTTGTATCTATTAAATAAATGAGTCCATTGTCTGCAACCATCATTAGTTTACGGTCACCGTCTGCTTTTTCAGTCACTGTATACGCGTTGCGTATATTAGGATAATTGGCATCTTCATTTTGTTCGGATATATTATTGAGTTGAAGCGATACAGAAGAAGGTCCTATAAAGTGTTTTGGTTGCGTTCGCTGTCCTTCTTTATATTTATCATTCCAAATCATTCGCATGTAGTAATCCAAAAGGTTAAACTGTTCGGAATAAGAGATTGGAAAATTGGTTCCTTGTAATCCAGATAATACGTATAAGATGGTCTTTTTAACCGCTATATACAAGGATTCTGTCGTACTATACTTTGAACCTACGCCCACTTTAAGATTATCCATCTCGATTTCAATTTCATATCGTTCAGGTGACTTGCTTAAACCGGCTTCCGTAAATGTATAAGATTGTTCTACATATTTACCTTTCTGTCTAGATTGTTTTACAATACTAACGTCTACGGACAGTGGAAAATCTGGATGTGTCAATGTATGACGTATCATATATCTAAATATTTTTTTATGGTCTTTCCATTGCGAGACCATTGTACGAACCATTGAAGTTGAACCCATGTCTTTTTCATTACTCAAGGATGCCCTCATATTATAATCTGGCGCATCATACGGCAAAATTTGACGTTCCTTTACAGTGAAAGGGTTTTTTTGAATAAACGAGGCGCGTCCATTGGTATAGAAGGTTTCAATTGTATTATGTTTACAGTACTCGGTGATAGCGTCCAATCCAGATAATTCTGCTCTTATGTTTGAGAGTCGTGAGGAACCACTCTTTGAATCTGTAAAGTTACTATTCACCCTCAATAAATATTTCGCATCCGATAATTGAAATCCTGCCGATAAAAATCGTTGAATGACATCCCCATATTCTATACGGTTAATGGGTTTCATTCCGCGAGCCGTACCAAACCGAATTTCCATTTCAGTCGTACCATCACGACCGCTACTTCGGAGATTCTCCAAATACGATTGTAATATTTGTTTTAAACCGGTTTGATTTGGTTTCATTTTAGACATGTGTATAATATATACACATAGATTATTTATGTCAATTTTTTAATCTTTGAACTAATTGCATCATACAAGATTTGTTTGGTGTATGGTTTATCTTGATTATGTATTGGTAATTTAAGTTTTGCTGAAATCGCTTGTAACTCTTTTAAAGTATAGGCAGACATACTTTTTATCACTTTACGGGGATTTATACAATAACATTCTTGTTGAACGGTACGTATTAAATCGGTTACATCTCCTAAATGAAGAAAAAAAGTATGACCTCGTCGTTCAATCAAATTATAAGATGTACCATAGTTAAAATCATAATACAGTTCATCGCATTTCACGAGGATTGATTTTTCCTGTGCAATGGATAACGCTCCTAAATTGGATAAAGTCATGAATTTATTCATAACAACATCACTTTCTACAGATTGTATATTTATTTTTAAAGATTTAAGTATGGATAACTTTGGTTTTAAGTTTGCAATACATTTATATTTGAATTCCTGTTCGTATTTAAAAGGAGATTGGAATACATAATCTATCGTAGGATATCCTTCCACAATGATATAAAAACACCAAAATAAAGTGTCTTGAATGTGTTTTGGAATGGTTATTGTAGATGTAATAGTTGGACTCTTTACAAGCGTTGGACTCTTTACAATAGTTGGACTCTTTACAATAGTTGGACTCTTTACAAGCGTTGAATTCTTTACAATAGTTGGACTCTTTACAAGCGTTGGAATACAATTCCAACTTCGTAGATGGTCTTCATATATCATATAAGGTTTCAGATGTTCTAGAATAAATTCGTTCATATCTTCATTTTATCGTAGTGTCTTTATTAGGTTTGAAATATGTATCTTGGATATATTTTTTTTCATCTTCCACGGAGGTTATAGTATTTTGTTGTTGATTTACATAATCACAATAATTACGTAACAATGAAACGTCTTCGTGTGATAATTTTGTAAGATTCACAAATGTACCATTACTATTTTCGTTTAATGGAATATAACTACGCTCATGTAGAATCCGTAACACTTCAATTTGATGTTGAAACGTCATATTCTCAATATCCGTTTTCAGCACAGATAACATATAGTATATAGTCATACATCTTTAATTCCTAATCTTCTAATATCTCTCCTTCTATTGTGTCGGAGGATTTTACACCTAAGGTTTCACCTTTTTTTTAATGGTTAATTGGGTTGGATTGACTTCTGAAGACGTATAACTAACCAATTCCGCAATGATTGAGATATACGTGTCATTCAATTCATACCGTTGTCCTATAATTTTGGCTTTTAACTTATCACCAATACGAACATTATTAAATTCTGAATGTTTATAATGATGATCCCTTGCAATATATAGGATTAACGGAGAAGGACTATTACCTTCTAATTCTGCTTTGATACCTGCCGTTTCTGTAATGAATTTTGCGACACAATCAATAATCATCCCTTCCACCGGACAACAAATTAAGCATTCTAGAACGACATCAAACATGACATCTGAACCTTGAAGTCTTCCACTAGAATAACTCAATACTTTACAGGATTCTTTTTTTACAAATCCATCTACAATACATTTACCTCCAATCTCAAATTCAATATTATCTTGCAAAGTTTGTTTGATATTTCCATCCATATACACTATAGATAAAGATAGACGATGGGTTATAATGGACTGTGAAAATATATGATTTCCTTGTATTTGTTTCCGTCGTAACACGTCGGCTTTCTTTGCGGATTGAACCACGGATGTAGTACTCATAGTGTAAAGATTAGATAATTTTTAAATCATTTCATTTTTCGGTTATAATTCATTAATTAAAATAGATTCATATGGAGTTAAAAACCATCTCTTTTGTTGGGTTTGTTCTAAATCTTTGTGTCGGAACCAAAACTCTTGAATAATACATAGTTCATATCTTGAAAAGGAGGATTTAACCGTATACTGGGTTTCTTCTAATACATCGGTTAATATTTTGATGGATTTGATTTTACTGGCTTGGTCACATCTAGCCCCACTGTTTCTAGATTGAGACATATCCCGTATTTTAAACACCATATAATCCTTTTTAAATATCACCATACTCCCGATATATTTATTCAACCGTTCCTGAATAGGAAATACCTTTTGTATATTTTTGGTAATCCCTTCAGACAAATCTTCATAGTCTTGTGGCTTTGCAATGCTCCATTGACGTGGTAATGTAGGAGAGGATACTATCAACTGTTGTTTACCTAAATTTTGAAGTTGTATTCCAATCCTATCTTTAGAAAGAACAAACTTATGTTTAAAATATGCACGCGTATGGTTTAACAATACATCGTCTTGTTCGGTTAAGGTTTCCATATAATTTAATAATGAAATGGTGTCTTCAAACAATAAGGATTCTATAATATGATGCACAATAAACGTCTCTAATAATTCTTGTTTCCACCCGTCTTGCTTTAAATGTGGTATAACCACACTACATATTTTATACCAGTCGTCCGTGTGTGTATCTATGGTTTGAACGACCAACGAGGTTTCAAACTGTTCTTTCATGGAATACCATACATCATTTTTTGTCGTCTTTTTTTCAAACAACGGTATAGACTCTTCCTTCGGTATCTCAAATTGTAAATCTCTCCGTTTATATTCAATCGGAACGGAACGATCATACCTAGATATACGTACATCGTTTATTTCCAACGGTTGAAATAAATATAATTCTCCTATATTGACTAATCTTCCAATTCGTCCATACATATCTACTATATATTCGTTGTTATCTATTACCATTTGATGTAAGGCAGAATTGATTTGAATAAGTGGATAATGTTTATTTGCATTGATTTCGTGAATTAATTGTTCTTTTGTATAAAAAAAACGTTCTTTATAACATTCCCGTATACGTTGTAAAATTTTATCAATATTCATCTGGATAAACGTTTCATTATAAGTATCCATTGAAATGACGGGATTCCCTTCCTTGGTTGGCTTACATTCATACGTACATTTACTTAAATAATCACATGTAGAAGAAAATGGTTTATCTCCAACGACATAATCAATCGTTTGTTGGGTGGACATCGTTTGTTTCACTACCATTTTCATATCGTCTGCATTAAACCCTGTTTGTTCAAAATTTAATAAACAATCTACAGAAACTTCTTTCAGAGCACGACTCACTAACCCGATTTGTATCGCTTTCAATTCTGCTAAACGATATACATATATATCCACAGCTTCTTCCCTTGGATTGGATAATAAAGTACCGTATAAAAATATCTGAACGTTTCGTTTTTGAAATGGCAAATCTTTATGGCTACATTGTCTAACCGCTCTTCCAATGATTTGTTCGATCCGGTTCATATTATACCATGGCTCTAATACATGGACTTGACGAATGTATTTGAAATCTAATCCTTCTGAACCCGCCTGAGATATCAATATCACTTTTACTTTCTCACCTTCTTTGTTGTCTATATCCGTGCATCGTTTCAAGTCAGATACGTTATCGGGGGACAATGCTTTATCACCTGTTATCATAACGTAGGATGCTTGTGAAAATATTCCACTTGATTTAGGTTGAAATGTATTTGCGTCTATGGGTTCAGAGACTTGTGTTTTAAATAAGGATTTCCCTCCCGCTCTACGCAACCCCATTTCTTCTAAGGCAAGGGCCATCGGAATCAATCCTCCATCAATATACTGAGAGTATATTAGGATGATTCCATCCGACCTTGCAATGGTTTTACATATATTTTCAATTTTACAACTATACTTTCCAATCTCTTTTAAAGAGAATAAACGACCGTATTCCCTCGTTCTATATTCAAATTCACCTCTAGATAAAGGGTTTGTAGTTTCTTTATACTTCATAATTCGTTTCAATCCATTCTTTCCAACCAATTCTTTTGGATCTATCCGTTTTCCGTCTTCTTCTAATTTAGAATGCGGATATACAATATTGAGTGCTTCCAACGGACGTTGTAACATGGTATACCCAAATTTTTCCATATTTTCAAAAGACGGCATATGTTTACCTGTGTCTTCTTTAAATTGGTTGATGATGTACTGGTATCCCTTTTCTTGTACTGTACCAATTTCTGTAAAATATAAATGTAACATTTCAATGGGTTGCATAATCGTCATTCCGTTCATTTGTTGGGTGGGCATGGTTACACGGCCCAATGTTTTACTTGGTTCAAACTCATTTGGCCATAGTCTATAAGGAAATGTGTATGGATTATCGCCACGCACAAAAGATACATATCCAGTTGCTTTTCTAGTTAAAAATTCCCTTCCTATTTCTTCGCCCTCCTCGTCTACTTTAAATGAACCATCGCTTTGAAATACGTCATTGACTTGAAAGGTAGACCGTCCATCGTTTATATTCAGTAAATTCAAAATCCATATAATCTCTTTATAAGTGTTATACATGGGAGTTGCAGACAATAACAACAAACGCATATGAGGTACATTATTTACTAGTTTTAACAGTTCTGCCGACACGAGTTTATCCTTATTATCTTCGGTCATACGAATATTATGTATTTCATCAATTATAATCAACCGATTTTGAAACGTTTTCACCAATTTTTGTTTTATAACTTTTGTTTTTTGTGAAATGGTTAGTTCGCTGGATACTTCCGATTTTTTTTTAATATAATTTGCAAATTCAATGTATCCTAAAAATAAATAAGCAGACTGTATGATACGTTTGATTTGACGGATGACTTTATCTTTCGTCAATCCTTTCATATGCATGGGGTTAATTTCACTTAAATATTTATTACCTGTACATGCTCGTATATTCCATAATCCATCAATCAATTCTAGTTTTCGTTCATCAAACATTTGTAAATAAAAATTTTGTTGTACGTTCGGTGAAGCAACAATAATGATTCGTTGGGAAAGACCCATTTGTTTTAAATAATTCCTCATTTCTTCCGAAACACTAATGGCGGAACATGTTTTACCGCTACCTAATCCATGGAACAAAAGCATACCATTATAAGGGGTTTGAAAAGATAAAAAGTTTCTTACAAACATTTGATGTGGTGCAAGTTCAAAGGAGGCATTACATAATGCATCGGATATATCTTCTATATTACCTTTATCCTTCGGTCTTTCGTATCTAGTATCGTAAAATTCTTTTCGTGAAGCGATAGACACATTAAAGTTGGGGTCATCCAAAGATGGATACAAATAAGAATATTCTCCACTTGTTGCTTGTATTCTATTTTGTAATTCTATGTCTTGTCTTTGTAGGTTTAAGGTTTGGTCTACCAATTTTTTTTTGCGTGTCATTGGTTTCTTATAGGTTTGCTCTACTAACTTTTTTTTGCGTATCATTGGTTTCTTATAGGTTTGCATATCAATATTATATATATATTCTATATTTACATATTATTTTATTTACACGTTCCATGATATTTTTTTTTTCAATATTATATTCCCTTATCATCTGTATAGCATGGTTGAAGTCTACCCATTTCATATCACTCACTTCGGTTTTCTGTATTCCTACGGTAGGTACATCGGAATCCATATGGGCAGTATAATAACAATGTTTGTATGACTTATAGTTTGACCCTGTAAATACCTCTTCCAATGGCATTATATTTTGCATTATATTCAGTGAGGTTGAAGGATATCCAGTTTCTTCTTCAAATTCTCTAAGCGCACAATTTATATTTTTTTCTTGATAATTTCTGCGTCCTTTTGGAAACCCCCATTCGGGTTCCGTCCATTGTGTACTGGAAGAGGCAATCAAAGATTGCAATGTATAATGACTTTGTTTATTATGTATTCCTTGAACTAATTTATTGTATTTATCCCTTGACAATTGTTCCTCACCTTTATATTGAATGCCTATATTTCCACCCCATAATTCTTTCCATAATGTATCAAACGGTTTAGTCAACAATCTTTCTTTCTCGTGGATAGTCATCTCATTAATAATATTTTGAAGATAAAATGGATTATTTGGATTATATTTTCCTCGCATAAAATCTACATATCCTAAAGAATCCTTTCTACATATGAGTAAATAATTAGGTATATTATCTTTATCGTATTTAAAGACAAGAATACCTAAACTCGTAATTGGTTTTTTGCATTGATGAAAAGAATGTCCGTATTCTAAACAGTTATTACAAGAATTCGTATTTGTCATTACGCTATTCTTGTAATTAAAACTTCTTTATATCCTTTAACATGACGCTAGAACCAGATATATGGGGTCCACCTTATTGGTTTGTATTACATACCATTGCAATGACCTATCCCTATACGCCAAACGAGGTCATTAAAAAAAAATATTATGAATTCTATCAAAATCTACCATTGTTTTTACCTATAGAAGAGATTGGGAATCAATTCAGTGTGTTGTTAGATACTTATCCAGTTACACCTTATTTAGACTCAAGACAATCCTTGATGAGATGGACGCATTTTATACATAATAGAGTGAATGCCTCTTTACGGAAACCAACGTTAACGTTTGAAGAAGCCATGGCACACTATTATGAACATTATAAACCAAAACAAGTAAAAGATTTAACTAAACTAAAACGACGTGAAAAGTATATATTCTTATGTTTTACGATTCTCTTGATCGTGTTAATTTTATATTTGTATCATAAATAATTAATACTGGCTATTTAAAGTTCGGTTTCCTCCTCGTTCATTCAAATATTTCATTTGTTCTATAGATATACACGGGCAACCAGAAGAGTTGGAATAAGTAGAAGGGCAACACGTTGGGTCAAAGGTATTCTCCTTAAACAATAATAATTCTCCTTCAGGTAAAGGAACACTTCCACCCACATTATTCTTTAAATGATTATACAAATCTTTCGGTGTATTTACACCGGTTCCAACGAATCCTTTATCCTTCCATGAAACGGGAACCCCTTTACTCATGCTATAATCAAGAGCGGCCATTGTAATATTTATACCCGATTGAAAACCTTCAAGTAAACCTCCAGAACAGCTACACCATACATTCGTACCTATAAACATACCTACCACTAGTATTAAAATCAAATTCCTTATAGATAATCTTTCGCCAAATATGTTTATAAAGGTCATATAGTTAATACAAAGATAAAATTATAATTTACGATAAGCTTTATTTAAAATTTCATCGGTCATATATCTATCTATACCCCGATTATAATCTCCAATAAATACGTGTTTCATTTGAAATCCGTTCTTATTTGTAATAATATGAATGCATTCAGGAGGAGCATCTATTTTAGTCCAAGTAAGTGCATCGGGGTACGAATCTAGCAAAACAATGTCTATGTTTTTAGTGGCAGACACGATCGGTTCTCCTTTATAGGATATATCATAAAATGCATAAATATCATCTGTTTTTACGCGAATAATAGTTTCAACCGTCTCACCGTACCATAAGATATCCCCGACGATTAACGCATTCATGCATACAATCTCTCCCGTGCTTAAACGGATACGTGTATTGGGGTGTAGACCACCGTCTAAATACGTATGAACGTCCGAAAGTGTAAAGGAAGCAGGTAAATAGTGTTCAAGGTCTGGATGATGTTTTAAGGCTTGCATGTCTTCATCGTCTAATTCATCCCAATCTGTAAATAATAAATCTTGAATACGGATTGTTTTATGTTGTGTACCGATGCAATATATATAGGATTCCTTAATCTCATCTATACGACGACTTTCGGTATGACACGAGGCAATTACCCATCCTCGGTTCTCTTCCAATACGGGATGACCTCCTGATACAATGACATTATGTATCTTATAAAATACGGTACCTTTGGAAGTAGATTTCATAATGGAAGTTACCACATTATCATCGTACAATACCTCACCTAATTCTAAATCTTTCATAGGGATGAAACCTCGTTGTTTGGTATGTATTGGAGTGTCTCCTAGAAAACAATAACCAGGAACATAGGGTGGCGTAGAAGGATTGGAAGAAGCAAATACATCGTTCATACTGTTCATTATCACTACAAAGATTACAATGGGTATTAACAATAACGCCAAAAAAGTGGACGCTGCTAAACCCGCAGCTAAAGTGGGTGGAAAAAGCCATCCGACTGCAAAACAAATCAATATAAACGTAAATATTATCCATAATAGATTTACACTGAATTCATAAATAAATAAAAATCCACTTTCCATGGTTAGAAATCCGCCATACAGTGTATATATACCATTTACGATTGCACCTTGGGTTTTACCCATCATGGCTTCCATTTTACGTATCATGTATAAGATTGGCAACGTGATGTTGAGAGAACGATTGAATAAATCGGATCCCTGTTCTTTTATACTGCCACGTATAGTGTCAAACAATCCTCTTACAGCATGAATGGCTGAACTCAAGTCATTCATAACCGTGGTTTGAATACTTAATATATATTGGATAGGAGCAAGCATATACTGTGCAAGGTCACTTAATATATTTTGGATACAATATTCAAAATTTTTACCAGTATATTCAAACAACGACGTTCCTTCTGGTGCATTTATCATTCCTGCAAATGGAATAACCGATGGATTACATCGTTGATTCGCCCAATCATCTACGATGGGTTGAGTATTATTGATAATTGTATAATAATTAAATACTAAAAATACAAGGATGCATAGTATAATAGTTATCCATATATCGCCAGCATATCTATCGGAAAAACTACTTTTAGTATATAAGTCGGATATATCGTCATAAATGTTATTCATATGATAGTATTATATAATTCTAACCTAATGTTTTTGCATAAGAACCATTGTTATCTTCCCAATCGTGGAATAACCAATTACCAATTGGAATGGTATGATTGGATGTAATTAAACAATATAAGACATCATGGTTTTCATTGCTTTGGGTTCCATCCGTTGGGTGTCTTTGTATCCACTCTTGTACTGGAATAAAATCTTGGATATCTTGGTCGTATATCAAATGACATCCAGATACTAAAAAGGAAGTATTCTCTTCTCCTTTCATATCGTACAAGGTTTCGCGGTGTCGTCCATTGTTTAAATTACTTATTTTCATAACACTTTGAACTACGGCACCAGAACAACCCTTTGGGTGTTTTAATACACTGTTCAATTCAATGTCTTTTATTTTCACGGTTTGTCCATCTTCCAAACATAATAAAGTATCTGGATGAAAACATAATCCCTGTAATGCTTTAACAAGCTGACCAGGTGGACCTGCCCATACACTCTCCATCGTTGTAATGGAACCAGACACTGTATAAAGAAGAGTGGTTAATATTGCCGTTATTCTACCTACCATATCTTTGATAGACATGATGATTGTTTGGAATTCAATTAATATATTTAAAAATACACTAAATACATCTTGAATCATAGAGGTGATATCATTTCTCAAATTGTTTATAAATGCTCGTATAGAATCAATATCACCCGTTATAGATGCACCTAAATTACTAATAATGTCTAGATTATAGTTCATGGGTTGTAACAAAAAATCCATATAATTGGACTGCATGGTTTGAATACAATATGTAAAATTTTGAGTGGCGTCTTGTCCAAATAATCCTGCAAATGGCATAACGACAGGATTACACCGATAGGTTGGCCAATTGTCTTCAATATTCTTAATACCAACCGATAATATATTCACTAGGAATAGTGAAATGAATACAATAATAATGAATATGGCCAATGTAATATCACTTGATTTCATAGTCTATATTGTGATAATATTATCATGAAATCTTCTCTATTCCTAACAAGAGTTTGTAGCATAACAATCTCCGCTTGCATTTGCATTGGATTGTAAACTAGCTCTATTGGTTGAAACCGATATAGAATTTGCATTCGTTGGACTTACTGTATTGGTTGGGAAGGAGGGAACCGTAACACGATTGGTTGCATTACCTCCTCTTGTATACTTTTTGAAACGTCTTTTGGAAGATTTTGTTTTGCGACGTGTAGAACGTTTGGATATCGCGTGATTACAATAAGGACAATGTTTAGAACGTTTGGATATCGCGTGATTACAATAAGGACAATGTCTAGAACGTTTGGATATCGCTTGATTACAATAAGGACAATTACTTCCACCGTGCTGGTTAATTTGTGCTTGTTGTTTTGTATTCATATTAGAAGATGCCATAATAGCACTTTCGCGTTGGCTTGTGGCTCCGTCTTGTAGCGGATAAGACAAGACGGGTGCAACGGTTGAACCTGAACTACGCATTATAATATAGTGTAATATTTTTTTATAATTTAAAAAGGATACTACTATTATAGTATGAACGAACACGATAGGCTACAATTGGGTAAAATGATACATGCCAATAATGTAGAGGATGTCACAAATAACATTAGAGAAAGAAATCATAGTTCCAAAATTCAAGCAGACGTGGATACCATGATTCAATTAAAATCAAAACATGCTTCTATGGAAGAGTCGCAATTGTATTCTTTGTTAGAAACAAAGTGTTCCTTTTTATTTACATACTATACAGATATTTTTAATCGTCTAAAAAAAGATGAATTGAGTTTAGAGATAATGTCCAAGTTCATACATATATTACATCAAATAGAACATAACGAAATTGACCAGCATGAAGGTGCGTTTTTAGTTGGTAAATATTTAAAAGAAATATATATAGATAGTGCCTTACAGCGAGGTAACAAATTGGATATGCAAAATTTAAATGTAGATGAACCCCCAGTTGTACCCTTGAATATAACGTGGGGACAATATCGTCATCATACTATACAATAAAATGGATTTAATAGGAAGACCCATATATAGGTATGACTTATATTGCAGTAATTGTTGAATCGCCTACAAAATGTAAAACGATTGAACAATTTTTAGGGGTAGGATATAAATGTTTTGCAAGTTGTGGTCATTTACGAACCATGAACGATTTGAATTGCATTGATTTCATACATCATTCTATTACATTTCGTGATATTCCATCTAAAACACGACAAATCTCCTTTTTACGTAAAGGTATCCATGAAGCAAGTGATGTCCTATTAGCGTTGGACGATGACCGTGAAGGCGAATCCATTGCATGGCATGTATGTGACCTATTTCAATTACCCCTTACGACCAAACGCATTAAATTTCACGAAATAACTCGTTCTGCCATTACCTATGCCATTACAAATCCTACCCTTATACATATGGATGTAGTGTACGCACAACACACACGACAAGCCTTAGACCTTCTCATTGGGTTTAAAATTTCACCCTTGTTACACGGATATATAAAAACAAAAAAAACTTTATCTGCGGGAAGATGTCAATCTCCCGCACTTAAACTAATCTACGAGAATCAATTGGAGTGTGAACGTACTTCTGGACGAGTTGTATATACTACGATCGGTATGTTTACTTCTAAACGTATAGAGTTTGTTTTAAATCATGCCTTTCAAGAACCTGACCAAGTAGAAGAGTTTTTAACCCAGTCCTTAACCTTTGAACATGTATATAGTTGTAGTGACATTCAAACCAAATATAAACCAACTCCGGTACCATGGACTACGTGTACTTTACAACAAGCTTGTAGTTCTAAATTAAGTATTTCGCCTAAATCCGTCATGGAATCATGTCAGTTATTATATGAAGCGGGGTACATTACTTACATGCGAACGGACAATACACACTATTGCAATGAATTTTTAGACGTTATGACCGTTTATATTTCTAAACACTACGGTTTAGAATTTAATAAACCAAACAGAGAGAATGGATTGGACATCCATACAGGCGCCCATGAAGCCATACGACCCATATACATTGAAATGGAAACCGTTGAATTAAATCCTAGGGAGCAAAAGATTTATACAATGATACGTAATCACACGATTGAAACGTGTATGGTTCCTGCCAAATACAATTGTATCCAAGCACATGTTACAACTTGTACCCCCTATGTATATACACATTGTGCCGAACAAATAGTATTTCCTGGATGGCAAATCGTCACGGGTTATACAAAAGCATCCAATATTTCTTTTTTACAAGTACTAAAACGGGGACCTATATCGTACCATACACTACATTCCAAAGTCTCTATCTTAGATTTAAAGACACATTATACAGAGGCCAATTTAGTACATCAATTGGAAAAAAAAGGGATTGGACGTCCATCCACGTATGCAGGTATCGTGGATAAATTACAAGAGAGAGGTTATGTCAAGAAAACCAATGTTGCCGGTAAATCTATATCTTGCGTTGAATTTAAAGCGGACCATTGTACTATTCATAAAATAGATACTACGAAAGAATATGGGGTAGAACGTGGTAAATTAATACTTGAACCTTTAGGGCGAGACGTTATACAAGTAATAAACCAACATTTTGGTCCTATATTTCAATATGATTACACCAAACGTATGGAAGATACACTTGATTTAATTGCAAGGGGGGAATGTGGTTGGGAAGAAACGTGTCAATCCTGTCTACAGGAAATAAACAAATCCATCCCGGTATCTACCCTTGTGTCAACCGAGGTGTTACTCATAATTAGTAAAGAAGCTACATTAAGACAAGGTAAATATAGTCCTTACATATATTATAAAACCAAACGTATGAAAAAACCTAAATTCATCCCCATTTCTACGATACCGCAAAGTATTCAAGAAGCAAAAGAATGGTTAAAACACAACCACCATATTATCGTTTAATCATTACATTCCATAGAAAGACACGATGGCAATTCAACCATCCTAGAATTGAGGCATATGAATTATGGTCCGTTTTAAAATAGCAAGCTATAGTATGGATTCTCGTAAACGTTCTAGATCTGAAGATCTTGATTATTACGATAATCTCTTTAGTAGACCCAAGGTTGGTTCCGATAACGAAGGTTGGGAATCCGACGTTGAACCCGACGTTGAACCCGACGTTGAACCCGACGTTGAACCCGACGTTGAACCCGACGTTGAACCCAGATTTAAAGTATTTGTTCACCTAAGTGATGTTCATCCTACACCGATGATATTAGATGCCGTCTATTATGAAGAAAATACCACGTATCATGAAATCATCGAAGGGATTCAATCTGAATTAAGGAGACAATTACCAGGGTATAAGGATAACCCCAAAGAATTAAAGTTAAGGATTGCCCCCATAAAGGGTAAACAATTTGACGTAAGCATATATGACGTATCCGCCGAAGATAAAGAAGTACAAGACGGGGATATGATTTATGCATTCCGTGCAGAAGACGATTTGCTTGCAACGTGGGTTAAAACGGGTAATTTTAATAAATGGATTCATTATCAACAAAACGCGGGTAACAGAACAAAACGTTCTAAAAAAGGTATGCGGGTTAGAACATGTAAACGTTCCAGAAAGTGTAAACGTTCTAAAAAAGGTATGCGGGTTAGAACATGTAAACGTTCCAGAAAGTGTAAACGTTCCAGAAAGTGTAAACGTTCCAGAAAAAAGGATGAACTTCATCTATGAGTTAAAGCGTCTCATACTGGACAACTTGTGGCACAAAGGACCACATTCGTTTATAACTGGATGTACCACGAATACAATTATACTGGTATCGTTTAATAACGACCAGTAAATATAATATAACTCAAAAATAATCCAAAGAAGTTCTTTGCAAATAAATCCAATATATTATAAAATGCATTTTTAATATAATAAGGTAAAATAGCTACAATCCCATAGAAAGACCAAAATATGAAAAAATACCAAAATAAGTATTGTCCTTGTATAGAAACATAATTTATAAAAATCTTATAATAATACAGTAAGAATGGTATAAATCCAACAAGAATACCCACCAAAGGCGTTAGGATATTCATTTCACCTAAATAACCAAAAAATAACATGAGCCAATTCAATAAGAGAACTGGTATTATCACAGAGGCATTCTCTTTTAAAAGAGAGAAAAACTCTAATCCGTCTGTTTCATCCGTACTTCGTTTATCTAAATAAATCAAATATCCAATCAATACGATTAACATGGTTGGCGTTGTAATAGCCCAATCTATATACCGTTTTGGAGTTATATTTTTTATTGTATTAAAATTAAATGCTAACCAACCGTAAAATAAACCTTCAATGACTTGAACGGAGACTTCTAACAATAACAACTGTCTTATCAGATTATAAGCACTTGGAACTTTTATAAACATGGCGGCAATTTCTATAACACCTGTAATGAACTGAACGAGTATGGATAAAATTAATGTAACATAAAAAAAGTATTTGTTATTCATATATAGTAGATTTACACATTATTTCTTGTGGAGTTGTTTCTTCATAATGGATGTCAATACGACTTTGAAGGGTTTCATTTAAAAACGGCAATAGGACTGTGTGTATCATCCGAATATACATGGTGGGATGAAGGATGATAATTTTTTTTAAATTTACACTAAATTTATTTGAAATCAATTTTGCTAATTCCACGGCAACTTTGATTTGTAATGCGTGAATAAGGTTAAACCCTTCACTATCCACGATCCAAATCCAATCCATCTCTTTGGGTATTTCACTTAATACACCATTATAATGATGAATTATACCTTCCACATCATAATATAATAACGCTTGTGACGGACAAGTATAATAGTATACTATACCTTTGGTCTCTCCTAGTTTTACAAGGGAATGACTAAACGGCAATGCTTTACATACTGGACATACAAAGGTCATTGCTAGTTTATAGAGGGATAAATTTGTGTAACCATTGCCGAGGAGTTGTAAAGGTCACTATTTATATAGCCTACACGGATTTTTAGGTTAATCCAAAAAATGAAATGCTAATTTCACAACTTGTTCCTATTACAAAACGATGGAGATTTATCCTAATTTACCGTATGAACTACAATGTATCGTCAAGCGGTATGCATTATGCAGTCCGCATAAACAATCCCTATTAACTGAAAATAAACGGAAATACCATTACATTCAAAACATGTATGTTTCTTTGGTAGAATGCAGTAACCCAATGAAATCACGATACGTTACGTGCGGAGAAGTTAACTCCTGCGGAGAACTTAACTACTGTTACTTTTCACACCTCGGAACGGACCCAGCTGGGTGGGTAGTAACCGGCGTCTATAGAGGTCGGTATTACTCTATATAAATCATTTCCCAAATTAATATAAAGGAGTTGGATAAGAACCACAACATATAAAAAATCATATATTTTTTATATATACTTACCATGGAACATATTACGTCGGTTCAACCAAGGATTTTGAAAAACAAACGCCTAAAATCGTCTGTATTACAAGTATCAAGATTACCTCTTGGTACGATTTTTATACGTGTAGGAACCGTTCATTGTCCGAATACATGTTAGAACCAATACATATTTCTAGAGGAATAAGTTTTGTGTAGTGATGTAACCTTTCTTCTTCGGTAAGCGTTAACCATTGGCGATGATTGAATATAGTATCCAGTTTACATCTTGGAATTATAGGCAAACCTTTTTGTTTACCACGTCGTAAAGTTTCTATACCCTCTTTTGTAGTACGAATTTTTATACGTTTAGGAAGGGACCATTCACCGAAATACAAGTTAGAAACCCACGCGTATTTTTCAGTACGTCGTTGAATAAAATAACGTTGTTCGTTGATAAAGCTATAATTCGCTTCTGGATAACAAAGTCGCTCCATTACCAAATAGACACCCGCCGTAAGATGGGTCTCAGCCGGGTTCAAACCACAATACGATAAGATATTATCCATCACGAGTTCATCAAAATACGTCATGTTGTTATAAAACAATTACTTATTTGAAAAAAGATTCAATTTTATACATTATTGTAATATTGAAGTGGAATAAAGGATTGTATTTTTCCAAGGATTGTATCATTCTCTTCTTTTTTTATCATAAGTGGATACAAAAAAGTATTTACAGGTAATTGAAAATAATAAGACATTTTTCTAATCATACTTCTAGACATATCTTGCGTTATACCTAAAACACACGTATCTGTTTTATAAGCTCTTGTATTTTGTAAATGGGATAGTAAATGTAAATCATCCTTATGACATAGTTTGTAGTGTATCACTTCTCTTTTTTTACATTGGTTTATCATACCAGCATGTAACAATTCACAATCAAATAAAAATACACTTCCAGAAGAACCAGATATATTTACAATCGTAGAGATTACAAATGGATAAGTTGTATTGGAAGCAGGACATACGGATAAAAAATCTCCGTCGTATTTATATAATATAGCCGTGTATACAGGATATTGTGTCTTGTATATTTTTTTTGAAGAGGTCACGTCTCTATGAAAGGTAGATAGAGAGGTGTTCTCAATTTTATATATATAATCTATAAATATATATCCAGTTGGTAGTTTCTGTAAATATCTCTTTGTAAATTTACACAAGGCGTATTTTGTGTTTTTATATATTCATGATTATACATACAACAAAACCCATCTACATCTAAAGAACGCGTTATGATACTTGTATTTACGTCTTCCTTCACTTCTATCCAATACAATGTTATATATAAACATAAAATACCCCCTATACAACGACTATATTTCATATACTTATAGAGGATACATTATTATAACTCTTTCATTTCCATATCTTTTAATTAGTTTTTCTTCATAATTCAAGGGTATGAACTCCTTTATAATTTTTTGGTGTTTTCCAGTCATTTCCATATCTTTTAATTAGTTTTTCTTCATAATTCAAGGGTATGTTCAATAATAGTTCATTCCATTCTTTTTGAATAAAGTTATGTTTATCGTCTTTACAACATGTCCAAACGACATTATTCCATACATCATTAAAATTGTGTGTAGTGGAATCATAATTTGAAAAATAAAAATCCGCACTAGCGAATGTATTGGTTGATATTGTTTTAAGGATATGCTTTTTTTCAAGTTCTATCTTTATATTATTTGATTTGAATATGTTCAAAACTAAATTGTAATATTTTATATCAATTATGATATCTATATCATCGTCATTTTCAATGCAACTATTATTGCGTGTTATACCCAAAAGAGTTCCATAACTAATGAACCAATTGTCTATATTATTATTATACAACAATTGAACTAAAAATGCCAAAGTATGATTTAGTTTGGTTGCAGTTTCTTTGTTTCCCGTCATTCTAATATTATAATATTATAATGAATATACAAGAACGCGATTATTGGAATTCTATATATAAAGAAAAAGGTGTTCCAGACAATCCTTCTGGGTTCGCATTGTTTGTAGGTGATTATTTCAAGAATTTGTCTTTAAACTGTTTAGATTGTGGGTGTGGAAATGGACGAGATAGTTATTTTTTTGGACATAATCACATTAATGTTCATGGTATTGATACTTCGAATAAACCAGAAGATAATAAAAATGTTACATTTGAATTGACTGATTTTTGTAGATATAATAAATCTAATTATAATTTAATTTATTCTAGATTTACCTTTCATAGTATTACTAATGAACAACAACAATTATTTTTATCTTCCATAATACCCAATAGTTTTTTATGTATAGAAACGCGAAGTATTAAAACGAAACACATAGAAAAAGTATACGGCGATAATCATTATCGTAATTATACAAATAAAGACGACCTTATAGATATGCTTAAACAACATAATTTTGACATATTATTTATCGAAGAAAATAATAACTTTGCCAAATATAAAAATGAAGATCCTATATGTATTCGTGTAATATGTAAAAAATTATAAGTTAACATCTAACAAAATATTGAAAACTACACTCAGGAAATTATTATAGAGCTCTTTAAATTATAATAGGCTTTTATATCTTGTTTTTGGAACATATATAAGTTTAGAATAAATAGTTGATAATTCAAAAACAAGATATAAAATACTTATAAATTATCTACAGTTATACTATCTCATTCTAAACTTGTAAAAGATTCGGTACTGAAAGAAGTTTAATGAGATGGAAAATACAAAATAATTTAAGCATTTGGCGAGTCATAGAATTCAACCTATACAGATGTAAAACGAGCATCCACACGAGAAACTTTAAATATCTGGATTAGGTGTTTATAGTAATAAATTGAAATAAGTTTTATAATAAATGTTTGTAAGAAAATACGAATCCAGTATGAACGTTCCACACGAGATCGTTTCAAAAATCATGCTGTTTCACAGCAATCTTCCTTTCCAAAAAGAAGAATTGGTTAATTTTGTACACAAATGGAGTCTATTAAAATATCTGAACCAACCCGAATTTCCAACCCAAGAAGATTTTAATATAATGAACCAACTGATTGAAAACAAGATGATACGTAAATTTTATATACGTAGTTTTATACTATCAGGTGGTAAAATCCCAGGTTAATATATCTCGGCCTGTTTTACATTGTCTGCTTGTTGCATATAAACGTCCTTAGGGACTCTATGGTCACTATACCATAAGAACCGATTGTATAGATAGATTAACGCAATCGCAATATAATAAATGATAAAAGGAATAAGTATAATTCCAATTAAAACGAACCAGGCGCGTTTATTTTTCCAACCAGAGTTTGTGATGAAACCACTTGTATAGATAAATACAAATATAAAAAATATATATATCCATTTTAACAAGGTATATATAGAATGTATATCATCCTTGGCCCAATCTCCGTACACGACCCTTCGGTCATTGGTTTCTACGGCTGCAATATCTTCATCTATGGATTGTTTCAGTTGTTTATTCTCACGTAATCGTATATTCAGCATCTCCCTAAGTTTATTTAAACTTATGATTTCACCGTCATAATCTCGTATCAACGTTTGCAATTCTTCATGGATACGTGTATGTTCCTGTATTGCCTTATGTTTTGCATCCGTCGCTATCTTAGAGTATTTTTGTAACATGCTATTTTCATACCCTAATTGTCCTTCATACGCAATCAAATAATCTTTATTGGCTTCAAAGGTTTTGCTAGGTGCAGTTTGTTCATTGGTTTTTGCATCTAGCCACGATTGTTTTAGTGCATCCAATTTTTTTCGTTTTTGACATTCGGAATCACACGTCATTTGATTTAGAAGATTGGTATAAATGGCATCCATACCTTGTGAGGTTTGTCCAGACATTTGTTGTAATGTATCTTGGATACTCTTAGATATATCTTGAGGATTGGTAGAGGTCATCGTTGATTTATAATGATAATAAAAATACAAAGTAATCCATTGTATTATGAGACCCTAACGTAAGAAGTCTGTGTTTCATAGGGTTGAATCACAGAAGAGGAACGATTTGGAAAAGGAACGCCTGCTACTTCCATGTAAGAAGCATCCTTTAAACCCGTAAACGATTCTTTGGATAAAACACATCGTTGTGTGTTACTATCATATTTGGTACCCACCGAACAACATTCTGAACCAATACAACCTATATTCAAGGATGTATCTATATCCGCTGTAATCCCTTGTAATTGCTCTTTGTCGTATTCGTATACGGTAGGGTCAAGCGCATCGGGATCCCATATCCATTCATATTCATCATAATTCATATTGTTACGTCGTAATAGGTCGTATAGACGTTTGATTATAAGTACAAGTCCTACCACGATGATAATACCTGCCAACGACAAACCAATTTTAGATGGAATCATTTGTTTTTTTGTTAATATAGCTATCACCAACAAAGGAATACATAATAGAACTACAAGTTTCATTAAATTGCTTTGTGCCTTGTATTTACTTGCATAATAAGTGTTGATTTCAACCATTCTCATTTTATTATCTTTATCCTTGCGTAAAGCATTTAAGGTGACTTTAGCATTATTCAATTCTTTTTCCATTACACCCGTAACCGTCAATTGGTCTACTAAATCAATTCTGCTCTGTGAAACTCTTCCTTGTAAGCTTTTATACATGGCATCCAGTTCTTTAAACATGGACATTCTTATGGTTGACATTTCATTGATTTCATTTACAATGGATTCTTGTTTATCCGTATCATTTACGGCCGAGGCATTCTCAAGTTGTGTATATAAATCCGTTTCGGTTTGTTGTAATTGAGAAATATTGTTTAATAGTGCACCTTGTCTAGTTTCTGCTTGTTTTGAAGTATAGTCTGATAAATTTGCATTTGAACTCATTATATATATATAAACATTATTGTTATTTGGCTATTTTTATTAAAACAATTAAGGCTAAAGAGGCAATGGTCGTCCATACAATAAATTGTATGTTTTGTGTCTGCATTTTTTCTTGAGTGGTCTCATCCATGGCAGTCACAGAATCTATTTGATTGGTGGTATCCTTCATGTTATGTATGGTTTGTTTGTATGCAAGAGAATTCTGATTCATTCGGTCTATAGATTGTTTGGTTTCGTTTAATAGTGTTTTATTTTCACGGTTGAACGACTGTACTCCTTGACTCACTCCTTGCATAGCATTCAATAATTGCACTTCTTTCGCGGATACATCGTTCAACTGGGTATTCATCGCTTTTCCCAAGTCACATAATGTATTTGAGTCCATATCTGTACCCTGTACCATATTGTTAAAAATGTTACCAGTCGTATTTATGATTTCACTTGAACAAGTGGATGGATTTGCAATTTTAAATTGACGGACAAACATTTGAGCATCCTCGTTTAAAATACGTTGTGTATTCATTGGAAACATATCCGTTACATTCCTTAAATTACATTTTCCTTCCTGTTCATAGTAGACAAATCCATAACAATCTGAAATGTCATTGCATTTGGTTTTACAATCCTCTAAATTAGAATTATCTATAATCCGTATAGATTCGGTCGGTTGATCATAATTTCCAATGTTTATATAGGTATTACCCTGATTTAACATGGAAGATGGATACTCTTTACGATTCATATTGTCATCCGAATATACTACTTTGCCTTTATTGTCGTTGGACAAAGGTCCATACGGTAAACTATACATTGCACTTATATTTGGTTTGGTTGCCACAGTTCCATTTTCACCCGAAGAACTAGAAATATCCTGATTACATCCCAATACAAAATATAGGATTTTCAAAGACACATTGCCCTTTCCATCGTCCACACACATTAACGCACATTTTCCAGACGGAGAACCTATAAATTCATTTGGGAGCAAATATTCACCCGTATTTAAAGAATTACGTCCATATTTACCATTGGATGCTTTATATTCCTCTAACGATAATCCTACTTGTTGCGTTTCACTTTGATACAATATTTTACCATTGATGGTCAATACCACATTCCCGTCGTCACCTATAGTCAATGCCCCCGAATTGCATTGAGCCGACTCATTCGTGCAATCATATATCGCAGAGTGTCCAGAGGCTTCTTTGTCTATGGAAATGGATTTCACAGAAGGATTTGAACCACACGTATAGGTAGATGCAAATACCTTTGCACAACCTTGAGCCGGGTCAGGTGAAGCATAAATAGGTACAGACACACTGGACGCACCGTTAGAGGCTTGAATGGCTGAATTGACTACACCTATCCAATTGTTAGGTGGAACATTATATACAGCGGATGAATTATGTACGTCTTGTAGTCCATTACAATTTGAACCATAGTTTGCGGTTTGTGTACGAAGAATGGCGCCATATACAGGGTCACACGTATTCAATCCAGCCACATTGGCTAAAAAAGATACATCCTGAACGTATTTTCCATAATCACTTGCCCCCATAGTTATGTTACCAATGGCAATTTGTCCATTGTTCATAATTCCCGCACTTGGTTTATAATTGGTCTTGTATGGAAATGCACTTTTCGTATGAATGACGCCACTAATTTGTTTAACATAACCAGGTTTCATCGTGTTTTGTATTTGCACGGTGGTCATACCGGGTTTGGATGTAAAACAAGAATATGAATTGTCTGTATTTGTATCAATGTAAAATGTACTTGAACCAATGTCGGAAGACCTAAGATGACATTGTTGTATCGCATCATCGGCAGAGGTAATACCAGTCAAGTCACTTTGACTATCAAAATAAGTGTTGTCACTCTTATAACAACCTAACCAATCTGCTTTATTGAACGTAGGGTCACTTGCCCCTAACACTTGTAAATTCACTGAAGTAGGAGCACAACTTTGATTCATTTGCATGGGATTTCCAACTTGTATATCTGTTCTTGTTCCTAAAGTACTTCCAACTTGGGTGTAATTATCCGTTACAAAGTCAACCGACGTAATAGAACTTGGACAACCATTCTTACCCTGTATAGATTGTAATACATCCGTGGAAGGTACGTACAGGTATTTATTTTTATCCGTAACATAACCAATGGCCCCATTGTTCATTCGTATCAAATTATTTTTAAGGGACGTACTTTGACCAGAAGAGGTTGCATTGTTGATATAAGTTGAAGTATCCTCCATAAGTTGTTTTTGTGATTTACCATAGGCACTTAGTGCTTTGTCAAATTGCTTGCGTATGGTTTGTGTCTCTTTATCTTCTTGTATATTCGTAGCCAGCACGTTAGAAGGACCAAATGCACCCGAAAACCCTTCAATTATATCTTCAGTATCAACCGGAATGGTATAGTTGGAATAACTATTATACATTTGTCCTTGTTGAATGCTTGTATTGGATACATTCATTATAGAATTAGTTAATAATATATTTTTTTATAATAAAATATGCGAATATACCCATTACAATGACTAATATTATCGTATCTAAGGCACTATCTTCTTGCATAAGGACCGTCTTAAGTGTCAGTACCATTACAGCTAAACCAACGAAAGATAGGATGATATATTGTAAATAATAGGAGGAATATAAACTTTGTGAAGATACAAGTTCACCATCTATATCTGCCAGTTGTTTTTCAAGTTTAGTTAATTTATAGGATTCTCGTTTGGCTTTCCGAAGAACGGAATATAAACGACTCTTATTCTCATGGACAGATTCTTGATATTGAGTTCCATACGATACATCTTTAGTTAATAGTTGAATGCCTTGCGTAGATAGCGATAATAGTTTAGAATTGATTTCTTCTAATTCGCGTAAAGCAATGGAAGCATCCCCATATTGTTTGGATTGAATGTATTGTATATACATATTTTGAGTTGTTTCATAAGCATATACAAGAAGGTTGATTTCATACTCCACCGTTTTAAGTTTTAATGAAGTCATCTATATATAGTAATGGGATTATTATACCATTTTAGACCATAACCACCGACTGAATGCAAACAATACAAAAAGACTTACGATTAATACAATAATGTCATCGTATTTGGATGAACTAGATACTAAAGCATACACCATTAAGGATAGAAACGTTAAAAGTAGAATGAACCATATCAATCTCTCTTGATAATACATGGTTTGTTTTAAATAACTATCTGTTTCATTGGCTTCTGTACTTGCCAACGAATTGGAATATTGTTGTAATTGTCTTCGGTCTTGATGAATGCCGTTTGTAATATCCATAATATCTTTTTGACTCTTATTTAAAGACGTTTTTAATTGCGTGTCTTCTACAACAACCGTGTCTAGGTTTACACTAATTTGTTTAGCAATTTGATAAAGGGTATCGTTCAATTGAACCAATTGTGTCCATATATTAGGGTCAATGTCGGACTGAATGCATGTATCCGTAGACGTCATGTTGGTACCAGACGGAATGGCATTATACGTATCGTTGCTTAACGTGATTACATCGGCATCACACCCACTGTTTTTAGTATTCCATACATCGCTAGAATATATATGTTTATAGCCCTTTATATCCACCCACGCATATTCATTCGTTTGTGTATTTTGAATATTTTTTCCAGCAATACCACAAGGTTGTTGAAGACCCATGTCAGGACCAAGCTGAAAAGACGAATCCGTATCTAAGACGGCTGTATCTAAATTACACGAAATGTCTTTATTCGCCCATGCGTCCGTAGAATATTTATGAGTATATCCATAATCGTTTATATATGAATAATTACCATCGTTGGTTTTTATATTTTTTCCTAAATAAGGAGTCAAATCCTTTATAGTATTGGGTTGAACGATGGATTCATTAAATAATTTATAGACTGTATTGTATTGAACCAGCGTTTGATTGAATTCATTTTCCAAACGACTTATATCGTCAGGCGTCCCTTGCTTATATGAAACGGTCGTCCGTTTTGTATCCATATTTTCTACTATACTTGGTAAATGAGTCTTTTGTAAAGCAGATATATATGGAAGAGTCTCTTGAACCTGTTCCGCCGTATATTGATTGAAACGTCTTCCTTGTTCTAAGTTATCTGTATTCTCTTCACGTCTATTCCATACACGATTAAACATATTATAGGTCAATAAAAGAACATTATGGTTTATATATTTTATATCCAAGACCGGCTATACATATTGACAAGATTACATTTTCTAACAACTGTAAATTATATAATTTTACAGTATCGTCGTAAAACCCAATGGCACCTTCACGTTTATTTTCAAGAATGCGTAACTGTACTTGTAATTTAGCGTTATCCTTTTCAATTTTGGAAATACGAGCAACCATTACTTTTACACGATTAGAAGCAGTTGTAATATCCTGTTGAAGTGTATCCTTTACTATATAGAGGTCACTTCTTACATGATCCATGTTTCCAGTATCTTTGGCATACCTATCACTATAGGACTGAATGGATGGATACGTTTTTGTATAAGGAAATGCATTCGTCAGTTCATCTAATATTAAAAAAAAACTATGATTGATAGATTTTAATTCATGTTTATAATAGTTAACCGTATGACGTGTATTCATTATATTAAGATTGAGAACATATTCTATAAAAGGGCGATGAAATAGATGTTTTACTCGGACGAATGATTTCACACATATCTCCTGGACGTAACCCTATAGCAATCGCCACCGAACTAAATCTGGATATATCTGGAACTTGTGTATCATTCATAATATTATACTTGAATCGTATCTGTTGTGACTCGTCTTGGTTCAATACACGATGCGGAGGAACAAGTTCATGTTCTAAAATATTAAATTGCAATGATTTAATACTCATAATGTTGACCAAATAGTTGTATTGGTTCCATACCCGTGATAAATGTTTTTCAATGGTTGCATTCGCCGAGTCTTTACTTATAATAATCAAGTCATCTTTTTTTGTCAATACAGATTCAATTGTAAATAAATCGTCTATATATTCCAGAATCGTAGTATGACGTAACGTTTTGGATAAATGATATTTTACATACACTTTTTTATCTAAACTGGAATGGTTTACAATCATATCCAGTTGGTCATGTTGTATCATAATATGCACTTGTGATATGGATTGGTTTTCATAATCTTCTACATTAAATCCTCTTGATTTCAATATGGATAGTATATTATTACGACTTTTTGCAATCTGAATAATAAACCCGCTTTGAGACATATATTAATATAACGATAGTAATATTTAAACTCATTCATTTTTCTTTAAAATTAAGGCTTAATTGTGACAGTCTTTATCTCGGACGCGTCTGGTTCCGAGGATGAAGTCACTTGCGTGTTAAACAATAAGGAAGGTTCTACAGGGTTGGTGGTTGGCAACTCTGTTATATCCAGTTGAATACTTTCCGCGGGTTCTGTCAAAGGTAATGTATCTATAGGGGTATCTTGACCCACGATATAAGGGGGAGAATCTGGGGTTACGTTTAAAGGTGAGGCCGGTCTATAGACTGGAGAATCTGGGTTTACGTTTAAAGGTGAGGCCGGTCTATAGATTGGAGAATCTGGGTTTACGTTTAAAGGTGAGGCCGGTCTATAGATTGGAGAATCTGGGGTTACATTTAAAGGTTCTGTCAAAGGTAATGTATCTATAGGGGTATCTTGACCCACGATATAAGGGGGAGAATCAGAGGTTACGTTTAAAGGTGAGTTGGGTATATAGGTTAAATCCCTTTCTGGATTTAATTTTTCAATGATTCTATTCCAATTATCAGGGGACTGATCACCGATTAGATTTGCAATGACCGTCTGGTCGGATAAGACTGTACCGTCCGGTAATACTAAATCGGAGTCTATCCACCCTAATGGATGCTCAAGGGGTGGTAAATAATCATTGTCATCCACCCACCATCTTGCCGTTGGTTTACCCTCTTTATTTATAAGGAGTGAACGATAAATGTCGCCGGTCTGAGGATCCGATGTATCAAATTGCCATCCTAGTTCCATGGGTGGTTTATGGGTACCCACTTGCAATGGTTCTTCCGTGGGTAGCTGTAATAGTTCTTTTCGTTGATTACGCTTTATTTCTTGTGAAACTGACTCTGGATTATCCGTACCACTTATTTTCACAATATTATCTGAAAAGGACATTGACATCAACTGGTCAATGTTATCGTCTGTTATCAATCTCAATTGAACATTAATGGTAGATAATTCTTGCATCAACAATTTAAACGCATATGGAACACGAATGATGCTAAAGGATTTCCCAAATTTACTAATATTTTCAACGTTCATACCACCGTCCAATGTTCCAGAAAAGCGTATAGGACCATCGGATATCGGACTTAAAAATAGATTACGGCTTTCGTTATAAATGGCAGTCATACCCGTTTTATTACAAACGGCCATATAAAATTGGTCCCCACGCACTAACATGGATTCTTGTAAAAAATGCATTGCACCGTGGGCGATGACTCCATCCCGTTCCATCTCACCTATACGCAATCCACCATCGTTTGCACGACCTTGAACGGTTTGACGCGTCAATATGGTCCGAGGTCCTTTGGATCTATAATTGATTTTATCTTTTACCATGTGTTTTAAGCGCATATAATAGGTTGGACCCATGAATATTTCCGAGGACATTCGTTCCCCCGTTTCTCCATTGTATAAATATTGATTTCCAGACGAATGAAACCCAACATGGGTTAGCATGTTCCCGAAACGAGACGCCTTTTCGCCTTTATTCATAAAGGCAGTACAGTCTCCAAATCCCCCGTACATTACACACGCTTTTCCCATTAAAGTTTCTATCAATTGACCTATCGTCATGCGACTTGGAAGAGCATGTGGGTTGATAATGATATCTGGACGAATCCCTTCTTTTGTAAAAGGCATATTGGCTTCTGGTATCACAAGACCAATCGTACCTTTTTGTCCACATCTAGAACAAAATTTATCACCTATATTCGGGATACGTTCGTCACGCACTCTAATTTTTGCAATACGAAAACCATTGTTTCCTTCGGTCATGAACGATTTGTCCACATACCCATTTTGTCCTTTTTTAGGTACAACGGAGGCGTCCATGTATTCACCCTTCTTATCTTGACTCGTTATAACTTTTCCAATTAAGATGGTTTTATCATCCAGAGGAGTATTTTCATGAATTAATCCAGATGTATCCAATTTAGAATAGTCGAACCCATTCCGGACTCCAACGACCGAATTTAAATCTATTTTTGTAAAATGTGAATCTATCGTAGAAGAAGCCGTGCTTGAACTTTCTTCATGTGACTCGTACATATTATAATAGGTCGTTCGGAACAATCCCCTATCAATGGAGGATTGATTGAATAATATAGAATCTTCCACATTGTAACCATTATAACACATTATAGCTACAATTACATTCTCTCCATAGGGATGCTCTTCGCGATTGATTTTGTCAAGATATCTACTTTTTACCAAAGGTATCTGTCCATAATTCAGAACAACCCCCATTTTATCAATACGTGTGTGATAATTGGAATGATACAAGGAAACGGCTTGACGCATTTGCCCGCACGCAAATACATTACGAGGAAGTGGATTGTTTTCAGGAAATACAATTTGGTTACCCATGATACCAAGGAGGAGAGAGGGATGTATCTCAATATGTGTATAGGGTTTGCTCTTATAATCGTCATCTAGAAATGCAATGAGCGCGCATTCTGCTTCTGCCGTATCCATGTATTCCACGACACCTTTTGAACCGTCCAATTTGGTAATATCTTCGGTATTATACATTTCGTTTAACGTATATACTTTGGTTGGATTGTAAGGTAATTTACGTTTAGCAAATCCAATTTTCAATTCTTCCCATGTAAATTGATTGCTTTCTATTTTTTCAAGTATAGAGGCATTCTCAAAACTAGCTTGACCGTCGGTGACATAAAACAATGGACGACATAAACGTCCTGCATCCGTGTATATATATATAGTTTGATTGGATATGTCCCATTGTACCGACGTAAAATAAGGTATCAATCCATTACGTCTATATTGTTTCATGGTATCTACAAAGGATTTAGCTTTATCGTAGACCCCTATCCAATTCCCATTGACTATAATTTTAGTCATGGTTCCATTGTAGAATGGAGAATGTTCCTCTAACTTATGAATACCAAACTGCATCAACCATTCAATCAATGCTTTAGAAGACACATTGGTTGTAATGCTTGTCGCCAATGAAAGGTGCTTATGTAATCCAACGTTTGCTCCATCGGGGGTATCAAACGGGTCTATCACACCCCATTGAGTTCCATGTAACAATCTAGGTCCAACTACTTTTGCACTCGCATCCAAGGGTAAATTGATTTTTCGTAAATGAGACAAGGCTGAATTATAACTTAGACGGTTCAAGGTTTGTACGATACCCAAACGACTTGTTTGATTGTCTGACCCCCAATTTCCTTTAAACCCTTTACGAAATCCAGTTTCAATCATACGCTCCGAGAAAATATCCCGATAATTTTGTTCAATCAATCCTGTGAAATTGGTTTTATATAAACTCTGTTTGTAAGTATATTCTTTGTCAATTCGTTGATAAATATTTTTTTGTTGTAAATTCATATATTCTTTAAATAAGTCATATAAAAGTGACCCTGGCAATTCTACCCGTTTGTATTTATAATTATCACGATCGGTTGCTTTCGTATCCTTGGTGTAAACACGTAATAATTCTCTTACCATATGTCCTAAATAATATGCTTTTGCAATAAAATTCATTTCTCCTATATGGGGTAAAAAATAATTCGTAAGAATTTCTAATGCATGTGAAACGGTTTTATGTTTTGTAAAGGTGGCAATATATTTTAGGGCTTGGTCTTGACTAAATATCATACCAGAATCATGAATACAAGGAATAAACAATGGTAAATAACTTTTATATTTATTCATATCTAATACACAATATTCTAGGATGCTTTTATCCGAGACTATCCCAAGTGCTCTCATCACTATAAACAATGGAACAGGCTTTCTCACGTTGGGGAGAAGCACTACGATTTGTTGATTTGTATATTTATCCGACGGAGCAAGTATTCTTACAGAGAGGGTTCGTATCGGTTTAGAGGCATCTTCGGATACAGAACGAATGTCGGCAGAATGACTATAGATTTCGTTCACTTTATCACGTACATACAACATGTTATCTGCAAACTTTTCTTGTGAAACTATAACTTTTTCTTTACCATCAATTATAAAATAACCGCCATATTCATTTTTACATTCTCCTAATTCATAACGCATATCAGGCACCATGTTTTTTAAAATACATAAATCTGAACCCAACATGATTGGAAATCTGCCAAGAAATATTTTGGGCAATGTAGTTACGTAAGTTGGTTCCACTGGATAATCACCGTCTGGTGGTGTAATATAAAATTCTAATAGAACATCATAATGGATGGTAATACCATAGGTCATGTTTCTAAGTCTTGCTTCATTTGGATACATGAAATGTTCTCGTTGTTCGTCAAATATAATCGGTTTACCGTAGTATAATTTATCACCGTCTTTTCCTGCTAAAAAAATATTACAACGTGAATGAAACCTTCCAGTATCCCTATCTTGTTCTTTCATAATTCGTATTGGGTTTTTTTCCTTAAATATTCTTTTTATTCCATCTCTAAAAAATTCATTGAATGAATCTAAATGATGATTGATGAGAATAGATGGATTGTCATCAAACAATTTATCAATGACGATTTGTGATAGATCGTGGCTCATATATATAATTACATTAGTATTTATTTAATTGATAATTTAGTTAAATGCTAGATATCATAAAAAGACCAATAAATATAGATAAAAGTATAAAGGGCAAAAGAACCAAGAACCATGACAATTGTTTATATCCAGATTTACACAAAGAATCCAATATAATCGTCCAAAGGACAATGTAAATACCGTGTCCTACAAAGATGGACGCCGTACTGTATACTTCACATTCATACTCTCCTACACAATACTTGGTTTGATTTCCTGCATTTTGAAACATCATTAATATGACGGATATCGCGGATATGACTAAATATACATAGGCAGGACTACATAGTTTTCGTATTTTATACATCATAGACATTATAGTATATATATATTAAATATTTGAGACAACCATACCAGCATTATTATGAATTTTCATTACATTCGGAGGTTGAAGTATGGGCATTGTACTATTCAAGGCTTGAATGGTGGGAATAGGGGATAATCCTTGTACACGTCCGTTCCATTGGTTCGCCAAGGAATTGGTATGAAACGTTACGTTTCTCATAACATTTACAAGTGGTCCAACCGTTACATTACGCGAACCTCCTATCCGTTTTTTTTTACGCGATTTACGTTTGCGTTTGTATACGCGTTTCGTTTTTTTTCCACCTTTTAAAGAAGTATTCATGGGTGGATCTAACCCTCCAATCGTATTCAAAGAAAAAAATGTACCTCCTTCAGATACATTACCATTTACACCTGGTAACATAGTTCCACTCCATGGTTTACCTTGTGGATAGGCCGCGGGAGAAGATACCATCCCACCTTTTTTTCGCCTTATATGTCTCATACTATATGGAAATACATTATTCAATATCTACATGCGTTAGAATATGACGTCTGCAACACATTTTTTTAAGGTGAAGCATATCCAATACTTCGCCCTCTACTGTTTTTTCTGCATATTCCGTGGTTAAATAACGAACCCTATCCATCGCTTCACCTTTTTCATATTTACGTTTACGCACTTCGCGCTGATAATAGTTATATTTATTGGCAATCACTTTTCCACACGTAAAACATTTTACGGGTATAATCATTCTTTATATATAGAACGATACAATTATTTTAAATCAATTTATCCTTTAATTGCATTTACCATAACATTTATCTTTATGATGATAATATTTAACGTCTACTTTTTTACCATTGTCTGTAGAATAAGTAGGACCATGTCGGTTTCCTCCAACACATTGGGTTCCATTCAAAAGTGTGCAAAAACTTGCGTGTTGACACGATTTGTGACTTAACCCTGTACAAGTGTCATGTAACTTTTTCATATCATTGTTATGAACAGAAGGAAGTGTATGAATGCTTGGAGAAACCTCAAATCCCTCTGTCCTTGATAGTAATTTAGCAAGAACGCCTATAAAAAAGATTAAGGTCAATATAAATAAAACGAACCACACGAACATTGTGATATAATATCCTTTATTACTACTACGAATCACTTTATAGGTTGCTGGACCGTTTGTCCATAACTCACCCGTTTGAACGAGTCTTGGTTTTGAATTACCCATAAAATATACTTATAATATTATATATTCAGGTAAATTACAAGTTGTTAATAGTTTGACATTAAAATATATATATATATATATGAATATGTTAAGGATACCTAAGAAAGCAGGAATAACTCCACATTCATCGTCGTCCTTGTCGGCTAGTGCGGAAGAGACACCTAAGATGACACCTAAGATGACACCTAAGATGACACCCGGACAAAGAGCAAAATTGTTTAGTACATTTGAGAGGGACCCGCGAGGACAACTTGTTCGGCAACGCAGTGATTCTGATAAAATTCTTCATATGATTACATCCACCGACTCCGAACAAAAAAGATTCATGCAACATTTAAACACGTGCTTACAACATTGGCGTGGGCGATCGAGACAGGGTCATAATAATGACATTTATTGGTTTACTAGTGATGATAAGGTTCATCTATCTTTACATTATGGCGGTTCGCAAACACATGAAGGAGCAATTCATATTAAATATGTATATCAACAAAATACGGCGAATCAAGATACTATGAATTTTCTTATAGATGTGTATGACACATCACAAGAGAATCCAGTTGTGAATGAAAATATTTTTAATGGACGACATATTAAGATGGATAAAACGAAAAGTAGAACGATTAGAGGTAATGAATATAAATATTGTCAAGACATATTAAATAGTATCTGTCAATGTTTAGATGATTATATAACACACTTTATAAGTACCAGGGGTGGAAGACATAAATCACGACGCGGAACAAGTCAAACCTATATTCGTAAAAAACGTAAGAAAACAAAAAATAAAACGCGTAAAAAATACCTATGATTGTATGCCTTTGATTTACAAAGAATTCCGCTTAGAATGAAATGAGTAAACTAGTCCGAACAGGCATGTATACAACGATTCGTACATGATACAATCGTTGTATAAATGATTTTTGTGGCGATTACCGAATTAAAGGAGGAGGTAAACGCAAAACAAGGTACAGATCAAGTAAAAATATATTCGTAAAACCTGCAAACATCTATAGGTTTAACTACATTGCGAAGGATTATAATCAATTTGCCTAGTATCACCAAACGATGGGTTAATTGTACATGTCCTTGTTACCTGAAAAAAACCATCTTAATGATAAATAATCTGCGTTTGTATCTGTCATACTACTTGAACTATTCCCAATCTGGTTCAGGTTCGGTCCTTTTTCAACGATGGTTTGTATCTCGTTCACGCCAAGGGCAGTATTAAAATATTGTAAGCTAGAGGTGTATCCAGAGAACCCACCGTTCATCGATACATACACGTCACCATAATTTTGTCGTGGAATGCTTTTCATGATATGTCTTCGTATTAAATTACCATTTACATAAGCGTCTAATTTATGTTGTTCATCCACACGAATAATTACATTTATCCATTTATTCAATGGTATGTCTGGAATGATCATTTCTTCCTTGATGTGTTCAAAGGTGTTCATCACTACAACCAACGCATTTGTATCGGGTGCAATGTATAACCCAGGCGCATTGTTAGGTTGCACCATGCCATAGGGTCGTTTGGTTATATTCACATCATCGTTTCCTTTATTGAAAATATGACGATACTCATTTTGTTTATAGGTTAAATCGTTAATATATATCCATACAGACCACGTAAATACAAGACCATCTTCTGAATTATTTGACCGTAATAACGGAATAGCCCCGCTTACAGAAGGGTCTTGTGGGATGCGCATAAATTGTTTAGAATCTATCATTCCATTGATAAGGATCGGGTTACCGGAAGGTGTAAATAGTTTAGATAAAATGGTTGTTCCTAAACGTATTGCAATTATAAATAATATAAGCACAAGTAACAAAAATGCAAATTTTGCAACTATACTATTGGACTGTAAAAATTCTTTGGAACCTTCTAAATACCGTGTTGAACTAAAATTATTAAACATATCTCCTGAATTATTCATTTGTGACATGACTTATATAATACGATAAGATAATTGTATATATATATTCTTATATCTCAAAACTAGCTTGTTCTTGATTGTCTTCCATGAAACTGAATTTAAGTCTATATTTATTGAATATACTTCCAACCGCGCTACCACCATACCCCGATTTATATATATTATAAGCTTGTTGAGGATTGGTTGCATCGTCCCAATATTCAAAATTGGACGTCCAACCATTAAATCCTCCATTCGGGGTTACTTGAATGTTTGTTTTTGTTCCCACCATAGCAACCCCGGGTAACACACATGTTCGTACTAATTTACCATCCACATATACATCTAAAGTTCGCCCATACAGACTAATAATCAAATTCACCCATGCTTGCAGTGGAAAATTAGAGATAGCACACTTGTGAATAATAGCCTTTGGTATTGTGGATTGTGACGAAGATTGGGATGAAGTATCGGGATAACACGCTATGGAAATTTCAATATTATTTTCAATGGCTCCTAATACGATTTTAGGACTTGGGTGTGCTTCTTCGTCCAACCGTTGCAAGAGGACTTTGGGTTCACCAAATCTATAGTTCCAATCTTGTACGTAAAACCACGTGGAATACGTATAATTGCTTGTATTATTATTGTTTGGTAAAGTACTCGCATCTATCGTTTGCTGTTCGTTACCATTTTGCAAGGTCGTTAGACCCGTAGAGGATTTAGAAAAATAATTAATAATTAAATACAATAGCACGAGTAATACAATTACAGTAACGATTATCATTCCAATGGACATATATATATTATAAATATAAAATTAACAAAAGTATTAAAGAGACGGTAATGGCAAACTTTTTAATGTTTTATATCCAATCCGAATATGTCCTTGTTTCATAATCTCACGATGAAACATAACATTACATATTCCACCTTCTATACCTTTTATGGAACCCACAACCACATTTTCCATAGTCATGTAAGGTGCTATATTCGGTTTTGAACCTACCAACACTCCATTTAAAAATACATCCATCGTTGAACCGTCATAGTTAATTACAATGTTGTTCCAGGTTTGATACTTTACATCATTCGTTTCATATAGAGTGACTTCTTTGTTTCCTATGATTTGACAATTTACCCTTAAACTATTCTCTAATCCATTGTATTCAATGGCTGGTTTTCGTCCAAATTCTAAAATATTCGTATATTTAGAATAAGAGGAGCGTGTATTTAATGGTTGTGGATTTATCCAAAACCATGCTGAAATAGAATACTTGTAGGCACCTTTATCTACGACGCCCGAATGTATAATATCATATGTGCCTAATTCATTCCTCGTATCTAAGTAAACAGGGTCTCTTAACAACTGGGTTCCATTGGAATTGACTGCAAATAAAATTAATTTAGGTAACAATATACGGAGGGTTATAAATATAAATTCTCCTGCTAATATAAGCCATATTGTTTTTGTAGTAATATTATATTCGTGTTTAACCCTTTCTGTAAAATCAATTAATAAACAAGGTAAGTACAATATAAATGCACTCGCTAACGACATGAAGGTATATACCCGCGTTGTATTCTCTGTATTACGTGCAGGTTTTATAACCAAATAAATACATGTAATCAATCCAACCAATAATAATATATCTAGAATATACATCATCGCTGAACCAGTAGAGTTTGACACGGTTAACAACCAACCCATTACATATATAAATAGTACGACGGCGCATATTGTAAAAAGAGTATATCCAACTTTAATGGTCATGTCCCATACGGTGGGTTGTATCACAACGCCTCGTGTTCTTAAAATATCTTTTTGTTTAACGAACATATACGTCAAGGATTGAATACACAAAATAAACAATAAAAATATTATGGATAAGGCTGGATATTTATCCGATACACCCAAAGGAGACCATTTATAGATAATCAGTGCTAATAGTATCAACTCTATAATACTTGCAAGTGCATAATAATTTGGATTCGTGATTACAACGGCCATTCCATCATGATAATACTGTTTTATAGAAGTTAACATTTAGATATAGAAGAGGAAAAAATAAAGTATGTTTATAGGTTTTCAAGTGCTGTTTTCTCTCCATGACAATTGCGACAAAGTGCCACTAAATTATCTATATGATTGGTACCTCCATGTTCTAATCTAGTCGTATGATCTATCTCAAACCATGCCGGTAATTGTATTTGACAACGTCCACATATCCATCCTTGTCGTGCGGCAACATATTTTTTCTTGGTTTCACTAACACAACGTTTCGTAGGACGTGGAGTAGTTCCTCTTTCCTGTACGGGTTCAGGATAGACTTGTTTGGATAGTTTCAACAAAGGCTCAAATAAGTTCCCTACACTTTTATCCACGGGTAAATGACGGATTACACCGCTGGCAGAGGACAGCAATGTATGTGTATCCGAAGGATACTTTTTAAAAAATAAATATGCAGATAATCCTGCAAAAGCGATACCAGTCATTTTATAATATTTTTCCCACGATTTTAATATGTTTGTATATTTTCCATCGTGATATATATTCATTATAAAAAAACCTGTGATTGCAAACACTAGTAATTCTATCTTCATTAATATGTAATAATATTCTAATATAAAATACACAACCTACTTAAACGAAACGTAAAACGAAGAGGAAGACTCTAAACACGTATATGCTTTAGTATCTATATCATTGGTAAGTTCTCTTATATCCATATGAATGTAGAAGTTTAATCCTCATAGAACCTATTTAAAAAAAAATCATGGTCTATATACAATGAAACAAAAATGGTTCAGTAAGTCACACTGGATTCCAGCGTGTCCTATCACGAAGAAACGAAAGAGTTATTGGGAGACAAAGTTTGAAAAGGATTATCCTTTGGTTTCATGGACACCAAGAGAATTGTCTATAAAATTTAGGATTTCTATCGAAGTCATCAAACCCTTGATGGAAGATAAAGAAGAATGTATTAAATATTTATATTTAAGACCAATCATACCACCCTTTTAGTAAGTATCCTTGGATTGAAGTTCAATACATTCGGTCACGTAAATCGTTCCATATTATCTCGTTATTGATTTTCAACGAATCGTTCAATCTTTGGAAAAGGTTGACCAAAAAATGGGTGTAAAAGGCAACCCTTTCGTTGAACGGTAGACATCGTGTTTAGATTTCCGTAAAAAGTTTAAAGATAATATCCTATTTGATTTATTTACAAATATGGAGATATATGTCAGTTTGCCCGAAGAGTTACAGCGAATCATTACATGGTATGCCTTATGTAGTCCGCATAAACAATCCTTAGTATTTGAAAATCAACGACAATTTAGTTGTGATATGATTTCTGGTAGTCAAAACGTTTTAATTTGTTTCAACCCGTTAAAAGATAGGTTTAACTATTTCCTTGATTATAAACATAGGTATATAACAAAGGAGATGTCAGTCACAGGAGATAATTTTGACGTTGTCGTAGAGAGAAATCATCGGTTGCTTTGGTTTTACTATGAAACATTAAGTAATCCGTTGTTGGTTAATTTTATCAAGTCAAATCTAAATAGGCATGAGAGGAACATGATATGTAGGAGTCAATTTGACAAACCGTTTAGAAATTTAAATATACAAGAATTGCTTTGGTTGAAAGAATACGTATTTCATACCGTTTAGTCATAATTAGTATATATATGACATTTGGATTTATTGTATTAAGGCATGTAAATAATGAATTAACAAATAAATATTGGATTAAATGTGTTAATTCTATTAGAAAATATTATCCAGAAAATAACATTCTTATAATAGATGATAATAGTGATTATAATTTTATAACCAATGAAACTTTATATAAAACGACCATTATAAATAGTGAATATCCTAAGAGAGGTGAATTATTACCCTATTATTACTATTTACATAATAAACTATTTGATGTTGCTATGATAATTCATGATTCTGTATATATAAATACATATATAGATATGAATGTAGAAAAATATAAAATGTTATGGGAATTTGAACATTATTGGGATCAAATTAACGATGAAACAAAAATGATAAATATGTTTAATGATTTAGAATTGAATAAATTTTATGAAGATAAAGATTTATGGAAAGGTTGTTTTGGAGGCATGTCTATAATTACGCATGATTATTTAACGTATATTAATAAAAAATATGATATTCGCAAATTATTAGACCTTGTATTATGTAGATTTAATCGTTGTAGTTTTGAACGAGTCCTTGGTTGTTTATTACAAAAAGAAGAAGGGATAAAAGAAACATTATTAGGGAATATACATAACTATTGTATATGGGGAATATCTTTTGAAGAAACTGATAATTTTAACCATCTATCATTAATAAAATGTTGGACTGGTAGATAAATACATTTGAGTAGTTCCGACAGGAAATCTGAAAATAAAAAGACCACTAGAAAATCTAAAATATCCAGATTCGGCGTTTTAAATGTTCAAAGGTGTACATTATAAACCGTGCATTCAGATGAAATCAGATTATGACGTATCCTTCTAACCTACGATTTAACAAAAGAGGAATGGTCTGATTACGGTAAGGTGAAGTGATGTTTAACAAGAACTAATCCTGTAATATATAGTTACCTATATTACTTAAAGACAATTGCGTAAATAATGTAATGTTCCTGTAGCTCAGTGGTTAGAGCGATGGTCTTATGAGCCATAGGTCGTGGGTTCAATCCCCACCAGGAACATCGCTAGCAATAGCTCAGTTGGTAGAGCGACGGACTGTAGATGAATGTATTCCGTTGGTCGGGTGTTCGATTCACCCTTGCTAGAGTTAAAGACGATAATGTTCCTGTAGCTCAGTGGTTAGAGCGATGGTCTTATGAGCCATAGGTCGTGGGTTCAACCCCCACCAGGAACATCACTAACTCCGTTGGTTCACCCTTACTAGAGTTGTGTTTGGATGACTATTTTATAAGATAGTATAATAGTATGATGAACGAAGATATGGTAATACGTTCTACCCCCGAAGGTCCTGCTGCTGGCGCATTTAAGTTGAATGCTAAATACATGTCTGGTGGTAATGTATCACAAAATGAAGACGGACTTGCAGTACCTGCAGGTTTATATTTAATACAAACTCCCTTTCCATCTACCTACAGTATGAATCCTACAGATCAAGTCGTAGATAATCAACTATACGAACGTTTAATTGCAACTATAGAAGTAGTGCCTAGTACTCGTAACCAAAGTAAGAAAAAATCACATAAATCCGTGAAATCAACGCGTAGAAAAAAATCATAACATACTCCAATTGTTATGGTTGAACGGTGAAACTTGAACGTCGGGTAGTTTAGATTTCCAATAATCTACTCGTTTATCAAACGCACGTTCTCTAACCGTAGATGGATACAACGGGGCTAGTTTCATAGCATCGGATTCTTCTGGCGTAATAACCGGTTTATATCCATAGCAGTTGATCCCAAATTGAACGTTTGGATTGGCTATATATCCGCCGTTTATACCAGGTCTTCCGCAGTCCTGTTCATGTCCAGGTATAGTTTGTAAATTGGCCCATTTCTCATATTGGGTTGGAAACAACGCCATTTGTCCATCGGACCAACCCATGCTACACCAATCTGCATTTTTATCATAGGCTTTGTCTAATTCCTTCCAAGTCGCTAAACGCCCTCCATAGGCTTTGCATACTGCTTTGGCATCTTCATAGTTGTATTTATTGTTTGGAATGTGAAAAATTTGTTTTTCTAGTTTTATTTCAGGCACAGTGGTTTCTTCTACATTGTAATCGGATTTGTCGTCTGGGTCTAAAATTAGATTATCCTCCGTATTGAGGGATGTTATTAAATCCATATTAAATAAATAATTAATTATATTTACGAACAAGACGAATATAAACATCCCCCATAGTATATAGGTAATCCATATTCTCGTACTGGAAGGGTCCTCCTTACGAAACAGTACCGTATAAACTACAATTATACAAGTAAACGCAACTAATATAACATGGTTGATGTCTATAGACCCATTCGTTAAAGTATTTATATCCATATCATAATGCATTATTTTTTTTTCTATAAAATAAACAATAGGCATTTGAATCTATTACGTTACTATCAGCAAGTGGTGTAATTATAAGGTCATTGAATATATACCATTGTCCATCCGAGATACGTATTTTAGAAATATAGTGTCCGTGAAACAAATCACCCGAATGCTCACATACTCCATATAAATCGTATACGTAGGATTGTTTATTATATCCTTTTACATAAGGTGTAAGATTTAAATCGTTCAATGGGAATATCATTTTACGTGTATCTTTATTTCCATCGTTTGTCAACCGGTTTAAATGAATGATGAATATATCTGGAAAGCTCCAAAACAGTAATCCTTTATTCACATTTTGTTTTTGGTGGATAGAATCGTTCCACCAGGCATTCTCTCCTTCTAGTCGTTCTACTTTACACATTTCATCTATACAATCGTATAGGGTTGGAGTATCTTTGGTAGGGGGTAAATATAAACTTAATATAAAAAAGGGTTCTGGTTTTATAGATAATATAGCATCATCTGTAACCGAATGAAGTACGGTTACCTGAATTCCATAAAACAATTTAATGATTTCAGAGTAATCGTTGGAATACATTTGAGACATCATATTATAACATTTTTTTGCAAGGTCGTCCATGTCCGAAGAGGCATTTCCTTTTACCGTCATATCTACTTTTCGTGCAATGGAGTTGTGTATGCAATCCATTAAAAATAATAGAAATTCTTGAATATCGTTTTGCTGATATCCAGTAAACGTAGTATTCTGTTTGGCAGATGCAACGGCGTGTATAGCACTTATAAAACCTCCGGGCGTTATGCTACAATTCTGTTTCCACATCATTCTTCTTAAATTATCCCATTCATACAACATTGTGGTATCTGGACTGGGTTTAAACAAACCCACGTCCAAAGAATCTAAAAGTTCATTTAATTCATAGGTATGGGATAAACATTGAATACATGAATTGATATAACAACTATTACCAACGTTTGAAAGTCCGGTTTTACCGAAACCATTATATTTTTGATATGAATTCACAGACATATATATGAACAGATGTATAGTTTTATATAAGTTTCAAAGGTTATAATACTATGTAAACATTAAGATACCGAAAAATATTCCGAAATAGGACGTACTCCGTTGGATTTATTTATAATACGGCGTAAATAGTCATCAAACAATACTGTTTTCACTTCACGGTTACGCAATTTATCTAATTGGTCCTCATATACTTCTTGATTTGGATATTTAAGTTTTAATTCGGCGATTTGTCTATTCCATTGTCTTAAGGTTATACCTTTTTTTTTTTTGAATATGGTCATCTGTTCAAGCACCAATGCAAATACTTGTTGAACGGGTATCATGATTTGATTCGTGATATAATGCGCATAATCTATTACTAACTTGTTCGTTTGTATGTAGTGAGGCGTTTCTATTTTTTCACCTTGTAATGCACGTGCATTTTCGTGTTTAAAATAAGCAAATGCGATTCTATCCCCTATGTTTGGTTTATTACCAGGGTCTCTTCTTGCAATTCTATCCGCTAATACTTTATGTGCAATTTGATTTGGATTTTTATAATTACCCCTCAATGATTTTGTAATTACCAATTTATCCATTGGAATATTTCCATGCATTAAATGATTTAAACTAGATTTCAGAAATTCAACTGCTTTATCTATATTTTTATTTTTCATTAATATATCTATAATTCCACCATATATGTCTTTCACTATTGGCGCATTGTCACGTCGTTTTAATACTATACCCATAGAAGTTCGCTTGCAATGGTTGTCGTCGTCCGTATACATCATACCAACATACCGCTTTTTGGATAGTAAACAAAACGGTAAGAAGGTCTTTTCATACTCTAAATCATGAGGTTGTTTTAAAAATTTACTTGCAAGTTCTCCTGCTTGTTTCGCAATTTCAATTGTAATTTTAAGAGCAGGTTGACCCTGGATTGGAGTTCCATCTATTTCTTGTAAATTAAACTTAAAGAAGATAGAGTCTGTATCGCCATATACATATTCCGCATTGGTTCGTACAGGACCATAGGATACCGTAGTTACGATTCGGTCTTTATACGCCTCTTCTATAACACGCTGTCCATATAATAATAGTTTTCGTCCAGTTGCAGTTGTAGACGCAGCAACATCTTGGTCATAAAAAGTACTTGTTTTTGCACCAGTCTGACCGTATATAGAATTTGCAGTAATTTTAATTGAAAGCTGTCGTTTATCTAAGACGTTCTTCATAAATTCATCTTTTTCACGTATGATTTGTTTTCGGGTATGTTTCCGTGCCGCTAAACATTCTTTTAAAATGGCTGGTAATATACCCAAATCCCCTTTTGGAAACTGTGCAAATCTACACGTTTTATAACCTACTTTCACTTTTATTCGTGCGGAGGTTTCATCCTTTGTTTTATTACGCCATTGATAAGTATCATACGTGATATCTACATATTTATATTCCTTTAAATTATCATATATAAATGTACCCGTTTCGTCTTGTTCTCCAAACACTTTTATGATATTTCCGTCCAAGTCATATTCTTTGGTCCAAACCTTACTGTCGGATGAAATATTTTCACTAATCATGGAAGAAGGATACAAAGAACCATAATCTACACATGCAACCGGATCATCTAGATATAAATTCCGTTTCGGGGGAAGAACAATGGCACCTTCGTATCCTTCATTCGTTAATGTTTTATCTAAAACTGGCATCAAGTATCCTTTCTCCCTACATTTTTTTGCGATATAACTTGTTAATTTTATACCTTGACCACGCATAACCAAATAATCCATAGGGACACTACATAACCCAGACATTTCAATGTAACCTGTAATGACATCAATCTTATTCATTAAATGGTGCACCAGATTACAATCTTGAATACAATATTTTGCAATGATATATCGTTCTTTTGGTCCTTCTTTGGTCATTCTAAAAATGTCTTGAGGGGTTACATCGTCTTTGGCTAACCCCCATCTAATTTTTTTCTTCCTATCTGGTTCAACGAGACCTTGAATATAAAATATACTTTCATGGGGTACGATTTGTACGACCTTAAATTTTTCGCCGTCTTTATATTTATCTACCGTATAAGATTCTTCTTCCAAGATAACATAAGACCCTTTCTCTAATCCAATTAAATTTTTACTAACAATTTTTGTATTTGTACCGACGTGTTCATAAGATATCACTTTATCTCCAATAAAATAACCAGACACATAATCTAATTTATAACTCATTAGGGTATAATCCCTCCTAAAGTAATTATACATGTCAATATTTAATCTACCATTCATTTTGATAAATTTTAAATTATGTTGTCCAGAGGCAATGATGATTGTATTTTCTTCAATATTATAAGTATTGGTCTTCCAATCCTTTTTCCAACAAATCTCATTATGATTTCTAGAAAGTTTTAAAAACTCTGAAGATATACCTAGTTCCTTTGTACGAGTGTACATAAATGGATAATCAAATCCAAATATATTATATCCGGTTACGATGTCGGGGTCTTCCGTTCGTATCAATTTACTCCATGCAAGCATCGCGTCTTCCTCACGAGTATAAGTTTCTATGCATGTATGTTGTACTTCTTGTAAGTCCTCACAACTACCTACCACAATACAATGGTTTAAATAAGGTTCCGTCTCACCATATCTCCAAAATGTAGTACCAATAAAAGTAACTTCATCTCCTTTTACCTCTGGAAACGATGCACATAATAATACATTTAACATTTGAATACGTGTTTCACGTGTAAATGTGGTATTATCCAATATACTCAATACAGATTGTCCAGATTTTACAACCTGAATTTTTTTACGAAACAAGGGTGTATATTCTTCAATGATATGGTTGGATACACCTTCCATCATACATTCCTCTTCTGTGTTATACGTGTCTGAGATTTCTTTACTAATGTACACTTCTTCTGAATTCTTACATTGCATAAACATCTTTATAGATTGTCTTACGTCCGGTTCAGTTATCGTTGATTTTATATATACACGACTGATATTCCATACGGGTTCGTAGGCATATCCAAACGAAGTCAATATAATATCCCGAATAAAGTCAGCTGTATGGGTGGAATCTTGTCCGTCCCACGCATCTACCATTTCTTGTGCTAATTTAATATAATCCTTGGTTGCAACCGGAAAATCACCATGACTACTGGATGCCTCAATGTCAAAACTTGCAATCGTATAAGGAACCCGTGTTTCATTTTCTGGGTCCGTAATGATTCGTTTATAATCTATGGAAACTTCAAACGAACATGAGGTTTGACCCGTATGTTTACCTTGTAGTATACTACAATATTTATGCGGTAATAGTATCCATCCAGAAGGTTTGATGTTTTTAATATGAAACATGCGCAGGAGTGGAGGTATTTGTGCTTCATACAATTCGGTAGGATAACCACAACAGTCAAGTGTCTTTATCTTTGGTGTTTTACTTTCATAATCGTACCATAAATTTTTAAATTTTTTAAACGATTGTAAATTTACAAACTCAACTTTTACAAATTTACATTGTTTACCTGCATTAAATCCATATAATTTATTTTTTTTTACTAGTGTTGTTTTTATAATCGTATTTTCAAAATATTTAGAACCGACTAATCTATATAAATATTGTGTAAAAGACAATTTGTTAGAGGTGGTCCAGTCTTCTCCCACTTTCACATAAAAGAATGGATAATAACCTGTAACCGTCACGGCATACGTTTCACCGATGTGATTTAAACCAAACATTTGAATCACATACGAACGTTCTTTACATGGTATAAATTCCTCGGATGAATTCTCTTGGTCGTAATCGTTAAACGTTAACAAACGTATAGATAAGTTTGACATTGTATAATAATATATATATAACGTATTTTTATGTTTCAATTTTGTTACTTCTAATGTATAAAGTATTCTATTGCTAATCCAGAAGTTCACTTTGTCTAAATACTAAATTTTCTGGATTACGAATATCTGGAGAATTACATAGAATATTGTCTAATTCATAAAAGAATGTACGTATTAACATATACATTGTATTTATATTACCTATATATATATTATCAATTCCAGTATGTTCATGATCATATAAAAACATATTTTTATGCAAGGATTTATCATGATGGGTTAGTATAAATGGAAGAAGTGTATTCATGGTGATACTATTACTATTTTCCATGACATCAAATCTACAATTGATAATGTTCTCATTCGTGGATAAAGGGTCAAGACGTTCCTTCATATAATTTATTATTTTATATTTACCATACCAATAATTTTTCCAACCCAATAAGGGGGTTCGACTCTTACCAATCAATCCGTCGGTTTTACCTATTAAATTTATGTTAGAATCATCCTCGATGATAATATGTTTGATTAAATGTTTTAAATCTTTAAAGTAATTATAAATATCTATATCACTTACAGAGGAATCATTCCCTTCTATACGTCTCCAACTAATCGTATTGGCATATAGATTCCAAGTATGTATATATATATAGATAAATTTGGTATATGTTTATATATAGTTTCAATCAATGGTATAATTTGTCATTTTTAAATGAATTCCGTATATGTCCTCTAAGTATCAATAACATAATATAAAGATATATATTTTATTCATATAAATGAGGTTCTCATCCCTGTTTTTAGTGTTTCCAAGTTCGGATTACATGTTTTTCAATAAACATGTTATATCTATTCAAATACCTTTACGCAATACAATATTAGACAAATGGTCTAATACTTATGACTCTTGTTACAAATACAATAAGAATTCCTATTCACATTTAAAGGATACCTTGTTATGGTCAAAACATTCTTCTACGTATGGACATGCCTGTTATATGATTCTTGGAAATAAAATAAACGATACGTTTGAAATTAAACATATCATAGATAAACCCTACAGTTTAGATTGTGATTATATATCAATGAAAAAAGATGTATCCAATGATTTGAACATGTCTATTATCTATAATTTGTAATTACCAATGTGTGTGAATTAGATCGCATCGTTGAATAACCTACAAGATTTAAGAAGTGTTGTAAACTACAATCGTATTTCTATTTAAAAACGGACGACCGGTGCCGACCCATGCGTTTGTAAATATCCAGCAACCAAATCGCCTTCTGACCCGTTGGGGACGTGGTATTTTGTGTCTCCAATTTTGGCACCTTTTTCATGAAGGAACTTGACCATTTCGAGGGAACCATTCTTTGTAGCAATTTCAAGAAGTGAAATGGGAGTACAAATTTTATTAATTTCAGCTGATGTATAGTTCATATGTGGCGGAATTACAACCGACTTGACATTAATATCAGAACAATAGTTCAACATCTTTTTAACACTTGTCATATTGTTTTTATAACAAGCATAATGAAGAGACGATATTACTTTAATTTTTTCATTCCAACCTGAACTAAGGCGCGCCTCAAGTAGAATTCGCCCCTCACAAAGTAATCCTCGTTCCAGGAGGAAGTCTTGTACATTTGGCATATTTTTATCTATAGAATTTGTTAATAATGACATTGGACTGCGCTTAGGAATAACAACCATTTCACCTAAATTATTTGTTGAAGCCCCACCATCCCTTACGTAATCATTATCAAATGTGGGGTGAGTCACGATACACTTGACAACATCAGTCAGTTGTTTCACTTGTTCTTGTAGTTGTTCGCAAAGTGCTTGCTGAGACGCAATTTTCTTTTCACATAGGGAGACATAATGCTTCATGTCTGCCTTCACTTGTTGCGGTGTCAAACCCACATCACGTAACGCCTCAGCGGAGGCATCCATACGCAATTCCAAATCCAACTTCTCGCATAGAGACAACGCATATTTCTTGAGAATCGGGCGCGTTTTGATGGAACCATTGGCGTAAGGTTCGGGGTCTTGTTCAATCGGCATAAGAGTTTCGTTGAGTTCATCTTCGTCTTCACAAAACCCACCATAGTTTTCGCGTTGGACTTTGATGCTTTCCAGCAATACACATTGTTCGTGTTTCAACGAGTCCACGATAAGGTCGCCTCCGACGACCGTAGCGATAGGTAGAGAGATTGCCATGGGTTAAGATAACGTTTCATTTATAGAGGTTTGTATTTCATTTTTTTGATTTCTCACGCGTGTTTTCATGTTACACCTAAAAATTCATCGGTGTTTTTATATACGTTATATGCTTTATATAAACTTATCCAATAGGATTTAAATGATACATAATATAGTATTTAATGAATTTACATATTATAGTGTGGATAAGTATGTTTTATTCTATTCTATCCTTTGAAACTGACTTTTTAAATAAAAATATTGGAAAAGTATATCCGAGACCGTACGGAAACCTTACACCTCAGTCCCCTAGTTTAAGACGTTTGGATTTTATACCAAGACCGTTTGATACTCCTAAAAAAATATTTTTTGTGGATATAGACGGAACCATTTGTGAAAATTATAAAAAAGATTATTATATATCCACACCAAAAATGAATATAATTCGTTATGTGAATCAATTATACGACGAAGGAAATGAAATTCATTATTGGACGGCTAGAGGTTCCGTATCCGGAAAGAATTGGGATACATTAACTCTTCAACAATTAAAATCGTGGAATTGTAAATATGATTCAGTGAATATTGGAAAACCTCATTATGATGGATGGATAGATGATAAATCCATCCATGTCAAAGATATCGTATAATCTTGACTTGCTTTCATAATATATATACATATATTATGAATAAACCCTTGGATATAACCTTGTATAATAAAGTAAAACGTGAAGCCAACCAGAAATATAAAACACATGGAGCATATAAAAGCGGTTGGATTGTAAAAACGTATAAAGAACGTGGTGGTAGATACAAAGGTAAAAAAACCAAAAAAGGGTTATCCGCATGGTTTAAAGAAGATTGGCGTAATGTTGCAAGTAATAAACAGTATCCTGTATATCGTCCTTTTAAGAAGATAAACAAAGATACCCCTTTAACTATGGATGAAATCAATCCAACCAATCTAAAAGCACAGATAAAAGAAAAACAAAAAATAAAAAGTAGAAAATTAAAACCATTCAAACCTAAAAGGTAAAGTCTTTTCTTTACTCTATTTTATTACTTTCATTTTTTAACAGTTTGATTTCATTTTCCATTTTTTCTAATTTAACATTAATGTCGCGTATGCATACTTCATGCAATAGTATTAATTCATTTGCGGTTGGTAATTTTTTAGGTGCTTGTTGTGCCTTAGAAGGTTGTCCTCTTTGAAAGGTAGGTGTTTTGTCTTGAACGACCGCGCGATATCGTTTTGTCGCAGAATTATTCATATACTAATATTATTTATTATTATTATTATTATTTACCGCAACCTAGTATTTTAGCATATCTGGTTAAATCTTTATAATATTACTATAAAAGGATGATTAAATGTATATTGTTTTACTACATTTCCAAAGATAAAGACCGTTAATTTACATTGTAGTACTGTTCCAAAGGATATAAAAATACAAGATGTAATCGTGGATATATTACAACAAATAGTAGAGAAATATTATCAAATTCTAAAGGAGGGTTTATTCAGTTATTGAGAAATTGTTTTATGAATAAAGAATGTATATTAGACAAGTTGAAATGAATTAAGGAAACCTCTATAAAGAATAATCTTTAATATAATTTTAATTTCTTTTTATACACATATGAGTGATGAAACCGAAAATACAATTATAGGAGGTTCAACCGGATTTTTTAAAACCGTCTTTAATTTTGATGAAAACAGTACATCCGATATGATGAATATAATTCAATATACATTTTTAGCCATATTACCTTGTGTTTTTATTTTAAAAGTTGTAAGATATACTGTGCCAGAAGACGACGAATCCAAGGGTTCGTTGGAAATATTAGCAGAAATATTAATTCAACTTGCTTTCATGGTAGTAGCAATGTATTTTTCAAACAAAGCCATTCGTTATATTCCTACTTATAGTGGAACTCCCTATTCGGGGGGTAATGATTTTAATTTTTATTTACCCTTTTTATTATTATTATTAACGATGCAATCTAAAATTGGGTCTAAAGTAAATTTACTATACGAGAGAGGACTTGACCTATGGAATGGAAGAAGTACAATGGAACCTATGACCAATACACAAACGACAGTACGTGTAACGCAACCATTCTCAGGACATAAACCGACCGATACGTCGTACGACACAAAACAATTGCTTCCAACAAACTCTCAAATGACACAATTGCCCACAGATACGAGTCCAAACTTTAACCATATGTATCAAGAACAAAATGGTATGCAAAATACGGTCTTGAATGAACCCTTGGCTGCAAATGAAGTAGGTTCCGGATTTAGTGGATGGTAGACGTTTCTGGGTGGAAGATAATCGGTCATACACTATCATATGGACGAGGCCTATCGTTGACATAGGTCTATTCGTTTAGAATCAGTAAAATGTTTTTTACTTTGGTTACAGGGTATGTCACGGCGGACTAGTCGCTCACAATATCGTGTACGATATGGTCAGCCCTTGGGAATTGACGGGGGGTCGGTAGTTTTGTTCGCCAAATTATGCGTCATATCCGCCACGACAGGGTAGAATGTATACATTTTTAATGGTAATCAACACGGTAGATTACATATTTACTGTAAATTAGTATTAATGTATACTTTAGTTTTTACGTTTATTGGAACGTTTACGTTTAATACGAGTTAAACGTTTATTGGAACGTTTACGTTTAATATGGGTTAAACGTTTATTGGAACGTCTTTTTTTATATCTCCCCCCACTAAACAAACTCATCAAACCACTTTTTTTAGTGGAAGACTGACCGTCCATACCATTGCTGTTGGAAGACTGACCGTCCATCCCATTACCGTAGGATTGCTGTCCGCTCATCCCATTGCTGTTGGAAGACTGACCGTCCATACCATTGCTGTTGGAAGGCTGTCCGTCCATACCATTGCTGTTGGAAGACTGACCGCTCATCCCATTACCGTAGGATTGCTGTCCGCTCATCCCATTACCGTAGGGTTGCTGACCGTACATGCCATTACGATATTTAGATGAGGGATTACTACCATATGAACCATTGCTTTGCGAAGGATACGACATATATAAACTAGTATAAGAAAAAAAAATTATTCCTAAATATTACGCATAAACAATTTCAAAGTGTAATAAAGTTAATTCTGTATATAAAGCATGAACTTGTTGAATATAGATACACTATTACTAGCTTTAGAAGATACAAAAAATAAGTCACTCATGGAATTGGATTTGACACGCGTCAAAACACACAAAATGAATATATTGCGTCAATTACACTTGTCTAAACAAGAAACAAGCGAGTTGTTCCTAAAATTAGACCAGTATATGTTCGTAGATGAAATGCCTGACATGAAATATGGATCTTATATCAGAACCATACATATGATTGACCCTGACCATATAAAATTATCATCGGGAGGATTTGTATGTGAGATTAAAGTAGAAGACAAAGGAATCGTTATTCTATGTAAAAATAGATTGAACCGTTTTTTTCAAATCGTCATGCATGAACATTTGATATTTCGTAAATTAAAAGAACAAGAACTTACTTTACTTTACGCACTTGAACATATCCATCGTTAATGCATTATAATAATATATGATTATATTATATGGAAAAAACAAACTTAAAGATGGTTATTCAGGACCTTAGAAGCCGAAGGGATGCCTTATCGCTGGCACATGAACAACTAAAAAAAGATAGCGATAGTTGGAATAAAGGGATTATTATTATATCCCTTGCCACGGGTATGTTTGAATCTATGAAAATCCAGATGGGATGGAGTAACAACATTGTGGCTCTTGTACCTATCGCATTATCCTCTATTATTGCCTCTATTTCTGCACTCATCAAGTTCAGGGATTTTCCAAGACAGATGGAAATTATACTACAAAGCCAAAGTCTATTAACCCATACATTGACCAATGCACGTAACGAAAATGAATTAACTCCTGTATTGTTAAAAGAATATAACGATAGTTTAGAGAAGTTAGAAACGAGTTTATATCCAGACATTCGTAAAGTATTTTTAATTCAGTCCCATAAAAATCTTATCAGTATTATGAAACAAGAACAAAAGTACTTTGAGACCATTGAAAAGATAAATAACAATGAACCTATATCTAGTTCAACGAGTGACGCTAATTCCGAAGAGGATGATATAACACCAAAATATATCTATAATAAAGATATTGCTTTGAATATATCTTCAAATGAAATATTAAAATCTCGGATTGACGCAGAGTTGTAATTTTTTTTATTCCAAATATAGTATAGTAATGTCAAATGTATTTGAAACGTTGAGTGTTTGCAACATAGAGTATGATAATGAATTGAATCTACGATTATGTGAAAGGAATGAACCCTCGCGTCCATTACAACCGCAATTTAGTCTTCGTCCAGTGTCTACAAAATACGCGTTATTACCCGTTGTAGATACAGTGATTCCTAGTTCTGTACCTTTGGATACATATCCAATTTATCAACCAGGACAAGTATTTAATCCAGGAAACAATATGGCCCCTTGGAGTGGATTCGCAACCAACATAGACGTTGAATCCACGCTTCGCAGTCAATTCATGGCATTGCAACGAAACGAACAATCGGTATATATACCTTCTTCGGATAGTGATATGTATGAGAATACAGTGGATGGTAGACCAGAACAACAACCTTTTCCAGGTTTGTTTCAACAGACCTCCTTTCAATCGTTCAACCCAAATACATGTAATGTTGGAAAAGACATTTTTCACAATCCGACTAGAGAACAACGATTAAATTTAATATGTAACCAAAGATAATTCTCTCTATTCCATAATGAAAGATAGTTTGCCCGAAAACGAATTTAATGCGATTGAAGTAACCTTGAAATGTTTAGCGAATTCGGTATATCAAGAAATTTTAAAAAAAAAACAAGTTCAATCTAGAACACTAGAGGAATATAATTTATATTCTAAACAGGTAGATGAAATGACGCAAGATATGTTTAAAGGTATATATGTAACGGATATAATTAAAGAAGCTCATATGGATATGGTGAATTTAATGATTGAATATATTAAAGTCCAAGAAAAAATTAAATCATTCTCTAAACAATGTAAAAAGGTTACGTTTGATAGATTACCAAATACAATAGAGTCTGACACCAAGATAGAAACGAAACAATGTATTCTTGACTTAAATGCGTTTGATAAAAAAGTATTTCCGTTATTTCATACGAATAAATTAAAGGAATAATTACGATGGGTTATGCTATATTTTCAAGAATTGCTTATACCGAAGACCGTTTCCCATAGTTTACTATCTTCATTTGTCCTTGTATGTTTAGACATTTTGATTTTATTTAAGTATAAGCATTTAAATAAAATAAATTATTATATACCTTATATCTAAACCATACAAGGTATCTAATAAATAGAGGCAGAGCATCCATCTCCAAAAGTATAGAGAATAGTAAAGGAAATCAATTAAAAACAATCCGTATAATCATGTTACTATGAACGACTATTATTCGCAATTTCCAGGACCTTCTTTCACACAAGCAAGGGATGAGTTATGTAAACCCGAATATTCAAATGGATTAGAACAATATATAGAAAAATGTCTTAAAGAAGAAATTGACACCTATGGAGGTTTAGGTTCGTATACTGGATGGATGTTTCTAAAACCTAGAATATTAAACAAAATAAAATTACGTGAAAAGGCAAAAAAAATGTTACGAAAGTTGTTTTATACGTTTCAAGTGTATGGCGCTGTTCTACAATTGTATAAAGACGTTTATTATAAACCGAACGGATCTTATATGAAAAGCATACAACCCGTTTATGAAAATATAATGTTACAATAATATAAAAATTTATATTGTGGGGACCGTGAACTCAGTATTTAAAAATTCATCGGTAAGGTATCGGAATACACACTGGCGTGGAACAAACATCGGTCGTCGCGGCGGCAGCCAATCCGCAGGAGTATATTTTTGGTATAAAACTATAATTGCACCTTCAGCTACTTGGTTTCTGGCCGCCAAACATATAATGATTAGGTTAATACGTGATATCATGAGATTAACGTTGAAGAGAGTATTATACTTAAAAACTTCATCGACAATCTCGGTAGGGTTAAATAAGGCAATCGCTTGATTGATCGCCAGACTATTTTCTCTTACATTATCATCTATTACTAAATTAGTCCTTAATATATCCCTCAAAAAAACGAGCATTGCGTTGCTGTCGGCTAGTCCAATCCAAGGCTGGGTCCCATTCGCACCACCCCACATCGCCGCCCCCGGACCATATTTATTCAATATAAAATATAATAAAACTGATCCGCTACGCCCAAACCCTGCATAACAATGAACAATCGTCATTTCATCACACGCATCCACATAATGTTGCGTTAACCCCGCCCACGTGACTATCGAACCAGCGGCCATGTCTGCTATCGTATGGTATACGATCTCAACATGTGGATCATGTTGTGTAACTGGGGACATGTTTTTTGTTTCATGAAACACTCTATCCTCTAGCATAAGGTCAAAACCACTACCGCATGATTGAACATTATTCCACGGAGGAGGCTGGTCTAAGGAACCACACCCCTGTAAACTAATTACTCTCTTAATACCTTTACGAAATAAGTAAAATCTAAATATATTCTCCATTTGCGCTTGATTCCAATGCGGAAGTGAAGTACCGAATAAATTTAACCCTTGTACCCTTACGAGGGTTGACCATTGCTCATTCTCAATCCTCCACCTTGGTGTTCGGACTTCATTCGCTGGATAAATTACATCCAAAGGTAGTAAAGAACCACCTTTTAAGTATCGTCTATTCTGTTTGCGTTTACTTTGTTTGCGTTTACTTTGTTTGCGTTTACTTTGTTTGCGTTTACTTTGTTTGCGTTTACTTATCTGTACCATATAATACTATAATATTGTTTTTTCCTTAATTTGAGTTTTCTTCGGATTCCATGGTATGCCGTGGAATATTTGTATCACTTTTCATTTTTTTCATTTCCGCGGCTTGTTGTTTATCTATATATAATCCAAAGGTTGAGTTTTCTTCGGATTGCATGGTATACCATGGAATCTTTGTATCACTTTTCATTTTTTTCATTTCCGTGGCTTGTTGTTTATCTATATATAATCCAAATGGATCTGGTGAAAGAACTGCAATAAAATAGGTTTTCCATAAGCTACCTCGGCTTTCTTCCGACTTTTTATATTCTGTTTCGGGACTTATTTCTTCTGTTAGCATCTCAAACGTGATTCCATCCGGACAACTATCCGGAACAAAAATATATTGTTGATTTTGTAAATTTATTACACGTTGTGTTAATTCGTTGATTTGATTTGACATTATTATATATTAACAATATTATTATTATAACATTTCATTTTTTATAAGTATTTTGGATTAAACATGGTTGAAATAGGTATATCTATAGTGTTCAATCTCTTTGTCTGGGATTCTTTTTGTCATAAAATCTGTATACGTTTTTGTATTCGTAAGTAATTGTATTATCATATATAACGAATACATTCCACATTCTGTTGTACTTTTTTGATGTTGCAATGGATGATTCTCATATAATTGTTTATGAATATTTAATTTGGAGGCTTGTTGTATGACACGTTGAGCAAATAGTAATATCTCAGGTAAAATCGGATCGCCTGCACTATCAAAATAAAAAATATACGGATTGTCATGTGTAGTATCAATGAATAAAGATACCCAATGTTCTCCTCCTTTGTTATGTGGGTCCGTATTAAAAATCACCCCTATTTTTCGTTTTCCTTTTTTTAAACATTTAGATAGATTAAACTCACATAAATCGTCCCACACACATTTATCATTTACGATACGTTTATCAAAATCAATTGGACTTGGACCTATAAATGCAAAATGGTTATATTTATATTCATACTGTTGCATGACAGAAGTGATATCATAATTGGAGAGCCATTCGTTTGGATTTTTTTTCCACGATTTAGGTGCATCTGGTGCAAAAGTATAATGAAGTATATCGTGACCAATCTTATTTGAAATGAATGTATGTCGTAACCAACATTTTTCGTGTTGACATACACCCGTGAATCGTTGACGTAACTCATTCCATATCTCTAATGGCTCATTTGTCGTAATTTTATCGTCCGAGTGTCGTGCATTCCATAATTGTTTTAATTTTAATAGCGATTTTGTCGTGTAACAAGTAGTCTCATTTTTTTCTTGATTTGCTGGACTACACGTAGGTTTCATAGTATACAATTATATATTAAATGTATTTAGACTACATAATTTTATAAATTATAATGGATAGTCCTATGTTAAACATAATCCAGATACAGTTTATCCTACCAATCTAGGACAAATATGAACGGACGAAGAAGAAAATAAATTATAGTGATTTGTCATAAAAATCCAACATCACAAAAAAATGAACTTGAAATGTTATGTGTAAGAAATCTTGCTGAATGGATTATGAAAACAAACATACATTATAGTAACATTGAAGAGGATAAGTTAGCCACAATGGTATGTACAACCTACATAAGCGGCAATGTATCCACCTTGTGTATCATATTCTTCTTTATCTATATTTTTTCCACTATAACTTAAATAACGAATAATGTATTCATATTCATATACGATGTTACCAGTTACATCCACTAAATCGGACCATTGTATTTCTTTATATTCGTTTAAAATATTTTCATTATACACGTCTTTCAATATAGTAGACACGGCTTGATATTCCGGATTAAAATCACAATGCATGGTTATTTTAGCTACCGTATAATTATGTAATACATCGTCATCTTGCTTCATACCATAACCAGATACATCAGAAGTGGTTATGTAATCACCTGATTCAAGAGGTCCATTTTTATTGGTAACCCATATTGCCCCTTCACCAACGGAATTGATATAGAGGCGTGTATCTCCATTTTCTTTTTCATATGGCGTACAAAATGAACCGTATTTATCTACACGCTGAGTTGGGTCTTCCGCTGCTGAAATAACTCCAAAACACGATTTGTCATACGCTTTACACGCGATGGAACAATAAGGTAATGATTCATTTTGAGTAATGGCCTGATTTCCCTTTTTGACAGACCCAGACATAGAAATGTAGACATTTTGGTCCGCACATACGATGAGACCTATGAATTGACTTGTCATTGTGAATGGAACGTCTTTGATGAAACTACGATGTTGACCTGTAAAATTCAGTTGGGTGTTACCACCACCATTGCCGATAATATGTGCCATTTTCTCTACAGGTTGCGCGTATGTTCCTGTTATTGCCTCCGAAAATGTTAAGTAATAGTTATTAGTTGCATCCACTCCTATCGTCCATACAACCGTCGAGGATAGTGTATTGTCATATTGTTCAATTAGAATAGAAGGATTAAAAACATTAGTCGTAGTGTTAGCACCAGCAGGACCTTGTTCCCCTTGTTCCCCTTGTATCCCTTGTGATCCATCAGCACCAGCAGGACCTTGTTCCCCTTGTTCCCCTTGTATCCCTTGTGATCCATCAGCACCAGCAGGACCTTGTTCCCCTTGTTCCCCTTGTATCCCTTGTGATCCATCAGCACCAGTAGCACCAGTAGCACCTGTTGGTCCTGTAGCACCAGTAGCACCAGTAGCACCTGTAGCACCAGTAGCACCAGTAGCACCTGTAGCACCAGTTGGACCCAGTATTACGTCTGTATCACAAGATAACTTATTTACAGGTAAACCCTTATTATTCACATTGGTGTATTGTCGTTGTACGTTCAAATTCTTAAGCGGATGTGTTTCGTTATAATACAATAATAACGATGGATTATAAGGTATTCCAGATGAACTCGTGGAAGAGAATACTGTACCATCCTTTCCAGAATGTAACATATGAATACCTTTGTAATCCTTAAAATCCGAAGAATTTAAGGTTGGAGTATATATACCTGCATTGAATTGTTCTTGTTGAACTTCTGACATAATATTTAATTTTCTTGCACCAATAGGTCGTTTGGATAAATAGGCATTTCGTTGTTGTTTTGTCCATGGATTAGAATTATGTTTGTGTTGTAATACTTCCGCTTTTAGACGCATATCTGAAAAGGTTCTGTCTATATTTAAACAAGGTACATTCGTGCGATACCCTGTATTTGGTGGTATAGGACCAGACGGCCATTTAGATGTTTCACAACTAGAACAATTGGGTTCTATCATTTATACTATACAGTTATACTTAAATATTTACGGTTTGTTTTGTGTCCAAAGGTATACCCGAAGACATTTGAGGAATTTGTTGAAACTTATTCACATTCAAAATAGTTCTTATACGTTGTAATAATGTTTCCCAAGTATCTTGATAATTAGACTGTCGCAATGCTTGTAGAAAACACCACGTCATCACCCCGTTGAATTTACCGTTGATTCTAGCATCTAGACTCACTTGTTTATCCATACATCCGCTTAACATTATCACTTGTCCTTGCGTATCAGACACATTCGGTTTTGGTACGGTCATACTCTCTTGGGTTTGGATAGAACTATCCAAATATTGATAACGCAAATCGTATATAGTACCACTGTGACAATTATCAAATAATGAAAACAAAGTGACTTTTTCTTTAAGATGGGTTTGTATCAAATGTTTAAATTCATCATCTACAATATTTTGATGGTCTGCCGTTACTATCAATTCGTCGCAACCATCCACTTCATCACCAGACATATCGGTAGTATAATACCCGTGCCCACTAAATGTAAAACAAATATGGTCTCCTTCATTTGCCGATTGTAACAAGGTGATAAACGAATCCAATATGTTTTTACGCGTTGCGTTTGTATTGATTAGCAACTGAATGTTTTTTGGATTATAGTTGTATTTGGAAATAAGCATATCCCTTAAATCATACACATCGTTCACGCATCCTTTTAATTCTGAACTTGTACCTTCATAATTAATACCAACTAAAAGCGCTTTTTTATTTGTGGTAGGTATACCGGATACTGTATTACGAATATTGGATATACGTGTATCTTTTATATGGTCTAGTTGTAATTTACGATCGTGATACCATTTTCTAATACGTGTATACATGAATTGTTTATTCTTCCACGAGATTCTATAGGCTCTATGTATAGAACGAATATTCATGGTAGCGGTATGATTTAATTTTTTCAATTGGTCATTATACCATATCCACACTTGACGCATTTCATCTTCCATATATATATAACATATTTTAATACAAATGGATAGTTCATAGCGCTTACCCTTTTCATTGTAATCTTCTAAATGACCATCCTGAATATTTTAACCGTCGCTGTTCTAAATTTTAGGCCAATCCACGTGAACCATTATTATAAAATTGTATGTAAGGTATGCACGACCTCATCTGTTAAATGGGTTGGGAAATCAATTATAAAATGTATAATTAAATTACCTTTATGGTCTTCACGTTCTAACCCAAATCCTTGTATCGTTTGAATAAAATTAGGAGTAATGACTTCACCCGATTGATTGGATAAATTTAGTTTATATCCAGATATATGAAGAATGGAACAGGATAATCCGCACAATGCCTCGCGCAATGAAATTCGTTTCATATAGATTAAATCTAACCCTTTACGTGTAAAGAAGGAATGAGGATGTATGACAACGACGACCTTAAGGTTACCATAATGATGAGAGGAGACATTGCCTTTATTGGCAAACGTCAATATTTCGTTATGGTCTATACCCTTTGGTACTTTTACATAAAAGGTTTCGGTTTCTAATCGGGAGGTGTTTCTCTCTTGTATAGTGCGTTCAATCATGATTGGTACCATACAACCACGATAGGCTTGTTCTAAAGTGATTTCAAGCGTTGTAGTTAAACTCAAGGGTTTGTCTGTAAAACTTGTAGTGTCTTCGGTTGGATGAAAACTATCCTTTGTATATAAAGTACATTCGGTTGTGTTTGGTGTAAGATTCGTTAAATACATATAAGCATCGTATATCGTTTGAAATCGTTTTTTGGATTCAACGCTATTTCCGTTACGGTCTGGATGGTGTTCTAACGAAAGTCTACGATACGCTTGTTTGATGTCTTGGTTGGAGGCCGTTAAGTCTAATCCCAAAATAGTAAACATTTTAGCATCCATAATAAATTAAAACGATATAAACTTATCGTGTTGATTACGAATATGGTATTAGAAATATTTGCAAATAAGTATAGACCTAAACGTTTATCCGAATTTCATATAGACCCAGATTTATATTCTGTATTATCTGGTTTAGTTCAAACGGATAGTTTAAACGTTATATTGTATGGATCATCTGGTTCGGGTAAAACTTCTATAATTTATGCATTATTAAAAGAATATTATGGATTTGATATACCTATAACCCATCCAAATATATTAAAAATCAGTATATTAAAAGAGTACAGTCTCACCTATTTTCGTAGTGATATTCGTAATTTTTGTCAAACGACAAGTACCATACACGGTAAGCAAAAAATGTTGGTGATAGATGATATAGATATGATTAATGAACAAAGTCAGCAAATACTTCGTCGTTATATAGATACTTATCGTAACAATGTAATGTTTGTAATGTCTTGTAAAGATATATACAATGTCATTGATAGTATTCAGTCTAGACTAACCATTTTGTGTATACCTGAAAAGAATTCCACGGATCTTAAATCTATTATACAAAATGTAACGGAGAAGGAACAAATGTCATTGTCCAAAGAGGTGATACAATTTTTATTGGATATCAGTAACGGTTCTTTGCGTATATTATTAAATTATCTTGAAAAAATAAAGTTGTTTGGAGCACCCATAGATATAGATTTGGCGGTACAATTATGTACGAATATATCTTTCCATACATTATCTGCCTATACTCGTGCGTGTCAAAACTCCAACATACCAGAGGCGGTTCAGTGTATAGTCTCTTGGTTAAAGAACGGGTATTCTGGTATTGACATATTAGATAATTACTTTGTATTTTTAAAACATACCAAAGATATATCCGAATACCATAAATCTAAGTTAGTGCCTTGTATATGTAAATATATAACTATATTTTATACCGTTCATGAAGATGAAATTGAATTGTTTTTCTTCACAAATAATGTGATTACTATATTCAATTTAGAATGATGTTACATTTCGTTAGCAATAATTTACCCATGATGGTATCACTGTCCAATACTTGTTTTGCATTAAGACGTGCAAACCATTGATATGAACTTCGTTCTAATATATCATTTTGTGGAAAATAAATGCCTACACATAAGGGGTCAAAGTCAATATAACTACTTCCAATTAAATCATCTATTTTCACATCTTTCCCTTTATTATCCTTTGCACCTAAATGTTTTGCGTGTATCCTATGAATTTGGTTATGGTCCACTTTATCTTGCAACCATAAGTCTGCATTTCCTTTAAATATACTTTCTGACGTGTAATCGGTTGAAATTAATTCTTGTAAATAAGAAATATATTCATCTAATAATGGCGTACCTTTATGTGCACCTATAAAGGATTTATTCGCACAAACACTACTCGTAACACTACTACTATTGTAGTTTTGTAATTCGCCAACAAACATGCTATGTCCACATGTACTAGAATAATAAAGTTCGCCCAAGTTTTTTAAACAAAGAAAAGAAGAAGGTACAAACATTCCGCCATAATATTTTAATATATAGGCCTTGGCTAAATCTCTTAATTTAGACTGAATGGGTTCTGCTGCTTCATGTATATATATATTCCATCCGGGTATAATGTTAAATAGCGTAGTGTCGTCTATGAGGCAAACGTTAAATGTATTACTACACTTGTCTATAATTGTTTTAAGGGTTAAATATAAATAAGGTTGATTTAAATCGGTTGTATTTCTACTATAAAAGTCTTTCCAATGTCGTGCGTTTTGTGGATATTCCATATATATCCATAATATCGGCAATTTACTCGTTGCGATGGAAGATTGTTTTATAAGATACTGTTTCACAATCCGATACGTCTTACCCTCTTCCGTTTCATCTGTATATTTATGAAATTGATTGTAGGCATAGGCAAGCCCAAAAAACATTCCAATCCTCCATACGTATTTTGTATAGTCTATCATAGTATATGGATACAAATGTTTTTTTTATAAACGAATGTTTAATAATTTAGAAACGACTTTAGACATTTTATTCCGCATGTATTCATCTTGTTTTAATAATGTAAATGCTCGTTGTGTATTGTTTTCCATATCACGTTCATAGATTTGCTTTAATTGTGTTTCGTGATTTGCATTATCAAAATCGTGTTGATGTTGTAAATCTCTTTCTCTATTTATATCAAACATACTGAGGCGTGACATTCGTTTTTTTTCTTCTGTAAAATCATCGTCGGTCACAGGTATAACGGTTTCGGTATATACTTGTTTTAAGTCATTGTACGGTAATCCTGAAAACAATTCGGACTGATAGGTATCGTTATGATTATCAATATTCGTACCTACATTCCCATAGGACACTTCACTCACGCCTTTATAAACCGTTACATCTCGTAGGGTTTGTTTTTTATGGTAGATATGTTCATTCATATCATGTACCGTATGAATGGTATCTGGAGGCAAATCCTCCATCTGTTTAAACCATTCCCCATAACCATCTTCTACAAGGGAGGTTTCAATAGTTTCTTCAAACAATTGATTAAACTTTTTATTAAAATCGGATTGTTTAGCAAATGTTTCCCAAATCATAGAGTGTTCACGATCCTCGTCAATAGGTTGCGTATGATATTTGGTTGGAGTGGTTGTATCCTGTTGTGTGCGATGCCTAAATTCATATACTTTAAATAATAGTTTATACGCTGCTGAAAAAAATAAAAAATATTCTTTTTTATGCCGACATTTATCCGGATGCATACGTAATACGATTTGTTTTGCTTTACGTAAGTCCTCTGACGTATAATACAATGGAAGTTTAAATATATTTAATAATTCCTCCAAGGAATAATTAGAAATATTCAGGTCAAGTGTATTCATTAATCCTTATACTTATAATAATATCTGTTATTTATCCCAGATGTAATTAAACTGTATGATAAAATATATTGCTGAAGTTCTTTTAAACCTACCTAATTCAAATATTTTTAGGTTGCACATGATTTTTAAAATGGGATAAATAGTATTTAACTGCTGATAATTTATAATAACTACTTTATGGGTATTATAAATTTATTTAAATATAAAATTGATTTAAAAATACTTATTTATACTTTAAAGAAACAAGTATGTCTTCTGTGCAAGGAATTGATAACCAACCAACAAAATTAAAAATAAATAATAAAAAACTTAAAATTACAAGTGAAATTAAATTTAATAATCAATATGTATTATCAAGAATGGAGGAAAATAAAATTAATAAAGAAACATTAATACTTCAAGATCTTAAACAAATAGCACCTTCATTAAATGAGAATGAATTATTACAATTATATAATAAATCAATATCCATACATCAAGGTAAAATTCAAGGGAACGGAAAATTTCTTGAAAATGATATTTTAGTAGGAATGTTAGATTTACATAATATCCCTTATAAAAAACAAGTCACCATAAACAAGTCAGGAATAATTGTAGGTTTTAATGAAAAAAAGGGTAAATGTTATCATATTATAGATTTTGTAATTGGAGAAAATATAGAAGTAGGTAAATCAATAACAGAATACAAGGTTATTAGCTGTAAAACTACTTGTAGGGAAAGATGGACACAAGACGATTGGAGTTATACATTTATACCAAAATTATATATTTTATTAACAATATCAGATGATTACCCACCATCTACAAGATTTAGAGAAGATGTACAGAGAAAAATAATAACTTGTATTCCAAAAAGAAAAGACGATAGAATATATAAGTTAAAGTTTGAAAATTTAATAGAAGAATTAGAACAATTATAAATATTTCTTTAGGTTTAATCCAATTATTTCAGTAAATATAGTAGGAATTGTATTTCCTAATTGTTTCCATTGGTCTTTATTATTTCCACATAATTTAAAATCTGAACTAAACCCTTGTATTTTCAAACAATCTTCTTTAGTTAATCGGTATTCTTTTCCATCAACCATATACCCATCCCAATTATGCTTATCATCAATAGGAGAATTCTTACCACCACATCTAATAGTATATGCTATTTTTTTTTCAAAATTTTTACCAAGAAGTTCTGTTAATGTTGTTTCTTTTTTATATTCATCTAAATCAAGTAATTTATCAATATGATTAATAAGTGCAGTATCATTTCTCACACCAACTATAATTAATCTTTTTCTCATTTGAGGCAAACCATAATCACTACATTTTATAACTTTATATGTAATTGAATAATTTGATGTTTCAATATCACATTTAATTTTTTCAAAAGTTTTACCACCATCGTGATTTAATAAACCCATTACATTTTCAAGAATTATAACTTTTGGTTTATGATAATCCACAAATTTCATAATATTAAAGAATAATGTTCCTCGTTTATCATCAAATCCTTTATGTTGTCCGCATTGACTAAACGGCTGACAAGGAAATCCAGCACATAAAATATCATAGTTGGTAATATTTTTTGGTTCTATTTCTGTAATATCACCAAGAGGTAAAATACCATAGTTGCTTTTATATGTTTCTTTTACGGCTTTATCTATATCACAAGACATAACACAATCCCAACCAAGTTTTTTGAATGAATAATGGAAACTTCCTATTCCACAAAATAAATCTATAAATTTTATATTTTCAATAATATTTTCTGGTATTTCTTCATTTAAAATAACTTCGGTTGTTTTTATTTCGTTTATTTTTTTAGCAACAACCTTTTCAATCATTTCTTCAATTTTACTTTCAAAAACACAAGGATTTTTTTTAGTAGTATGTTTGGTATAATGTCCCTTTTGGGTAAATTCTTTTCCGCATTTTTCGCAACTATATTTAACCATTTTTCGTTGTTATACAGTATAATATTATATTTTTAAATCAATTTTTTAAATAATTAATTTTAACCATTTTTAGTTAATATTCATAAACATTCCTGAATTTTGAAATATATAATCATCTATTATATGTATACAGATACCTTAAATTTGTATAAGGATATAGTATGACGATTAAAATAATATGCGGTCATGATATATTTATAGAAAATGCGATTGCTTTATCTATAAGATATAAATGGACGTTTGAAAAACAATTCAAACCTGTAATCAATACAATCTATATTGTATTTGGCGGTCATATATTATTTAACATGTTATTAGAATCACAAAAACGTCTTTTAAACCGAATTCATTACATCCTATTAAATAGCGAACAATCTAATTCTATCTATTTAAATGAAACCAACTACATTCAACTTATGAAACAAAATATAGTATTGGATTTTAGTCTTAAAGGTACATATTATTTAAAAGAGGTATATAACATTTATAGTCCAACTTTATACTGGTTTGAGTTTATACCGAGTGAACCGAACGAAATACGTGCCTATGACATTGCGTTTGTGGGTTCTAGACATCCATATAGGGTTAAACTTCTACAGGAAATAGAATTAATGTTTCCGCATTTAAATATAATCTATGATTTTAATTGGAAATATTCCAACCCAAATACATTGACGCATCTTTTAAAAAATACAAAGGTTGTTTTGAATATACCTTTTTATACAAACAATACACTTGAAACGCATCGTATTCATAAAGCATTGTCGTGTGGTTGTGATGTAATCTCTCTGCCGTCTTCAGACGTAAGGACGAATCGTATGTACGAGGATTACATTTATATTGGATTGAATATCAAATCATTAATACAACAATACTTTAATCATGAATTATCATCTAAGAAATCGTATACTGTTTTAATGAAACAATTATACAGTCAATATAACAACCCGTTCCTAACTATCGTACATAACACTCATTCTATTTTAAATTCTGGTTGTAAACGGAAGTATCCTAACCTACGCCTCATTTGATAGGATGAATATATGTTTGGTACCTTTTTTATTAAAGTCACATATGGCATATCGGTGGTAATATTGTTTCCAAATATGTTTATCTATAGTTATAGACAACCCTTTTAGTTGTTTTGTACAAGGTCATTGGATTTTCTTACACATATTAAGGAATCCTTAAATCATAGTTATAACGGTTATGCCTATTCATAACGTCGTTTTCAATATGTATTTATAAAATACTGAATATACATTAATGTATCTTCAATATTTTATAGATATATAGTATGAAATATTTGTTTATTGATATACGTAAAAGTGATGAAGTGTATTCTAAACATTTTGACCAATCACAAGAATATAGTTTTTATAACATTCCGATGAATATGATAAGATTTAATGCTGAACAAATTATTAACCATTTAGAATATTTTGATGAAATATATATTGTATGCCAGACGGCAAATAGGTCCCAATTTATTAAAAATAAATATTTTAATGACTATAAAAGAATTAAAGTCAATGATAAACTTCAGTTTTCTAATTTAAATTATGGTTCAAATAATGTTTATTTAAATACTGATATGAGAATAAATATTGTTGGAAGCAATTCGTTTAATTTTTATAATGTTATGAGAATTACTCAGACAATTCTGGGAATCATAATGTTATCCGTAGGAATATACATTTATACACAATTACGGAAAGAAAAATCATTGAACAAAATTATTTTACCATTCATTGTTTTAGTTGCATTTGGTAGTATGGCTCTTTATAATGGGTTAACTTCAACATGCTCAATCTCTATTTTACTTGAAGACTATTTAAATTAATAAGTATTTATGTAATGAACTATAAATTGTAATATGTAAAATAGATATAAACATGTCTTGAATAATATGATAATGAATACAAAAGAACAATTAGTACATACCGTAAAAGAATGGATGCAAATAGAACAAGAAATTAAAGTATTACAGAAAGAATTAAAACAACGTCGTGAAAGTAAAAAAAACCTTACAAAGGTATTGATTGAGACCATGAAGACGAATGAGATTGATTGTTTTGATACGACCAATGGAAAAATTATATATACTAAAAACAAGGTCCGTATCCCAATTAGTAAAACCCATTTAATGTCATCCATTACAAACTATTTTAAAGATACGAATAATGAAACCGCACAAGAATTAACCAACTTTATATTAGAATCTAGAGAGGTCAAGACAACCGATAAAATCAGGCTGAAAGATATACATCCAGCGACCTAATTTAGAATATATACTAATACTATGCTTTCTGGTTCTCCTACACGGATAGATACGTCAACGCCGTGTGACTTTGATTTCACAGAGGTTGCTGGCATGGATAATTTAAATATAGTGAATTTGAACCATATGGAATCTATAGAATGTCGTATGTTAGGAGACGAAGACATGGATTTAAGAACAAGTTCTATACGTATTCATACTTGTGTTAGAATACATTATCAATTGATTGAAAACGGAGTGTTACCTTATTTACGATTTAAACTAAATATCAACAAAGGGTTACTTGATTTTGAAACGTTTAAACTAACCCATAAACATGTACCAACGGTTGAACACGAAACCTATTGCGGATTATATGAATATGAGAATCTACAATATTTATTTTATAAAAACGATAGTACCCATCAAGAGGTAACCCAAATTACTAAACAAGACAAATCGTATTGGTTAACGGTAGATGATATTGTGAATCTAAAACAATATTTTGACATTGGTGTATTAGAACAAGTAACACGTTTTTTTACAATCCATCCTAAATTTATACGCGTAGTCAATGAAAACGATGCCATATTTGAAACCCCCGCCACCGCTTACAGGGGGGATTATTATAAAAAGGTTAGTCTTATTGCAGGAATGGGTATGCGTCGTGAAGATACCTATGCCTCCCTTGGACCATATTATTATTTTGGAAGTTACAGTAGGTCGTTAAGGTATGCTGCAATAACTATGAATGGTAAGCCATTCGTGATAGACGGTATTGAAATTACAATAGGAGATACTCCGGTATATACAAAAGGCGGAATTGTAAAGTATGCATTATTTTTGGGAAATACAAAGGTATTATTAAATTTAAAGACCGACCCAGAAGACGATTCCTACGAATCTAAATTATTAGCATCTAAACGTAACTTTATAAAAGATACACTTAAATTGCGTGATACAAATGGTAAATGGACGAAGGACTACAATTCAGTCATTCAACCTCAATTGATTATATATGATAGTGACCTAAAATACAATCGTACCTTAGAACCGCAATATGTAATTAAACAATTTGAACAACAAATTGTAACGGAATATGCTTATTATGATACAAATCATATTACAAAAAATACAGACACTGGGTTTTATAACGTAAATGATATTAAAATGCAATAAAAAAAGTATATACTTAACATATGAGTATCCGTCAACTGTTATATATAATTGTATTCTCTATATGCATAGTATATGTATCTTCGGCCATCTTTTCTTTTTTTGGAATAGGTTTAGACGTATATGGTAATTATGTATTCTTTATACTTGCAATGCTATTGTTATATATGTTTTTACCAAAAAAAACAGGTACATTATTCTTGCGAACGGATACTCAGAATTAAACATTAATTAAATATATTTAAATTGAACAACCTATATCTAATTATGTCTGAACAAGTAGTCCCAATGCGTGACGCTTCCCAAAAACAACCAAAGAAACGAGGAAGAAAACCCAAGGGTGGAGAAATTATTATGCATACTCCATTAGAAGATACGATACAACCGTCAGAACCAAATATTATTCTTCATCTAAAATGTAAATTATGTGATATTAAAATTCATGAATTTAACGGGTCAATACAAAATAATATAACGAATGGTGAATCCGTAGACCCACATCCATTCAATAAAGACGATAAATTTGGGTTAGTAAAAGATTTTGAATATACAAACATACGTCATGAAGACCCTATTACAAAAGAGAATGATACATTATCTTTGAATGCAAGATTAAAAATATTGGCGCAAAATCTACATACCAATAATATTCCAGACAAGAGGTCAGCTTGTTTTTGGTGCACGTGTGACTATGATAATCCTTCCATTTATATACCTAAATATATCATAGATAACGCATATCATGTGTATGGTTGTTTTTGTAGTCCAGAATGTGCTACTGGATATTTATTCGACCAATCTGATATTGATTCATCTGTAAAATTTGAACGATATTCACATTTAAACCATTTATATTGTAAAATATACAATTACGACAGAAATATAAAACCAGCTCCAAAACCTCATTATATTCTTGATAAATTTTACGGAACACTAAATATTCAAGAATATAGACAACTTTTAAAGTGTGAACGTTTGTTGCTGATGGTTGAAAAACCACTTATACGGTCATTGCCTGAATTACACATTGATAATGATGAATGTTTATTGGAGAGAACTGGAAGTAAATTAAAACTTAAAACATCTAAAAACAAGCAATCTAAAAGTGAGATCATTGTAAATAATTTTAATATATAAATAGTGTATTTTTAATATTGGTAATAGGCGGTATGAACACACAACAATCACACGCGTATGGTCCGACAACAACTGAATCCGAGGATAATCAGAATATACAGACTCACACGATTTTCAGTTCCTCAACACATCCATGGTTTTCAAGGCGGGGTGCATCGTGGGTTGGACTGGACATACGAACTATTATCAACCGTATTATGTATTGGCGTATATAATAAAGGTTTAAACATCAGGTTTCATTCCCTGATGTTTAAACGTATGCCTAATGCGTGGTCTAACGATTAATTGATAAAATTGAATAACCATCTAAATAATATGTGTAGATTATAATAAGATGACCCAGCGTACAAACGGAACGATTCCAACCAAAAAGGCATCCAAAATCATTGGAATACAATTTTCAATCTTATCTCCAGATGAAATTCGTAATGGTTCCGTTGCTGAAATTACAAGCCGTGATACTTATATCAATAATAAACCAGTTATAGGAGGATTATTTGATCCAAGGATGGGTATTTTAGAACCAGGTATGATTTGTCCTACGGATGGATTGGATTATATGCAAACCCCTGGATATTTTGGACATATTGAATTAGCAAGACCTTTATTTTACCTTCAATATTTATCGGTTGTCACCAAAATATTACGATGTGTATGTTTCAAATGTAGTAAACTGCTTGTGTCTAAAGAAACCTATAAATCCGCACTGACAATGTCTGCTGACGCAAGATGGGATTATGTATTTGAAGTGGCAAGTAAGGCGGAACGATGTGGTGAATCTACCTCAGATGGTTGTGGATGTAAACAACCCAAACGTATACGTAAAGAAGGATTTGCAACGTTGATTGCCGAATGGACGAATATCAAAGGATTAGATGAAGATAACAAAGAAGAAATGAAACTGGTATTAACGGCGGAGATATGTTTAAAAATATTAAGAAGAATCACCGATGAAGATGTAACGTTTCTTGGATTTAATCCAATTTGGTCTCGTCCCGAATGGATGATTTGTCAAGTATTGGCCGTACCGCCACCTGCAACACGTCCGTCCGTAAAACACGATGCACAGCAACGAAGTGAAGATGATTTAAGCCATATCATGGTGAGTATTATAAAAACAAATAAAACCTTACAAGAAAAAATGCAAAGCAATGCTTCTGGAAATGTAATACAAGATTGGACTACATTGCTACAGTATTATATTTCAACCTTGGTAGACAATAACATACAAGGTGTAGCCGCCTTTGCCCAAAGGTCAGGACGTCCCTTAAAGTCCATCAAAGACCGTATCAATGGAAAACATGGACGGGTAAGAGGAAATCTTATGGGTAAGCGTGTAGATTATTCCTCACGTTCGGTCATTACACCAGACCCAAACTTATCTATTCGTGAGTTAGGGGTTCCCAAAAAAATCGCAATGAATTTAACTTATCCTGTCAAGGTAAACAAACGAAATAAGTCGTATTTGACCACTTTGGTGCAGAATGGACCAAATGTATATCCAGGAGCTAAAATACTTGTTCGCAAGAATGGTGAAAATATTTATTTAGAAAACATGGACCGTAACTCTATACAGTTGGTGAACGGAGATTGTGTGCATCGTCACATGTTAGATGGAGACGCTGTTTTATTCAATCGTCAACCTACCTTGCATAGAATGTCTATGATGTGTCATATTGCTAGAATTATGCAAGTCGGGGATACTTTCCGAATGAATGTAGCCGATACGAAACCTTACAATGCCGATTTTGATGGGGATGAAATGAATATGCACATGCCTCAAGACATTGAGTCCATAAGCGAATTGGTGAATTTAGCAGCGGTACCATGGCAAATTATTTCTCCAGCCAACAATCAAACGATTGTTGGAATATTTCAAGACTCGTTGTTAGGGTCCTACCTATTTACACGTGAAAATATACGATTTACAGTTCGGGATGCCATGAATTTATTAATGTCGTGTAATACTGTGGATATTTCACTGATACCAGACATGGACGTTAGTAATTTTGACATCCTTTCACAAATCTTGCCACCCTTGTCCTTGAAATATAAAACAAAACAGTTTAAAGACACGGAAGACTCCAAAACGTCCAATCATGTGTTACATATTGAGAATGGGCGTTACCTTCGTGGGCAAATGGACAAAAGTGTTTTAGGAGCTGGGACAAAGGGTATATTGCATAGAATATGTAATGATTTTGGAAATATGCGTGCCTCCAAATTCATTGATGATTTGCAAAATATTATAACGGAATATATGAAATCCAGCGCCTATAGTGTTGGTATAAGCGATTTAATTGCCAACGATATCACCAATCAACAAATTATAGATGTGATTACAAGTAAAAAGAATGAAGTACGTGCCTTGATAGACCAAACTCATTTGGGTATATTTGAAAATAAAAGCGGTAAAGATAATCAAACAGAATTTGAGACACAGGTGAATGATATTTTAGGTCAAGCATTGAGTCAATCTGGACGGATTGGTCTTCAAAGTTTGCAACAAGACAACCGTTTTGTCATCATGGTTAAAGCAGGTTCAAAGGGGTCTGAAATTAATATATCACAAATGATATCTTGTTTGGGTCAACAACAAGTGGATGGTAAACGTGTACCCTATGGGTTTGAAGACAGAACCCTTCCGCATTACAATAAATACGACGATTCTCCCCATGCCCGAGGATTCGTAGAGCATTCCTTTATTTCGGGTCTTACTCCACAAGAATTATTCTTTCATGCAATGGGTGGTAGAATTGGTTTGATTGATACCGCGGTAAAGACAAGTCAAACTGGTTATATTCAACGTAGGCTTGTCAAGGGTCTTGAAGATTTAAAAGTAGAATACGACATGACGGTACGAAACAATAAACAAAAAATCATTCAATTCTCATATGGGGAAGATGGTTTTGACACAGTGAAAGTAGAAAATCAAAAATTACCCATTGTTAAAATGTCGTTAGAAGATATTTACACGCACTATCAAATGCCAGGGGATGACCTTGGTTCAAAAATATACACAACCTCTTATACCAAAGATACACTTACAAGATACAAACAACAACAAAAAGAATTGAATCAAAGATGTAAGCAACTCATTGATTCCGTCGTTCAAATGCGTAAAATTGTCTTGAATAATGTATTCAATGGACGGGACGAAGATGGTATAAATATGCCGGTGGCGTTTCAACCCATTATAAATAACGTTCAAGGACAACACTATCTGAATGCATATTCCATGGTAGATATTACACCGTTAGAAACGTTTCAATTATTAGATGAAACTTATCAACGTCTCTTACAATTTAAATATGTACAACCGACGGAACTATTCAAACTTGCCTTTTATTATAATTTATCACCAAAAATTCTACTCATGGTAAAACGGTTCAACCGTAAAGCATTAGTGGTTTTGATGGAACAAATTATTTTATCATTTAAACAGGCGATTATTGCTCCGGGTGAAATGGTTGGAATTATTGCAGCACAAAGTATTGGTGAGCCGACGACTCAAATGACATTGAATACGTTTCATTTTGCAGGTGTAGCGTCCAAGTCAAATGTTACACGCGGGGTTCCAAGAATAGAAGAAATTTTATCGTTGTCTAAACATCCAAAGAATCCTTCTTGTACGATTCATTTACTTCCAAATGAAGAAACCGACCAAAGCAACGCCCAGCGTATTATACATCGGATTGAACATACAAAACTACGTGAAGTTGTAAATTCCATATCCATTTGTTTTGACCCAGACGATGAACAACCGCTTCTTTCTTCCGACGATGTAGTTATGAAACAATTCAATGCATTTGAAGAAATTTTAAAAGAATGTATAGGACAGGAAGAGGAATCGTCCATGCATAAATCAAAATGGGTCATTCGTATCGTATTAGATAAAGAAACCATGCTAGATAAAAACTTAACCATGGATGATATCCATTTCGCAATCAAAAATTCTTACAACGACGAAGTCTCGTGTATATTTAGCGATTACAACGACGACAATCTAATCTTTCGCATACGATTAAATCATATTTTGAAAAAGAAAGTGAAAATGACGGCTACCTTGGACCAGCAAGATGAAATATACATGTTGAAAAATTTTCAAGAACAACTATTGGATCATATGGTTTTACGTGGCGTAAAAAATATTGTTAAAATCATTCCAAGAAAAATTACAGATAGTTTAGTATATGAAGATGGGAAATATGAACGCAAAGAAACATGGGTTCTAGATACGGTTGGCACAAACTTAATAGATTTGTTGGCACTGGACTATATTGATAACAAACGAACGTATACGAATGATATTCAAGAAATATATACTGTATTAGGGATTGAAGCGGCTAGACTTGCGATATATAATGAAATTTCAGAAGTAATTGAATTTGATAATACCTATATCAATTACCATCATTTGAGTGTGCTATGCGATAGAATGACGTGTAACGACAATATGGTTTCCATGTTTCGTCATGGGATTAACAATGATAACATTGGTCCAATTGCAAAGGCATCGTTTGAAGAAACTCCTGAAATGTTTTTAAAAGCGGCAAGACATGGCGAGTTAGATATTATGCGTGGCATTTCAGCCAATGTAATGTGCGGACAGGAAGGTTTCTTCGGGACCAGTTCATTTGAATGCGTAATGGATTTAGGTGCCATGACACAACTTCAATCGGAAAAACAAACGCATTCCAATCCAGAAGATGAAATTCGTGCCGCCTTTACAGGATTAGGACAAACGAATGACCCGTGTTCAACCGATACGATTGCGATCCATACGAATGCCCATCATATGAAGCCAATCGATATGGGCGGAATGGATGCCAAGTATACAATGGAGTTTTAAATGTAATTTATGGACGATCTATCACCAAGATAGTCTTTCGTTTAGGTTTATAATGTTCTAAATAATGTACGAGTAAATCTTCCGAGGTGTTCTGTAAAGTTATCTCTTGAAAAAGGTCAGGTAAGGAGGCTACATTTATAAGTGATTTTGATTTATACACTAATAATTTATGTCCTAGAATATATCCTTGTTTCATCGCGGGTACTTTAATAAAATAATAATGATTCGTTTTGGATACATTATACAAAAGTATATTTTTTTTATTTTCAATAAACATTGTGGACGTATAAAGTACGATTGGAAGAAGAAAACGTCTTGAAATCACCCATATATCCAATGGGGTAATAAAGTAATGTTCGCTTACAACCAAATCCGTTATGGTGACTCTTCCAATATTCAATTGATGTGCCATTAAGGATTTACCCTGTGCTCTCATAATACTCAATATTGGTTTTGAATACTTTTCAAATAAGATAGAATATTCATCGGCAAGAACATTTCGTAAATCCGATACAGTTAATAGAACCTCCTTATCATAATCTTGTAGTATAGTCAATATTATATCAAAACTACATAGATTGGAATCGTTTGAAAATTTTAATTCCATACTTTCATTTGGAAATTTACTTTTCCATTTACTTGACACGGCCGTTAATTTTGGAGGAGGACACGTTACGAGATTGGATTTAACCGTTGGCATAATAACATTACTGTACCTTTCACTGTGAAGTGGTTCCGCTGTGTCATACGTAGTCATTTGTATATATGGATTATGAATGCGTGGGATTAAATCATCAAAATATTCTTGTGTGAGTAAAGATTGTACTAATATAACTTCATCTTCTCTCAAATTGTATTTGACCTCTGAAAAATTCAAAAAAACGGTAGGCTCAAATAAAAAAGACCGAATACGACTGTATCTTACAATTTCATCGGTCATGCGTCCAAAATACATGATTGAATTGTCAATATCTGTAATTAAATTTTGTTTTGGTATCAACAAAACACACGAATTTTCTTTGCTTAAACAATAGGGTTGTGAAGAACACTTGGATTTAGATAATGTATTACAATGAATGACTGTATCCACATCTTGTAGTAAGGTTTCATCCATGTCAATGAATTGAACGAGCTCATCGGTCATGGAATGTAATTTTGTTTCTATTTCACGTAATTTCGTGTAATAGGATTTATCTTCATCGGTCACAATCCCTTCAATTTCATTTCTAATTTTATAATGGTTTGGTCTACCTAGTTGCACGCGAACCATATTTCTAAACGTATTAAAAAATCCAGTTTCTAATTGAATACGATGCATATATCGTATCCGTTCGTCGTCCATGGTATTGTCTTGCGCTACAATCTTATCTGTATCTAAATAATCTATATCACGTAAAATTTCTAAATCCTTCCCATACACGTCTTGGGTCGGAGGATTAATTGGAACAAATTGATTGGTTTGTGTTATTATACCAACAATTAAATCATCCTCTATGACCTTTATAACTGGAGTACTTGGTATATGTCCTTTGGTTTCTTTATATACGGAATTCAATAGATTTAAAGTATGTTTATAAGAATAACCTTTGTATTGGTCAATCCATTGAATATCACTCATAGACAAATCCATCGCGGAAGGAAACACCGGTATCATTCCTCGTAAATCACCTTTTGATATATCCAGTCCAATTACCTTTCCATTATAGTTCAATATCTGAAAATGAATAATATATTTTTTTAATTTTAGAATATGTACCATTTCATGAAACAAAATGTTTCTTTTAAATTTATATACGCGTGGTCTGCTAGGTAAAGGAGTACATTTATCTTGTAACGAGGTTTTAATCGTATCTAAAAATATTTTTAATTCTGGTAAGATTCCTTTGTATTTTATACTAAATCTACGAATGATTACATATTGTTTAATTTTGTCTTCATAGGTGACAATGGGTTCATATATATTCTCACGTTTAATAAGTATAATCGTTTTTTTATTTACGTCAAAAAAAGACATGCTATAGTGATTCGTTGGACAAATCACACCCACATTGCCGGTTAAATCGTCGTCCTTGGTCTCCAAAATTACCATATTTAATCCTTTTTCAAATAATTTATCATTGTTAAAACATATTAAATCCCATAGATATTCGTACCCCATTTCAATGTCAGGGTCGTTTAAATATCGTTTAAAATTTTCATAAGAACATATTATTTTTTTTAACAAAGATAACTCTTCTGGTATATGTGTATTTATTTTTTTATAAATGGAACTATATTTATAATTATCAAGGTTGACTTCTTTATCATCGTTGAATATAGTGATTAAATTCCCATTTTGTAATGTAAGGAATAGATCCAAGTCCAACGCATCCATTAAAATGACTTTCATTTGAAGTATCGTTGGAACTGGTGTATTGGGTAATCTCTCGGAATAAATACAAGCAATTGCAGCAATAAAGGATTGATTTACACTTTTTTCAACACCTAAACGAACGATACACGGTGTATTCGGTTTTACATTTGTATTGATTTGACTGATTTGACATTGTTTATTATCAATGTGTAAAAATTGTTGTATCTTGACGGGTAAATAACCAATTCTACCATTTTCCAATGGAAACTTTTCAGGACCTTTTACATATTCATCAAATTTTTCAAGGTCTGGTTCAATCGCTTTCAGTTTAAGTTTTTTTTTAACTTCTTTTACAGGAGGTTGGTCGTCTCCTTCACAGGTTTGTCGTAGTTTAACTTGTGCTGGAACATCCCATCCTTTAAAACAACATGGCATACATTTACCATCTGGATGTTTAGAAGGTTTCATAAACCCAGGATTTGTATCTTCGTACTCTCCCTTTTCATTCCGATGGTAACTGCTATCAAATTCATAAATGTGTTTGTTTCCAATAATTTCTTTTGCCTTTTTAGGTATAACCTCTCCATATTTTCCACTATCCACCTCGGAACGAGTCAGGCTTACCCCATCTTTTAAACTCCAATATCTTGGACATATATAATAGTACTTTGGAGTATCTTTAGAAGACTGATACGATACAACGTGTTTATAGGATCCAGGATGTTCTTTATCAATTCTATCTTTTTCACCTTGGGTTAAAATGACGGGTTGCCGACGATTACTGGACGGACAACTGCGTGAATAGGAGGAATATCCAGGACCAACCGAAGTTAAAAATAATTTTGGGTCACGTTTAGATAACCGGTCTGAAAATGGATTTGGATTGGATAAATTCATACCAGTGATATCTTTCATTAAATCCTCCGTTTCAGGAGGATGTACACCTCCAGTGTCTTCTTCGTCCGACGTATTCTCATCGTCACTATCTCCTAATAACATTTGTAATAAACCATTGGAGTTTGATTCAGTAGAATCGTCATAGGTTGGATTAAATACAATAGCAGACACAAAGTTGGGTTCTTCTACAGGTGCTATTAAATCTTCGGTTCTGGATTCACTTGTAGATGGTTTCTCTTTACATAAAGTATCTATAGAAGAGGTTAATTCTGGAGATTGTATTCCTTGCGACATGATTATCAAGGCTTGGATGTATTCTGGTATAGTGTTTAAATATCCAATATGATTTATGCCGTCTACGTTGGTAATCAAACGGGTTGTATATTTTTCAACGTTCATACGTGTTAAAAACCCAGGGTTATTTTTTATTTTAAACCGTTTATTTTTAAAAGCTTCTTGAACCACTTGTTGTCTGGATACAAAATCCACAAGTAATCTGCGGGCATCTTCTTCATTTTTAATTTGGAAATTATCTATCAATCCTTTTATTAATTCAACGTCTCTTACACCCGCATTTAAGGATTCTACAATGTAAGCTTCTTTGCTATCCATTTCATTATAATGTTCCACTTTTTTTAAACGAAGCACTGTACCGTGTTCATCTTCACCCATGACATTAAATACACTGGATATACATGAAATGAATGGTTTTAATCGCATTTTTTTGGTCAATGTAGTTTCAATCCTATACTGAACCTTTTCAATACCGACATAAGATTTATACACATCTTCAAACATACGCATGGTATAACCACGTTGTTGTAAATAATTGCTTACCATTTCAATGATTGGATTACATTGCGTCGCTATAATGGTATTCATCTCATCCAACGGTTTTACATGATTGAAATCCACCGTAATTTCAAGTCGTCCTGTATCAAAAAAACTTAATATCAAGGTATCTTCGCCGGATTGAATAAAGACCGATACTTGTTTTTCTCCAGCCATTTGTTTCATTAATTTAAAAATTGTACTTTTGGGTAGATATGGTATACGTCTACCATCAGTAGCAATTTTATTTGCATATAGACGATATATATTTTCTTGTTTACGGGAAGGGTTAAATTTTATCAAAGGAGCCTCTATATTGGAATGGATTAATTTAAAGACAACGTCTAACGGTAGATTATATATAATATCTGGATTTAGTATGATTGTACCACTTTTAATGCCAGCGTATATAATAAAATCTTCACCTGAATAAGAAGAACTAATTTGAGATAATAAATCAATCGTCTCTATATTATGAAGCCATACACGGTCATCTATCATGGTTTGTGTGTCTAATCTCATTTGTTCTAAGTTGGACTGATACGACTTTAGGGACAATATCTCTTTATCCCTTAAATATGGATAGTATATAGAAATCATGGGAGTGGCATCTATAGAATGGGTAGTTGCATAATCCAATACATCTTCTACATGACATACATATAAGGTACGGTTGTATATATTTGCAGTATGCATTAATAATCTTTGATTCGTCGTTGTCAATAGTTCGTTTGCGTGTTCTACTAAAAAGGTCTCTAATTCAATCACGTTAAAAGGATTATACGTATATGGATAGGTACCTTCCGAGGCATGCAACGTCTGTCCGACCGGAGTTGTGGTTAGCCATGTTTCTCTTGATGTGAAATCCAAGGACAATACATCTTCATAATCATATTCTTCTTTATAGGTCAAGGATTGTACGTCAAAATCATCTATATTTAATAAAAATTGTATCAAACGTTTTCGTTCAATGGTAGATTGAACGTTTTGTACGAGAGAACGATATACAGAAACAGTAGACAATTGACTTTTGGTTTTTGCAAATAAATATAAACCATAGTAGGTAGATTTAACTTCTGGATATGACAATATATATTTTTTTTTAATTGTCTCTATAGTATCGTCTAAATGTATACGCCTATATACAAATTTTATATCAGCCTCTTTATAATCCGTGCGTTCTTGTTCGGTAAATATACCGGTAAAGAATGCATGGTTAGGGTCTTTACGATATAGCTCGTTAAGGTCTACCTTTTGCATATCTTTTCCTATAAATACCAATACGGTTGTAATATAATTATTCTTTAAATGACACAACTTATATACTTCTTGCATATAAGTTATTCGTAGATATTATCTAACACCACATTACATTTTTATTCTTTTCCATAGTTCAAAGGCTGTAATACCGCCAGCAACTTGTGCAATGATATAAGGAGCTACTTCTGACATTGGCATCTTTTTAGCAAATGCCATCATAATGGTTACAGCTGGATTATAATTTCCACCCGAGATTGCACCACCCACTAATATAGCAATCGTCAAGGCAGTCCCACACGCCAAGGCATTCCCAGATGTAGCTATAATTACATAAAGAAAAAACAATGTACCAATATATTCTACAAATACTTTTTGTATCATATATATCTAATTAGAAAATTAATTAACGAACGTTCATTAAAAATGTATAGGACCCATTGTTAGAACCTCCAAAACTTTCGTCGTTATAAGTATTTAAAACAGATTTAAGTCGTTTATAACGGATATAATCGGACGAGTCGTAGACGTAATGTGGGTTACCGCTATAAGCGGCAGTCCCGGATTGAATACTACCACCATTTGCAAATAATTTAGAAGGTCCTATACCATTGACTTGATTGATTTTGGGTAAGCGTTTATCGGGTCCAACGCCACTATAATACGGAGAGGCTTGTTTCATATCACCGGCATTCATCGCTTGACGAAAGGGGGTTAAACCGCTTCGGTATGGATTATCCAGAATATTCAACCTTACTAAAAACCCATAGTGTCCCCATGCTTCGCGCAAGGTAAGACGGGCTTGACTTCGTTCACTTCCACCAATCATACCAGTTCCGCTATTTGAATTTGCACCACCTCCTAATAATGCAGGTTGAATCCCTTTTCTTCCACCGCCCGTTGCCTTACGAAGCGTTTCTTTATCCATATTATAGTATTAGGTAATAATTATTTATACTGTCATAATGCGTGGCGCAATATTCATAGTGATTAATTCTTGGAACAATAATTTACAAGCATATGGAAGTTCAATATAGGCAAAATCGGTACGATTATCACATTGCTTGCATAAATGGATATGCTTCTTGTCATTGTAGGCAGCAATGGTACCACATTTTCTACACACGTGCGTACCAAATGCATCTGACGCAAACATCATACGGTCTTTTGTAAAACTACTTGCACCGTGTGAACACATACAATCCCTTTCCATTTCACCAAAACGATGACCTCCGTCTCGTCGTCGTCCTTCGGCGGGTTGTCTGGTTAAAGTAACTTTTGGTCCAAAACTACGACTATGCATTTTATCTTTTACCATGTGTTTTAATCGTTGATAAAAGGCAGGACCAATGAAAACACTGGTTTCGAATAATTCTCCTGTAAGACCATTGTACATTCGCTGATTTCCGTTGGATTCATAACCTGCTTTTTGTAAGTGCTTACAAATATCTTTCACGTCTAAATCCCCAAAACTAGTTCCATCTCCAAACAATCCCAATTCTAATAGTACTTTCCCTAAAAGGGTTTCTTTTAATTGTGCAATGGTCATACGACTAGGAATAGCATGTGGGTTAATAATAATGTCTGGTACTAGACCCTTGGATGTAAATGGCATATCACACTCAGGTATAATATTACCAATGGTTCCTTTTTGACCGTGTCTAGAACTAAATTTATCTCCAATGATAGGTTGTCTCACGGTACGCATTCTAACTTTACAAAACGTGTATCCATCCCCATTTCTATCAATAACACTTTTATCTACATAACTTTCTTCTGCGGTCCTATACATTACACTTCTATCCTCATATTTGATATGTTTCGTATGGTCGTTCCGTGCGTCTCGAATCGGAGACATTTTAGATATGATAATATCTCTATTCATTACAAGTGTATTGTCTGGAATAACCCCTTGTTCATTGACTTTATCGTAATTTGCAAATTTCATTCCTTTGGTTTTAGACGAATCGTGTTTGCCTCTAATTTCTTCATCTCCTTGAACCTTTTTATCTTCTTCTTTGATAGTTGTGAAAATGGTGGTTTGAAACAATCCGCGTTTTATGGACCCTTCGTTGAACAATATAGAGTCTTCTTGATTATATCCAGTATGACTGATAATCGCAACGATGACCTGACAACCCGAAGGTAAACGGTTTAATTTAATCAAATTCATGATACGGGTATCTACAAGTGGTCGCATTGGATAGGATAATACATAGGCGGTTTTATCCATACGTTTATCATAATTCGTAACATAGACGCCCATGGCTTGTTTACCCATAGCACATTGATACGTGTTACGCGGGGATTGATTATGTTCAGGAAATGGAATACAAGAAGCAAGGATACCAAAAATGGTACTTGGATGAATTTCACAATGTGTATAATTATACACTTTGTAATCGTCGTCTTGTAATAGTTGTTTTGGTTTCATCGCAATCAAACTAGCGTTTTGTTCTGCTGGGTCAATGTATTCTATGACCGATTGTTCTAAGGTCATGTTGGTTAATAAATCATCCCAACATATCGTTTTATCCATAAGTCCATCCATAATGAATTTGGTAACATGTATTTTATTATCTTTTACACGTAAAAGAGGACGTATGAGTCGTCCTG